>Ga0123330_1002097_pt1 | contig 18491 bp, 16 predicted proteins | sample BioC13SIPDNA_2_FD_89704 | JGI IMG/M metagenome (GOLD analysis project Ga0123330, IMG submission 89704) | Anaerobic biogas reactor microbial communites from Washington, USA - Biogas_R2_A C13 SIP DNA | ecosystem: Engineered > Bioreactor > Anaerobic > Unclassified | place: Washington, USA... | reverse complement strand
GGGAATGCTGATCAGATGGATCAGGGTCAGCGCCAGGCCGATGGGAATCGGTGCGAATCCCTGGGGGGCCCGCTTGTCCGTGGCGCCGAGGATGATCATCAGGAACATGAAGGTCAGGACCAGATCGGCGACAAAGGCGGCGACGAGAGAATAGCCGCCCTGTGAATGGTCGGCGTAGCCGTTCGCGGCCAACCCACCACTGAGACTGAAGCCCGCCTTTCCGCTGGCAATCAGATAGAGGACCGCCGCCGCGGCAATGCCGCCGACCACTTGGGCGGCAATATAGTGCGGCAGTTCCGATCCGGGGAACCGCCTGCCGGCCCACAGACCGAGCGAGACGGCCGGGTTCAGATGGCAGCCGGAGATGTGGCCGATCGCGTACGCCATCGTCAGCACCGTCAGGCCGAACGCCAGCGAGACCCCCAGCAGGCCGATCCCCACGTTCGGGAAGGCGGCGGCCAGAACCGCGCTGCCGCAGCCGCCGAACACAAGCCAGAAGGTGCCTATGAACTCGGCCACGGAACGCTTCATCAACGACATGAAAAGACTCCTTTCTTATCTGCCCTGACGGATCCGCTCGTGCGAGCCGGACCGCCATCGTCACGCCGAGGAGCAGAGGCCGGGCTCCGGCGGGCAGACCGGAACCGCCCCCTCGCAGGCGTTCGGGTGACGCACGATGGCGACCATCGGCGGCTGTGCGACTCTCTGACCTGACCCGACGCTCAGTATTCCACGGCGGCCGGCAGGGTCTTGGCCTGCTCGATCCACTCGGCCACAACGGCCTCCGTCGGCACACGCCGGGTGAGTTTCTTCTGCGCGTTCACGTCCGCCATCTTCTGCGCCAGATTGGCCGGGACGCGGTGCTTGAGTTCCTTGACGGTATCGACGCCCGAGGCCTCCAGAAGCTCGGAAAACTCCGAGCCGATGCCCTTGACGCGATACAGATCGACCATATTGACCCACTTGAGAATCAGCGTCTCGCTGATGCCCGTCTTCTCGGCCAATTCGACTCGGCCCTTCTTCGTCTTGCCTGCAACCAGCAATTGATCGGTATTGCTGATCCCGGCGGCCCGGAGCTTCTCACCGTATGTCGGGCCGATTCCCTCCACGTCTTCGATCTTGTACTGCGCCATTCCACAACTCCTTTCATATAGAACCCGGCACGCCCCCGATGGAGACGTACTGCCTGACTTCATAGGTCTGGATATCCGCTTTGGGAAGATTGCCGCCATCGGCATACCGAAGAAACGAACGGGAGGGGTTCGGGTGAACCCCTCCGCCGTTCGCCAACAGCTTCTCCGTCTGCACGAGTCCCTTCTGTGGCATCCCACAAACGCTGCACAGACTTTGCCATCGGTCGCGACAACGAGATACATCAATACTGTCGCGTGGCCTCGGTTTCTTCGACGGAACGTCCCAGCTCCTGCGTGTTCATGATAACCTGGAAGCGGATGTCGCCCTCCTGAAGGGCTCTGACGACAACCTTCCACGTCGCTTTCTGGCCGACCGGCAGGATGTTCAGCGGTGCGAACCGGACGGTCCGGCCTTCCACTGTCGCCCGCGTCGGGCCGTCGGAGGAGACGTACTCCTGCGCATTTTCAAGGACGCAGGTGATCTGCACGTTGTGGTCCGGCGCCGAACCCTGATTGGTCGCAGTGATAAGGTAGGTCTCTTGTGCGCCGACCTCGATCGGGTCTTCCACATCGACGACTTCCAGCAGCACCGCGGCGATGCCCTCGACGCCGGTCCTCACGGTCGCCGTCACCGCATCGGCGCACACGGCGGCCGCCGAGGCGACGTTGGTATACGTTCCACCCTTGCTCGGCGTATAGGTCACGCTGACCGTCTTGGAGGCGTTGATCGCCAGCGTGCCCAACTGCCAGACGATCTTCGAGCCGGACAAGGACCCGCCTGACGACGCCTTCACTCCCTGAACGCCTTCAGGAATCGTGTCTTCCACGATCGTATCGACCGCCGGGGCGTCGCCCTTGTTCGTAACCGTGATCTGATACGTCCCCGGACGGCCGAGGAACAGCCTCTCCGGGCCGGTCTTGGTGATCGCCAGCACGGGCTGATGCACGATCGTTCGCGTGGTGGCCTCGGCCTTCAGACCGCTGCTCGACGTGGCGATTGCACGGTTGATATACTCACCCGTTCGCGCGGCCTTGAGGTTGACGGCGTACTTCTTCGATTGCCCGGCCGACAGCGTTCCGGCGTCCAGGCTGATCTGGGTCTTGCCGTCGGCGGTCTGCAATCCGGGCGGCAGGTTGTCCAGGACTGTGACACCGGGGATGTCGCCGGTGCCGCTGTTGGTGACGACAAAGCTGACCGGGATCGGATCGCACAGCACAACCGCCGGCGGCGCTGTCTTGGTCAGCACAAGTTTGGGCTCGACCACCTCGATATTGATGCAGGTGGGAATCACGAAATCAACCGTCGAACAATGCATGAGGCAGTCGGACGTGATGGCCATGCCCACGATCTTCAGGTTTACAGTCGTCTTGGGGTCCATCCCCCCCAGTGCCCAGACCAGGGTGCCGTCTCTCGGGCTGGCGGGCGGATCGGCCCTCTCGAATCGGAAGTTCCTCGGCAACCGTTCAGTCACGACGACATCGCCGACCACTACGTCGCTGATGTTGTTGACCTGGATCGTATACTCGAATGGCGTATTCATCGGGACCTGGCTGGGGGCCCGCACGTCGAGGCGAACCGCTCCCTGGGCCGGGTACGTCCGCGAGGCCACGGAGGAACCGCACTGATTCGACGCGGCCGTCGTCGTCCGCGCCGGAGGCGGGGCCACAGTCGCCGCCGCCGGGGCCGGGGCCGGGGCCGGAGCCGGGGCGGTCGTGGTCGCGGCAGTCGTCCTCGTCTGCGCAGCGCTCGACGACGAGGTCGCCGCCGGGTGCACTGGATAGCTGGTTCGCGACGAAGACCCGCTCGATCCGCAGCCGGCAACCAGTAGCACAGCCACAGCGCACAGAGCCAGAATCCAATGTACTCCCCTACGTGATGCCATGATGCAACTCCTTTCCATACAATAGGTCGCCGTTCACATGACCGGCCTGAATAGCGAAAAATGAAGACAAACCCTTACAAGCCTATAGACCCTCCGCCCCATCGGAGCGGCAGGGAAAACCCCATGGCCCCTCCCCTTTTATAGAGTGGTTTCGTAATAGTAGGTATAAGGAAGATACTCGATTTCAGGTCACAGCCGACCCGATCCCAGCCGCCACGTCCGGCAGCCCCACCCGACCGCCGGGGCAAGGGCGACTCTTTCCGCAGAACTACGTCGTTCTACGTATTTATAGACCCTCGGCGTCATATGTAGATTGGAGTGTGCTACGGTGGTGCCCATCCGCCACGGGTCCACACGCGTCGATACGCCGCCGGAAGCGGGCGGCCCAGGCGAATGCGGCAGGCTCACGATTGCAGAAAACAAGCAGCCGCCAGCCGAGGGGTGTGTGTGGCCCTCGATCGGCGGCTGCCTTTCTTGTCTACGGATTGGCGGCGAATCGCGCGGTCAGCTCGCCGGGCAGCCCGGACCGCTGCCGTCGCGCGGGCCCTGGCGTGTTCGGCCGCCCCGACCCTGTCCCCGACCCGGTCCCCGACCATCGGCCCGACCGTATCCCCGGTCGGGTCCCACGCCGCGTCCGTCGCACAGGCCATACCCCTGGCCGCGCCCGATCCCGCTATCGTTGCGCAGGCCGCGTCCCTGGCCCCGTCCGATGCCGCGTCCGTCGCGAGGCGGGTTCTGGCCGCGCGTCTGGTCGCGCGGACCGATCTGATCGCCCTTCGGCGTCTGTCCTTCGCACGGCGTCTGTGCGACGTCGGCGCCGATACGGGGCGTTTCGGTCTCGGTGACCGGTTCGCTCTGAGCTGTTACGGCCAATCCGAACACCAGCATGAACACGATGGCTGCGATTCCTTGTGTCTTCATAATGAACCCCCTTCTCTGATGTCATCATTCGTTTGGTTGGTTGCCTGCTTAGGCCCATTCACCAAGGTAGTGTGCGCCCACGAGGAAAGGTTACACCCGACTTGATCGCAGAGTACACGAGGTCCGGAAGCACGACGGGGTAAGACGGCGGGTGTGACTCAGGCGACGCCGATGAGGTCGAAGTTGGCGGCGACGGGGACGGGGGCCAGACGGCGAACGTCGGCAAGCCGACGGGCATAGGCGCAGTCCGCATCGCCGACCGTCTCGCGCACGGTCTCGTCGGCCGCTTCGTCCCGCAGGCGGCGCATCACCGCCCCGGCGATCCAGAGGAAGGGATTGTAGAAGTGCACCACCACAACGACATTCTGGATTAAGTTTACCCACAGATCGTGACGTTTGATGTGGGCCAGCTCATGAAACAGCACGTCGCGCAGGTGCCGTGAGCCAAGCTGGGGCACGAGATCGCGCGGGACCACGATGACGGGCCGCCACAGGCCGCACACCGCCGGCCGGGTGCCTTCCCCGGAGATTCTCAGACGCACCTTGCCCTTGATCCCCATGCGCTTGCGGCAATAACAGAGGATGTCCGTCATCAGGAAATTCGCATCCTCGGACCGACCGACGTCGCGGCGGGCCGCACAGGCGCGCCAAAGCGCCACGCCCGCCATCCCGGCGACACCGCCCAGCCACAGCAGCAGCAACCCGCCCTGCCAGGTGATCGCGTGGGGCGGCTCCCCTATCCCAGCCGTGGTGGTCTGGGATTGTCCGGTGAAGGGCCGGGATAGGGAAGCACGCGGGTGATCCGCTGCCTGGTGTGTGGTCGGGTCTGCGAAGGCAGCGTTGCCCGAAGGCAAGAAGGTGAGAGGAGGATAGACAAGAAGAAAAGGGCTCAGCGCCAGATACGCGAGCACCAGAGCGATCCATCCACACCGCAGGGCGGCCCGGACGCGCCGGCGAAGCACAAACGCCACCAGCAGGGCCAACCCGATCAGAAGGGCCGACTCGATCAACAGCGGCAAAGCCAGCGCCACAAAGGCTTTGCCCATCGTATTGAGTTGTCCAAGCATCCATTCCATTGGTGGTCCTCATCTCTAAAGACGCGCGAAAGTGGAATCCATTACAGCCAAATAATCACATTCTCTTCGAGTATCCTGATGTCGGGAGGGTGGAAACGCCCTTGGGGGTGGTTACAGCATAGGTTGCAGGAACGAAGGGTTTTGGGGGTTCGTAGTGGCGTCGCAAGACGCTGCCCCGTTTGTAGTGACGCCGTAAGGCGTTACCGCGTTTGTGGTTGGTATGCCCTTACGGGCACACGACAAACCGCTTTGTTACGGTTGTGTTACGGTCGCGCGGTCGGCATCACTCTCTGGGCATGGTGATGACCAGCGGTTCGAGGACCTCCTGCGTCGTGCGGCCTTCTCTCGTCCTCAGTTCGACGCGGCGACGCACGGATCGGAAACCTGGATAGTGCACGCAAAGCGTATATGTGCCCGGCGCGGCAGCGAACGTCGTGGCGTCGTCATTGTTGTAGACCGGCTCGACCACAAGCCCGCCGCGTTCGAGCCAGACGTCGGGCGTCGCCAGCGGCTGCCCCTCATCCGTAACGATCAGCACGCGGAGGTAGCCGTGTTCGTCGACCGGATTCGCCTCGATGCGAACCGTCTCATGCCCCCCGGCCGCGAGCTTCACGCGCGCCAGCGGCGGGTCCAGCCGCGAATGCGAGAAAGAGTACTCCCCTTCCGGCAAGTGCGCAATCTCGAACGTGCCATCGGCGTCGGGCGTCACCGACATCTCGATGCGGCCATCGGCGCTTTGCACCGTCAAGGGCCAGGGCTCGGAATCGGACCAGGAAACCACCTCGCCCGAGATCCGCCCGTTTCCCGACGGAATCGTAACCACAATCTCCGCGTGCGATTGCCCTTGCGCAATCTCAAGTCGATCGCGAATCGCAGGATACCCCTCCCGGCTTGCCACGACGTCATACCGTCCCGCACTCAGCGCGTCGAAGACGAAAGGCTCCGAATGCTCGCGACGCGGTCGCAGTTGCCCCACCTGCCGACTCAGAAAACTCTCATCACTTTCGCGAAGCGTCACGTCCCAACGGTCAATCGGCATCGTCTCATCCGCGAAGAGCAACTCCACGGTCGCCTCTGCCTCGACCGCCTCCAGATCGCCCAGGTCCACATCCACGCCTCGTTGGAAATCGACGTTCGTCAGCGCGAACCACCGCTGCGCACCGCCACGGCCGGGAACAGCCCAATAGAGTGCCCGCCGGCCCGTGGGCAGGCCGTAGAAGCTGAACCGCCCGAGCGAATCGCTCAGCGCATACGCCTCGAACCCCTGCGACAAGCCCGCCTGAACCATCACCAGCAGCTTCGTATTCGCCACCGGCTCGCCCCTGCACACCAGACGCCCCGTCGTCTTCCAGGGCCCGCCGATATCCAGACGCACCGTCTGCCCCGCACGCGGCAAAATGGACGTCAGCACAACGCCCAACTCCGTAGCCGGATCGCCCCGAAAGACGTAACACAGCTCGTCGGGCAGGTGCTCGATGCGGTAGTATCCAAAGGCATCGGTCGTGACTTTGCCCAGCCGGGCGCGGTTCTGCGCCCAATAGGAGAAGCTCTTCTCATCCATGAGGTACACATCCGCCTCAGGCAGAGGGCTCCCCTGCCAGTCGTACACAATCCCCTCGACCGCCCCGCCTTTCTCCAGAATGATCCGCGCCTCCGTCACCCCCTCCGCCGCCATCTCGATGCAGCGCAGTGTGCGCGCATACTCCGGATGCCGAAACACGAACCATCGTTCTGTTTCACCTCCTGGGACATCGCCAATCGTGAAACACCCTTCGGCGTCCGTCGTCGCCAAGCGTTTGGCCTCCGCGGTCTTCGCTTGGGTATAGCAATCGCTGATCGCGGCCCCTTCGACGGGCCGTCCCGCTTCATCGACCACGATGCCCGAAAGAACCAGCGAGGGGCGCTTCTCTGCCGGTGCAGCCCAACCCATCATGTCGCCCTGGTGCCCGATGGGCATCTCCAGCACCACGCCTTCGCTCGGCGCTTCGATGTTCTTGAACCGCTTGATCCCGCCTCCCCAGACGGAAAGATCGTACAGACCCGGGATCAGGTCCGTCAGAGTGAAGTCGGTCTGCCCGGCGTCGAGATGTGCGCTCCCGACACCGCCGGTAGCGCTGTGAGCGTCGATGCGGACCCTTCCGCCGTAATGCCCTCCCGTGAAGACAACGGTCCCCGAAATGCTCACGCGACCCCGCGCCGACGGCACGGGGATCTGCACATCGAGCAAGCCCGTCTCGGGCGGCAGGTTGACATCCATTAGCGACCTGCCCCAGCCCCCACGCTCCTTGAGCACATGCAGTTCCAGTTCATATGCGCCGGGGACGATGTGGTGCAGAAAGAAGGTTCCATCCTCCCCCACGCATTCCTCGCGGGGGCCATGATAGCTGAGATTGATACAGTGCCACCACTTGGGCTTGGCCTCGATCCGCCAGCCCACCGGCGGCAGGCCATCCGAGCAGGTGGCGACGCCGACGACATCGACGCCCTTCGCCAGGACAAACTCGACCGGCTCGACCTGCCCGGGCTTCTCCAGAACCACCGACCGCCCCGCGGGCGCATAGTCGGGGTGATGCACGGTCACCCAGTACTCGTCGCAGCGCAAGCCGCCCAGGAGCACAATGCCATCGTCGCCGGACGCAACGAACTCCTTCGGGCCCTTGCCAAACTCATCGGACACATAGGCCGCGTACAGATCGGCACGCCGGACCGGTTGCCCTGCGCCGTTCACGATGGTCGCGAGAATCGCAGCCCCCTTGGCGAGGGCGAAGTCTTTGACGACCGGACGGCCCCGGCGCAACTCGACTCTCTGGAGGGTGCCTTCCCGCTCCCAATTGGCCAGCGTGACATGCTCGGGGGCAATCAAATCGATGATACATGGGCCTTCCTTCTCGACTGTATCGAAGACATAGAGACCGTTGCTGTCCGTCGTCGTTTCGTAGACCCCCTGGCCATTCAACCGAACCCGCACGCCTTCGAGGGGCTGGCCCGTGTCGATGTCGGTGATGGTTCCGCTGAGGACCGGAACCGCAGCCGCCTGAGTGCGAGGAACAATCTGCGAGACTGGCGCTTCGTTCGCGTCAGGGACGTCAGGCTCATTCGGCTCGCTCTCTTCGCTTCGCCCGCTGATCTGGTCGATCGCCTGGGCGAATGGATTGTCGTCGGGGTCACCCTGCCACTTCTCGGCCAGTCGCGACAGCGCCGGAAGCGCCCGCGCGTCGCCGATCTGTCCCAGCGACCCGGCTGCGAGGCGTTGACTGGCGGGCAGACCCGTTTCGAGCATCGTCACCAGTCCACCGATGTTCCGCGCCGCCGTCATCGTCTGGATTTCGCTTCGCTCTTTGGCCAGCCGCCTGGCCGGCGTGCTGACGCCTCCCGGCGTGTTCGGTCCGGGTTCACTGGCCGTGCGCGGCTGGTCCGTTCCCGTCGGGGTCCACAGCACGAAGGCCACGAACATCACCACCGCCGCCACCGCCAGACCCGCCGCGATCCGCACCACGCGCCCGACGTCGCCCTCGTACCACGACCCCGTCGCCTGCGACCGCCCCGACGTCGCCTGCTCCAGCGTCGCGCCCGCCTCGTCCAGGATCCGCTGGTCCAGCGTGATCGTCGTCGTCACGCGAAACTGCGCCAGTTGCACTTCGATGCGGTCTATGCGCCTCATTCCAGCGACCCTCCGGGCAGCATCGCCCGCAATTTCTCGATTCCGTAGCGATACCGCGCCTGGACCGTCGGCACCGACGTCTCCTGCAAGCGGGCGATCTCTTTGAACCGCAGCCCGGCGTTCAGGCGCAGCGTGACGACCTCGCGCTGCTCGACCGGCAGTTGCGCCAGTGCGACGGTCAGTCGTTGTGTCTCCTCGGCGAGGACCGCCGCGTCTTCCGGCATCGTGCAGGTCGGTTCCGCCGGCCCGTTCGCCTCCTCGCGTTCCGCTTGCGTCTTCCGCCGGCGGAACCGGTCGCGGACGCGATTGAGCACGCTGGTGGTCAGGTACCGGCGCAGGCTCGTCCGCAGCTTCAGCTCGCTTGCGGCCCCGGCAAACGAAACAAATACGTCGTGCAGGATGTCCTCGGCGGTGTTCATGTCGTGCACCAATGAGAAGGCGAGCGTCAGCAACTGGTCCTTATGAGCCACGTAGATCTCGCGCAGGGCGTCGGTATCGCCTCGCCTGAGTCGCTGAATCAGTCGCCGCTCGCTCAAATCTCCACCTCAATCCAACTGCGTCACAGAACGGTCGGTTCATTGGGTAGGACGCGGGAGATGGCATTCTAATGTGGCAAACCCGCCGGCGGGACTGATTTTCCTGATCGACAGCAGAAACCGGGCCATCGGCACTGGATATTCGGCGGCGTTCGTGGTCAAATAGGGTGTTTGGCAATAAGGCACAGACCGGCGGGCGCAGGCCTGGTATATGATGGAAGGCGATGGGACACGAGCAGAGCATTTACGTAGTCAGTATGTTCCTGATGGGGCCGCGCGAGGTCCTGGTCATCGTCATCATCACGGCGGTAGTCGTGTGGCTGCGCACGCGCCGCCGCAAGTAAGGCCTCCGGCCTGTACCGAATCGATCTTGATCCGGGGATCATCCCGACGCCCGTCGGGATGTTCTATGGCCAATCCCTGCCGCTGCGCTGCTGCTTGAGCCGGCTGCGATGCTTCTTGTCGTCCAGGCGCCTCTGCCGGGCGCCGGCGGGCGCCTTTGTCTTACGGCGCACCGGACGCGGCGCCAACACATCGACCAGCAACTGAACGAATCGCTCGATCGCCGCCTGGCGGTTGGCCGCCTGCGTGCGGAACCGCTGCGAGACCACGCGAAGCACCCCCTGCTTGTCGATCCGCGTCGAAAGCGATTGAAGGACCCTCTGCTTCTGCTCGTCCGACAGGCCGGACGAGCCGACCACGTCGAACAGCAGCGTCACGCGCGTGTTGAGCTTGTTGACGTTCTGTCCGCCGGGGCCGCTGCTGCGCGAGGCCTTGAAGAGCAGCTCGCTTTCGTCGATCTGCGTGTTGGCGACAATCTCCAGCATGGGCCGCATCGTAGGATGCGAACCGAAGATTGTGAAGTTTTTTTTTGGGTCCGATAGCCCCTGTCAATGCAGGCCGCGACTATGTTATCGGGTTTAAGACGGGAAGACGAATCAGCCTGGGGCGAAGACGGAAGGCTTTTGCGATGCGGCCGGGGACCTGTGGGGACCGCCGGAAGACGACAACGAGCCGAAGGTCGCTTTCCCCTTTGCGCGCCTGCAACGAGCGGCCGCCGCACGGCAGCCAAAAAGCCTCAAGCCCTCGCGATGTGGATGCCGATCAACACGTGCAGATGGCCGGCGTCGGACAGCACGGAAAGTCGCCGGAACTCTTTGACAACGACAAGAGGTCTCCCGGACAAGCAAAGACTTGGAGTGGAGTTCGCGCCCCTGCGCGAAACAGCAGACAGGTATTTCAAACACACCCAAAAAATGATGTAAGGGAATACTCTCGCGCTGGCCCGGCAGGGGCCCTTTTTTTTTGCTTGAACCATCGACGTCCTGGGGGACCTCTTCACGTCATGCCCTGTTGTCCCCCCCCACCGTCGCCGATTCGAGTCTACCGATCGTCCCGCGATTCTTCGGTCCTCCGCCGGAAGGATCGGAGAATTTGCCTACTTGTCCGCACGTCGGCTCTTCTCTACGATGGCTCTCTGTCGGATCCTGTCAACGATCCGAGCGTACCGGCGGCCGCCGTGGCCGTTGGACCGAATCGAGAGTCTTTGAAAGGAGCATGCGATGAAGACTGCTGTGTTGACCTGTGCCTCTCTGGCCCTGCTGGGTCTGTTTCTGAGCGGCTGTTCGACCACGCCGGAATCGGCCGACGACAGGATCGCGATGACCGCCAAGGTCCAGGACGCGATCGACCGCGCCAGGACCGCCGACTCCGGCTTGGCCGAATTCTTTGAGAAATCAGTCGGCTATGCCGTCTTCCCAACGGTGGGCAAGGGCGCCATCGGCGTCGGAGGCGCCTACGGCAAGGGCCAACTGTACGAGAACGGCCGCCTCGTCGGCTACTGCACGCTGACCCAGGCCACGATCGGACTGGCTCTCGGAGGACAGGCCTATACCGAGTTCATCTTCTTCGAGACAACGGAGGCGCTGGAGCGATTCAAGTCGGGTAACTTCGCCTTTGCCGCCCAGGCCTCGGCGGTGGCCCTCAAGTCGGGTGCAGCCGCCAACGCCAAGTACGAGAACGGCGCCGCCGTCTTCACGATGGGCGAGGCGGGCCTGATGTACGAGGCCTCCGTCGGCGGACAGAAGTTCACCTACGAACCGATCCTGTAGTGACAGCGTGACCAAACCCGTTCCCCGAAGGCGTTCGCTTTCGGGGAGCGGTTCGCTTTCGCTGCAGCACTGCACGGGAGGGGTCTGTCCTTCGCGCTTGCGAACCGCCGGTCGAGCCATATAGTATTCGGTGGTGATCTCCAACACTGGCTACACCCGATCCACAGCTTTGAAGGAGGCCGATCATGACGCAACAGACTCCCCCGACGAAAACGACAATCGCATTGACCCTCATCGCCGTCCTGCTCGTGTCGGCGTGCGTGTCGCTGGCGCCCTGCGCGGAGCGGACCGGAGGACCCAACGCCGAAAACCTGCGCAGCGGCAGGAACTATATCGAAACGAAGGTCTACAGCGAACAGGAGGACCGCGAGCTTCTGAAGCGGTTCGAAGGTCTGCGCGTCGCGGACGTTTCCGACGGCATGGACAAGGTCGGCCTGGCGAACGTGGGCCTGATGTCTCCCGAGATTCACGCCGCCTGGAAAGACACGAAGGAATACAAGCACCGCTTCATCGGCATCGCCGTCACCGCACGCTACGTCCCGACCAACGATCCGCCCGCCCCCGCCATGGAGACCGAAGCCTTCGACGCCTGGGTCGGCAAGACCTACAACGAGGTGACGCCCGAGCCGTTTGTCCCGCTGATCCGCGAGGGGACGGCGTTGGTGATCGACGACGCCGAGACCCGCGACGTCGGGAGTATCGGCTCGAACAACATCATGGGCTGGAAGCTGCGGGGCTGCGTGGGCGTGGTCACCGATGCGACCGCTCGCGACACAGACGAGATCGCCACCGAGGAGATTCCCCTGTACTTCCGCCATCCCGGCCGAGGCATCCGCCCGGGACGCAACGAGATTGAGTCGGTCAACCGGCCCATCGAGTGCGGCGGCGTGCTCGTGCGGCCCGGCGACGTCATCGTCGCCGATGGCGACGGCGTCATCTGCGTGCCGCGAGAGAAGGCCCGCGAGGTCGCCGACTACGCAAAAGCCACCATGGACGGCGACAAGGCCGGCCGACGCAACCTCTACAAACAGCTCGGCCTGCCCGAAGACGCCTCCGTCCGCTGACGCCGGATGCGCCACAGGGCTCGCCGCCGCCGAAGACGCTCGGGCACGTCAGAACATCACTGCCGGTGCAGGTTCAGCACCTTCGGGTGCGCGAGCTGGCGATAGTCGGCCATCCTCAGGCGGATGGCCTTCGTGTGGCTGCCGGCGCGAAAGACGATGTGGTCGTCCTTCTCCAGAGCCTTGTCCATGACCGTCTCCAGTTGGAAGAGGCTGCCGAACGGCGGCTCGGCCCCCACCTCGCAGTCGGGAAACAGCCCGGCGAAGTCCTCCTCGTCGGCCAGTTCGACGGACTTGGCGTCGAGCTGGCCCTTGAGGGCCTCCAGGTCGATCTTGGCGTCGGCGGGCAGGACGCACATGAGGAACCGGCCGTCGGCCTTGACGATCACCGGCTTGGCGACGAACCGGCCCGGCTCGTGCTCGATCTGGGCCAGCCGCTGCGCGCTGAAGACCGGCCGGTGCTCCAGGACATCGTACTTCACGCCCGACTTGTCGAGATACTCGGTGATCTGCATCGGACACCTCCCTGCATCATCCCTGTTGCGGGTCCCCCGGAGGCATCGAGTGCCCACGCCCGCTCGCGACACCAAGCCCCCAGGCACACACGTCTATGGTCTTTACGGACGCCCCGACGCCCCGGTTTTCACAAAACCCGCAGGGTGGCCTTTGGCCCTTTCAGCCTCTGCCCCCTGCCGATTGCCTACGGCCTGGAACGGCCGCCGATTTCTGCCAGCCAGGCGTCGTCGACCACGATGGTCTCCGTTTGCCCGTTCCGCACCAGGATGATCTGGCCGGTCACGTCCTTCAGGCCGTTTCCCTTCGGGTCGCTGATCCGCAAGAACGGGCGATCAATGTCGTCCTGGACGACCACCCGCGTGAAATGGATGTTTCCCCCGGGCCGGTGGTCGGAGTGGACGCCTTGCACGAAGATCGGCGGAAAGAACGCATCCTGCCGGGCGCAGTCGCGCAGGACCGAATCGATCATCTCGATGCGCACCGCGTCCCAGGGATTGAACTGGCTGGACAGGCCGGCCATGCCGTCGTTCTCCGAAACGAAACGAGCAATCCGCAGCAGCCCTCCCGGGGCATCCTGCTGGGCGGTGCACATGTGAATGCCATGCTGCCTGTTGTTCCGGCTGACGCAATCCTCCAGGTAGATGCTCATCGGCTTCGAGCGACTGCTCAGGTACTGTGGACAAATCTGATAGCCGGTTCCCTTGTTGCCTTCCGCCAGACAGCGGCGCACGACGCAATGCACCAACACATCGGTCCAATGGTTCGGCTCGAAATCGATGCCCGCCTGCGGCGCGGTTCCCTCCGTGTGCCGCAACAGGCACTCCTCGATCAACAGGTTCTCGGCGCTGATGACGCTGATCCCCTGCCGATGGTTGCCGTTGCAGTCCACACGCCGGATCACCACGTTCCGATTGGGGCCCGTCTTCGATGAAGCGCCCAGGTAAATGCCGTCGCCTCCGGTTTGCTCGATGGTCAGGTCCTGAACCAGCACGTCCCGGCAGCCGGAGAAAACCAGCCCGTGACGCCATTCCGACTTCGCATACGCATCGGATTGGTAATCGCTCTTCTGCATGCGAAGACGCACGGCGCTGCGCACGGCCCCCGCTTCGCCGCGAACGGCGACATCGTGGCATTCGCGAAACGACAGCAGGCAATCGGCCTTCGTCTGGAATGCCCCTTTCAACGCCACCAGTTCCGTTCCCGCCTCGAAGACGATCTCCTGCTCGCTCACGCCGCGCAGCGGCCGCGTCACCCACGCCGACGCCTGTCGGTCGATGACCAGTCTTCTGACGTTCGAGTTGATGGCGTCTTGCAGAAACTCGGTAGAGTCGCAGGGATCGAACCCCCACCACGAGGCCTGCGCCTCCTGGCGTTTGCCGTCCAGGACCTCCCCAACCAGCGCCGGGCGGGCCACGTCGGCCGCCCCCACGCAGAGCGGCATCACCAATCCACCATACCAACCGACGAAACGCACCAGGGATCGCAGCTTCATTTCAGCACTCCATATCATCGATTTCAGCCGCCCGGGACACCGTGTTGGCCGAAGGCCATCCTATCCGTCCCCGACGACAAAGCCAGAGGATTGTCCCAACCGGCCGTCCAGGCCCCGCCTGGATCGGGAGACCGGATGCAAAAACTTCCGCTTCTGCATAAGATTGTTCTTGATCGCACCTGCTGATTGAGTATGATGTTTATACAACCAAAGTTTCATAAATGGCGATTTGATGGAGAATATGGAGGGTAGACCCATGACGACGAAAGCCGAGCTGGCCGCGGCGGTCCGGCGGCCGCTGACCTGCCACGATTGCGTGTTCTGCCGCTGGGACCCGGGCCTGTGGCTGCGGACGATCGTTTCGGGGTTTCCCCGTGCTCGGGATGTGCGCCAATCACCCGGACACGCCCGGACAGTGGCGCGAGATCCCGGTCGGCGGGCCCTGCCGCAATTTCCGCCCGAAACCCCGCCTCGCCGCCGAGCCGCCCCAGCCGCCCGCCGACGACGTGCGCTACATCCCGCTGACCCGAGGCCTGTACGCCCTCGTCGACGCCAAGAACTACGACTGGCTCTGCCGGCACAAATGGACGGTCCAGGCCACCCACTCCGGCAAGGCCCAGTACGCCGTCCGAGGCTCCCACGGCCGCAAGATCTTCATGCACCGCGAGATCATGAAGACCCCGCCCGACATGGTCGTCGACCACATCAACCGCAACGGACTGGACAACCGCGAGGCCAACATGCGAAACTGCACCCGCCTGCAGAACCTCCAGAACCGCTACTGGAAGGCGGGCCGTTCCCAATATCGCGGCGTCAGCCCCCAAGGCGACAAGTGGATGGCCCTGGTCGGCTACAACGGCGAGACGATCTACGTCGGCCTCTTCGAAGACGAAGTCGAGGCCGCCAGGGCCCGCGACCGCAAGGCCTACGAACTCGCCGGCGAATTCGCCTGGCTCAACTTCCCCGACGAAATCCAACGATAGGGCGCAGGCCGGAGGCTATGGACCGCAGGTGCCCGAACGCCGCCCCCTGCCGCCTCCGGCCGGCTCTTCTTCCAGGGATTTCCTTGTCATCCGCTGCCCCTGAGGATAGGATAGACATGGTGGACCTCTGATGTGTGACTTCTCCGACAGAGCCTCTCCGGCTCCCGGAGGCCGGCGCGACGCAAGAGGCCCATCACCGTGGAAGGGGACGGCACATGAAACGAACGGGCTTCAGCCTCCTGGAACTGCTGGTGGTGATGTCCATCATCGTCGTCCTGCTGAGCATCTCCCTGCCCTCCCTGCTCGGTGCCAAAGACAGCGCCTTGGCCCTGGTCGCGATGGAAGTCCAGCCCGATGACGAGGGCAACGTCTTCCTGGAAATCAATGACCGCTCGAATCGAAAGGCAACCGACGACATCTACATGATCGCGATCGACCACCCGATCAAGTCCGGCGTCCGTCTGAAGAAACCCCTCCCTTCCGGCCTGAAACTGCGAAGACACGACCGCTGCGATTACATCTTCTGGCAACCCAAACCCCGCCACATCGGCAGCCACCCCGTCACCGTCATTCTCGAAGGCGAAGAAGTCTCCCAGAAAGAAATCACCATCTACGTCTACACCAAAGAGCAACTCGAAGCCCACCGTAAGGAAAAGAAGTCTCATTGAAAAGAGTCGTGGGTGCCGCCAGGCCGACTTGCGACCGACGGCAGCGGCAGCAGCAAGCGCATGCTCACCGAGGCTTCCAGCACGCGCGATTGTCACAACCAGCCCCCGAGATCCCTCCGTCCTCCAGCCTCCAGCCTGCAGCCCCCATCACACCATGCGCCGCCTGCCCGAGCTGATCACGACGTAACCCGTCGAGCGGTCGTTGACCACGATCGTGAACATCGTCTCCTTCTTGCAGCCCGTAAGGCACGCCGCCTCCACCGCCTGCAGGTTCTCTCCGAACGCCGTGAAGCTACGCTCTGGGCCGTCCTCCCTGGTACACACACCGTTGGCATCGGGACCCTGCTGGTGGGCTCCTTTCCTGAGATAGGACTTACTCAGGTTGCCTTCGATCATGTATTTCGCACCCTGCTGCGAAGCCACCGTCGGGCTGCCCTTAAGAATCCGCTTCGCAGTCATCTCGCAGTCCTCCCGCTTGCCTCGGATGCGGACCTTGATGCCACGCTCGATGAACTCCATGGCGACCTTCTGCCCAATGGCGGCGATGGCATCCTCCCCCGTAATTGTCTCGAATTCACCTGCCGGCGCCTCGTCGCCTGGCGCGACCTCCGCCTCCGATGCCGCATCCGTCCCCTGTGTCTGGGCCGATTCGTCCGGCTTCCGCATCTCGCCGCGAAAGACCCGTCCATGCTTCCCTTCTTCGCCGCTCACGCTCCCCTCGCGTCCCACGAGCTGCGCCACCTCTGCCAGCAGCCGGTTCGCCGTATCGTCCAACGGCACGAGCTTGAAACGCCCGTCCGATTTCCGATCGAGAATGACCGTGCCTGTCTGGTCGGGCTGCCCCGCATAAATCCCCCACGAGACCACCCCCACGCTCCGCGCCCCGGTCACCGGGACCCCCTCCGTCACCAGCGTGCAGAACCTCTCCGCCAACTCGCGGTCCAGACTCCGAATCCACGCGTTCTTCCCCTCCACCCGCAACAGCGCGTGACGCTCGTCCACCGGACGCTGGAGCGGCCCTTTGCTCTTGGGGATATTCCCCTTACTCGCCTTCGCCGTCTCTTCGCCCGCCCCGACTCCGGATTTCGCCTCCGAAGCCGCCGCCTCCGTTCCGATCGACCCGCCCGGCTTCCTCAGTTCGCCGCGAAAGACCCGTCCATGCTTCCCCTCTTCGCCGCTCACGCTGCCTTCGCGTCCCACGAGCTGCGCCACCTCTGCCAGCAGCCGGTTCGCCGCATCGTCCAACGGCACGAGCTTGAAACGCCCGTCCGGTTTCCGATCGAGAATGACCGTGCCCGTCTGATCGGGCTGCCCCGCGTAAATCCCCCACGAGACCACTCCTGCGCTCCGCGCCCCGGTCACCGCGACCCCCTCCGTCACCAGCGCGCAGAACGTCTCCGCCAGCTCGCGGTCCAGACTCCGAATCCACGCGTTCTTCCCCTCCACCCGCAACAGCGCGTGACGCTCGTCCACCGGACGCTGGAGCGGCCCCTTGCTTTTCGGTATCTCTGCTCTCTCTGCCAAGGTCTTCTCCTTCTCCCCGAGTGGCTTGGCCCGACTCGGCAAATATGCTGTGCGTCAACGCGATGCCGTCAGCGGAATCGTGCCCGGCCCTGCGCCCGGTGTTGCCAGACCGCCACCAGGTTCATGCCCAGGATCTCGTCGATATCCGTGCCGTGCAGGCCCCCGAAGAACCGCCGCAACCGATACGATGATGAATAACCGGCAACCAGTCAATTATACCCCCGCAACGCCCTCCACACCAGCAAAAACACCCGCCCTCAACCCCCATCGGTGCGCCCGCCCCCCGGCAGGCCCGACGTCCGCCAGTCTTGTAGGATGGACTTCAGCCCATGCGGAATCTTCTTCGGCCTGCGGTTCATTCGTGGACATCCAACTCCATGAAACCATCGTGGACCGTTTGCCAATCCGGCTGGGGATATGGCATCTCTCGCACCCAGCGGTGATAGCTGGACCACGGCCAGTCCTCGACGTTTTCGACGAGACCATGCTTGACCGGGTTGTAATGGATGCAATCGACGTGTCGCTGGAGATCGCACTCGTCGCGAATCTGATGCTCACAGAAACGCCGCTGCCAGATGCCTCGTTCGCGCTTGCGCCGGCGGGATCGGCTCTGGTTTGACTCTGTGCCGCCGGCGATGAGATAGCGGCGGGTGAAGCCGGCCTTGATCCGCGCCCAACGCAGAGAGAAATCGGCATCGCCGACCGCGTTTTAGTGTGGACGTACCCAATCCTGTTCGGCACGAGATTTGCTGGGCGGGGGCGGTGAGTGGAATGGGATGGGCGGAGGTCCGCATCGGAGAGAGCCGGCGGCGGAGGGCGGTGCGTGGTGCGCGCAGCATCGAGCGGGACACCATTGGCGGCGCGAATGGGCCTTAGGCGATGCGATCGTGTTTTTGCAGACGCTGGATGTGAGCCAGCAGTTCTTC
>Ga0123330_1002005_pt1 | contig 19037 bp, 20 predicted proteins | sample BioC13SIPDNA_2_FD_89704 | JGI IMG/M metagenome (GOLD analysis project Ga0123330, IMG submission 89704) | Anaerobic biogas reactor microbial communites from Washington, USA - Biogas_R2_A C13 SIP DNA | ecosystem: Engineered > Bioreactor > Anaerobic > Unclassified | place: Washington, USA... | reverse complement strand
ATGGTTGCAGGTACGGATTATTTGAAATCGGATGCGGTGGAAATCAGTTCTTCCACCACGGCGGCGAATGCAGTGGAGTCAAATATCGGGTATCTGGATGCGTCGATAGCAGGGCTGAATGACCTGTCTGCGGCTGATGTAAATACTCAGGTAGACGCGGCTCTTGCAGACTATGACGGCCCAACAAAAGCAGAGATGGATGCTGCGTTTGCTGCGTTGAATGACCTGTCTGCGGCTGATGTCAATGCGGAGGTAGACACGGCTCTTGCGGATTACGATAGCCCAACAAAAGCGGAGTTGGATGCCGCGCTTGCGGCATTGGATCTTGGCGGCTCCAGTCTGACCGTGGGCGATATTGCAGATGCGGTTTGGGATGAAGCGCAGTCGGGGCATACGACAGCGGGGACGTTTGGTTCCTATCTTGATGCGAAGGTCTCCACTATTGCGGGCACGACGGGTAGTGGCGCGGATGAATGCACCATCACCATTGCGGAAGACGGTGTGGGCGTACCCGGCGCTACAGTATGGATCACAACCGACGCCGCTGGTAACACGGTGGTCGCGGAAGGTAAGCGGACAAACGATTCTGGTCAGGTGACCTTGTTCCTGGACGATGGCAGTGCCTATTACCTTTGGGCACAATGTCCGGCTGGTTTCAAGGATATTCACGGTCAACCCTTTACGGCGGTAGCAGACTAATGGGTAACACATTCTCAACCACGTCGATTAGTGTGGGGCAGGGAACCGCAGTCCATGACCTGTATAAGCAGGTCGCGGATTGGCTTCCGAAGAATGCTCCGGTGCGGGGGTTTATCCACACGGTCAACCGTATCGTGGATGAGATCCGCACGCGGGGTTTCTGGACGTTCTGGCTAACGGAAGCACGGTTCTCTACCACGGCTCCGTACACGACCGGGACGGTTGCGGTAACGAACGCCAGTACAACGGTGACGGGTACGGATACGGTGTGGACCTCGGCAATGGCCGGTCGGCGGATTCGCATCAGCGGCGGGGAAGAATATCTGATTAACTCTGTGGACACCGGGGCGCAGACGTTGGCCCTGAGCATTGCCTATAAGGGGACCACGGATACCGCCGCGACCTATACGATATATGAACCGAATTACACGCTGGCATCGGATTGTGAAAAGGTTATGCGGTTGTGGGATCTGACCGACGAGGAAGAACTGCTTTGCGTGGATGCGGGGTTTGTGCATCAGCGGCGTGCGTTGACTACGTTCCGTGGGTGGACACAGTTTGTGACCAATCTTGGGCGTGACTTCTCGTATGTGCCGAAAATTGTGATTGAACCGTACCCGGATGAATCGCACCAAATCAGCTATCTCTATTACCGGGTCCCCTCGAAAGTAACCTCGATAGACGATAACGTTGATGTGCCTTCCCACCTTGACCCGACGCTTGTGCAGGGGATTTACGCGGCGATACAGCGGCAGAACAAGGCGTCTGACTGGCAGTCGGAATACCTGTCGTTTAAGGAAATGCTTGATGCGGCGTGGATGCGGGACCAGCCCATTATGGGACAGATATTTCGTGTGGGCCGTCAGGACCTGGCGGACATGGGCATCATCTCGGAAGAAACGTATGTAACGTCTGACAGGATAGTGGAACTGAGCTAATGAGTCTTGCAGCGCAACCGTTAGTGAAAGGATTTGCCGGGGAAGACCGCTTGCACGCGGATGACGTGCTTTCGGACAACGTGTCTCCCGATGCGCAGAACTGCGATTACCAGCGGTACACAATCAAGAAGCGCAAGGGCTTTTCGCGGATGCACGGGACCTCGATTAAAGAGGGTGGTCAGCACATCTCGAACTCTAACACGAATGCCTGCATCGTGATTCCGCATATTACCGCATATGATTGGGGTCGGGGGTTTACGGTTAGCATGGGCATCCGGTTCACGTCGTTACCGGCTGTGGATTGCCCCCTGATAGGCAACATGGATTATGGAACCGCAACGGGATGGGAGTTGCGGTATAGCCCGACGTTCAGGCAAATATACTTCCGGTTCTACGATACGACCAGTACATTGCGGGATGTGTGGGCAATTGTGTCTATTGAGGCTGGCAAGAAATACATTATCAGCGGACAGATTTTTTCTGCTGGGGTTCCCCGTTGCGGGGTGGATTATACCATATCATCGAATGGCACGGGTTATACATTAGACCCGAGCAGCAGGGACATTTACATTGGCGCGGCAATGGGGGCCACGCCAGGGAACCAGACGATTGACTTTATAGTAGATGAAGTGCGGTTTTGGACGGATAATTTCGACTGGACCGCCACGAAAGACCGATTGTTTTGGGAACTGAACCAAACGGATCTCATGGACACGGATTTGGTGGGATATTGGCGTCTAAATGAATCCCGCGAATCGGTGTATGACGATCTGTCGATTAACCGGAACCATGCGTATGCGTATGTAGCTGGCCCTAGCCCCACCACGGGCATGGTCCCGTTACAGGAAGACTACGGTACCAGTATCCGATTCGACGGGGCGGACGATTATGCCAGTGCGGCATACAATAGCAATTTCTCCACAATACTGAATACGGGCAAGACCTGGACCATCGAAGGATGGTTACGGTTGGACAACCCGAACCACGGTGCTGTGGCTACGGTGGTGCATATCGGGGATGGCATGGTCGGGGCATCGGCTGTGGGGTATCCGTTCCGCATCTACATCGCGGGTGCAGACCATAGCCTCTACTATTCCTACAGCACGGCAACCACAGACACAGACGTTGCGGTTGACAGCGGATACGACGTGACGCCGGGTAGTCCGGTGCATGTTGCATTGGTTCGAGACGGGACCACTATTCGGTTATACATTAACGGTGAACATTACCACACCACGACCGGGGTTGCGGATGAAGCGGGACCGTCTACCTCCGTTACCAGCGACAACGGCATGTACTTCGGCGCGGAATACAACGATACGGGGTATGTGTCTGGCAAGTACGCGCCGGTGACGTTGGACGAGTGGCGATTGTGGGACGTTGCCCGTAGTGGGGCACAGATCCAGGCATGGCGCGACAGGATTCTAAGTGATACCAAGAATGTGAACCTGAAAGGGTATTGGCGGTTTGACGGGTATGATTTCACGAACGATGAAGTGCAGGGCGGTGCGGATATTACGCTGAAAGCGGACAGTACGCGGCCCTATCCGAGCGAAGGGGTGGTGTATCCGCAGTATCCCCCTCGCCTGTTGATGACGGCTCCCCTGGCGCGGCATTTGAAATATGATGAGGTGAAGACGGGTAAGACGCCGTGGGATCGTGAAATTGTTGTCTGTACCAAGAGCGGAATATTCAGCATTCAGGGGGATGAAGCGACGTTCCTGAAACGTCTGGATGCGGTAGGGGAATCGGCGTTATTCAGTTGGGTGCAATTGGAAGACCGGCTTGTCTTTTGCAACGGTCTGGATGTCAATTACAAGTATGACGGTGCAGAGAAGCCTCAGAGCGTGACCATTGATACGCCGTCAACTTCGCCGTCTGCTGCGGAAGGGGATGCGGGTAACCCCAACGGCACATACAAGTACAGGGTATCGTTTCGGAACAGCCGTGACGGTACAGAATCGCTTGCGTGTGATGAAGTGTCGGTCACGGTGTCCAGTAAGAAAATCAACTTGACATCCATCCCGGTGAGTGCGAATGCGCAGGTGAACCAGCGGCGCATATACAGGACAGTCGCGGGCGGGTCTACGTTCCGCTATCTCGCGGATGTTAACGACAACACTACCACGTCGTATGAAGACAATGTTGCTGACACCTCGATGAACACGAATGAAGTGTTGAACGAGGACCGTGGACACGTTGACCCGCATCGGTTTGTAGAGGTGTATGCAAGCCGGTTGTGGTTTGGCAATTCGAGTTCGTATCCGAGCGGGCTTAGGTATTCGGAAGCGAGCGCGTACACGGACTTCCCGGCGATAAACCTGATCTTGGTAGACCGTGGGGGCGGTGACGAGATTACCGGGTTGAAGTCTGCATATGGCGGGCTGTTGATTTTCAAGGAGCATTCGATCCATTTCCTGACGGGTACGGGCGCGACCACGTTTGATTTGAGGAAGGTGGTAGATGGGTTTGGTTGCGTGAGCGGGCACACGATTAGCAGCGGGCCGGGGGGTATTTACTACCTGAGCCATGACGGGGTGTATCTGTTGGGTCCGAGCATGGACACACAGTTAGTAAGCCGTCATCAGCGTCCGTTGTTTGAGAACTTGGTAAAACAGCGTCAGATATACGCGACGGGTATCTATGACCATAGAGCCGGTCGGTATATCCTGAGTTTTGAGGGGGCCGACTAATGGCGGTGACGTGGGGTATACATTTACCGCTTACCGATGGGCTTGGGAACAACCTGGCAAATGTTGGTACGTATGGCCCATCGGGGAACGCCTATCATTTCGGTTGTAATTGGGTAGTAGACGGCACGCGGGGACTGTGCCTTGAGTTTGACGGTCTGACATCGTATGCGGTAACGCATAGAGTTATCCCCGGCATGGACACTTACACCATTGCCGGGTGGATAAAGATCGCTTCGTTTCCTGAATCTGAATCTACAGTGGCTTGTTTTGCAGCAAAGCTTGTTCTGTCTGTAGTGAATGACGGGTCTCTGAAATGCACCTACTACACTGACACTTACACCATTCAGACGGTTCTATCTGCGGAAAGTTTGATTGCTACAGACACATGGCATCACGTTGCTTTGGTCCGGGACGCTTTATCGGCAACGCTCTACATAGACGGCTCCGTTGTGGGCACTGGCGCATTGGCGCAATCCAACTATGCTTATCATCCTGTTTCTATAGTGTTGGGTTCGAATGGCAAGAATACGTATCCCCTCAACGGCTACATGCAGAACTTCCGGTATTCGCCGGATGTGGCCGAAGCGGCGGATATTGCCGCGCTGTATACCGCAGAGTCTACCACCATCATCCCGCAGACCGCTCTCCAGTCGATTCCCCCCGACCGTAACAACCTGACCCTTGTATTCGACGAAAGCACCGGCGCGTGGTCGAAATACGACGTCGGGTTTGACTTCCTGTCGGGTTACCGGAACAGCCAATACGAATATGCCATTCTCGGGGCGCGGCAAGGGTATGTCCATGAAATAGACGTGGGAGACAACGACGGGGCTTCTGTCAATGAAGGATATGCCACGCTCATCGGGGATGTGGATTCGGGCGGGACAGATAACATTGTAGACAATAGCGCGGCGTTTCAGACGCTTGGAGATGGTCTAGCTGGGTGTCGGGTATTCGCACGGGCCGATGATGAATCCGATTGGCAGGAACGCACCATCATCGGCAATTATGCGACGAAACTCTATGTCGACCGTCCGTTTGTGCCTTCCGTAAATGGCGGATCGTATGTCATTGCCCCGATAGACTTCTATTGGGAATCGCGGTGGATGGACTTGGGCGATCCCGCTGTGCGCAAGCGCATCTATTACCTGCAAGCATGGTTGCAGGAGACAGATACAACCGAAGACATTACCGTTAAGTACAAGACGGAATACGACGAGGATTGGAACGATACCACCCTGAGCACGGATGACGAGTTTGCCAAGATTCTAACCCCGACACGCGGGCGCAAGGTGAAGCTACGCTTTGAACACATCATGCCGAATGAGCCGGTAGAGATTGAATCGTTCCAGTTCATTCACGCGCCCAAGAGGTTCAACTGATGAAGGGTGTAGCGTGGAGACCAGGGCGACCTGACCTTATCCTGCGGGATGTGGTGAACATGCTCCCCGCGTTTGTGGAACTGGCAGGACCGATAGCGGCGAATGAGGAACAGACAATACAACACGGGATGGGACGCAAGCCCATAGGCGCAACCGTCGTGCGGAGCGACGAAGCGTTGAGCGCGGGTGAGGCGATGGGGGTTCAGTTTTCTACAGAACCTACAGACATTAACCTATACCTGAAATTCAGTGTGGCGGTGTCGGACGGCAACACCATCACGCTGGCGGTATGGTAGGAGCAGATATGGGCGTTGATTTCGCAGAAATTCTGGCGGGCGTGACGGGTCTTGGCAATGTAGCCGGTCAAGGCATGAACATTCTTCAGACGATAGAGAATTGGAACCGCTATAATGAGCGGTCCGCCGACCCGTTGTTTGCGCAGTTGCGGAACCAGTTTATCGGGCAGTATAACGATTCCCCCTATGGCCCGTATGGTGACCCGTCTGATTCATTTGGCGGGCTATTCGGTCGGGACACGGCGGGGAATCCGGTCCAGTACGGGGACTGGGCGGCGCGTCAGTACATGGGTATGATGCAGAACAACCCGGCGACCGCGGCGATGAATGTGCTGAATCAGGGTGCGCAGATGCAGTCCCCTGGAATGATGAGCCTGTCGGACTTGCTCAGCGGCAATCCTGGCGCGGCTCAGTCTGCACAGACGGCGTATGTGTCTCCCACGACGGCGTTACCGCAGAATCTCTTGAACCCGTTGCCTGATAGACAGGTGGTGCGGGCACCGTCACAGCCCAATCCTCAACTGAACATGGCGGAACCCCGCGACGCAACGGGGATATGGGATACGCTGAGACGATTCATAGGTGGTAGTGCAGTGGACGGCGGGCAGACCTCGACACCAGCAACGCCAGCTGCGCCGTCGGCCCCTGCTCCTGCACGGCCCACGTGGCCCCCGGCGTGGCCCCCGGCAACGCCAGCTGCGCCGTCGGCCCCTGCTCCTGCACGGCCCACGTGGCCCCCGGCGTGGCCCCCGGCAACTCCGGCTGCGCCGTCTACCCCTGCTCCTGCAGGGCCCACGTGGCGCCCGACAACTGGAATACCCACGGCGCGGACAAAAGAAGCCAGTCCGTTTTCGGAGATTTTGGGTAGCTATGCAACGGGGACATCGTATGTGCCTAAGACTGGGACGTATGAACTGCACCAAGGGGAGGCGGTAGTACCGAAGGCGCAGAACCCGGTAGCGCAGACACAGCCGCAAGGGACAAGGATGTCTCAGTTCGAGATGGGTACGCCTAACCAGCCGTACCAGCAGCCGAGACCCTTGGGCGCGGCTACGGCCTCGAATGCGAATTTGCCGCAGTTGAAAAGCGCACGGTCGCAATCTCAGGGCGGATTGTCAATGGAAGAACTCATGGCGCGGCGCGACAGCGCAAGCAGTCCAGATTTTAAGGCGATTTGGCAGCGAGCGATAGATGATCCGGAATATAGGGCGTCGCTAGATGCGCCCAGATACGCAATGGGCGCGTCGAACGCACAACCCCCGCAATACCCATCCCCACAAACCACACAGCAACCCGCTGTGCAGAAAGCGCAGAACCCGGCGGCGCAGGTGGCAACCCCTGACCTGAACACTGCGCGTATGCAGAACATGGGTGCGTTGATGGCCCCTCAGAACTTGGCATATCTTCAGGGGGCCAATGCGAACCTGAATCACATCATGCGCAACCCCGAATCGATGGGGGCGGGTGTACAGGCTCAGATATTCAACGCGGCGGCGGATTCGCGTGACAGGATGCTTGCGGACCAGCAGAGGCAGATTAAGGAAGGTCTCGCGGGTACGGGCATGAGCAACAGCGGTCTGCAACAGAGTCTATTAAATCAGGCGCGTTCTTCGCGCAATACCGACCTGACAGATGCGATGCGCCAGATTTACACGCAAGCAGCTACGCAGAATTTTCAGGACCGTTTGAACGTCGCGGGTTTGGGTCAGAATCAGCAGGGGCTACAACTGAACGCGGCGAACAGCGCATACCAGCAGCAGCAGGGTCTTGCAAATACCGCGTTGCAGCAGCAGGCGTTACAGAATGAGATATTCCAGTCTGACCGTAACTACAATTCACAGCTTGCAAGCATGCTTGCGAGTTTAGGCCAACAGGGCATGACAAACCAGATTGGTTTGATTGGCGAGCTTGGCGGTCTGATTGGTCAGGGGTTGGGGTATCAGAACAGCGCATTGAGTCAGATACTTCAGCAAGCGTATCAGAGTTACGCTGGCCCGGACTACGCGCCATTTGGGTATGCGCCGAATGAATTTGCATCTTCGCTAATGCAGCAGAGTGGCGGTGGGGGTGGCAGCAATGCAGACCTTTGGGGTGCGCTTGCGGGCAGTGCGGGGCAGTTCCTTGGAGCAGGAGAAAAACCGTGGATATTTGGAAGCTAATCGGACCTCAAGCCCTCAACATGGGGCCGCAGCAATCTCCCTTGTATCAGATTCTGAAACGGTTGCAGGAAGATGATACGTATCGTCAGAAGATGCTAAGCAAACTTGGCAGTGTGGGTGGTGGTTATGTTGCCGGTCCAATCGGTTCTGCGGCAGGTGGTTTCCTTGGCGGGGAGATAGGCAAAAAAATATGAGCGACACAGCACTAGCAATCGCGGCGGGTCTGTTGAGCGGTCTGAATCGCGGCATGGAACAGCGGCGTCAGCGCAAGCGCGAAGAAAAACAGGACGAACGGGCTGATAAGGCATTACAGATACAGCGGGACTATTACCTTCTTGCTAAGGAGCGCAGTGACCGTGAGATTGCCGCATTAGACCGCGAGATAGCCGCCGCAAAGAAGTACGGGTACGGCTCCGTTGAAGAACTCGAAACCGAACGTAAGTTCCTGATGGCTGAGAATGAGCGCATCCGTCAGGATGCGATGCTCTTTGAGAAGGAGCACCGCGACGAGCTTCTGGCCCTCGAAAAGACCGAACGTCAGACCCGCATTGCGGCGTCTCAGGAGTCTATCCTGAGCAGCAGGGAATCCCGTGCAAACGCTTCAGAGGAACGCCAGTACCGTCGTCGCGTGATGAAGCAGAGTGAGTCTGCACAGGATTTTGATACCATTGCCAAGCAGCTTTCCGACATACTTAGGACGCATCCTGTATCGGCGGAAGTAGAGGGACAGATCCGTGATGCGCTTGCGTCGGGTGACCCGGCTCAGGCTCAGGCGGCGTTGCAGGGTTTCACTCGCAAGGCTCCGGGTGACTTGTTCTCCCCGCTTCAGGCATCCCATATGGCAAGTGAGAAGGAACGGCGCGAGGGAGTGGAGTCTGGCCAGCGCCAGTCAGCTATACAGCACCTTGGCACGATGGAACGCATGTTCTCTAGTGCGGTTGATGATGCCGTAGCAAACCAAGCTGATCCCGAAGATATAGAGGATTTAAGGCAGCAGTTGACGGTCATTCGTGCCGCATTGGCAGACCCGCAACTGAGTGATCCGATGGCGCAAAGAATATTGGATAACATTGAGGCACGCAACAAGACGAGTGAAGTTCCGGGTGTAGAGCAAGAGACAAAAACACCGGGGTCATTTTTCATGAGACCGCTTGACGAGCAGATTAGGAAAACTGCTTTAGACATGCGCAATGCTCCCGGTCTTGCTAGCGGGTTGGGTTATGCCGCAAAACAGGGTATAGCCGTTAGCCCGATTCCACTGAGTTTGAAGAGCGGGCAAAAGACCTACGACTTTCTGAATGATAAATACAAGGACTTCATGGGTGATCCGACTGGGTATCCTCGAATGTCCATTGATAGATTTGAACGTACTGTATTGCCTGACAACATCAAAGGTGGGATGGATTCTGTTAGAAGCAAGTATTTAGGAATCAATCCAGTTCAACAGCCCCAGGGTGGATTAGGCCCGGTTGCGGGCGCGGCAAATGCGGCGGCGTTAGCGAGGCCCCCGATGCCTCGACCTGCGGCTCCACCCCCTGCATGGGGCGGGCCGTTAGCTAATCCGGGTATGGATCAGAATCCTGAGTTGCGTCGTATTCTGGAGATTCTTGGGGGCTATCAAATTCCTGGAGCACTGTACTAATGGACCTCTCCCAAGCATTTCTGGCCGCTAATCGTGCGGGACAGGGATTGCAGACTGAAGAAGAAAAGAGCAGTCTCTTTTGGAGAACGCTAGACCTTCTAAATCGTCCGAATGCAGCGATCATGGGTGGGATTACATCCACGATACAAGGGCGCGGGCCATTTCACGGTGCTGCGGAAGGTCTGGAATACGGTAATTACAGCGGCAAAGATGTATTAGGCGCGGCGGGCATGGACCCTGACCGGCTCCATACCAAGGCCCTCGGCTTGGCTATGGACATCTTGAACCCCGCAGACCCGCTCAACTACATAGGCGTTGGGGCAGTAACCAAGGCTGGCAAGGCCGCTAAACTTGCCACAAAGCTGGACGATATTGCGGACGTTGGGAACGTCGCCAGCAAGGCGGTCCGGTACGCAGACGATTGGGGCGAAGCTACTCGACTTGGGCAACGTGGTCTGCTCACGTTCATGGGACACCGTATCCCCGTGCCGGGGGATGTGACAGCGATGCGTGGTCTGCAAAAGACCGGGCAGGCGATTAAACATAGTAACTTCGGGCAAGCGGTGAACCGTCTGTTTGGGTCGCGTGCCACACGGGAAGCGATGGACCCCGGCGCATGGCACGCGGGCGCGGGCAAGATGGCGAAGCAGTACACCAAGGAAGAAAAGTTCCTAATCAATCTGTTCAATACCAAGATCCGGTCCGAGATGCAGGTACTTAATAATCTGTCCCGTTCGCAGCGGGCTACGCTGTTAGACATTGCGGAACGAAGGAATAACGGCGTGCTAGGTGCCGCCGAAGCCCTTGCAGAAGTACAACAGAAGAAGCTCGTACCGGCGTGGGATGCGTTGAAAAGTATCCGCACCAAAGAAGTGCAGTTTACTGCTGGTCTGCAAGGTACGGGCATGGCCGCGTGGGATGATGCGGCTACCGAAATTGGGCACATGCCGCGCCAGATCATCGGGTCGAAACCCGATATGCTGCACCTGACCGAAGACCTGTCTTGGAAACCGGCGTCTGATATTGAAGACAGCGTACTTAATCGGGCATTGAACCAGGGCAGCACGCAACAGCGGTCGTATGGCGTCAATGAACTTCTGAGAGGTACGAAACGTGACGCGCTACAGCCGGGACAGGTCGCGTTTGATACCGTGCGGAAGCTCAACCGGGGCGCGGATGACCTCGTGGGTATCCCCAGTCCGTACAAGTATAGCGAGGACATTGTCAAGGTTATCAACAACCGTATTGCTCAGAATGTCACGAACATCAATACGGACAACTTTATTGAATACCTGAAAAAAGCCGGGGTGGCGGTGGATTGGGACGATGCGAAACATCTCCCTCAGATTGATGAAGCTACGAAACTACCCGGCAAAGCCTTGTATAAGAAAATTAACCAGGGCCGATTTGCCGAAGCCCCGGTAGCGTTGCCCGTGGAATACGAAGATGCTTTCCGCCGGTACATACAGGAGATCGTCAACCCCGAGAACAATTACATGGTCCTCGGGGGGTTCCTGAAGGAACTGCAATCGTGGTGGAAGGGGCTTGCGCTGTTCTCTGCCCCGTCCGCATACCTGACCCGTAACGCTTCCAGTGCGTTCGTTAAGAACTATCTAGAAGGATTGACCCCGTTCAATCCCCACACATGGAAGTACTATTCTTCTAGTTCGGGTGCGATAGGAGACCTATGGCGTGCTAAGGGGAATATTAACTCGGTAGCAGGGGAGATCACGCTTCCCAAGTCCGGCGTCAAGGTATCCGTCAAGCGTCTGTTACAGGAATACTTTGGTCGGGACATGGGCGGTGGCGGTGGTTTCATCGGTCAGGAGCTACTAGAAAAATCGTCGAAAGGGGAGATCGAGGGGGGCGTTGTCGGGGCGATGCAAGCCGCCCGACAGAAGTTCCCCTTGTTCCGGTTCGGCTTTAGCGCTAACGAGAAGGTTGAAATGGGGGTACGCCTGCCCCTTGCGCTTAAGGTGTTGGACGATACCCTTGTAGTAGCCAGGGCGCAGAATAAGGTGGTCCCTGATATTGCTCATGCGCTAGACGACGTTGTTACGGGCGGATTCTCCCACGCGGACGTATTCGGTGCCGCGTTCGAGAACGCAACGGAGATCGTGCACCGAACGCATTTCGATTATTCGGACCTGTCCCCATTTGAGCAATCGGCGTGGTTGCGGGGCGGGCTTGTCCCGTTCTATGCGTGGATCAGGAAGAACATCCCCCACGAGATCACGAACATGCTCACGCAACCGGGCAAATACATGCCGTTTGCGCGGGCATACTACAATGCTTGGGAGCAGAGCGGGAGTAAGCCGGAAGATGCTCCGTTCTGGTTATCCCAGGCGTTTGCAATCCCCACGAGCAAAGACGATAAGGGGCGGCAGACCTACCTCGACATGACCAATTACCTGCCCATGATGGACGTGGTAAACGCGGTCAATGCGTTTAAACCGTGGGGGACCGACCCGCGACAGGACTATGTGGAACGCACGTCAAGATGGGCAGCGAACCAGCTATCCCCGTTTGTCAAGTTTCCGTTTGAGCAGGGGCTGTCTAAGGACTTCTTCTCTGGTCGGGAAATGAAAGAGATGCCCGCCGAATTGTTCGGGATGCAGGTCCCAGGCGGGGCAAGGACGGTCCATGCCGCGAGTCTGGTCCCGTCAATCGGCACTCTTGACCGCCTGAACCCGGCGATACCGGGGGTTGCGCCGGAAGGGCTATGGACGAAATTCGGTAACCTTACGGGCACGTTTAAGGGGGATAAGCGTCCGCACCGTAACGAGGCCCCCGGCAATCAGCGTTGGCTTAGGTTTTTCACGGGTCTGACACAGTACACGCCTGACCCTACGGCAATGAATATGAGTCTTAAGGCGCGAAAACGCCGGTATAAGGAGTATATCAATAAAGCGAAGCGGGCACAGCGCGAAGGTCTTATGGGTGAGAGCAGGTATTACTACGAACTGGCATCAAAGTATAGGGTTAGTTAGATGGAATATGTTTCACCAAAAGTTTGCGACCTAAAACACGACCAGCTTATGACCGCGCTGATTGAGAACACGCGGGAAGTCAAGGAGATTGCCAAGCTCTTGCGGGGGAACGGAACGACGGGGCTGGTAGAACGAACGTCCCTGGTGGAACAGCGTGTGAAGTTGATTGAAACCCTGCTAGACAAGACATCCAACCGGGTATGGGCACTGATCGTCCGGGTGCTCCCCTACATTATATCGCTTGGGGCCATTGGGACAGCCATAGCCGCTATCCAATCTGACGCGCAACCTGCTCCACGAGAGACAAGTCAGACTCAACATACCACTCCGTAGCATCAAAGTCTGAGTGGCCCAACGCGGCTCGCGCCGTGTTGCGGTCAAATTCCTTATCCACCTTATCCCCGTAATTATGCCGTAACTGATACGGTGTCCATACGGGGATTTCTGCTTTTTCACATGCCCTTGTGACAGCCCTCCGGTAGCTATCGGCCGTGTAGCATTCTCCAATGGCTCGGGCAGTCCTTTTAGGGGGTCGTTTTACCCCCCTCATATGTTGATTTGATGATTTTTTATGCGTCTCTATGTAGGCTTCGTAAGGGGGGAATAGGTAACCCGCCCCCCCTGCTCTATGGCATCTAAATGCCACTATTTTTTGTGCTTTTGGACCAAATAACAGGGTTCTGGTTTTAGACGATACGCGAACCGCTCAATCTGCTCGTTTTTTTGAGGAAGTGACAACAGATCTGTTGTCAGTATCGAACATGAAATCGAGCGCATCTCGGGCCAATTCGTACCCCTTCCTGTAGAACCGAAGTTCGCGTACCAGACGTTCTATGTCTCCATAGTCAGGAAACTGGAGTATACTTTCCAACTGAGCGTCAGTCAACATTGGTCGTTCTCCTTATGCGCGTGTTCTCATCTTGGAGCATTTGGAGCATCTTTCTCTTATATTCGTATGGGATTTGTTCTTGTTGTTCCTTAGTCAAAACTAAGTCGAGTTCTACACTTACGCCGTCTGGAAATTGGATCGTAATTGGTAGTGGGTTCGTTCTGCTCAGATACCGAACGTGATAAGGTAGTAAACTTTTCACAAAGTCTCTAGGGTCATTGGGCATTCCCATCACTCACACCCTCCTTCTAGCCAGCAGTCTCCACAAATAATACCCCATTCGTCATCCGCGTACCGGGGATCGTCAGGAAGCATTTCTTCCCCGCATCGGTCGCATTCCTGAAAATCCCCATCATCATACGATACATCACATTCCGGCAATGGCTCTGTCATTTCTTTACCCTCCAGTACAGTGCCTTGCAGTCTTCTTCCGTTGCCCCGGTCATCGTTCGCGGTGAACCGGGTTTGCATTCATGAGTAACCATCTTCAGAAACCGGGCGTTGTCCACAACGTGAACGCACGGCTTAAGCTCCCACGGTGTCTTAGGGAGCATGTCAGGGGTGATCGTCTCTAACCACTCGCGCATACGGGTATAGTCTGTCACTTCAGTTCCTCCGTGCGGCTTAAGTCGACCTGTTTCAGTACGCCGCCCAAGTCTCCCGTCTCCCGTTTAAGCCAGATCACTTTCGAGTAGCGTTCGGTCCAGTTCGATTTGGTGTTCTCCATGCGGACATATAAATGCGGGTCGTGAATCTTGAACCCCTGGACCTCGTTCAAGGTCATGCCGGATAAGCCGAACAGTACCCGTTGGGCGTCACGGCCAGCCGATGCGCCACGACCCGACGCGGATGATATTTGCTGTTCCCGCTCTTTGCTTGTGTGGTGATTGACCCATACCGCCGCGCCCTTGTCTACCGCAGAAGTTAGTTCTTTGAGCAAGCCCATGAACCGGCCCACCTGGGTGTTGTCGTTCTCGTCTCCCCCGTAGTAGTGGGAGCGGGGGTCAAGGACGATTAGGCGGGGCTGGTATTCTTTGACCTTGCCATAGACCCATTCATAATGCTCGGTAGGTTCTACGCTCCCGCCTGCGGGCCGGGTCAAGGGAAACGACTGCCCCGGAAATGCTATCAGGTTCTCGGAACAGCGGTGCAAGTCCCATTCCGTGAACTCATACGCAGCGGCGATTTTCTTGAACCGCCGGTGCAACTCTGATTCCGGGTCCTCAGACTCAAGCCACAACACCTTCATCGGACCATCGGGGATGAAGGTCTCTAACAACGTCTTGCCGGTGCAGGCACTCATAATGAGCGTCTGTGTAATCCACCCTTTTCCTAATCCGCCCTTGGCGTCGATGCCGCATATCGCGCCCTCGGGTAGTATGCCCTTGAACACGAACCGCTGTATCGGTGGTTCTGTGCCCACCCATCGGGCAATGTTCGCGGCGCGGGGCTGTATGACCCATTCCTGCCACGATTCGCACCCGATGTTTGTTGCGAGCAGGACCTGCTTTTGCCTGCCACGCCAGATGCCGGGGAGTCTAGACAGGCGGGATGGATGCTTGTTGTTCGTGTCCACATGAAACCCGTAGCGGTCGAGTACTGAATACAATTGCTGCACACGATCATCATAGAGCTTGCGGTTCTGGCCTGCGTGAATCTTGACGACGAAATGAAGACTCTTACCGCCCGAGAACACGACCGTTGCGCACGGGATATTGAGGCTAGTCACGATTCGCCATTGTTCTTCTACGCCTATTTTGTCACTCTCGACAAGACAATGCCGGTAATCGATGATGTTATCATCCGAAATCCCCTTGCCATCACACGGATTAATACGCACCCATGCCCCTGACGCGGGGTTGATGTCTATCACATCAGCGGTACGCCGCCCGTGCAGGCGCGGGATAAGGGCGTCTACTCGTTCTGTAATACCGCTGTCACAGGGTTTCCAACCATCGCCCCGGTCTACCGCACGGATAACGTAATTTACAAGGTCAGCGGGCTGATACAAGGCATAGAGATAATCGCTGAAATTGGTCTGTTCCCAATCGTCGGGGATGGTAGGGAACGGAGCTGCTTTCTGCGGGCGGATGCGGATGGGTGTGGTCGATGAACGGTATTGCCGGTTCTCTTTCTTGTACCGATAATCGGCGGGTTTGGAGAGTGCGCTGCGGATGGTGTGCTCTATCTCTTTGTCTGAGAGACCATCTGACCGCGCTTTGTCTCCCACGCGGTCCCAAATATCGGATTCCGACAACCCATCTTCAAGGGCGCATTTGGTTGCAAAGAACAGGGCGGAATTGCGCTCGCCTTTGCCGATGGACGTATTCATGTAATATTCGAGGAATCCGGGCATTAGTCATTGTCCTCCCGCTTGTTGAGAGCATCGATTAGCGCGTCTGCCATATCGACGGCACCCTCCGCTACACGAGCCATATTGGTCACACCCTCGCGCATTTCGGCACTACAATCAGGATTGGCAATGAGCCCCGCGCAAATCAGCGCGGCGAACAACTCGCGCTTGGTCACGCCCTCGCGCATTGCCGGCGCACAGTGATCCGAGTTTCCGATAGACCATGGGAATGCAGAATCATTTCCGTACATCACTCGTCCTCCTGTACCATTTCGTTGGCGTCACCGGTATGGTGGCCGCACTGTGCGTTGAGCAGCGGCATGTCGCCCTGTATGCGCCGGTGCGCCATGTCCACATACTCGGCATTCAGTTCGATGCCTATGAAGCGCCGCCCGTGCCGTAGCGCCACCATGCCCGTTGTCCCACTCCCACAGAACGGGTCCAGAACCGTGCCGCCTTCGGGGCAACCGGCAAGGATGCACGGTTCAATCAGCTTCGGCGGGAATGTGGCGAAGTGTGCACCTTTATAGGGCTTGGTGGCTACTGTCCAGACGCTGCGGCGGTTCTTCTTACCGATGGCTTGAAGTTCTTCCTTCGACTTGTTACCGATCCACTTAGCCGTACCCTGCTGTTCCTTGACAACTGTCTGGTCGCCCCAACGCTCCCACTTGGCATCTTCCAGAATGGATTTGTGGTCGTAAAAATACCGATCCGACTTCGACAGCAGGAAAATGTACTCATGCGCCTTGGTGCAGCGGTCGCGCACGCTCTCGGGCATAGGATTCGGCTTGTGCCAGATGATGTCTTGGCGCAAGTACCAACCGTCCGCCTGTAGCGCGAACGCCACGCGCCAAGGGATGCCGACTATATCTTTGTGCTTTATGGCGGAAGAAGCGAATGCCGCCGCACCACGATTAGATGCCCCGAATGTCGGCATGCTTCGCTGCTCACCACTTATAGTCTGCGGAACACACATTGAGTCGCGGAACGATGCATAACTATCCCCCAAATTCAGCCACAGCGTGCCGTCGTCCTTAAGCACGCGCCGCACCTCACGAAGCACCCGCACCATGCGCTCAACATATTCCTCTGGCGTTTTCTCAAGGCCGATCTGGCCCTCCACGCCGTAGTCCCGCAGCCCCCAGTACGGCGGCGAGGTAACGCACGTCTGCACGCTGCCGTCGTCCATTTGCGCAAGGCCGTCTAGCACGTCAGCGTGAATTATGGTGTAATTACTCAACGATACCTCCGCACTTCACGCACACGCGCTTGGGCGCGTACTCGCTGGCCTTGCCCTCAGCCGTCCAGCGCCACATGTACCAGTAGCGGCGGCAGTACGGACACCACACGTCCCACGCCGTCGTGCGCTTCATGGCTCGGCCTCCGGCTCGAATAGCTTTAGTTCGCCACATGGCGCGGCAGGCGCGGGATCGTCGCTTAGCCACCACTCCCACAGCGACTCCCAAGACGGAAATAGCTGAACATGCTCCTTCATATTGGTCTCAAACAATTTCCGCGTTGCGTCCTTGTATTGCTGCTCGATGCCCGGCCAGCGTGAAAATTCTTTGATTCGTCCAGCAACCCCAGCCATAGGACAGCCAATGCAGCCGAGACGCTTGAATCCCTCGTCATATAGAGAGCAGTACGCGAGCTTCTGCACGCGGATAAACTCCCACACATGATCTATCGTCCATTTGAAAATCGGAAGTACGCAGTTACACTTGGTACGATGGTGATACTCGACTTCGCTCCATATGGAGGCACGTCTGGGCGACTCTTCCGCACGAATGCCCATAATCAACGTTGCGCCTTTAGGATTGCGCGACTCCTTGAACACCTCACAGCACCAGCGAACCCGCCGCGTTGGCAGGCCGCGCTTCGGGATTTCGTCGAACATGCGCATGTTCGGGTATAAGAAATCCACGTCCTTGTGATGCTCTTTCATAAACCAAATCAACTCAGGTGGATCTACCGTCGTTACGTTGTAATGCCACGTTGCCTTGACGCCAGCGAGGCGGGCCAGTTCCTTGATGACGCAACTATCCTTGCCACCGCTGAAACAGCCATAGTATCCATCCGGTGGCTCATGCTCTTTGAGCAAATCGACGGCCCGCACAATCATGGCCTCAAGTGCATGCTCTGTGAGCAGTTCGCACTGAATAGGCCTTGCTGTGGTGCGCTTCATGGCGCGTCCTCAGCCGCCTGCGCGTGGTGAAGGCGATAGTCATATGTTGGCGTGCTTATTGGCGTCAGAATTTCACCCGGCTCCCTCGGCCATGTGAGGATTATGTCACTTGAGCTCCTTCTCCGTGCATCGTCTTCGGTCTCTGCCGGAAGCGCATCATTTTCGGCCTCCACTATCACCACGTCAACCGGGCGCAGTAATCTTTTCACCATCGCCATATTTTCCTCATGCAATACAGCCAGGCACTCGATCGCGTTCATTACTCGCCCTCCTTCATCGCTTTGCGCTTCTCCTGCTTCTCAACGGCAACGCACAACAGCTTGCGGTGGTACTCCGCTTCGCGTTCCAAGTCTCGGATACGCTTTCTGTGGTATCCGACGCGCCACGTTAGCTTTGTTTTGCTATAATTGAGTCGATTCGTGGATGCACAGGCCTCTTCTTTCTTTATTTCTTCCATCAGCTTTGCCCGCGCCGCCTCAGCAGACGCCTCGTCGCGATAAAGTTCGGATTCTCCAGCGCCCGTATGGCCGTAATCCAAAGCGAACTTCCACTTGTGATTCGTGAAACTCACGCCAGTGATGATCGCTTGCCTTACGGCAGACTGCGGCTCGTGATCGACAACATAGCCACGCGGCCCTTCGTAACCATTGCCGCAGTAATCGCACATGACATTTTCCAGCTCTCCGTTGCCGAGAATGACTGTCACACACCTCTTGCCGAAGCACACTGGACACGTCTTTTCGACAGGCACGCAACGGCCTCCTTGCACCACGTACACGGTATCTCCAAGTTGAAACGGTGGCTTATCCAT
>Ga0123330_1001939_pt1 | contig 19367 bp, 20 predicted proteins | sample BioC13SIPDNA_2_FD_89704 | JGI IMG/M metagenome (GOLD analysis project Ga0123330, IMG submission 89704) | Anaerobic biogas reactor microbial communites from Washington, USA - Biogas_R2_A C13 SIP DNA | ecosystem: Engineered > Bioreactor > Anaerobic > Unclassified | place: Washington, USA... | reverse complement strand
GCGGGGCCGCTCGTGCGGACCTGTCACCGGTCCGCCGGCCACACGAGGCGATGCGACCTCGGCACTCACGCGCGGGCCCGGGCGGCGCCGCGCCGTCCGGAGGTGCGACGCTGGCTGGGCCGGACCGGCTCGCCGGCGTGCCGTGCAGCGAGGGCGTACTCCGCCGCGTGGGCGGCGAGCGCCTCGACGAGCACGGTGGCCCGGGGCTCCGACGCCACGACGTCGACCCGGAGCCCGTGCTCCTCGGCGGTCTTGGCCGTCGCCGGACCGATGCAGGCGACCACGGTGTTCGGATGCGGCTTGCCGGCGATGCCGACCAGGTTGCGCACCGTCGAGGAGCTGGTGAAGCAGACCGCGTCGAACAGCCCGCCCTTGATCGCGTCGCGCACCGGCGCGGGCGGCGGCGAGGCGCGCACCGTCCGGTAGGCCGTGACGTCGTCGACCTCCCAGCCCATGTCGAGCAGCCCGGCCACCAGGGTGTCGGTCGCGATGTCGGCCCGCGGGAGGAAGACCCGGTTGATCGGGTCGAGCACCTCGTCATACTCCGGCCAGTCGGCCAGCAGACCGCGGGCGGACTGCTCGGTGGTCGGGATCAGGTCGGGCTCGATCCCCCACTGGCGCAGGGCGTCGGCGGTGACCCCGCCCACGGCCGCGACCTTGAGCCCGGCGAACGCCCGGGCGTCCAGGCCCAGCTCGGTGAACTTCTCACGCACCGCGCGGACCGCGTTCACCGAGGTGAAGCCGACCCACTCGTAGCGACCGGTGACCAGGCCGCGGATCGCGCGGTCCATCTGCTGCGGGGTGCGCGGCGGTTCGACGCTGATGGTCGGGACCACCTGGGACGTGCCGCCGTGCGAGGCGATCCGGGTCGTCATCTCGGTCGCCTGGTCCTTGGTGCGCGGCACCAGGACGTTCCAGCCGAACAACGGCTTGGTCTCGAACCAGCTGAGCTCGTCGCGCAGGTCGACGCCCCGGCCGACGACCACGACGCCGAACCGGCTGGTGTGGTCGGCCAGGCTCTCCTCCGCGCCGTCCAGCACCGTGACCAGGGTCTGCTGGGCAACGGTGGTGCCGTGCTCGGTGAGACAGACCGGCGTCTGGGGGTCGCGGCCCGCGCGGCGCAGGCCACCCAGGGCCTTGCGCAGCTGCTCCGGCGCACCGAGGAGCACCACGGTGACGTCGTCGGCCACCGAGGTCGTCCAGTCCGTGCGGGAGTCGGCGGCGTCGATCACGTGCACCTCGCCGGACTCGGCGGAGGTCAGCGGCACGCCCGCGTAGGTCGGCACGGACCAGGCCGCCGAGACGCCGGGGACGATCTCGAAGAGCACGCCCGCCGCACGGCAGGCCAGGGCCTCCTGGCTGAGCGTGGTGAAGGCCGCCGGGTCACCCGACATCACCCGCACGACCAGGGCCTCCGGGTCCTTCAGCGCGGTCGCCTCCCGGACCAGGGCCTTGGCCCGGGCCGCCGGGGAACGCCGCGAGGTCGCGCTGGTCGGCCCGGCCTCGACGACGTGGGCGCCCTCGCGGACCAGGCCGGTCAGCCAGCCGGTCTCGTCGGGTTCGTCGAGCACGACGACGTCGGCGGCAGCGAGGTACTCGCGCGCCCGCACGGTGAGCAGGCCGGGATCTCCGGGGCCCGCGCCGACGAAGGCGACCCGCGCCTTCGAGACGGTCGGGGCGCTGGGAACTGCGGTGCTGGTGCTCACGAAATCACGCTCCAGGATGTTGTGCTGTGGGGGCTGGGGAGGGGTGGTTCAGACCGGCTGGGGCCAACCGGCTCAAGAAGTGCTGGGCCATCTCACGGCCGAGCCCGGAGGCGTCGGCGCCGCGCAGACTGTGGCGGAGGGTGCCGCCGGACGCGTTCCCCACCACCGCGTCCAGGACGATCTCGTCCCCCTCGATCCGGGCCAGTGCCCCCACCGGTGCGCTGCACCCCGCTTCCAGCTCGGCCAGCAGGGCACGCTCCGCGGCGACGCAGGTGCGGGTCGCCGGGTGCTCCAGGACGGCGAGGAGCTCGACCGTGGCCGCGTCACCCGATCGGCACTCCACGGCCAGTGCGCCCTGGCCCGGGGCGGGCAGCATGACGGTCGTGTCCAGTACCTCGCTGGCCTCATCGGCCCGCCCGAGGCGGTTCAGTCCCGCGGCCGCGAGCACGATCGCGTCGAGCGCTCCGGAGGTGACCTTGGCGATGCGGCTGCCGACATTGCCCCGCAGGTCGGTGACCCTGGCCCCCGGGGCGGCGTCCTCGAGCTGCACCGCGCGTCGTGGGGATCCGGTGCCGATCAGCGCGCCGTCGGGCAGGTCCGCCAGCCGGAGCCCGTCGCGGGACACCAGCACGTCACGGGGATCCTCCCGCTCCGGCACGGCGACGACGACGAGGCCGGGCTCCTCGGCGACGGGGATGTCCTTGAGCGAGTGGACCGCGCAGTCGATGCGTCCCTCGAGCAGTGCCTCGCGCAGCGCGGAGACGAAGACGCCGGTGCCGCCGATCTGGGTCAGCGGGGCCGTGGAGCGGTCGCCCTCGGTCTGGACGAGGACCAGCTCGACCTCGTGGCCCCTGGCGCGCAACCGGTCGGCGACCCAGCCGGACTGGGAGGTCGCCAGCTCGCTCGCCCGGGTGCCCAGCCGCAGCGGACGCCCTCGGGTGGAGGTCACGACACCGGTCGCACTCGTCGTCATGGCAACCCGCTCACATTCGGGGGGTGCTCGACGGTCGCGGTGTCCCGCGGGTCGAGGTCGAACAGCTCGCGCAGCAGCGCGATGTAGGAGCCGTCCGTGTCGCCAGCCGCCAGCTCCCTGGCGCGCACGGTCGGGGTGTGCAGCAGCTTGTCGAGGATTCTGCGCACGCTGTGGTGCACCTCGGCCCGGTGCTCCTCGGGGAGGTCCGGGAGCCGGTGGTCCAGCCGGGCCAGCTCGGTGTCGGCGACGGACGCGGCGCGGGAGCGCAGATCGGCCAGCGTGGGGCCCACCTGGGCGGAGCGCCTCGTCGCCAGGTAGGTCGCGACCTCACCGGCCACCAGGTCGCGCACGCCCTGCACCACCACCCGGGTCTCCGAGGGGATGGTGTCGGGTGCCGAGGCCTGCGCCGCACCGGCACCGGCCAGCTCGGCGAGCTCCTCCAGCCCCCAGACCGTCACACCCGGCAGGTCGGCCACCTCGGGCGCGACGTCCCGCGGCATCGCCAGGTCGACCAGGAGCAGCGGGCGGTCGCTGCGATCCGCGTCCGTCAGCAGCTCGCGCGTGATCACCTGGTCGGTGGCCCCCGTGCAGGTCAGGACGAGGTCCGCCTCCTGCAGCTGGGCAGCCAGGTCGTCCCAGTCACGGGCTTGCCCGTCGTGGGCCTGGGCCAGGCGTTCGGCCCGCTCCAGCGTCCGGTTGACGACGGTCAGCGCCCGCACGCCCGCCCGGCGCAGCGAGGTCGTCGCCAGGCCGGACATGGCGCCGGCCCCGACGACGAGGGCCCGGGCGCCGACCACCCCACCGAGGACGTCGTCGGCACGCTCGATCGCGATGCGGACCAGCGACCGGGCCACCCGGTCCAACCCGGTCTCGGCGTGGGCCCGCTTGCCGACGCGCAGCGCCTGCTGGAACAACGGGTTGAGCGCGGCACCCAGGTGGGCGTCGCGCTGACCGGCCCGCAGCGCCGACCGCAGCTGGCCGAGGATCTCCGTCTCTCCCAGGGCCATCGACTCCAGGCCGCACGCCAGGGAGAACAGGTGGTGGACGGCCCGGTCCTCGTAGTGGACGTAGAGGTGCGGGGTGAGCACGTCCAGGTCCACCCCCGTCTCTTCCGCGAGGGCGGCACCGACCTGGGCGACGGCACCGTGGAAGGTGAGGGCGTCGGCATACACCTCGGTGCGGTTGCAGGTGGTGAGCACCAGCGACTCCCGGACGTCCTCCAGGCCCACGATGCCGGTGGCCAGGGTCCGGGAACGCTCCTCGTCGAGAGACACGCGCTCCAGCAGGTCGATCGGGGCGCTGCGGTGGGAGACACCAACGACCAGCAGGCTCATCCGGCCACCTCCCGGTCGCGGCCGCCGCGCAGCGGGTCCTCCGGGGACACCGAGAGCAGGCGACGCTGCTCGTGGAAGGCGAGGATCTGCAGTTCGGTCGCCAGGTCGACGCTGCGGACCCCGACCTCGTCGGGCACCGTCAGGTGTCCGGGCGCGAAGTTGAGGATGGAGCGGATGCCCATCGCGACGAGCTGGTCGGCGACCGCCTGGGCGGCCGGGGCCGGCGTCGCGATGACACCGATGGCGACGGTCGGGCCGGAGTCGGCCAGGTCCGCCAGGGTCGTGACGGTCAGGCCCTCGACCTGCGTGCCCACCACGGCGGGGTCGTCGTCGACGAGGGCGACGATGCGGAACCCGCGACCGGAGAACCCGCCGTATGACGCGAGCGCCCGTCCGAGGTTGCCCAGCCCGACGATCACGACCGGCCACTCCTGGGTGAGCCCGAGCTCCTGGGCGATCTGCGCCGCCAGGAGGTCGACGTCGTAGCCGACGCCGCGCACCCCGTAGGACCCGAGGTGGGAGAGGTCCTTGCGCAGCTGCGTGGAGCGCACGCCGGCGAGCGCGGCGAGCTCCTCGGAGGCGACGTTGGTGATGCCCTGGTCGTGCAGGGGCGTGAGCGCCCTCAGATACAACGGCAGCCGACCCACGGTGGCTTCAGGCACACCACCTGCGCGACGGACGGACTCGGGGACCACCTCGGCACGGGCTCCTCTCAGCCGCGACATGACGCCCTATACCAGCAACGTGTCGGGGGGATGCAGGGACCCCCCCACCTTATGACTTTGTGAAGGCTTGCACAAAGTCGAAATGCGTCGGCGGACGTGCTATGAGCGACGCGACCGACGCGATCGCACGATTGCGCTGGTCAGGGCCTCGTCGGTCACGGTCCAGTGGGAAACCTCACGCCCGTCGACCAGGACGACCGGGACGAGATCTGCATATTTATGCAGGAGGTCGCGAGAAGAGTCAACATCGACCCGGGACCAGTCGGCGCCCTGGGCCTGCGCCACCCGGGCGACGACCAGGGCTGCCTGCTCGCACAGGTGACAGCCCTCCCGGTCGACCAGCGTGATCTGCGGTGGCGGGGTCTGGTCGGCCCGGCGGCGGAGGAAACGCATCAGTAGAACACCGAGCGCCGGTCCTGGAGGAGGCCGTAGATGGTGTGCTGGATGGTCTCCCGGACCCGGTCGGAGATGTCGAAGACCACGGCCGGGTCCTCGGCGGCCCCCTCACCGCGGTCGTCGGTGCGGACCGGGGTGCCGAACTCGATCAGCCACTTGCTGGGCAGCGGGATCAGACCGAGCGGCCCGAGCCAGGGGAAGGTCGGGGTCAGCGGGAAGTAGGGCAGGCCGAGTAGCCGGGCGAGCGGTGCCGCGTTGCCGAGGATGGGGGCGATCTCCTCGGCCCCGACGATGGAGCACGGGATGATCGGGACCTCCGCGCGCAGCGCCGCGGCGACGAACCCGCCGCGCCCGAAGCGCTGCAACCGGTATCTGTCCTTGTAGAGCTTGCCGACCCCCTTGAACCCCTCCGGCCAGACACCGACCAGGTGCCCGTCGTTGAGGAGGCGCTGAGCGTCCGCGCTCGTGGCCAGCGTGCTGCCGGTCTTTCGGGCGATCGGCCCCATCACCGGTGCGGAGAAGACCAGGTCGGCGCCGAGCATCCGCAGGTTGCGGTGGCCCGGGGTCTCGTCGTGGACCGCCAGCTGGGTCATCAACGAGTCGACCGCGATGGTCCCGGAGTGGTTGGCCACCACGAGCGCCCCACCCTCGACCGGGATGTTCTCCGCTCCCCGCACCTCGACCCGGAACCAGTCTCGGTAGAGCGGCCGCAGGAGTGGCAGGGCGACGTGCTCGGTGAAGTCGTCGTCGAAGCCGAACTCGTCGATCGTGTAGTCGCCAGTCAGGCGCCGCCGCAGGAAGGCCAGGGTGCGGGCGACCGACTCGTCGAGCTCGTCACCGGCCAGTCCCGCGGCCGCCCCCGCGGCACGCAGGCCCTTGATCAGCAGCATCACGGCATGCTCCAGATCGCTCTCCCGGACCTGCCGGGACGTCACGTCCTCGGTCACTGGGCCTCCTCGTCCGCGTGCTGCTCCGGACGGTCCCCCGCGCGACGGGCCGCCAGGAAGGAGTCGAAGGCGCCTCGGGTGGTGTAGGCCGGGGAGAAGCCCAGCTCCTTGCGCATCCGGCTGGTGTCCACGACCCGACCGTAGGACAGGAACTCCAGGTGGTCCGAGGGGAGCGCCGCCCAGCCGATCCGCTTGGACGCCCACAGCGAGAACCCGCCCGCCCCCGGTGGCACGACCACCCACGGTCGCCGGCTCAGGGCGACCGCCTGCCCGAGGGAGAGCACCCCGTCACCGGCGATGTTGACGGTGCCCACCACCGGCCCGGTCGTGGCGTGCACCGCTGCGGCCACGGCGTCGTCCTCGTGAAGGAACTGCAGGCGGCCCTGCCGGCCGAAGGGGACCGGGAGGACCGGCATACGGAAGTAGTCGGTGAGCACCGTGCGGATGCTGGGGCCGATGACGTTGGCCATGCGCAGCATCGTCACGTCGATGTCCGGCCGGCGCCGCGCGAGCCCGCGCACATAGCTCTCGGCCTCCATCGAGTCGCGCGGGAAACCGGACCGCGGCAGGTGCTTGGCCGTCATCTCCTCGGTGAACACCGCCGGGTCCCGGGGCGAGGAGCCGTAGACGCCCGCCGTGGACTTGACGATCACCCGGCGCACCCCCGGCGACTTCTGGCAGGCGGCCATGAGCTGCATCGTGCCGAGCACGTTGATGTCCTTCTGGACCACCCGGCCCCCGGCGTCGCGCGGGGTCGCGATCACCCCCATGTGCACGACGGTGTCGACCGCGGCCTGGGTGATCAGGCGGGCCAGCAGGGGGCTGCGGACGTCCGCCCGGACGTACTCACCGCGCCCCATCGGGTGCTTGGGCGGGACCAGGTCGACACCGATGACACGTTCGATCGACGGGTCGTCGGCCAGCCGCCGGACGACCCGGCCGGCCAGATCCCGGGCGACGCCGGTGACCAGCACGACGCGCGGGGGCGATGCCAGGTCCACAGGGTCCACCCTCCCAGGATGCCGCGACGGCGCCGACCTCCACCAGTGGGAGGCGGCGCCGTCGCGTCAGGTCACTTCTTGTTACGACGCTGGTGGCGCGTCTTGCGCAGCAGCTTGCGGTGCTTCTTCTTCGCCATACGCTTGCGGCGCTTCTTGATCACAGAGCCCATTGGCTACAACCGTGTCCTTCGTGTCTCGGATGTCTGGTCCGCTGACGGCGGCACACGCGAGGGTGGCCACCGGGCAGTCGGGTCAGCCTACCGCCCGGCACTGGTCGCCCCCAAACGCGCGCTGGTCAGGCGGTCCCGTGGTAGGAGTCCTCGAGGTAGTCCGTCACGGCCTGCTCGGGAACCCGGAAGGATCGGCCGACCCGCACCGACGGCAGCTCGCCGGAGTGCACCAGGCGGTAGACGGTCATCTTGGAGACGCGCATGACGGCCGCGACCTCGGCCACCGTCATGAAGGTCATCTCACCGAGCCGGCGCTCTTCAGCCATCGACGTCATCCCGTCTGTCTGCGCTCTTCAGGCGGCCAACGTGTCACCGGTGGCTGTCCATCTGTCATGGAGAACCATAGGGGCAGATGGGGCTCCTGCGAAAGTCGTTGCGAGAAAAATGTCCAGCGGACACGCCGTTGTCACCAAACTGTGACCTGATTCGCAGGAGATTCCCAGCCCCACACCGACCGAGCGCGTCGCCCTAGAAGGATGCGTGCACGTGGATGGATGGTTCACGCTCGCATCGTGTTGCGTCCCCAGGCCCCACCGAGCGCACGACGGGTCCGTCCGCCCGGCGTGCGCCGCTAGTCGAACCAGGGGTCCAGGCCCCACCCGGGGAAGACCGCGCGCCGGGTCGCCATCACCGCCGCGTCGACCGGGCTCTCCGGCTCGTAGCCCTCGCCCCAGGTGCCGTAGCGGATCGGCCGCCCACCCAGGTCACCCATCCGCTGCGGTGCGACCTGCCCGTAGCGGCGCGCCACGTGCTCCCGCCAGGGCTCAGGGATCTCCAGGGTGAGCGACAGCGGGTGGTGGGCGGCCACGGCGACCAGGTGGGTCCAGGCGCGCGGCACGACCTGGACGAGCTCGTAGCCACCTCCGCCGAGGGCCACCCACTTGCCGCCGGTGAGCTCGTGGGTCAGGTCGTGCAACAGCTGGTATGCCGCCTGCATGGCGTCGATGGAGACCGCCAGGTGACTGAGTGGGTCGGCGAAGTGGGCGTCGCATCCCTGCTGGGTGACGATGAACTGGGGGCGGAAGGCCCGCAGCACCTGCGGCACGACCGCGTGGATGGCGCGCAGCCAGCCCTCGTCGCCCGTGCCCGGAGGCAGGGCGACGTTCACGGCACTGTCCGGCGCCTTGGGTCCGCCGGTGTCCCCGGGGAAACCGGTGCCGGGGAACAGCGCCCGCCCCGTCTCGTGCACCGACACGGTCAGCACCCGCGGGTCGTCCCAGAAGGCACGTTCGACGCCGTCGCCGTGGTGCACGTCGATGTCGACGTAGGCGACCCGTTCCACGCCCTGGTCGAGCAGCCACTGGATGCCGACCGAGGCGTCGTTGTAGACGCAGAAGCCGGCCACGCTGTCCGGCATCCCGTGGTGCAGCCCCCCGGCGATATTGACGGCGTGCGCGGCCTCCCCACGCCATACGGCCCGGCAGGCGTCCACGGTCGAACCGACGGCCAGCGCGGTGGCCGAGTGCATCCCCGGGAAGTTCGGGGTGTCCTCCAGCCCCAGCCCGTGCCCGCTGATCTGGAGGGTCGGGTCGGCGGAGACCTGCTTGACCGCAGCGACGAGGGCCTCGGTGTGCACGGTGCGGATCTGGTCGTCCGTCGCCTCCACGGCGGGGACCACCTCCACCTGCGGCAACGCGAGCAGGCCGAGCTCGTCACACAGCCGGTGAGTCAGCTCGAGGCGGGACGGGTGCATCGGATGTGCCGCCCCGAAGTCGTAGGACATGAAACGCTGGTCCCAGACGACGCGTGCCCCGATCATGGTGACACGCTAGACCACGAGCGGGAGGAGCCGAAGATGGCGGGCTTGGCCAAACACCGGTTGTTCGACGAGGACGTGCTGGTCATCGGCCTCGGTCGGTTCGGCGCTGCCGCTGCGCTGGAGATGGATCGGCTGGGCTATCGCGTGCACGCCATCGAGATGGACGGGGCCCTGGCCGAGCGCTTCTCCCGGAAACTGACCCGCGTCATCGCCGTGGACTCCGCCGACCCCAGCCAGCTGGCCCAGGCCAAGCCCAAGGACTTCCGCATCGCGGTCGTCGGCGTCGGGTCCTCCATCGAGGGATCGCTGCTGACGGCCGGCAACCTGGTGGACGCCGGCGTGCCGTCGATCTGGGCCAAGGCCGTCTCCGCGGAGCACGCCCGGCTGCTGGAGCGCATCGGCGTGCACCACGTCATCTTCCCCGAGGCGGAGTCCGGCAGCCGGGTCGCTCACCTGGTCAACGACCGGATGCAGGGCTACATCGAGTTCGAGGACGGCTACGCGATCGTCAAGATGGCGCCACCGCAGGAGATGATCGGCTTCACTCTGGCCGAGACCGACATCCGCAAGCGCTACGGCGTGACCGTCGTCGGGGTCAAGGCACCCGGGGAGGACTTCACGCACGCGGTTCCCGAGACCAAGGTCGGCCGGCACCACATGATGATCGTCTCCGGGCCGAGCAAGCTCATCGAGCAGCTCGCCGCACGTCCGTAGGGTCGTCCCCCCGTCGGGAGGGGCCGCGCCCGGTCGTCAGAGGGAGGTCGGCACTCCGGCGGAGTTGCCCAGCGGCAGGACCATGGCCAGCTCCTCGGCGTCCTCGGCGTCGTCGACGCCGTGGATCTCCATCGGCCGCCGGTTGTCCGTGGGCCGGAAACCGAAGCTGCTGGCGAAGGCGACCGCGCGGCCGTTGTCGGTGCCGACCCAGTAGACCAGGTGCTTCAGCTCGTCCTGCCGGGCCTGGGCGGCAGCGGCCTCGAGCAGCTTGCGGGCCACCCCGCTGCCGCGCAGGGCCGGGTCGACCCAGAGGCCGAACAGCTCTCCGGACCCGGGGGTCTCCACGTTGTGGCTGCCGACGCTCACCACGCCCACGACGGTGTCGCCCTGCTCAGCGAGCAGCCGCCGGGACCGCCGCATCCGGCCGCGCCAGCGGTCCTCCTCGTAGCCCTCTTCCTCCTCCGCCGAGGCCACGAAAGCCTCCGGGGATTCCTTCAGCGCACGCAACCGGACATCGCGATACTCCGACCAGTTCTCTTCTTCAAGTAGCCGCACGCTGATCTCACTCATGGGCCTAACTCTGGCACAAGCCCGCGACCGACCTCCACGGGGGCACCGGTGAACAACGGGTGGCCCAGCGGCTCAATCGTCCGCGGAGAGCTCGCCCGCGCGCCGTGCCGCGGCCTCGATCGCGGTGAGGAAAGCCGCCCTGACCTTGTGGTTCTCCAGCGCCCGGAGGGCAGCCACGGAGGTGCCCCCGGGACTGGACACCTGCTCGCGCAGGATGCTCGGGTGCTCCCCGGTCTCCCGGATCATCGTGGCCGCCCCGAACAGGGTCTGCACCACCATCTCGGTGGCCGTCGATCGGGGCAGGCCGAGCAGCACGCCCGCCTCGATCATCGCCTCGGTCACGTAGAAGATGTATGCGGGGCCGCTGCCACTGATCGCGGTGGCCGCGTCCTGGTGCTTCTCCTCCAGGGTCAGCACGCGCCCGAAGGTGCCCAGCAACCGCTCCGCCTCCGCGAGGTGCTCGGGGGTGCAGTGGCGGCCGGCGCTCAGCACCGACATGCCCTGGTCCACCTGGGCCGGGGTGTTGGGCATGACCCGCACGACGCCGGTGTTGGCGGGCAGCCGCTCCTCGAGGTACTCGGTGGTGATGCCGGCGGCGACCGAGATCACCAGGGTGTCCGGCTCGATGCTCTCGCGGATCTCGGCCAGCAGCGTGCTCATGTCCTGGGGCTTGACCGCCAGCACCACGATCCCGGCGCCCCGCGCGGCGGCCTCCACGGGAGCCGACGCCACGTCATACTCCTCGGCGACCTCGCGGGTCGTGGCGACCATGCGCTCGCTGAGCACGATGTCGGAGGCGGGGTGGCCGGAGCGGAGCAGCGCGGACAGCAGCGCACCACCCATCACCCCGGCACCGAGGATTGCGATCCGGGCCACGGGTCAGCCCTTGGTCGCGAGGGCGCGCAGGAAGAAGCGCAGGTTGGACGGGCGCTCGGCCATCCGGCGCATCAGGTAGCCGTACCACTCGTCGCCGTAGGGCACGTAGACCCGGACCTGGTCCCCCTGGGCCGCCAGCCGGCGCTGCTCCTCCGGCCGGATGCCCAGCAGCATCTGGTACTCGAAACTGTCGGCGGCCCGGCCGTTGGCGGCGGCCAGCACGCCCGCGATCTCGATGAGGCGGGGGTCGTGGCTGGCGATCATCGGGTAGCCGTCGCCGGCCAGCAGGATCTTCAGGCAGCGCACGTAGGCCTTGTCGACCTCCGACTTGTCCTGGTAGGCGACCGACTCCGGCTCCTTGTAGGTCCCCTTGCAGATGCGCACGCGGCTGCCCTCGTGGGCGAGGTCCCGGCAGTCCTGCTCGGTGCGGTAGAGGTAGGACTGCAGCACCGCGCCGACCCACGGCCAGTCCTGCCGCAGCTCCCGCAGTATGCCGAGGGTCGAGTCGGTCGTGGTGTGGTCCTCCATGTCGAGGGTCACCGTGGTGCCGGCGTTGGCCGCGACCTGGCAGATGGCGCGCGCGTTCTCCAGGGCGATCTTCTCCCCGTCGGCGCCCAGCGCCTGGCCGAGGGCGCTGAGCTTGAGGCTGACCTCCACGCCGCCGCCCTCGGTGAGCCCGACGTCGCTCAGGGCGGTCAGGAGCGTCACGTAGGCGTCCTTGGTGTAGGTCGCCTGGGCGGGGTCGAGGGTGTCCTCCCCCAGGAAGTCGATGGTGGCCATCCGCCCGGAGGCGTCGAGCTCGCGCGCCACGTCCACGGCCTGCTCGGTGGACTCGCCCGCCACGAAGCGCCGCACGACGGACCGGCTCACGGGCGCCTTCTCCAGGACGTCCCGCAACTGGTGGTTGCGGCTGAGCACGAGCAGTCCCTGCTTCATCCACACCGCGGGGTCAAGACCGGCGACGTCCATCATCTCTCCTTCGGCAGCAGCGCCCGAGTGACCACGAGCGCAGGTCAAGGCTAGTGCTCCCGGGGCGGGCGCGCGGACCGGAGGCTCTCAGCGCCCGCCCGACTGCAGGTGCCACGCTGCGACGACGGCGCCCTCCACCGCGTCGGCGTCGGCGGTGGCGCAGTCGGTGACGACCATCATGTGCCGGCGGAAGCGGGCCGGCACCCAGAAGTCGTCGGGGTGCTCCTCCAAGAGCGCGTCGCGGGTGCCGAAGTCCGCCCGGATCACGACCTCGGTGCCGCCGAGCTGGCGGGCGATCAGCCGGCCGTGCCAGCGCCAATGGGCCAGGCCCCCGGGGTCACGGCGCCGCACGCCGTCGAGGGAGGTGACGAGGGCATCGAACTCCTCGAGGTCCACGCCTCCACTGTGGCACGCCCACCGTGACACGCCCTCGCCCGCCGAGTGCATGGACTCTTGACGCCCTCGTCGGCTGAGCCGTCAAGAGTCGCTGCACTGGGCGGATGTGGCGGACTCAGGCGACCTTCTGGCCCAGGTGGGTGCGGGCGAACTCCAGTGCCTCGGCGAGATCGGCCTCACGCTGCGCAGGGTCCGCCTTGCGGGTGCCGACCTCGACGCTCACCGCCCCGGTGTAGCCGCGTTCGACCAGCTCGCGCAGCAGCGTGTCCACCGGCTGCGTGCCCCGGCCCGGGACCAGGTGCTCGTCCTTGAACGACCCCGTGCCGTCCCCGAGGTGGATGTGGCTGACCCGGTCCCCCAGCCGGTGCAGCAGGTCGACGCAGTCGACCGACCCCGTCGAGGCGTGCGAGACGTCCAGGGTGACGTGCTCGTAGGTCTGCTCCACGGGGTCCCAGTGCGGGCGGTAGGCCTGCATCTCCGAGCGGGCCGCGCGCCACGGGAACATGTTCTCCACGGCAAGCCGGACCTCGGTCCGCTCCTGCCGCTCGGCGATCCCGGCGACGAACCCCTCGGCATACTCCCGCTGCCAGCGGAACGGCGGGTGGATCACCACGACCTCGGCACCCACCTCCTCGGCGAGCCGGACCGACCGGTCGACCTTGCCCCAGGGCTCCCACCCCCACAGGCGCTGCGCCAGCAGCAGCGTCGGCGCGTGGACCGCGCCGATCGGCAGGGCGTGCAGCTGGGAGAGGGCCTGCAGCGCCCCCGGCTCCTGGGTCAGCGGGTCGGTCCACACCATGACCTCGACGCCGTCGTAGCCCAGCCGCTCGGCCAGGTCGAAGGCGTAGGCGCAGTTCTCCGGGTAGACCGAGGACGTGGACAGCAGGACCGGGTTCGTGCTCACAGGGCGTCCATCCGTCGCAGGATGAATCCCTCGCGCAACGCCCACGGGCAGATGTCGAGCTCGTCGACGTCGAACAGCTCCATCGCTGCCTCCACGACCATGGCGCCCGCGAGCATCTGCGGGGCCCGGGACTGCGAGATGCCGGGCAGCGACGTCCGCTCGGCCGGCGACATGGCGGCCAGCTTCGGGACCCAGGCGGTCAGGTCGGCACGGGCCAGGCTGCGGGGGATGTGCGGGCCCTCGGACTGGGGCGCGGCGCCGCACAGCCGGCCCAGGGAGCGGATGGTCTTGCTGGTGCCGACGACCCGGTGCGGCTGGCCGACCTTGGCGATGTCCCGGTGCACCTCGGCAATGTCCGAGCGGATCCGCTTGCGCAGCGCGCGGAGGTCGTCCTCGGCCGGGTTGTCGCCCAGCAGCTGCAGCTCGCGGGTGAGCCGGCCGGCACCCAGGGGCAGGCTGGCGACGGCGTCGGCCTCCTCGTCGATCCCGGCGGCCAGCTCCAGGGACCCGCCGCCGATGTCGATGAGGAACAGCCGGCCGGAGGACCAGCCGAACCAGCGCCGCGCGGCCAGGAAGGTGAGCCGGGCCTCGTTCTCGCCCGAGAGCACCTGCAGCTGGACCCCGGAGGCGCGCCGCACCTGGTCGAGGACCTCGTCGGTGTTGTTGGCGTCCCGGATGGCGCTGGTCGCAAAGCCCAGCAGCTCGGAGACCCCGCGGGTCTCGGCGACCTCCGTGCAGTCCCGGACGAAGGTGGCCAGCCGGGCCGCGCCCTCCTCGGAGATCTGGCCGTCCGGCGTCAGCTGCTCGGCGAGCCGGAGCTCCACCTTGTGGGAGTAGTCGGGGAGCGGGTGCGCGCCGGGGTGGGCGTCGATGACGAGGAGGTGGACCGTGTTGGAACCCACGTCGATCACACCGAGCCGCATGACCTCAGGCTAGTGCCTCGCGCCGTCCGCGCCATCCTCAGGACCGTAGAGTGGCCGCGTGAGCAGCCGACCCAGCGGCCCCCTCGACGCCCGGGGCGAGACGCCCCTGGACGCCCCCCGGGTGTGGGCGGAGTTCACCGACCCGGCCGAACCCGCCCAGCGGGTGCGGGCCGACCTGACCTGGTTGACCTCCTCCTGGCACTGCATCTTCGGGGCCGGCTGCGCGGGGATCTACGCCGACCGGCCCGACGACGGGTGCTGCACGCTGGGGGCCCACTTCACCGACGAGGACGACCAGGTCCGCGTGGCGGCGGTGGCCGACGAGCTGGGGCCGGACGAGTGGCAGTTCCACGACGCCGGTCGGGCGACCGTCGACGGGCGCCCGGGCTGGCAGGACCTCGACGAGGACGGCGAGACCGTCACCACCCGGCGGGTGGAGGGCGCCTGCATCTTCCTGAACCGTCCCGGCCACCCGGCCGGCGCCGGCTGCGCCCTGCACCAGCACGCCGTCCTGACCGGCTCCGAGCCGCACCGCGCCAAGCCGGACGTCTGCTGGCAGCTGCCGGTGCGCCGGTCCTACCGGACCGTCCGCCTTCCGGACGCCACGTCATACCTGGAGATCACCATCACCGAGTACGACCGGCGCGGCTGGGGCGCCGGCGGCCACGACCTCGACTGGTACTGCTCGGGGCGGCCCGAGGCCCACACCGCCCCCGAGCCGGTCTTCCGCGGGCTGTCCGCCGAGCTCACCGAGCTGCTCGGGCCGGAGGCGTATGCCGAGCTGGTCGCCCACTGCGAGGCGCACCTGAGCGCGGTGGCCGGGGTGCGGCGGGACCCGGAGGGCAGGCGCCTGCTGCCGCTGCTCGTGCACCCCGCCACGCTGCTCGCCCGGCCCTGACGGGCCCGCTCCGCGCGGCGTGGACCCGCCGGTTCACCGGCGGTGTCGGAGCGGCCGCCTAGAGTTTCGTGCCGTGGCGACCAAGAGCAAGACCCCGACCTACCGGTGCACCGAGTGCGGCTGGAGCACGATCAAGTGGGTCGGGCGGTGCGGTGAGTGCCAGGCCTGGGGCACGGTGGCCGAGGCGGGGCAGAGCACCGGCGTGCGCACGGCGGCCGCCGCACCGGGTCGCCCGGCGGTGCCGATCGCCGAGGTCGACGCGACGCTGGCCCGCGCCGGCAGCACCGGGGTGGGCGAGTTCGACCGGGTGCTCGGCGGCGGCCTGGTGCCCGGTGGGGTGGTGCTGATGGCCGGCGAGCCGGGCATCGGCAAGTCGACCCTGGCCCTCGACGTGGCCGCGCGCGCGGCGCGGGAGGGGCGGCGGGTCCTCTATGTCTCCGGTGAGGAGTCGGCGGCCCAGGTGCGCCTGCGCGCGCAGCGCATCGGGGCGCTGGCCGACAGTCTCTACCTCGCGGCCGAGACGGACCTGGCGGCCGTGCTGGGCCACCTGGAGCGCACCGCGCCCGCCCTGGTCGTCGTGGACTCGGTGCAGACCGTCGCCAGCGCCGAGGTCGAGGGCGCCGCGGGCAATGTGGGCCAGGTCCGCGAGGTCGCCTCGGCGCTCATCCAGGCCGCCAAGGCCGCCAACATCGCCGCGATCCTCATCGGCCACGTCACCAAAGACGGGGCGATCGCCGGGCCCCGGGTGCTGGAGCACCTGGTGGACGTCGTCGTCCAGTTCGAGGGCGAGCGGCACTCCAGGCTGCGCCTGGTGCGGGCGGTCAAGAACCGGTTCGGTCCCACCGACGAGGTCGGCTGCTTCGACCTCGGCGACTCCGGCATCGTCGGGCTGCCCGACCCCAGCGGGTTGTTCCTCACCAGTCGCGACCGCCCCGTGCCGGGCACCTGCGTCACCGTGACGCTGGAGGGCCGCCGGCCCCTGGTGACCGAGGTGCAGGCGCTCGTCACGGACAGCGCGGGAGGGTCGCCGCGACGCACGACGAGCGGCCTGGACTCCTCGCGGCTGGCGATGGTCCTCGCGGTGCTCACCCGCCGCGCCGAGGTCAAGGTGGGCTCCCAGGACTGCTACGCCTCGACCGTGGGCGGCGTCCGGCTCGGGGAGCCCTCGGCCGACCTGGCCCTGGCGCTGGCGGTGGCCGGGGCCCACCGCAACGCGCCGCTGCCGCAGGGACTGGTCGCGATCGGGGAGGTCGGGCTGGCCGGGGACATCCGGCCGGTGACCGGTCTGCCCCGGCGGCTCACCGAGGCGGCCCGGATCGGCTTCACCAGGGCCGTGGTGCCCTCCGGCTCGCTGACCGAGGGACGGCCACCGGCCGGGGTCCGGGTGCTCGAGGTCAGCACGCTCCGGGATGCCGTCGACGCGGCGCTGGGCTGGGGCGCCTGAGCGTGCCGTAGTTCAGTCCTTCACACGGAGTTCATCTCGGTACGGTAAAGGTTGCGCCGAACACGCGTGGGCACCCGCATGACCTCGATAGACTCCGGCTCGACCAGATCAGGGGAACGGACGGAGCACATCGGTGGAGCGCACTGACGAGGCGTCCCTGCGCTCGACCCTGGCGGCCGTGGCTCCCGGCACCGAACTGCGGGACGGTCTCGAGCGGATCCTGAGGGGCAACACGGGGGCGTTGATCGTCCTCGGCTACGACAAGGCCGTGGAGTCCCTGTGCTCCGGCGGCTTCGAGCTGGACATCGAGTTCTCCAGCACCCGGCTCCGCGAGCTGGCCAAGATGGACGGCGCGATCGTGCTGGACCGCGACGGTTCACGGATCCTGCGGGCCGCGACGCAGCTGGTGCCCGACCCCTCGATCGAGACGCGGGAGAGCGGCACGCGCCACCGCACCGCGGAGCGGGTGGCCAAGCAGACCGGGCACCCGGTCGTCTCGGTCAGCCAGTCGATGTCGATCATCGCCATCTACGTCGGGAGCCTGCGGCACGTCCTGGAGGCCTCCACCGCGATCCTGTCCCGGGCCAACCAGGCGCTGCAGACCCTGGAGCGCTACAAGTCCCGGCTCGACGAGGTGAGCAGCAACCTCTCCGCCCTGGAGATCGAGGACCTGGTGACGATCCGGGACGTCACCGCGGTGCTGCAGCGCCTGGAGATGGTGCGGCGGATCAGCGAGGAGATCGCCCAGTACGCCCTCGAACTCGGCACGGACGGCCGCCTGATGAACCTGCAGCTGGACGAGCTCACCGGCGGCCTGGGCAACGACCGGGAGCTGGTCATCCGGGACTACACCGAGCACGACCTCGACGGCTCCACGGTCACCGAGGTGCTGGACTGCCTCTCCTCGGTCAGCGGCACCGACTTGCTCGACCTGACATCCGCGGCCCGCTGCCTGGGCTTCAGCGTGATCGGCGACGGGCTGGACGCCAGCATCAGCCCCCGCGGCTACCGCCTGCTGTCCCGCATCCCCCGCCTGCCGACGGTGGTCGTCGACCGGCTGGTGGAACGGTTCGGCACCCTGCAGGCGCTGCTCTCGGCCAGCCTCGAGGACCTGATGACGGTCGAGGGCGTCGGGGAGGGCCGGGCCAGAGCGGTGCGCGAGGGCCTGTCCCGACTGGCCGAGTCGAGCATCCTCGAACGCTACGTGTGAGCAGCGTCCCCGCGCGTCGCACCACGACCGACAGCACCCCCAGGAACCCCGCCGCCGCGGGCGGCGCTCCCACGGGCCGCGGCCTGCTGGGGCCGCTCCTGAGCTGGTATGCCGAGCGGTCCCGCGATCTCCCGTGGCGCCGCCCGGACTGCTCCCCCTGGGGCGTCCTCGTCTCGGAGGTGATGCTGCAGCAGACCCCGGTGGCCCGCGTGGAACCGGTCTGGCGGGAGTGGCTGGCCCGCTGGCCCGAGCCGGCCGACCTGGCCGCCGAGGCGCCCGGCGAGGCGGTCCGCGCCTGGGGTCGTCTGGGCTATCCCCGACGAGCGCTGCGGCTGCACGCGTGCGCCGTGACCCTGACCGCCGAGCACGACGGAGCAGTCCCGGCCGACCTGGGTGCGCTCCGGGCCCTGCCGGGCATCGGCCAGTACACGGCGGCGGCCGTCGGCGCCTTCGCCTTCGGGCTCCGCGCCGCCGTGGTCGACACCAACGTGCGCAGGGTCCAGGCCCGGGTGGTCACCGGGACCGCCCTGCCCGCGCCCGCGTTGACGGCGGCCGAGCTGCGGCTGGCCGAGGAGCTCCTGCCGGACGAGCCGGCGCTGGCGGCACGGTGGAGCGTCGCGGTGATGGAGCTGGGAGCCCTCGTCTGCACGGCGCGCTCCCCCGCCTGTGCGCGGTGCCCGCTCCGGGACCGCTGCGCCTGGGTGGCTGCCGGCTCACCCGCCTACGCCGGTCCGGCGCGGCGCGGTCAGGCGTGGGAGGGCACCGACCGGCAGTGCCGTGGGGTGATCGTGGCCGCGCTGCGGGAGGCCACCGGGCCGGTCTCGGTCGGTGCCCTGTCCTCGCGGTGGCCGGACCAGGGTCAGTTCGCCCGGGCCCTGGCGGGCCTGGTCACGGACGGACTGGTCGAACGTGACGCTGACGACCGGGTCCGGCTCCCGGGTCTCTGAGCGCCCGGAACCCGACGCCGCGCACCGCCTCGATGACCACCGGGGCACCCTCGCGGCTGAGCTTGGCACGCAACCTCTTGACCACCGCGTGCACCTGGCTGGCATCACCCAGGTGTTCGGTGCCCCAGACCTGCCGGACCAGCTCGTCGAAGCGCCACACCCGACCGGGCTCCCGGATGAGCTTGCGCAGCAGCGCGAACTCCAAGGGGGTGAGCGACACCTCGACCTGGCCGAAGCCCACCGCGTGCCGGTCCTCGTGCACCGTCACCGGATCCTGAGCGCGTCCGTCGCCGCCGTCACCGTGCACCGCCGCCTCTGGCACCGGGGCCCGGGTGGGAGCCATCACCTGCTGGGCCATCTCCAGGGACGGCACGACCAGGACCGGGGCCGACGGGTCGAGCCGCGCGAGCAGGGTGGCTCGGTGCTCGGCGTCGGGGGCCACGAG
>Ga0123330_1001935_pt1 | contig 19425 bp, 19 predicted proteins | sample BioC13SIPDNA_2_FD_89704 | JGI IMG/M metagenome (GOLD analysis project Ga0123330, IMG submission 89704) | Anaerobic biogas reactor microbial communites from Washington, USA - Biogas_R2_A C13 SIP DNA | ecosystem: Engineered > Bioreactor > Anaerobic > Unclassified | place: Washington, USA... | reverse complement strand
GGAGTTCTTGTTGATGGCCAGCAGCCAACCGCCCACCGTGGAGCCGCCGGGCAGAGGCGCAATGCCCACCTGGTCGGTCTTAATGGTGCCTTCTGATTTGATCATGCCCCACATATAGGGCCAGTTGCGCGCAAACACGCTCTCCCCCTTGACAAAGGAGTTGGCCGTCTCACCCTCGGTGTAAGTCATGATGTTGTCGGGGGTCGTCTTGTCGTTGATCATGGAATTCATGGCTTCCAAGCCGCCCTTAATGTCTTTCCAGTTGGCGGTGAACTCATTGGCGTTGCAGACCAGGCCTTCATAGAGTGCGGACTGGAATACGAAGCCATCCTTTGCCCCAACCTGCCCCATGTACTTCTCAGCCATGGCCTGCAGGTCAGCCCAGGTGTAATCGCCGGCGATCAGTTTCGCTCCATCCTCTTCGGATACAATGTCGCTGCGGAAGTACAACATGCCCAGGTCTGGGAAGAAAGGCATGACATACTGCTTGCCTGCATAGGATCCGGAGGCCATGGAGCCCGCGTTATAGTCTTCAATTTTCAGACCGGCCTCGTCCATCATCATGTCCAGCGGCTGAATGTAGCCCGCCGCGGCGAACTCGCCGGCCCAGACCACGTCCAGAGACACCACGTCATACTCGCTGCTGCCCGCCTTCAGCGTGGTAATCAGCTGCTCACGCATGGCACCAGAATCGTTCGTCATGTCCACCCACTCCACCTTATAAGCGGTTTGGGCGGCATTGGAGGGGTCAATCACTGCCTGGGTCGCGGGCGTCGAGTCCCCTTGGGCCGCAAACTTGACGACAACCGGTTCAGCTGCCATCGCCGTGGTAAGTCCGCCAATCGCCAAAACGGCAATGAGCAATAGAATGGTCAACTTTTTCATACTTCGTTTCATCCTCCTTATTATGTAAAGACGGGTTATCCGAAATAGGTCTGAAACCCGCTTTTCTGGTTTTATTATACCCATTTTTTTCTATCTGTCTTGGCTATTTTCCGATATTTATGCTATTATTTTGATATCTTTCAAGTTCAATGGCTTTTATGAGGTGCGCCATGTCAACATCCAATCTGATTCAAAGCTTGCGGCAGCTGTCTTACGCCTGCCAGATACAGGCAGGGTTGTACCACCAGGGCGAGCTTGTCTACGCAATCCCGGAAGTGCGCCGGAGCGCTTCCCTGCTGCTGCACGGTCGGGACCCCCTCACAGCTTTGTCCCCTCTGCCCGGCCTGTGGGACAGCGCGCAGACGCTGCAAAACCCACAGGGTGAACAGTATCTCTACTATGCGCTCAATGCGTCCAGCGCTCTGCTTCTGGGGCCCTGGATGACAAAACCATCCGAAGACCAGCGGCTGCTGCGGCTGGCTCGCCAGTTGATGGACGATCCAGCGGTTGAGGCCCAACTGCTTGACCATTATCACAGCCTGCCGCAGTTAGATGCGGACAACGTATTCTACCTTTCCCAACTGGTCGTGCGGTTGTTTGAAGGCCAGCGCCAAGATGATACCGATTACTTCCCCGATGTTCGCAAGCTGTATTTGATGAACTCCATACAAAACCAGATGACCATGTTTCGCCACCCGCCCTTTTTTCTGGAGCAGGAGCTCGGGCATGCCATCCAGCATGGCAACCAGCACAAAGCGCTGGACGCCCTGTCGGAAATCAACAGGCTCACCCGGGCCACCCTGGCGCATGACCCCTTGCGGTCGCTTAAAAACTCGCTCATCGGCAGCTGCGCCTTGTGCAGCCGTGCTGCGATTGCCGGCGGTGTGGAGGCAGGCGAGGCTTTCACGCTGGCTGACAGCTTCATTCAGACATTGGAGGAGCTAAACAATGTCACTTCCCTGGCCGCCCTGGAAGAAGACATGGTCATCCGCTTCACGGCACAGGTGGCCGCGCTGCGCGACAGCCAGGTGTCCAGCATTGTGCGCGGCGCGATGCGCTATATCGACGAACACCTGTCCGACAAGCTGCGCGTCAGCGCCATTGCCAAACAGGTGTATGTGCATCCGGATTATTTAAGCGCCCGCTTCAAGCAGGAAACGGGCGAGGGCATCAGCCGCTACATCCAGCGCCGACGGGTGCAGGAGGCGTGCCGCTTTTTGCGCTACAGCGCCTACCCCATCGCCCAGATTGCGGGTTATTATCAGTTTTCTTCCCAGAGCGCTTTCACCAAGGTGTTCAAGCAGTATCAGGGCCTGACCCCCCGGCAATACCGTGAGTGGGGCACGGCCAGCACTATACCTTGATTTCCTCCTCCGGCAGGCGGATGTCGGCGTAGCGGGCCAACATCTCCCCCGCCTCGCCGCGCAGGTATTCCTCGGTCTGCATGGCGGCGCAGCCGATGTAGCGCGCCGGGTCCAGCGAGGCCCGCAGGGCCTGCTCATCCAGGTCAAAGGCCGAGTCCTGGGCGATGCGGTGCAGCAGGTCATTGTCGCCGCCCTCCAGCTTAACGCGCGCGGCAGCAGCTTGGCTGTGCACGCGGATGCGCTCGTGCAGCTCCTGCCGGTCGCCGCCCCGGCGCACGGCATCCATCAATATGTTTTCGGTCGCCATGAAGGGCAGCTCGTCCATCAGGCGGCGCTCCATCATCCGGGGGTACACCACCAGGCCGGAGGCCACATTGTGGTACAGCATCAGCACGCTGTCGGCCGCCAAAAAGCCCTCGGCGATGGCGATGCGACGGTTGGCGCTGTCGTCCAGCGTGCGCTCCAGCCACTGCTCGGCGGCGGTCATGGCGCCGTTTTGCTGGTTGGCAATCAGCAGGCGGCTGAGCGCGGCCATGCGCTCGGAGCGCATGGGGTTGCGCTTGTACGCCATGGCGGAGGAGCCGATCTGCTGCTTCTCAAAGGGCTCCTCCATCTCCTTTAAGTGCGCCAGCAGGCGGATGTCGTTGCTGAACTTGTGGGCGCTCTGCCCGATCTGGGCCAGTATGTTCAGCGCCCGGCTGTCCACCTTGCGCGAATAGGTCTGCCCGGAGACGGGCACCGCCCGTTCAAAGCCCATCTTGCGGGCCAGCATGTCATCCAGCCTGCGCACGCGGTCCCAGTCGCCGTCAAACAGCTCCAGAAAAGAGGCCTGGGTGCCCGTGGTGCCTTTGGAGCCCAGGGGCCGCAGGTCGGATAAAAAGCGATCGGCCTCACCCAGGTCGTAGAGCACATCCTGCAGCCACAGGGTGGCGCGCTTGCCCACGGTGACGGGCTGCGCCGCCTGAAAGTGGGTAAAGCCCAGCGCCGGCAGCTCCTTGTACCTGTCCGCAAAGTCGTACAGCGCGCGGGCCACGGCCACCAGCCGCGCGCGGATGAGCAGCATGGCATCGCGCAAGATGAGGATGTCGGCGTTGTCCCCCACATAGCAGCTGGTGGCCCCCAGGTGGATGATAGGCCGGGCCAGTGGGCAGGCATCGCCAAAGGTATGCACGTGGGCCATCACATCGTGGCGCAGCTCCTTCTCGTAGCGGGCGGCCAGGCCAAAGTCGATGTCGCCGGCGTGCTCCTCCATCTGGGCGATCTGCTCATCCGTGATGGGCAGGCCCAGCTCCTGCTCGGCCTGGGCCAGCCAGATCCACAGCCGGCGCCACAGGCCGAACTTGTGCTCATCCGAAAACAGCCGCTGCATCGCCGCACTGGCGTAGCGCTGGGAGAAGGGGGACTGGTATCCGCTGTGGTCGCTCATGGGGCCTCCTTGCGTGTTGCTTGACGGTGCCTCCATTATAGGCAGGGCTGCCGATGAAAGCAACGAAGGAACAGGGTAAAATGCAAAGCCATATCCGGTGCCTGCGAACAATACTGAACGAAGGAGGAAACGCAAAGATGAACGCAGAATTTTTTCGTTCCTGCGAAGCCGAAAGAGGGAGGCGTAGCGGCGTCTACGCTGACTGAGAGAGGCAAAGTAAGAACGGAAAAAGGCAAGTTCATCAAAGCGTTTACGATTGAGTTTCAGTATTATAAAAACCCGGCGCGCGGCCGGGCATCGTTGCAGTGGATGGTCAGACCGCCATATCCTGCGGCGGATCGGCGTGGTGCCGGTTGAGGCGGGCCAGGCGGCGGATGCGGCGAAAGCGCTTCTTTTTGGGGGCGGGCGGCATGCTGTAGGACAGCCCATCGTCAAAGAGCACCTGCTCGGGCGGCTGCTCCAGCAGCTGGGGGTCCGCCAGGTATTTGGACACCATGGCCACCATCTGCGCGTATATCATGCCGGCGCACACGCGCTCGTCGGCTGTGATGCCGATGGGCAGCGTCCGCTTGCGCTGCGCCTCGCCCTTGGCGTTGACGGTGACGCCCCGCTCCAGGCTGCCGATGCTGATGAACAACGAGGTGGTGCCGAAGTTGTAGATGTGGTGGTTCACCGCCGGCATGCCGATGGAGGCCATGTTGGTGATGAACATGCTGGTGTGAAAGGGGCTGGCCTCCACCAGAAAGCGCGGCATCAGGCCGTAGCGGTCAAGCACGCGGGCCAGGCCGACGATGGTAGTGGCCAGGAAGGGGTTGAGCAGCAGCTTGGCCAGCTTCATGGTGGTGTTGTCCATCTCCTCCTGGCGGGCCTGGGCAATGGCCTCGCCGGTGCGGGCGGCCACGTCCAAAATGGTGTCGTGGGGGTCAAACTTGCACTTGACCACGTTCTCCTGCACGGAGCCATCGGCCGTGTTTTTGAGCACCACAAAGGACACCGCCAGCTCCTTGCGCGCGTAGATGCGCTTGTTGGCGATGAAGCGGTTAAGCTCGGGCATCTGGGAGATGGCGCGCACATAGGCGGCCAGCACGATGTCCATGAAGCTGAGCTTGTACCCCTGCGCCCCCTTGGCCACGATGTAGCGGGCCAGCGGCTCGTAGTCCGCCTTGTAGGTGAGCATCACCTGCGCGTCGCAGCGCATGGGCATCAGGTAAGGCGTCAGGGCAACAATGGGGTCGATCGACCGCACCACGCGGCCGTCACTGCGTCTTCCAAACAATCTATCCCATCCCTCAATTCATCGTCGGTAGGGGTTTGCCCGCCAAGCGGGCCGATTGCATTATAAACACCGCAGGGGCGAGTGTCAATTTTAGTTACAGGTCAAGGGTAATCCCCACCGGGCAGTGGTCGCTGCCCAGCACATGGTCCTCGATGAAGGCTTCCTTTACCCTGCCCATCAAGGATTCGGAGACCACAAAGTAATCGATGCGCCAGCCCGTGTTGTTGGCGCGGGCGTTGCCCATGTAGCTCCACCAGGTGTAGCGGTTGGGGGTGTCGGGGTACAGCCGGCGGAAGGTATCGGCAAAGCCCGCGCCCAGCAGCTCGGTCATCTTGCCGCGCTCCTCGTAGCTGAAGCCGGGCTGGCCGATGTTGGGCTTGGGCCGCTTGATGTCGATCTCCTCGTGGGCCACATTCAGGTCGCCACAGTAGATGACGGGCTTCTTCTCGTTGAGCAGCAGCAGGTAGGCGCGCATGTCATCCTCAAAGCCCATGCGGTAATCCAGCCGCCGCAGCTCGGGCTGGGCGTTGGGCACATAGCAGTTGACCAGATAAAAGTCCGGGTATTCCAGCGTCATCACCCGGCCCTCATCGGCGTGCTCGGGCTCGTTATCAAGGCCCTTCAGGCGGATACCAAAGAAGATGGCCTGCGGCTCGTGGCGGGTGAACACCGCCGTGCCGGAGTAGCCCTTGCGCTCCGCGCTGTGGTAGTAGGCCAGGTAACCCTCGGGAGCAAAGTCCGCCTGGCCCTCCTGCATCTTGGTCTCCTGCAGGCAGAAAAAATCGGCATCGGCCTGGCGGAAGTAGTCCTCAAACCCCTTCTTCAGCACCGCCCGGAACCCATTGACATTCCACGAGATAAACTTCATACGCCGCTCCTTTGCTTCATCCGTGCATGGAGTATACCCGAACCAGACCGCCCTGAGCAACCAGGATGCGCCATTTTGCGCCGAAGGCGCAGGCAATGGCGGTTGTTCCCGCCTGCCGCTCGTGCTATAATCAACGCCTGTATGAACAATGGAAGGAACAGGCATGTACGTAGCGGACGCATGGCAGGATTTTGAGGTGATCGACACCGGCGACGGCCAGAAGCTGGAGCGCTGGGGCGATCTGTTGTTGGCACGGCCGGACCCGCAGGTCATCTGGCCGCGCGCGCGGCCCGAGAAGTGGCTGCGGGCGGATGCCGTGTATGCCCGCAGCGAAAAGGGCGGCGGAGCGTGGAACTTTCGCCGCCCGTTGCCCGAGCGCTGGCAGGTGCAGTACCGCGATCTGCGCTTCTACGTGCGGCCCACGGGCTTTAAGCACACCGGTCTGTTCCCCGAGCAGGCCGCCAACTGGGATTGGATGCAGGGGCTATTGCGCGACAGGCCGGGCGCCCGGGTGCTCAACCTGTTTGCCTACACGGGCGGGGCCACGCTGGCCTGCATGCAGGCGGGCGCCCATGTCACCCACGTGGATGCCGCCAAGGGCATGACCCAGTGGGCGCGGGAGAACCGCGACCTCAGCCGCCTGCCCGAGAGCGGCAGCCGCTTCATTGTGGAGGATGCCTTGGCCTTCATCCGCCGAGAGCTGCGCCGCGGCAGCCGCTACGACGGCATTTTGATGGACCCGCCCAGCTACGGCCGCGGCCCCACCGGCGAGGTGTGGAAGTTAGAGGACGAGCTGTACAACCTGTCCGACCTGGCCGCCCAGCTGCTGGGTGAAAAGCCGCTGTTTTACCTGATCAACAGCTACACCACGGGCTTTCAGCCCACGGTGGTGCGCAATATACTGGAAAAAACCGTCCTTCCCCGCCACGGCGGCCGGGCCGAGGCGGGCGAGCTGGTGCTGCCCGTCACCTCGGGCGGGCTGCTGCCCTGCGGCTGCAGCGGAAGGTGGGCCGGCGTATGACCACGAAAGAGAAGCGTATGTTTGATACCCCCCGCATCCTGTACGAGGACAACCACCTGTTGGTGGCCCTGAAGGAACCCAACCTGCTGGTGCAGGGCGATGCCACCGGCGACCCGGACATGCTGGGCCTGCTGAAAGCCTACATCAAGGAAAAGTACGACAAGCCCGGCGAGGTATACCTGGGCCTGGTGCACCGCATGGACCGCCCGGTGGGCGGGCTGCTGTGCTTCGCGCGCACCAGCAAGGCCGCCGAGCGCCTCAGCCGCCAGGTGCGCGAGAAGACGCTGGGCCGCGAGTATGTGCTGGTGGCCCAGGGCCGCGCCCAGGAGTATAACACCCTGCGCGACATGCTGTTAAAAGACGAGCAAACCAACATGGTGCGCGTGATGCCCAGCTACCTGCGCCAGGGCAAGCAGGCGCAGCTGAGCTACCGCTGCGTGGGCAGGGGGGAGACGGACAGCCTGCTCATCGTGCGCCTGCAGACCGGCCGCGCCCACCAGATCCGCGTGCAGCTGGCCAACGCCGGCCTGCCGCTGTGGGGCGACAACCGCTATGGCCAGGGCCGCCCCGGCCAGCAGATCGCCCTGTGGGGCATGCGCCTCACGCTGGATCACCCCATCACGGGCAAGCAGATGGTCTTCCTGGCGCCGCCGCCCAACACCGGCGCCTGGCAGCCCTGGCAGCGGGAGCTCGTCGGGCTGGAGGCCATCTGGCCGGACATCCCTACTATCGGTTGAACAGCAGCATGAAATCAAACGCCGTTCAATTTGAACTAATCAAAACCTGCGGGCGCACGGGCGCGCGCGCGGGTATTTTGCATACGCCCCACGGCGATATCGACACGCCCGTCTACATGCCCGTGGGCACCCAGGCGGTGGTCAAGGCCATGACGGCTGAGGAGATGAAGGGCCTTCAGGCCCAGATTATCCTCAGCAACACCTACCACCTGCACCTGCGCCCGGGCGAAGACCTGGTGGAAAAGGCCGGCGGCCTGCACGCCTTCATGGGTTGGGACCGCCCCATCCTCACCGATTCGGGCGGCTTTCAGGTGTTTTCGCTGGCCGATCTGCGCCGCATCAAGGAAGAGGGCGTGCACTTCCGCAGCCACCTGGACGGCAGCGCCCGCTTCATCGGCCCGGAGGAGAGCATGTCGATCCAGCAAAAGCTGGGCGCCGACATCGCCATGGCCTTTGACGAGTGCAGCCCCTACCCCTGCGACCGGGCGACCGCCAAGGAAGCCATGGACCGCACCCACCGCTGGGCCGAGCGGTGCCTCAAAGCCCACACCCGGCCCGATCAGGCGCTGTTTGGCATTGTGCAAGGCGCGTTTGAAAAGGACCTGCGCATCGAGAGCGTCAAGGCGCTAAAGGCCATGGACTTCCCGGGCTACGGCATCGGCGGGTTGTCGGTGGGCGAGCCCAAGGCCTTGATGTACGACATGCTGGACGCCATGCAGCCCCACTATGACGAGCACAAGCCGCGCTACCTGATGGGCGTGGGCACGCCCGACTGCCTGCTGGAGGGCGTGGCGCGCGGCATCGACATGTTTGACTGCGTGCTGGCCACCCGCGTGGCGCGCAACGGCACCTTGCTCACCCGTGATGGCCGCATGGTAATCAAAAACAAGCAGTACGAGGAAGATTTCCGCCCCATCGACGACAGCTGCGACTGCTTTGCGTGCACACACCACAGCCGCGCCTACATCCGCCACCTGTTCAAGGCCGGCGAGATCACCGGCGCCCGGCTGGCCACCATCCACAACCTGCGCACCCTCATCCGCCTGATGCAGGAGATCCGCCAGGCCATCCTGGAGGATAGCCTGCCGGAGTACCGGGCGGACTTCTACCGCCGCTATGACATGGCCACGGCCTTTAACCGAGAGGAACCAGCATGACCCAACCGCACCTGTCGCTGCAAAATGTCACCTACACCTACGAGGAGAACGGCCCCGAGGCGGTCAGCGATTTTTCGCTGGATGTCGGCCGGGGCGAGTTTGTGGCCCTGCTGGGGCACAACGGCTCGGGCAAGTCCACCGTGGCCAAGCTATTAAACGGCCTGTACACGCCCACCGGTGGCAACGTGCTGGTAGCCGGCATGGATACGCAGGACAGCCAGTACACCTGGGAGATCCGCAAGCGCTGCGGCATGGTGTTTCAAAACCCGGACAACCAGATCGTGGCCACCGTGGTGCGCGAGGACGTGGCCTTCGGCCTGGAAAACCTGGGCGTGCCCAGCGAGGATATGCCCGCCATCATCGACCGGGCGCTGAGCGCCGTCAACATGGCGGACTTTGCCGACCGCGCCCCCCACATGCTGTCCGGCGGGCAGAAGCAGCGCATCGCCATCGCGGGCATATTGGCCATGCAGCCCGAAATCATCGTGTTGGACGAGGCCACCGCCATGCTGGACCCCTCCGGCCGCGAGGAGGTGCTGGAAACCGCGCTGCGCCTCAACCGCGAGCAGGGCATCACGGTGGTGTGGATCACCCACTTCATGGAGGAGGCTGCCCGCAGCAGCCGCGTGGCCGTGATGTACAAGGGCAAGTTAGTGATGGACGGCACCCCGCGGGAGGTGTTCAGCCAGGTGGACCTGGTGCGCGAATACCGCCTGGACGTGCCGCCCATGACCCGCCTGGCCCACATGCTGCGCGAGCGGGGGCTGGATGTGCGGCCCGACGCCCTCACCATCCCCGAAATGCGTCAGGAGGTGAAGCGCCTTGCCCATCACGCTTGAAAAACTCAGCCACACCTACCAGGAGGGCAGCCCCTTTCAGGCCACCGCCCTGCACGATATCAACCTGACCATCCAGGATGGTGAGCTGCTGGCGCTGATCGGCCACACCGGCTCGGGCAAGAGCACGCTGGCCCAGCACCTCAACGGGCTGTTAAAGCCTACCGCAGGCCGCGTGCTGCTGGACGGGCAGGATATCAACCAAAAGGATGCCGACCGCCGGGCGCTGCGATTCCGCGTGGGGCTGGTGTTTCAGTACCCGGAGCATCAGCTGTTTGAGGAGACCGTACGCAAGGACATCGGCTTTGGCCCGCGCAACATGGGGCTGAGCGAGCAGGAGGTAGAGCAGCGCGTGCACGAGGCCATGGACAAGACCGGCCTGGTGTACGACGAGGTGGGCGAGAAGTCGCCCTTTGAGCTGTCGGGCGGGCAGATGCGCCGCGTGGCGCTGGCCGGCGTGCTGGCCATGAAGCCTGACATTCTGGTATTGGACGAGCCCACCGCGGGGCTTGACCCGCGGGCGAGGGACTTTCTGCTCAGCGACATCGCCCGCCTGCACCGGGAGGGCACCACGGTGGTGATGATCTCCCACAGCATGGACGATGTGGCCCGCCTGGCCACCCGCGTGGCCGTACTGGAGAAGGGCCGCCTGGTGATGGAGGGGCCGCCGGGGGATATCTTCACCCAGGTGGACCGCCTGACGGCCATGGGGCTGGATGTGCCCCAGGCCAGCAAGCTGCGCCACGAGCTGGAGGCCGAGGGCATCGTGCTGCCTCCCTGCTATCTGCTGGACGATCTGGCCGACCACCTGGCCCATCGCCTGAAGGGGGGTGCCGCCGATGCTACGTGACATCACGCTGGGGCAGTACTACCCCATTGACAGCCCGGTGCACCGCCTGGACCCGCGAATCAAGATTTTGCTCACCATGGCCTTCATCGTGTGCGTGTTTCTGGTGGGATCGCCGCTGGGCTACCTGCCCATCGCGGCCTACCTGGCCTGGGCCACCTGGATGGCCAGGCTGCCGGCCAAGATGATGCTGCGCTCTATGCGGCCGCTGCGCATATTGCTGATCTTCACCTTTGTGCTCAACCTGTTCTTCGGCACGGGGGATACCGAGCTGCTGCGGCTGGGCTTCATCCGCGTCACGCAGGAGGGGCTGTACAACGCCATCCACTTCTCGCTGCGGCTGATCTTTCTGGTGATTGGCTCCAGCCTGCTCACGCTCACCACGCCGCCCGTCACCTTGACCGACGGGCTGGAGAGCCTGGTGAGCCCACTGAAAGTCATCAAGTTCCCCGCCCACGAGATGGCCATGATGATGACCATCGCGCTGCGCTTCATCCCCACCTTGGCCGAGGAGGCCGACAAAATCATGAAGGCGCAAAGCGCCCGCGGGGCGGACTTTACCTCCGGCTCCCTCAAGCAGCGCGCCCAGGCGCTGATTCCCCTGCTGGTGCCGCTGTTTGTCAGCGCGTTTCGCCGGGCGGGCGACCTGGCCATGGCCATGGAAAGCCGCTGCTACCGCGGCGGCGAGGGCCGTACCCGCCTGCATGTGCTCAAAACCGGCCGCAAGGACTGGCTGGCCGTTGCCTCCATCGCCGTGCTGTACGCCGTGGTGCTGCTGATGGCGCGCTATGTCTGAACGGTTTCTGCTCACCATTGAATACGACGGCACCCATTATTCCGGCTGGCAGCGGCAATTAAACGGCCCCAGCATCCAGCAGGAGGTAGAACACGCGCTGCACCGGCTTACCGGGCAGCGCGCCGCCGTCACCGGCGCCAGCCGCACGGATGCGGGCGTGCACGCCCTGGGCCAGTGCGCCCATGTGGATCTGGATGTATCCATCCCGCCCGACAAGCTGCCCTTTGCCCTCAACACCCTGCTGCCCCGGGATATCCGGGTATTGCAGGGCGAGCGCGTGGGGCCAGCCTTTCACGCCCGCTTTCAGGCGCGGGGCAAGGAGTACGCCTACCGCATCTTCAACCGCCGCCACCCCAGCGCGCTGCGGCGGCATTTTGCCGCCCATGTGGCCCTGCCGCTGGATGACGCGGCCATGGCCCGCGCCGCGCAAGACCTTGTCGGCACGCATGACTTTGCCGCTTTTCAGGCGGCGGGCGGCACGGCCAAGACGACGGTGCGCACCATCACCTCTGCCGCGCTGACGCGGGAAGGCGACGAGCTGTTGCTCACCATTCAGGGCAACGCCTTTCTGTACAACATGGTGCGCATCATCGCGGGCACGCTGATCTATGTTGGCCTGCACAAGCTGCCCGAGGACGCCTTTGCCCGCGCGATTGAAACCGGCGACCGCCTGCTGCTGGGCCCCACCGCCCCGCCGCAGGGGCTGTGTTTGAATCGGGTGTATTATGAGGGGGAGGCGCTGTAACCTTTGCAGCGCGGCCAAGCGTTCCTTTCCTTCTATTGTTGCTTTTACACCGAAAAAGAGGTAAAATGTCCGTGTAAAAGCAACAGAGGCGGCAACCATGAACTACCAGCAGAAAATTGAAGAGCATCTTCACGCATCCGGCGGTTACATCACCGCTGCCTTTTGCAAGGAGCATCAGATTCCCACCATCTACCTCAGCCGCATGGTGCGCCAAGGCGCGCTCAGCAGGGTAGCGTCCGGCCTGTACCTGGCGAGCCATGGGGATCATGATGGTTTCTTTTTCTTTCAGTATCGTTACAGGCAATCCATTTTTTCCCATGAAACAGCGCTCTATCTGCTGGGGGCGACCGACCGGATCATCCAGTCCATGGATGTAACGGTGAGCGCAAACTATAAATTCAATGCACCCATGCCGGACATCAGGGTGCACCGGGTGCGAAAATCCTGGCTGCACCTCGGTGTAACCGAGGCGACCACCGCCTATGGAAACCCTGTGCGCACATACTCCTATGAGCGCACCATCTGTGACTTTATCCGTCAAAAGGCCGATATGGATGCGGAGGTGTACATCGACCTGATGCGCTCCTACAGGCGCTATGACAAGCGTCAACCCAGGCTGCTCTATGAGATCGCCGCCCAAATGAACCTGTTGGATGAGGTGCGCCAGGTGATGGAGCTGGTCTATGAATAAAAGCAAACTGACCAGCCTTTGCCACACAATCAGTGAAAGAACAGGCCTGTCTTTCAACGCCGTGATGACCTACTACTTTATGGAGAGCATTTTGCGGCGTTTGGCCCACAGCGAGATCGGCCGCCACCTGGTGTTCAAGGGCGGATTTTTATTGTCCAATGTGGTCGGCCTCAAGGCGCGCAGCACGGTAGATATTGTTCTGCACCTTCATCAAATGACCCTGGCCCGGGAGCAGGTGCTTCCCGCATTGTCCCGGGCGTTGGAAGGCACTGATGAAGACGGCACCTGGTACGCCATTCAAAGCGTACAAGCAATCAAAGAGGAAGACCGCTACAGCGGGCTGCGCGTCAGCGTGGTTTGCCACATGCAAAACATCCGTCTGGTCATCCCCTTGGACATCGCCGCCGGGGATGTGCTGACGCCCCACGCCATTGCCTATCAGTATGCCAGTGTATTTGGCCCCGACACCATCACCATCCGGGCCTATCCGCTGGAAACCATGCTGGCAGAGAAGCTGCACACCATTTTTGCCAGAGGGTTTCTCAACAGCAAAAGCAAGGACTATTATGACCTGCACATCCTCTATCAACTGAAGCGCCAGGACATCAGCCCGCAAACGCTGCTGGCCGCTTGTCGGCGCACCTTTCAAAACCGCCAATCGATATTCAGCCTTTCCGATATCAGGGATATGCTGAGCACGCTGGCACAGGACACTGCCTTCTTGCAGCGCTGGCAGACCTATCAGAAGAAGAACACTTATGTTGGTCATGTATCGTTTCAGGATACGATTCACAGCACCCTTGCCTTGTTGGATATGATGGACGGCCGGCACAGCGATGACGCAGAATAAAAAAGCTGACACGACGCCCTCCCCCATCCGCCTGTCGGTGCGCGCACTGGTGGAGTTTTCGGTGTTTGAGCCGGACATCATGCCCTTTTCCGCCGCGCTGATGGAGGAGGGGCGGCTGGCCCATGTAGGCAGGCAAAAGGCCAGCGCTGCCCGCAGCGAGGTGCCGCTGCAGTGGTCGGGCCGGCGGCAGGGGCTGGACTTTCAGATCACCGGGCGGATGGACCTGTATGACCCCACGCTGTCGCCCCCGCTGGTGGAGGAGATCAAGCTGTGCCGGGGCGACGCGCCGGCGGAGGCCCGCCGGGCGCACCGCTATCAGGCGCTGTGCTACGCCTACATGCTGTGCCTGCAGGAGGGGCTGCCCGCCATCGCGGTGCGGGTCAGCTATGCGTCCACGGCGGGCGAGCTGCGCGCCGCCTTTGACGAAGTTTGCACGGTAGACGAGCTGGAGGCCGTATTTTGCAGCCTGCTCGACCAATACGCCGCCTGGCACAGGCGCCTGCTGCGCCACCGCGCGCGGCGGGATGAAAGCCTGGCCCGGCTGCCCTTCCCCTACCCCCAGTACCGCGAGGGGCAGCGCACCATGGCCGAACAGGTGTACCTGGCCATCCTGCGCAAAAAGCGCCTGTTTGCCGTGATGCCGACAGGCACCGGCAAATCCGCCGCCGTGCTGTACCCCGCGCTCAAGGCGCTGGGGATGGGGCTGAGCGAGCAGATCTTCTGCCTGACGGCGCGGGGTACCGCCCGCCGCGCCATGGAGGGGGAGATCGAGCGCATGAACGCGCAGGGGCTGCGCGTCAAATCGCTTACCCTCAACGCCAAGGAAAAAATCTGCCCCATGGACGAGGTGCGCTGCGACCCCATGCACTGCCCCCGCGCCGCCGGGCACTACCTGCGGCAGGAGGCAGGGCTGCTGGCCGCCATGCGGGCCCGCGGCCCGTGGGACACCGCCTTTGTGCAGCGCATGGCGGACAGGCACATGCTGTGCCCCTTTGAATATAGCCTGGCGCTCAGCGTGCTGGCCGACGTGGTGATCGGCGACTACAACTACGCGCTGGACCCGCGGGTGCACATCCAGCGCATATTCGACCGCCCGGGCCGGGTGACCGTGCTGTGCGACGAGGCGCACAACCTGCCCGACCGGGTGCGCGACATGTTGTCGGGCGAGCTGTCGGGTGCTTTGCTGGCCGCCTTCCGGCGGGATGTGGGGCGCGCGATGGGCCGGGTTGCCGCCATCTACCGCCGAGCGGGCGCGCTGCTCAAAACCCTGCGCTCATTGGAGGATGGCGGCGAGGTGCCGCCCGCGCTGGCGGAGCACACGGAGGCGCTGATGAGCGCCCTGCGGGCCGCCCCCCACCTGCGGGTGGACAGCGCGCTGATGCAGCAGCTGCTGGGCTTTCAGGATGCCCTGCGCCGCCAGCAGGCACAGCCGGAGGATTACCGGCTGTTTGTGCAGCCCCAGGGGCGCGAGCAGCGGGCGCAGCTGCTGTGCCTGCACTTTACCCCCTACCTGCGGGAGGTGTCGGCGCCCTTTTGCGGCTTTGTGTGCTACTCGGCCACGCTTAGCCCGCTGACAGGCATGCGCGATCTGTTGGGCGGTGAGGCCGAGGACGCCTGCTTTGAGCTGCCCTCCCCCTTCCCGCCCGAGCACCTGCTGGCCCTCAGCCTGCCGGTCAACACCCGCTGGGGCGCGCGGCAGGGCAGCATCCCCCTATTGTGCGGCGCCATCCACGCCATGTATGCCGCCCGCCCGGGCAAGTACATCGCCTTTTTCCCCTCCTACGCCTACCTGCGGGATGCCGCGGAGCATTTGTCCGACCTGCCCTTGCATGTGCAGCAAAGCGGCATGGATGAGGCCGCGCGCGACCAATACCTGGCGCGCTTCACCGCGGATGGCGAGCCGCTGTTGGGCCTGTGCGTGCTGGGCGGCGTGTTTGCCGAGGGCGTCGACCTGCCCGGCCTTGCGCTGATTGGCGTGTGCATCGCCGGCGTGGGCTTGCCCCAGGTGGGGCCGCAGCGCGATGCCATTCGCCTGCGCGCCGATCAGCAGGGGCTGGACGGCTTTGACGTGGCCTACCGCCACCCGGGCATGCACAAGGTGCTGCAGGCGGCGGGCCGCCTCATCCGCTCGGAGAAGGACCGCGGCGTGCTGCTGCTGTGCGACGACCGCTACCGGCAGCCGGGCTACCGGGCGCTGCTGCCCGCGCACTGGCAGGTGCAGCCCGCGGCAGACGAAAAAGGCGTGGCCGCGCTGGCCGACGCCTTCTGGTCCGGGCAGTAGCTGCCCTGAATATTGTCTGAACTATTCTCCCTGAAACAACAAGCAATCGAGGTGCATCAGCGCGCGGCGCTTGATGCGGTAGCACTGCCGCGGGCTGTAGCCCATCACCTGGGCCGCATCCTCAATGCGCAGGCGGGACAGGTGCACCAGCCGCAGCACCTGGCGCTCCTGCTCATCGGGCAGGCGGTTGATCAGCCGCAGCGCCCGCTGGGCCTGGCGTACCCCCTCCGCCCGTTGGCGGGCGATTTGGCCGGTCAGGCTGCCTGCCTGTGCCCGGCGCTCCTCGGCCAGGGCCGGGGATTTTTCTTGCAGGCGCCCGGCCTCCTCCAGCAGGATGTTTTGCAGTCGGGCCAGCTTGGCCGCCTGATCGCGGGCCCGGTTGAGGCTGTGGAGATATCTTTCCGCGTTCAAGGGCGCTGCTCCTCCCCTGCGGTGACCAGCCTGCGCAGGGCCAGCCGCTCCTCGGGCTGCAGGGGCACCTGCCCGCGCAGCTTCTTGTTCAGCGCGCTGCAGCTGAGGTGCAGCGCCCGGGCAGCCTGGGCGCGGCTGATGCCGCGCAGCGCCAGCGCTGCCGCAATCCTGTTTTCGTCCATCCCCTTGCCCAAGTCCAACCCTCCATTAATGAGAACATTTGTTCCCTTTATGGCGTCAGTATAGGGGCCGAAGGCGGCGCTGTCAACGCTTCCCGGGCAATCGGATTCTGCGGGCGGTTTTCCCCCGCCAGGCGGGCGGGAAAATGCGGCCCTATTGTGCCGATTCATTGACCGCCACCGGGGCGGGTGCTATGATAGCCTCATTAAATCACACGGAGGACAACGCATTGACCAACAACGCCGAGGGCGCGGGCCGCATCACCTACGGGGCCAGGACCAACGCAGGCCAGATGGCCGGGGCGGCGCTGATGACGGCGCTGCTGGCCGTCTGCTCGCAGATCGCGGTGCCGCTGCCGCTGGTGCCCATCAACCTGGCGCTGTTGGCGGTCTACCTGTGCGCCCTGGTGCTGGAGGGGCGCTGGGCGCTGATCAGCGTGGGGCTGTACCTGCTGATGGGCACGGTGGGGCTGCCGGTGTTCGCCGGCTTCCGCGGCGGGCCCGCCGCCCTGTTTGGCGCAACCGGCGGCTACCTGCTGGGCTACCTGTTCGCGGCGGCGGTCATCGTGCCGCTGGTGCCCTGGGCCGATACCCTGTGGCGGCGCGCGCTAATCTGCGCGCTGGGCCTGCTGGCTTGCTATGTGCCGGGCACCCTGTGGCTGATGCTGATGACAGGCAAGCCCCTGCCCCAGGTGCTGCCGCTGGCCGTATACCCCTTCCTGCCGGGCGACGCGCTCAAGATCGCGATGGCCGCCTCCCTGGCGCCGCGGCTGCGCGCCGCGATGAGCCGCCTGAGATAAGGCTGGTATCGTATGGACAACTTGCTCAGCTACCTAGACCGGGTGGGCCAAATCTCCCTTGACCAGCTGCCGCTGGGCGAGGTGGACCTGGCTGCCTTCTCCCAGCTGGTGTATGTACCGCTGGACGAGGTGGTGCTGCCGCAGGAACATATCACGCTGGAAGCGGCCGCCCAGGGGCTGGCCGGCTATAAGGACACCACCAAGGTATACGAAATCTTCCTGCGCAAGCGGCTGGAGCTGCTGCAGGCCATGGCCGCGGCACCGCGGTGGGCCGGCCTGCTGCTGAGCGCCTATGTCAACGAGCGGTCGCTGGAAGATGAAAAGCAGTTTTGCGCCATGACGCTGTGGCTGCCCGACGGCAGCCGCGCGGTGGCCTTCAAGGGCACCGATGCCTCGCTGGTGGGCTGGAAGGAGGACTTCAACATGTCCTTTGAAAGCCCGGTATCCGCCCAGCAGGCGGCGGTGGCGTACCTGCACACCGCCGCCGCGGTGGACGATGCCCCCCTCGTGCTGCTGGGCCACTCCAAGGGCGGCAACCTGGCCGTGTGGGCCGCCGCCTTCTGCGAGGACAGCGTGCGCGCGCGCATCCTGTCGGTGCACAGCTTTGACGGCCCCGGTCTGATGGAGCGCGATACCCGGACCCAGGGCTACCTGGCGCTGGGGGAACGCATCCATTCCTACCTGCCCCAGGGCTCGCTGGTGGGCATTCTGATGAACCAGCATAAGCCCTACCGCGTGGTCAAAAGCCGCGCACTGAGCGTATTTCAGCATGACCTATTCAGCTGGGAGGTGGAGGCGGAGGCGCCGCGCTTTATCAGCATGGAGGAGCTGTCGCGCACCAGCCGCATCATGGATGAAACGCTGGATGAGTGGCTGCACGGCATGAGCCTGGAGGAGCGGCGCCTGTTCTGTGACAGCGTGTACGGCGTGCTCACCGCAGGCAACCTGGAGACCCTGACCGACCTGGTGAGCCCCGACCTGCAGTCGGCCAAGCGCATGCTGCACGCGATGAGGGACCTGGATCCCCACACCCGCAGCATGATGGGGCAGGTGTTCCGCGCGTTGCTGTCGGGCACGGTGGGCAGCGCGCTGTCCGCCATGAAGCAAACTGTGCTGGAGCTGCTGCCCGGCGTCGCGAACAAGCAGGAAGGAAAGGAGCCGCCGGAGGCTACCCAGCCGCCGGAACACTAAATTGATATACAAGACCCGCCAGGCATCCCTGCCGGGCGGGCATTTGCATGTTCTATATGTTTCGTTAGGCTGTCTTCAGCATCTCCACCAGGCGGCCCTGTTCGGCTGCCTCCAGAATCGCGGGCACCCCTTCGGGGTCCAGGTGGATGAAGGCGATGCATTCGCCCTTCTTGTCAAAGCCCATCACGGCCTCGCCATCCTCGCCGCCATGCAGGCCGCACTCCACCCGCTCGCAGAAGGTGCGCATGGCGTTAACCGCCAGCTTGCGCGCGGCCTTGCGGTCGCGCTTGTAGGCACCGGCTTCCTTTTTGGGAATCAGGTAGGCGTCCACCTTTTCAAAGCCGGGATGTTTCTTGATCATAAACGATGCTCCTGAATTGTCGAATTACTGAGCCTGGCCGCATTCCGGGCAAAACTTGGCGTCCTGCGGGATGGGCTTGGCGCAATGCTTGCACGCCACGGACTGTGCCTGCTGCGCGCCGCACTCGGGGCAGAACTTGGCACCCTGGGGAATGGGCTGCGTGCAGTTGACACAGGGCACGGTGGCCTGCGCCTGCTGCTGGGGCTGCTGTGCGCCCTGCATGGCGTTTTGCATCATTTGGCCCATGGCCATGCCGGCGCCAATGCCGCTGGCCATGCCGGCGCCGCCCGAGGGGTTGTTGGCCGCGTCGCGCATGGCGTCCGCCGCCTGCATCTGGGTGTAGCGGTTCATATCGCCCAGCACGCCCATGGAGGTGCGCTTATCCATCGCCTGTTCCACTTCCTGGGGCAGGCTGATGTTTTCGATGACAAAGCTCTCCAGCTTCAGGCCCAGCGGGGCAATCTTGGGCGCGACCATGTTGAGCACATACTGGCTGAGCTCCTCATAGTTGGCCGCCAGATCCAGCGCGGGAATCTTGCTCTGCGCCAGCGCGTCCGACAGCGAGGAGATGATGGTGCGCTTGATTTGGCCCTCCACGCCCTCCACCGTGAACAGCTCGGATGTACCGAAGACCTCCTTGAGGAAGGCCACGGGGTCGGACACCCGGAAGGTGTAGATGCCAAACGCGCGCAGGCGAATCATG
>Ga0123330_1001933_pt1 | contig 19462 bp, 24 predicted proteins | sample BioC13SIPDNA_2_FD_89704 | JGI IMG/M metagenome (GOLD analysis project Ga0123330, IMG submission 89704) | Anaerobic biogas reactor microbial communites from Washington, USA - Biogas_R2_A C13 SIP DNA | ecosystem: Engineered > Bioreactor > Anaerobic > Unclassified | place: Washington, USA... | reverse complement strand
GCTGTCAGCCTGACCTCTACTGCACCTCCCCACACAGATGTCCGCAATGTCTCGGTGATGACACGTTGCTGCAAAATCTTTGTTGTGCTGGACAGCTCGCCACAACCAACCAGGCCAAACGTAGCGACTCCGACGCCAGCCCCTCCGAACATCGTCGCTTTGAGCAGGATCGAGACAACATCACCAAGACACGGGCTGGACGGGGATGCCTCCAGCGTTACAGTTGACGTGCATGCCGATGGGTTGGACTGATGCAGCGTCGTAAAACCCTGTGCGCCAGCCACAGACGCAAGCACAGTGACATCTCCAGGAGTCCACCCCGCCGTCCACGTATTCGGAGCTGCGGCCACGTTATAATCGACGACAACGGCCTGGTCGAAATAATCAAGAGCCGCGCCGAATGTGATAACCCGGCCCAAAACAGTTCCAGCCCTCTCCACATAGAGATTTCTGGCCTTGCGAACATCCGCCTTCGCATACACGCCAATAACCGACGCCGCCGGGAGATCAAGCGTGACCTGTGTGTAGCTGTCCGCCTTGTGAACCTCATTCTGCCGCACAACGTAGGCAGTTTGCGATGTCTCAGCGGCCATCAACCCTGATGACGCAGACCACGTCACAACGGTACCCAGGGCCACAGGTTGCCCATCAGGTCCGGTAATGACAGCGACCACCCTGACGCTCGATTGCCCATCCGCGACAACGCATGCGTCCTCGTCTGCGAGAGGCACGACAAGCACAGATATGCCCGCGACTGCTGCGTCACCACTCACAAGGATGCGGTTCCCGAAGTCGGGCACCTGCCTGCGGACACCCTGTACCTCAATCTGATTGGCGACCAGGGTGACCACCGGCGCCGGCAGGTCGCGGCACAACCTGGGCGCGATCAGGAGCGACCCGTCGATCTGCGGCCAGCAGATCTGGCCGGACCGTTCGGCCAAATCCTGAACGATCTGGCTCGGGTACCAGTCCGACACCGCGTAGCAGTACTGGCAGATCGGAAAATCATTTTGAATCGAAATGGCCACACCGCACATCGCGGACAGCTCGGACAGGATCTCGTCGATGGTCTTCGCCACGCCCCACTGGCGGGAAATTTTCTGGGCCCATGGCGTCGTCAGCCGGGCGCTCAGACTGCGGCCCCAGACCGTGGCCAAGTGAGAGTTCTGCTCCAGGGCGTGGCCGATCTGCTCCAGGTAATACGCGCCGCGACTCACCCAGGATCCATTTACCAGCGCGTCGACCTCTATCGCCAGGACCTGCGGCACCCGCGGCAAAACAATGCCATCGAGGATCGACGGATCGGCGATGGTCACCTCGGCTTCGAGGCAGATATTCTCTGCCTCGCTCCGAGTCTGCACCCGAGACACCTTCCGCGTGATGTCGACGCCGTTCAGGATGACGCGCCACGGCTTCACAGCTCGATTTCCTCCATGACAATGAATACGAACTCGTAGCTGTACTCGATCACGCCATGCTCCGCCCAGAACTGGGACATCCAGACGTTAAAACCTGCCGGCTTGCGGCTCCACCTAACTCGCCAGCAGCGGACGCCGTCCGTCAGGTAGTACTCGACGTCGGCGGCCTTGTACGCGGCCCGGAACAGGGCCACCGTCTCCGGCGTCAGGAATTCCCCGTCGGGCTGTGCGTTGCCCTGGATGGTCAATGTGCCGCCGCCGTCCGGCACGCCGAAGTCCTGCACCACGATGCCATTGTCTCCGGTCTCGATGACGGATCCGCGCCCCTCGGGAGGCGCTTCCTGGATTCCGCCCTCGATGGGGTCATGATCCCATCGGATGAGGACGGCGGGGACGGCCGATGGTTCTGCCGGCGGCTCCTCGGTGCCGTAAAGGTCCGGGGTCAGCGTCGGGTCGACATCCGTCGAATACAGCCGGAAGCGTGTGCCCATGTTATCTCGTCCCCCTCAACAGACCCACGCGGGTCAGCTCGTCGGTGATGGCGTGCAGATCGCGGCGGCTGTCGGCGCCCACGACGCGGATCCTGGCCTCGCTCTCGCCGGCGCGAATCAACCAGGTCATCGTGTCGCTGAATGCGCCGGGCGCTCCGGACGTGGATGAAATGACCGGAGCCGTTGCCCAGCCGCCGCCGGCCAACTTGAGCTGCGGCGCGGACAGCGCCCCCGCGAAACTGCTGAACAGGCGCTGCAAGTCGGTCTTCGAAGACACGGCGTTGAACCGTTCGATGAACCCGGGCAGCACCTGGGACACGATCCTGGTCGCCCGCTCCCGGACCACGAACTCACCGCGGGACAGCATGGCGCGGATCGAGTCCGACGTGCCCGTCCCTGGGCCGAAGACCGTACCCGTGAAGCGGCGCCAGGCCCGGCCGCCATCGGCCAGGCTCTGGGCTGCCTCGCCGGCCCACCCGCCTGCAGCGTTGCGTTCAACTCGACGCACGTAGATCGTGTGCGTGGAGGACGTGTTGCGGCCTTTCAAGGAATCGATCTCCTTCTTCACGGCCGGGACGTTGTCCTTCACATCGTGCTTGGAGGTCGTCTTCGTGCTGTCGAGGATCTGGTGCAGCTTTTCGAGTGATTCCCTGGCCGGGGCGGTGTCCAGGTCGGCGGGCACCTGCAGGCCGGCATTGGTCATGGCCGTCTTGAGATTGGCGACCGACACGTCGAGGCTGGCCTGGTCCACCCTGGCGGTCAGGGCCATTTCCTTGTTGTCCGGAGCATCCTTCCATGCCTGCAAGCTCGCCGTGGCCGCAGCCAGATCCGCGTCAACCTTTGCCAGGATGGTCTGGGCATCGGCGATAGCGCGCAATTTCTCCAGGGCCGCTGCCGCAGATGCTTCGTCAGCCTCCAGCTGCAACGCGACCTTCTGCTCTTGGGCCGCCCTGATTTCCTGGAGCTTTTCCAGGACGCCCTGCAGGTCGTTCTTGGCCTCGCCTGCCTTGGCCTTGGTGTCGCTGGCCATCTCCGCGCGGTCCTGGGCGTTCTTGGCCAGGTCGCTGTCCAGGATGGAGAAGGCCTGCTCGATCTGCCCCTGGCTGGTGCGCACGGCCTGCTCCAGGGTGACCACCGTGGTGGAGACGCGCTGGCCGCCTTGCTCCACCGTCCGGACCACTTCCTGGGCATTGCGTTCCGCCAGGCCCATGGCCTCGTCGGCATACCGCTTGGCCATGTCGGACTGGCCCTTAGCCGATGCCTCCCGAGCCTTGGCCAGCTTGTCCTCGATCTGCTGGACGCGGTCGGCATAGGCCTGCTCGTCGGACATGGTCTTCTGCTTCAGCGAGCGGATCCTATCCTCGACGGACATTTTCAGCAGCAGCCGCTGGTTCTCGATCTCCTGCACGGCCCTCAGGTGCCGCTGCTCCTCGGCGATGAGGGCATCGACGGTCTTGCGGTATCCTGCTTCCAGCTGCTTGTAGATCTCGATCTTGGCGTCGGTGGCGTCCTGCTCCAGCTTCACCGTGTCCATGCCGGCGGCGCGTGCTATCTCCAGGGCCCGGCCATAGGTCGTCTGCCAGGCGCGCTCCATGTCCTGACCGGCCGTCCGGATGGCGTCGACCTTCTGATTCTCGGCTTCGAGCGTGATCCGGGCCGTTTCTCGCAGTTGGTCACGCTGGCTCAGGCCAGCAGTCTGCACAACCTCCAGTTCCCGCTTGGCCGCGTCGTCGATGGCCAGCAGCCGGTCGGCAAGGGTCGTCTTGATCTGCTCGGTGGCCGTCTTGTAGTTCGCAACCAGGGCCTCGATGGGCGCCGTCGCCTCCTCCATGGCCAGCTGGATCTGGTTCTTTGCCTGGTCAGCAGCGGTCCCGACGCCTTTCAGGGCAGAGCCCACATCATCGAATGCCGCAGCTCGTTCAGCCATGGCCTTTGCCTGGTCGTCTTCTTTGAACCAATTCCAGGCGGACCAGAGGAGCGTCAGGCCCGAGAGTGCCCACCCGATTGGACCGAGCATAGCCACGATGGCTCGGCCCAGGGTTGCCATAGCGACGCGGGCACCCCCAAGGATCGTAACCCCGGCGCTCGTCGCCGAAAAAAACTTCCATAACGCTGATCCAACGGCGACGGCTACGGACCCGAGACGCGTCAGCGCCGGCCCAAGCCCTGAAAAGAGCAGTTTGAGCGGGGCCCAGGCCAAGGCGATCATCGCGCCGACCGTAACCAACCTGGTCAGGTTCGGGGCCACATCGATCAACGTCCTGATGGCATCGGCCACGGCCACCAGGGCGATGGCTGTCGCTCGAATCATCGGCAGGAAGAGTTCTCCGACAGCCGAGCCGGCATTGCGCCAGGCTGCGCCCATCTTGTTCAGCTCGGACTAGGTGGATTCGAGCTTCATGTTCGTCAGGTCGCGCAAGCCCTGGATCAGCTCGTCATCGGACTTGGCCGCCCGGCCCATGGCCGCTGTCAACCGGTCGACACCGCCGGCCAGCTTGGAGATATTCTCCGTGTCCAGGCCTTCGGCGAAGATGTCCCGCAATACTTCGAAGCGTTGCGCCGACGGCATCTCCTTCAGCTTCTCCATGAACTGCTGCAGCGCTCCGCTGGCGTCCACGGCCATGACCTGGGCGAACTTCCGCGCGTCGCCGACAACTCGCTGCAGAGCCTTGCCGGCCTCGCCAGTTCCGGAGGACGCAAGGCGCAATCTGCCCAGCAGGGTGCGCATGGCCGTGCCGGCCTGCTCCGATGTCGCGCCCAGGTCCAGGAACGCCGTGGCCAAAGCCGCGGACTCCCTGGCGGTCAGGCCAAACTGGATCGCGGATCCACCGCCCAGCTTCAGGGCCTCGATGATGTCCCGCTCGCTGGTGGCGGCGTTGTCGGCCAGCTCGTTCAGGGTGGCCACGAAGGCTTCCATGTCCTTCACGCCCAGGCCGAGGATGTTCTTGAGCTTGGCCAGGGCGTTGCCGGCCTCCTCGGGGAGCATGTCGAAATTCATGGCCGCCGTGGCCGCGATCCGCGAGAACTCCAGCAGATCGCGCTTGGCCACGCCGGTCTTGGCCGCTTCCGTGGCCAGCTGCGTGATGGCCACCGCGCTCATGCCCAGTTTGACGGCCAGGTCCTGGAACTCCTTGCCCATCTCCCGGGCCTCGTCGCTGGTCACGCCGGCGGCACGGCGCAGATCCACCAGGGCGCTCTCGAACTGGATGGCCTCCCTGGCCGCCGTGCCGAACGCAGCCAGTCCGGCGACCAGGCCGGCCAGCTGCCCCCAAGCGTCCCGCAGTTGGTCCGAGGCACTGACGGTGCCGGACATCTCGGCCTTCAACTCGGACATCTTGACCTTGGCGGCTTGGGTCGCGCGGGCCAGGTCCGTTCCCGCCGCGCTGCTCGATCTCTTGAGGCGGTCCAGGGCGGCGTTCACCTGGTCCATCTCTTCCTTGATGGCCTTGGTGGACCGCACACCGAGGGTGCCCATGTCGCGCTGGGCCAGTGCCACGGCCCGCGTCTCCTTGACCCGTTCGCGCGCGGCGTTGATGGCCTCCCGCTCCGCGGCCGTAGCCTCTCGGCCCGACAGCTTCACCTGGGCCACAAGGGCCTTCAGCTCGGCCATGGTTTGCTTGGCATCGGCCTGGATCTTTAGGGAGAGAGCCATGTCGCTCATGCGAGTTCCTTCTTCAGTTTCGCCACGTGGGCGTTGTAGTCTTTCGGATCGAGCCAGGCGGCGCGGGCCGCGTTGCTCTGTTCAATCTCGCGCAGGATCGATTCCTTGCGCCGCCTGGCCGCCAGCGCGTCAGCCAGAGCCAGAACGCCGTCGCGCGGGAGATCTAGGATTTCGTCGAGTCCGTATCCGCCGCCGACGAGGGCATCGATGACCTCTGCCCAATCAGCTGACTCACGCGGTCCATCGCCTCTATTGCCCCGGGCAGGACCGCACGGACGAAAAAATCGCCATTCACCTCCAACACGGCGGACGCCAGCATGACCAGGTCGTCCAGATCCAATTCGTCCACCCAGGCCCTGGGCTTCCTGGCTCCGATGGCCACGGCCTCGACCAGGCAGTCCGCGTTCGCCATCAGTGCGGCGACCACGTCCCCGGACTGGATCTCGGCGGCGATGGGCTTCACTGCCTTGAGCATCCTGGGCAGCTCCCTGGTCTTGATCGGGGAGATTGTCAGGGACTCGCCGGCGACGGTGAGGGTGAGAGGGGCAGGGGCGATCTTCTCAAGGGTTTCCATGGTACTCCTTAGGTCAGGCTTGGCCGTGGTTCGGGCCGGCTCTCGTTGAACCGGCCCGTTGGCGTTGATGTCGGGCTACCGCAGCATCCGTTCGCGGAAGTACTTGGATCCGGTTGCGCGGGTCAGATCGGCCAGGATCGACCCTTCCAGCTCGAATGACTGGACGGTCTCGTCCGAGATCAGGGACAATACCTTGGCCGGGTCGAACTGGCAGCGGAAGGCCTCGACAACCACCGGCTGGTTGCTGTCGGCGGTGTTCAGGCCCTCGAACCGCAGGAAGCGGGCCACGGCGCCGGTGGTCAGGCTGTCCACCTGGGCCTGGGCCGCGTAATCGTAGGCGATGGTCAGCTCGTCCTCGTCCGTCAGGCCGGACGTGGCCGGGGTGGCCGCGAACCTGATGCTGCCGGCGTCGGCATTGAGCTGGTAGTCATAGGGGGTGTCGTCATCGACGTAGGCCGTGAGGGTCGCCTCACCCTTCTTCAGTACCACATCGCTGACCTTGATGTGCGGCAGCGGCATGACCTTGCCGAGCATGCAGACCACCTCTCCGGCCGTGACCTCGCCGGCGTCGACGGGCGTCGACGTGCCGCGGGTGAACATGGCCAGCACGTCGCGCACGAAGTTCTGGGCGGTCATCTTGATGCTGACCTTGGTCTCCTTTTCCTTGCGCAGGTCCGTGCCGCGCTGGCCGCTCTGGCTCTCCGTGTGCTCCTCGACGGACACCTCCACGCCGATCTCCAGCGCCGTCACGTTGCCGAGCGGCGTCAAGCCCAGCAGGGCGTTGTCCTCGTCCAGGTCCCCGACCATGACCACACCCTGGCCGGAATAGTAGTAAGACTGTCTGTCCCACGTCGTCATAGATCTCTCCTCGGGCCGTTGCCCTATGCCCCGCGCGGGGCGAATACGTTGATTGCGAATTGGGCCTCGTAGCCCATCAGCCCGCACCCTTCCGGCAGGCGAAGGAGCTGATCCCCCAGCCTGGTCAGCGTGCGCGCCGCGTCCACCTTGGCCCCGGACAGGGCCGCGTTAACGGCTTCCAGCAGCCCCAAGGCTGTAACGGCCCCGGCCTTTGTCGACCGGTACTCCTTGGTCAGCACCAGGCAGGACCACACCCACGTCTCGGCGTGCATCATGGTCTTCGGGTCCTGACCCGGTTTCGGCTTGCCGCCGGCATAGACCACCCAGACAGCGCTCCCGCGCACGTCCAAGGCCTTGCGGTCGGACAAGCCCATGGGCAGCGGCTCAACGACCACCCCGGCCGACATTGCCTTTTTGAGGATGTCGACAATCGCGTCCTCGTGTTCCAGCCTGGTCATCATGATCCTCCTTGCAGGAAGTCCAGCAGCGTGGCCTTCACCTCGGGCCAGTCGAGACTGCCCTGATCGGGCAGGAACGGCCGTGCCGGGATGATCGCTTTCTTCCCGCGCCCTGCCTTTCCGCCAAGCTGGTGGATTGCGGCGTAAAGGACGTTCGTCCCGACCTCCACCTGGTTCTCGGTTGCCTGGACGGTGATGGAATTGCGCAGCACTGCCGTGTCGATCAGCGTCTGGCCGCCGGTGGCCAAAGCCCGCCCGGATGCCGGCCAGGCCTTCCCGTCCGGGGCAACGCCCGTTTCAAAGGCCGTGTCCGTCTGCTCCACGATGATCTCGCCAATCGTCTGCATGACCGGCGTCAGGTCGCCCATCCTGGCGGCCAGCTCGTTCAGCACGGCCTCCATCTGGACGGACTCGATCTTGATGGACAGGCCGGACATTACAGCGTCCTCCGCGACATCAGCCGCTCACTCGCCGTGAACGATGCCGTCCCCTGGCTGGGGTCCGAGGCCGCGCCATCTTCCGCGCCCAGGGCCATCTTGCCGGTGGCGATGGCCTCCAGCAGGCGCATGCACCTGGCCGTCTCCCGCTGCCATATCTCAGGCTCGGCCACACCTGGTCGGCGCAGCCAGAGGTGATGGACGGCCAGCTTGGTGGACAGGTTCTCGATCAGGGCCGGGACCGGCGAAAGCGGGACCCGCTTGACCGTGCCCACGTAGGCGTCGATCTCCCGGTCAGCCTGCTCGATGGCTTCCTCCAGCACGGCGACCACTGCCTCGTCGGTGATGTCATCGGCCGAGTCGTCATCGGCCAGCTGCAAAACCTCGGACTCGGGGAGCAGCTTCAGGATCTGGTCGACGGTGCTGTACATGGGCTATTCCTTCCCGCCCTTTTTTGTGGCCGGCTTCTGAACCGGCTTTGGGGCAGGCCCATTGGCCTTTTCGGTGACGAGCTCCACGACGAGCATGGGCTCGGCCTGCAGTTCGGCCAGTTGCTCCGGAGTGAAGGCATCGTCCTTGTGTTCGACAGGACGTGCGCTGTGAGCGACCCCGCAGCGGCGGAAGCCGTCTTTTTTTGCAGTGATGATGATCATGTGCGCTCCGTGTTCAGTGGGCCGGGATCGCTCCCGGCCCCTGGATTTGCCGTTACTCGCCGGTGCCGGTGCTGCCGTAGGACATCTGCCAGAAGGCATAACCGCCGGCGCAGCGGGCTTCGGCGCCGAAGCGGAACTTCTTGCGCATGAACACGTTGTCCGCCTGGGCGTCGGTCTGCTCGACGAACACCGGGGCCTTGCGCTCCTGGTAGACGAAGGGCTTCACCGGCATGCTGGTCACGTGCAGGAACCAGGCGGTGGTCGAAGTCAGGCGCGGGTTGATCACCAGCTTGGCCGTGCCCTTGAAGGGGTTCGGGGTGTCGTCGGCCAGCTTGTCCATCTCCAGCAGGCGGCGGCCCTCGGTCTCAAGGGCGGGCGGAACTTCCAGGACATCTGGGATCAGACCCAACGGCCGGCCCTCGTCGTCCTTGAAGCTCATGATGGCGGTGCGCGCCGCACCGTAGCTGGCGACTGCGGTGGCCTGGGTCGCGCCGGACAGGGCCACGGTCGACTTGTTGCTGACCGAGGCGGCCACACCGGTGGCGGGGTTGGTCACCGGATGGTCCGTGTCGTAGAAGTTCTGGTCGTCGTAGCATTTGCTAGCGAAGGCGTTGTTCTTCAGGTCGGCCACGATCTCGTCCGGCAGCTGCTTCGCGCTGAAGCCGGCCATCTGCGCCTGCGGGGCGTAGATCCCGAGGTTGTCGTCCTCGATGTCGTTGCGATCCACCTCGACGGTGGCCTCGAAGTCATCGTTGACGATGGAGTACTTGAACGCCTCCAGCGCCTTGACGGCCTTGTCGCCAATCCACTTTTTCATGCGGGGGAAGGCGGAAAGCCATCCGTAGTCGTTCCGGCCGGACCCGCTCGGGACCTTCATGGCCGTCAGCTCCCACTGACTGGGAGCTCCGGCGAAGGCGTTGTTGAACGTCGTCTTCAGGCTGGTGAACAGCGCGTCCAGGGTCGCCTTGTTCACCAGCAGGCCGGCCACACCGATGCCAAATCCTGCCAGATCCATGGTCCGAAAGTCGGCAGCCATGCCGGACACGGGCACCGCGAACAGCACGCCGGCGACAAGCACCGCCCAGACGCACAGGGTCTTGATCATTTTGCTCATTGTATGGTTCCTCTCCATGCTTGATGGTTAGACCGTGGTCAGGCTGCAGCCGTCATTGACGACCAGGCGCCACGCCTTGGCCGCTCCGATCACCACCGACGTGAGCACGACGGTGTCTCCAGCGTCGCCCAGGGTGATGGTGTTGTTCCCGGCCTGGTTGATGGCCGACGCCACGGTCACGACACAATCACCGCCTCCGTCGACGCCCAGGCACAGGGTCAGGATCAGTCCGGCGGCTGCCGGTGCGGCCAAAGTCCTGGTCTGCCCGGTCGCGCCGGTGGTCAGGGACACGGCGGCGGATCGGTTCGCTGGCAGCGCCTGTCCGTTGCCGGGGTCTGCCACGGGCAGAGGCGTCTTCCCGTAGAGTTCCTGCAGGGCGCCTTCGGCCGTGGTCTCGGCCGTGAACTCTCCGGCATCGGCGACGGAAATGGCCGATGCGGCGTGCGCGGCGCTGGCGTCGGCGATGTGGGTGGCCACGTCGGCCTGGCGAATGGCCGGCTCGATGTCGATCCAGGCCTGATTCGCGCCAATGAACCCTGCGATCACGCCGCAGAAGATGTCGTGGGTCACGTTCGCGACCAGGTCCACGGTCTGGTCGTCGACCAGGAACACGCTGTCGCCGACATTCGCCTGGGTGATGGTGCTGCCCAAGGTGGCCTTGATCAGACCGCGCCGACGCAGGACCACGTATTCGTCTCCGTCCTGGCCCAGGGAGTTGTCGACGTGGTGGATAGACACGCCCTGGAAGATGAGGCCGGCCGTATCCGATCCGGGGACGGCATACCCGGCCGCGTTGACGCACACGAAGGCGCCACCGTAGATGACGTCGCCATCATCGATGGGGAAGGCGAGCTCGACGCCCTCGGTGTATTCGAGCCGCTTGTCCGCTGCTAAAGCTGTCATGATTCATTCTTCCTTGCCGGTCGGGCTATTTGGATTTGGGGTTGTACTTCTTGAAGGTCTCGTCATCGATGCCCATCATCGCGTTCACCGCCCGCTGCACATCGTCGATGACCGCGCCCTCGCCGGGCTGCTTCTTGTCCATCGTGGACGGATCGGCGATCACCGGGGCTGCCTTGCAGTATTCGGCGAAGCGCTCCAGCCCGCCTTCCAGGGCGCACTGCTCCTTGTGGTAGTCGACGGTGGCCGGCGTGATCTTGCCTTCGGCCAGGGCCTTCTCGATGGCGGCCTTGATGTCCTTGTCCTTGGCCTGCTTGGCCTGGTCGGCCAGGGACGCCTCGGCGTTGGTGGCACGGGCCAGGGCCGCGTCGAAGTCCGCGCGCGGCACGAACTTGTCCAGGGACGGGCTGGCGGCGGCGTTGGTGGCCGTGACCAGGTCGCCCTTCAATTTGCCCAGGTGGGCCATGGCCTCGTCGAACGAGGCGGTCTCGGGCAGCCCCAGGGCCGCCAGCAACTTTTTCAGATCCATGTTTTTCTCCTGCCCGTTCAGGGCCTGTAAAAAGAGATTCGGACGGTTGGTCAGGCCCACCGACGTGAGCGCCACCACCCGCTTGGACGCCCGTTCGAAAACGATAACCGGGCTGACGTACCGGTAGGACCTGGACTCCACGGCGTTGCGGCCCGCTTCGGTCCAATCCACACGGCCCCAGATCTCCCCGACCCTGGACTGCAGCTCCTTGATCCAGCCGACGGCCGGGGCCGGTTGACCCTGCGGGGCCTGCAGCTCGGTGGAGTGCTCCAGGTCGAGAGGCAGATCCATGCCCTGGGCGTTGAAGGCTTCCAGGACCAGCTGGGGGCGGTCGTTGACCCACTCCCTGCCGTCGCGGCCGACGACCTTCCCGGCGGGGATCAGGCAGATCCACTCCGGGGCCTGAGCCGAGTTCGCCAAAGCTTGGGCGTTGATGGCCAAGACCGGGCTCAGCGCGGCGGCGTTCACGCCCATGGAGTTGAGCGCGCGGACCAGGCCGGAAGCCGACACGGCCAGGCGCTTCATTCTTCGCCCTCCAGCATGTCCTTGATGGCCTGCGCCGGGCGAAATTTGACCGCCGTCCTGGCCGGCACGTCCATGTCCACGCCCTGCGGGGTCCTGATGGACCTGGCCGCCAGCTGCTTCAGCTTCAACTTGCCAAGCCCCGGCAGATTGAGACTGCGCCCCCTGTACAGGGCGTCGCGACAAACCGAGGCCAGCGCATCCAGCATCCGCTCACAGGCGGCCTTGCTGTCCCCGGAGGCTTCGGCCAAGGCCGAAACCAGCTCCTGTTTCTTCATTCACCCCTCCTTCCCGGTCAGCCGGGTTATGTGGCGAAACCATAGGCAAGACGCACACGCAGCGCAGGACGGCACGGGTTCCTGGCGAGACGAACCTGATTTTCGTGTATGAGGGGATTTTCGAGAGAGACAGGCGAAGGGCGGGATGGACGACCTGTCCAAAGGGCGGACGTGCCGTTTTTGCCCCGTTAAACCCCCGTTAGAAAATGCGCGAGAACAAAATGTGACCCGAGGGCAGGGGGCAGTGTCCGCAACGCGGGAGAATTGATTTTAGAGCTACTGGCAAAAACGAGGGGCCAAGGAAAGGAAAAGCCCCCAAGTTTTACCAAGGGGGCTTCGAAGGAAAGGGTGTTTGGTTATCCCAGGATCACGGACACGGCGTGCCTGATTGCATCGCTGGCCACCCCGGCGATGGTGTCCTTGCTCCACGCGACGACCCGGTCACCGATGGTGCCTTTCGAAACGCTCGGGGCTTCTGGGCTGCGGTTCAACGCGGCCAGGCCCTTGCTGGTCAGGCGCACGTTCATAAATAGCCGTGCGTTTTCAGGCCCGGCCTTGCTTCCGAACCTGACGTAGCCCTCTTCGGCCAGGAATTCCACTGTCGCGCCGTAGACTTCCAGCGCCTCCCGATCCGGGGCCTCCGGGCCCTTGTCCAGTTCTTCGACCCTGACGGCGAGCGGCTTGGGGAACGAAGCGTAGAGACGCCCCATGATCAGGGCGCATCCTCGGTTGAAGTCGTCGATGTTCTTGCACATGGTCACTCCTTGAGCATGGTCTCGTCGAACACAAACTCCGCGTCCGGATCCACCGGTGCAGGGTCGAACATGATGCCGTTGTCCCCTGGGTACGGGGCGTCGTGGCGGACCTTGTTGCTGTAGATTTCATGCGGGATGCCTTGCGGATACGCCTCGCAGCTCCCGCCGCGAACCTTGCTGCCGCGCCTGTAGTGCGCACACCCCAGGCACTGCGCCGTCTGTATCATCATTGTCCTCCGTAGGCCCGGTACAGGCGTATGACCTTGTCGCTGTACGTCTTTCCGGAGCGCATCCCGGCATAGACTTCCGAGACTAGTTCCAGTGGGCTTGTAGCCGCGTATTCGCTGACCTCTTTTTTCACCAGCTCAGTCGCAGACGTAGAGAGTTTCCGGGCGCTCTGCAACCGAGGGTAGCGCAGTGGCGCGGCGTGTCGAACCATGGCGTGCCCGATCTCGTGTCGAACGGCATGCAGTGGGTCCGGTGTCGACCATTCCCCGGCTTCGTACTGGGCCCGCGTATACCTGATAAGGTCGGCGAACGGGTACGCCGGGTTGATGGCCAGCGTGTCCTCGTCGGCGATGTAGGCCATCGGCGCGTTGGGAACCTTGTCGAAGACCTCGGGCATGACGCGCACGAAGGCCGGCCTGGAGACGCCAAGCTCATGAGCTTCCGCCAGCCCGGCGTTGACGTAGTTGGCCACGCCGAGGCGCTTGTTTGTCGAAAGCTGATCGTATTCCGCGTGCACGCCGGTCTGCGCGGCGAATGCCCGCGCCTCGTCCTGCGTCGACGATGCCCGGAACTTGATGAACTGCGGCTCAGGCCTCGCCTTCTCCAGCTTCTCCCGCAGGATGTCCGGGTACCGTGACAGATCCGGCGTCCAGGCCTCCTTGCCCGGGTTCCCCTCGAACCCTCTGTCCGGCATGAGCGGCCGGGCCGGCATGGGTCCGTTCGGCCCCACAGGTTCGATCAGTTCGCCCAAGCCGTTGCCCTCGTGCACCGTTAAACCACGCTCTCTGACCTGCCGTTCTGACAGGGTCTTGACCTTGCACCGGCAGCGGAACCCGTTCGGCGGATAGAAGGTGTCCCAGAATGGGCTGTCATGGCGGTAGACGCGCCCGTGCAGGGCCCGGTGCGTCGGTCTGGTGCGCGAGTCGTTGACCGCGCTGTACTGCCAATACGGCCTGACCTTAGCCACGGCCTGCATCTGCTTGTAACGCCCCACGTTGTATGCCGTCTGGATGTTGGTGCGGAAGATGTTGTCCACGCGCCAGGCGCGCACGCCCGTCCACCCGTTCTCCTCCCAGATGGGCGCGAGGGACTTCTTCCAGGCCCCGAAGCTCACGCCATCCGCCAAAGCCTGGTCGATGGACTCGAAGATCTCCCCGAGCATGTCCGCCCGCGCCAAGCGCGAGACCGTGAAGGCACGCACCCTGTATTCCTCGGCCAGCCGGTAGAATTCCCTGGGGGAAAGCTGGACCTTGCCGCGCCAGAACTCAATGGCCTCGGCCATTGGCAGCGGGCGCAGCGGTGCCTCGATGTCGGCGTAGGCGTTCCTGGCCGTGGGCTTAGGCGCCATCCTCGCCCCCGGCTTGGGTCCGGCCCCACAGATCGGCGGCGACCATGGAGCGGTGCACGCCGTCCTGCAGCTCGTCATCACCGGCCTGGTCCAGATAGTCCGCCAGCATGATCCGCAGCTCCTCGAACGATGTGGCCCGTCGGATGAGCTCGTCGATCTCCCGGCCGATACCGGCCATGGCCCCAGCCCCCTCGGGCACGACGCCGGCCACCAGGTCCTCCAGGGCCTGCTGATCCGCGGTGAAGCGTGTGGCTTCGGCGCGGTTCATGGCCTGGTCTTTCTGGGCTGCTTGCGGCGGCGCCTCGGGCATGGCAACGGGGGCCGGCTGCAGGCACTCCGCGTCCGGATCCGGGTCGCTGAAGCCCAGCTTGTCCCGCACCTCGGACGCCTCAACCCGCAGGCCCAGCGGAACCAGGATGCCCAACGCCTCCGACAGCACGGTCACGTCGGCTGACTCCGGCTCGCGCAGGCACACGCGCGGGTAGGCCTTCTGCGGTCCATGGTTCAGCACGATGTACGGGATGACCAGGTCGCGCTCCAGCGTCTCGGCCAACTGGCCGGCGTCGGCGTCGCGCAGGTCCGTGCGCACCTGATCATGCACCTCGGCCTGGGCCCGGCTGGACCCGTCGTCCGTGGTCATGGTCTGGCCGAGCACCGCCTTGCTGATCTGGCTGTCCATGAACCGCGCCAGGCGCTCGAACAGGTCCGCGCCGCCGGCGGTGTTGGCCAGCTCCTCGAACTCGATCGACATGCCTTCAGGGATCACGGCTGCAGCATCGATGCCCAGGTTGGCCACGGCCATCTTCAGGATGTCGATGTTGGCCTGCGATTCGCCCGGCCTGTATTTGCCCAGGCGCAGGGGCATGCCGAAGACCTCGGCAAAGGCCATCCAGTCCTTGAGACCGTAGTGCTTGAACATCCACGACCAGGCCACCACCCTCGCCAGGCCGCCCCGGATCGGGATGCCGCTCTTGAGCTTCGGGATGTGACGGATGAACTTGTACGGCTCCAGCGCCACGCCGTTCATCATGTCCGACTCGTCGCGCAGCATGAGTTCCGACCTGGTGAGCCTGTCGAACTGGAAGAACCTGGGGTCACGAAACACGTACCGCGCCGGCACCCAGGGCAGGGATGACCTGTCCCAGATGATCTCGACCACGGCGTAGCCCTTGCCCAGGCCGTCCAGGCAGTCCTCCATCATGGCCCTGGTTCCGCTGCGGGCGAGCAGGGCGCGGATCTCGTCCGCCATCTGCACGTCCCTGGTGTCGTCCGTGGCGGCCTCGATCACCACCGGCAGCCCGGAGACCGCCCGCTTCCTGGTCCCGAGCACGGACGAGTAATGCGCGTCGCGCTCCTCCATCTCCTCGGCCAGGGTCAGGTAGGCGTCATGGTCGCCGCCTTCTGCCGCGTCGCGCAGGACGCTGGCCATGCCGGCCGGTGTCAGGCCTGTGGCGACCTGGCCGAAATTCCAAAGCGAACGGACCCCGGTCAAACCAGGGGCCGCGATTTCCTTGCCGAGCCGGTTCTTGCGAACCGGCTTGCCGTACTGGTCCAGGATCATGGCAGTCTCCCCCTCATGGTGTCGTCCCGGCGCACGGGATGATAGGCGTATTCGGTGATGGCGCCGGCGTCGCAGCTGGCCGCGTAGGCCAGCACGTGGGCGATGGCGCTGTCGCCGTGGCGGCGGGCGCGCTTGTCGCCGGTGTTCCCGGCTTCGACCATGGCAACGCCGCGCTTGAGGCGCACGGCACGGTGGTCGGAAATGATGTTCGAGTCGCGCGGGATGACCAGGGTGCCGTCTTCGAATCCGGCCTTCCAGCGCGGCATGTTCTCGCGGTACCAGCCCTCCGACAGCTTGACCTGCTCGATGCGCGAAAAACCGTAGCGTTGGGCCGCCACCTCGGCCAGCCATGCGCCGTTGCCGGTGGCGTCCATCTTGCCGCAGGCGAAGCGGGGCAGGCGGTCCAGCACGTAGAAGAGCACCTGCTTCTGCTGCTCGAAAGGGATGTTGCGCATCTCCACCACGAACGGCGGCCGGCGCACCATGTCCTTGTGCAGGGCCAGGGGCCAGATCACGGACAGGTCTCCGGAGCGGGCGAAGTCCTGACCGAAGAAATGCTGCCTGTCCTGGCTCAGCTCCAGGAGCAACGGGGCAAGGGTCGCCTCGCACCAGTCCCGGCATTCGGCCGCGCGCAGATGCTCGGCCACTTCCGCAAACCCTGCCGGCTGCTCCCAGCCTATGATCGGGATCTGCTCGGCCCTGCTCTCCAACAGCGCCAACGGGAGGTACGCGCCGGTCCCGCGGCTCGGGATGCAGAACAGCTCCTCGTCCGCGCCCTCACCGTAGAAGGCGATGATCTCGCCGCGCCACTTGGCCTCCGCCTCCATGGACCACGGATTGCCCTGCTTGTGACAGATGCGTTTGTACAGGCCGTCATCCAGCGCCCGGTCGAAGTCGCAGCGCAGCAGGCGGTAAGGCTTACGGCCGGCGCGCACATCCTGCACCAGGGTGTTGAAGGGGTTCTCGTCGCCGTCATGGGTCGAGATCACGAGCACCTTGCCGCCCCAGATCAGGAGCGCGAAGGCCGCCTTCAGCAGCTCGTCGAGCTCGTCGTGGAAGGCCGCCTCGTCGATGATGACCAGGCCCTGCATGCCGCGCAGGGCCCGGGGCATCGAGGGCAGGGCCACGATCTTGTTGGCGGATGTCTCCATGCGAAAGGCCTTGATGTCCCGCTCGGGGTTGTCCGGATCCTTGAAGACCGTTTCCCCGATGTCCGAGGCGCCGAGCTGGAACAGCTTGCCCCAGTCGCCGCAGTATTCGATGAACTCCCGGGCCATCTCCAGGTTGTAGCCCATGTAGAAAACGTCCATGCCGCCGTCCTGCTTGGACTTGGCGGCATGCTCCACGGCGACCTCAGCGGCCGCCCAGGAGTAGCCGGTGCGCCGGCTCTTCTCGACCACGACAACCTTCTCCTGGCGGACGGCCTCGCGCAGCTCCCACTGGTAGGGGAGGAACCCGGCAGGCTGCGTCATACCGCGCCCCCGAGCACGGCCTGGACCATGGCGTCGATGGCCTCCCCGGACACACCGGACTTCTTGGCGGCGGAGCTGACGGCCTGCGCTGCCTTTTTGGTCGCCGCATGGGCGGCCTCTTCCCGGGCCTTGAGGATAGCGTCCTGATCGTGCCGCTTGGCGCGGGCCAGGTGATCCAGGGCCTTGGCCAGGTCGTGGGCAGCCTTGGGCTCCAGCAGCACGGGCCGGCTCTCGCCGTCTTCGTCCTCGCCGTCGCCGATCTGCATGAGCATGTCCGAGACGATGCCGTGCATCATCTCGATGTTTGCCCGCATGGCCTTGCTCTCATCCTCGTGCCCGAACTGGCGCACCAGCACGTCCGCGATCTCCCTCGACCGGCGCACGCGCTCGACCACGGCGTCGAAATTCTTCTTGTAACGCCCCAGGGCGCTGCGGCTCACCTCGCTAACGCCCATGCCCCGCAGATGCCCGACAATGGCGTCCAGGGTCTGGCCCGTATCGAGCAGCCGGTGTATCTCCTCGCGGATCTCGCGCGGCAATCGCTTCACGGTGGAGATGGCGACCATGTCAGCTCCTCGGGCCGGGGCGCTTCACGCCCGGCACCACGGCCCGGCCCTGGGCCACGTCGGCGCCGCGTCCGGTCAGTTCCGCCACGCGCACCGGGCCGACTTCCTCCAGGGTGATCAAGCCCTGCTCGGCCAGCCAAGCCGCGTCCGTCTCCACCTGGTCGCGGCTCACGGCGTGGCCGTAGGCGTCCAGGGCCGTATGCAGCACGGACGTGTTCAGCGCCATGGCCGGTGCTTCACTCAAAAACCGCAACATGAACAGGCGGCGGTCCTCTGTAATCAATGTCCTGAACGTCACTTCTCCCCCCTCAGATGGTGCTCCATCAACAGGTTAATCGGGTGCTCGATGCGCTTGAGCAGCTCTGATTGTCCCTCCACCTTGGCCAGCACGACCCTGTTCGAACCGCGGACCTCCTCGATGGCCACCTGCATCTTGCGCCAGCTGTCCGATGCGGGGAGGCTGTCCAGCCCGGATTCAACCGCGCTGACCCGCTGCAAAAGCGTGCCCGCGCATGTGGTGCATTCATCCCTGCGGATGAACTCCTTTCGAGCGCTCCAGATCACCCATGCCAACGTCAGCTGCACCCCAGTGAGGATCAAGGGCATCCATTTCCAGATAATATCCATCCCTGACAGCTCTCCTTGTCGTAGTCCGACTGGCAGACCATGCATCGCTGGCATCCCTCGATGGCCAGCCGCCGTTTTTCTGGGATCTCTTCCCCGCAGTCGATGCAGCGAATCATGCTTTCAAACCCCGGCCTGCCGACCTGGCGGCAATTCGCAAGGGCTTCCTGCAGGTACAAGCGTTCCGCCTTCTGGGCGTCATCAACTTCATCCATCACCGCCTCTGCTTGTACTCGACCGGGAGGTGTACAACCCCCCAGGGCCCGTTGAACCCACTGGAGAGCACCAGGTGTGGCTGGATTCGATACGTCCCAGGGGCCAAAGGCGCGCCTTCCAGGACGACGTGCCGCAGGATGTTCGGGGATTCGATCGTCACCGGCCACGTCACCTCGTCAGCTTCGCCCGGCGGCAATACATTGAGTGCCGCTGAAATAGCCGAGCTCAGGTCCACGTCCTGGCCAGCCCCGTCCACTATGGGGACGTCGATGACCAGGCCGGTAGTCGTTTCATATATCTTGGCCACTATTCACCTCACTCCGGCGGATTTTCCGTAGCCGCGACTTCGAACTCGGCCTCGTAATTGCCCGTGGCGGCAACAGTCCCGGAGGAGTTGTCCACGGAAATCCGTGCATAAATCGTGGTCACGTCGTCGGCACCCACGCAGTCCATGTCAGAGGGTTCGATATACGTTGCCCAATCCGTGCCATTCAGGGACAGTTGCCAGGTCACGCCGTCTGCATTGGCGTCTGCGTCCTGAGCCTGGATCTTGATGCCAGAATAGCCGCCGATGTTGCTATTCCCGCCCTGGCTCGCAACCAGATACAAGGTCAACGCGGACGATGTCTTCGTCCCACCGGTCTTATCGATGGTCACGGCCCGCGTCGCCGGGTTGGTCATGTTGCCGTCTTCGGACAGATAGTCGTAGGTCGGCGTATTTGTTGTGGAGATTTTGAGACTCATGCTATCCTCCGAGTTTCACGACAGTGACAAGGTTCTTGGACGTGAGGGCTATACG
>Ga0123330_1001931_pt1 | contig 19466 bp, 16 predicted proteins | sample BioC13SIPDNA_2_FD_89704 | JGI IMG/M metagenome (GOLD analysis project Ga0123330, IMG submission 89704) | Anaerobic biogas reactor microbial communites from Washington, USA - Biogas_R2_A C13 SIP DNA | ecosystem: Engineered > Bioreactor > Anaerobic > Unclassified | place: Washington, USA... | reverse complement strand
GCTGCGCTGGGCGGTTGACGCCGCGTTGGTCGTAGTCGTTTCGTTCGTGGTGTTCGGGTGGAAACAACTGCGCGTTCACCGCCGGCAGCCGGCGTATTAATGGCGCGCGGTCGGATGCGGCCCGTCATTCACCCGGCAATCCACTGCCGGCCGGCACTACCCCCTCGCGGCCGAGGCGGATGTAAGTCTCAGCCAGGGCCTGCTCGGCGGCCTCCGGACTCAAATACTCCACGTACCCCGCCACAAACAGCACGTTTGTGCCTTTGTCATCGTACAAGCGCTCGAATGCCAGCACGTTGCGCGGATCCGACTTCTCGTTCTGCCCCGGGATATAGATGTACGATACACCGCCTGTCGGGTCGCGCCGCGAGTGCAACATCTTCTCGGTAATCAGGCCCTCAACCAGCAGGTCCCCCAACGAGTCCGGGAACTGGCCACCGTGCTGCTTGGCCCAACTGCGACAGCCCTCCCCTATGGCCCTCAAGTTTGCCATGCTGGCGGCCCGCTTAGCCAGCTCGCGCGCTCGCGACAACGATGGCCAACTCATGCCGAACAGCGCTCCGGCGTTCGCGAAGCGGGTCATAACTGGGCCACGTCCATCGCCGCCTTGGCTGGCCAGTATGACGCCGTCTTCGTCCATAATCGACGTGCTGACATGGACGCGAACGAGTTCGCGTGCCTCCGGCCACGGCGGCGTGGTCGCAAAATCGATCGCCGCCCCGGCAGGCTCCGCCCACGACGCGAATGCGGTCCTCACACCCAACACCAGCGGATATGCCAGCCGCCACAAAAGGCGCGCATCAGCGTATCCGATTCCGACGGCCGGGCCCGGCAGACTCGCACGCGCGGCCCGGAATTCAGGATTGTCCAGGATGCTCCTGGCGGCGGGCGTGGCCGGCGCGGGCTCTGTAGTAGCCGGCGCGGCATCGAGCCTTCGGATGGCCGCAGCGACGGTCTGAGGGTAAAGCCCGAAGATCACCCGCTGACCGACGATGCACCACGCCGGCGCGACCGGCACCGGCAGTGCGCTCACCACCACGTAATGAATCCGGTGGCCGGCATACTCCAGCTCTTTACTCACAACCCGGTTTTCTGTTCCCCCCAGTGCGGCATTTGTGCGGGCGATCACCGCCGAGAGTATCGCATTCAACCCGGCCGCGTCCGTTGTTTCCGCCACGAGCACCGCGCCCGTGATCAGGAATCCGCCCTGTTGCGGGGCGTCAAAGAGCACCCAGGTATCGCCGAACTTAGGCAGCAAGTCGCGCACGATCGAAAAGCCGAACATACCCGCCAGCGCCGCCTCGCCGGCTTCGACTCGCGCGCCGACCTCTGGCGCCGCTTCCTTTGTGACCCGCAGGACCTCCTGCCACAGCGCCGCCAGATCGAGATTACGGGCATACATCCAGTACGCGTCGTCCGGAACGACCCGCAGATCCTCGTCCGTCAGCGGGGCCTGTTTCCACAAGGTCAGCAGCCCGCGCACTGGCCCCGTGACGTGGGCGAATATGCGGACATACCGCTCGTCGTCGCGCTCTTCGAAATGCTGATATTTCGAGCGCACGCTCGCGATGCCCGTTTCTTCAATAAGCGGGATAAACCACTCCGGAAGCCCCTTCGCTTTTGCGGCTACGACCCCCTTCACGATGTCCACCACACGCTGCACGTCGCCGTACAAGCAGGTGAAAGTACCATCCAGTTTGGCCTGCACCTTGCTACGATCGAACTTCATTTCCTCTGAAGCGGCCAGGCTCGGACGCGCGCCATTCATCGTGTCAATCACGGCTGCGGCCGCGGACTCCCCTAAGGTGAGGATGAAGCAATCCTTGTGCACTCCCCAAACGAACTTGAAAGGCGTCTCGGGAACAGCGTATTGCTGAAACTGGACATTCTTTATGGTCAAAGGCTGAATGAGTTCCGGATCGCCACACTCGGCGATCAGCCCTCTGACCACTTGCGGGTAGTGCTGTGGATCGGGACCGGCGGCAGCAATCAGGGCGGCGCTAACTTCGGCACCGTCATTGAGTTCGATATTTTGAAGGCCTATGCCGACAGGCGCGTTCGACATCGGCAGCAGCAGATCTAACAATATGACCGATATGACGCGCGGAGGGCCTTCCTGCCGCTCAGATGTGCTCTCGAGCAGTTTTGCCGCCAGTTCCAGTTGCACGCGGTCCTGGCTCGGCCAGGCCGACCAGCCCACGTAGACCGCAGTTTCCTCGGGCATATAACTGGCGAGGTCGTTTGGGACCGCTGCCTGCAGGCTCTCAGCCCAAGCGGCAATCAGCAGACCGGCAACTACTGGCATTCCCGATCGAAATAGCATGAGCGGCTCTCCCTCAGGCCGGCACGTGCGCTTGTGTCGGCGGCGTTCTTTTCAGTAATTTCAAAAGTCCAATAAGGACCGACGCGCCACGCGGAAAACTGCGTGGGGTATACTCCACTAACAATATACGAGAACCGCTTGCAGAAACCGGAAGGAAATTGAATGGTGAAACTCGGGGTCGTGGAATTTCTGAATTCGCGCCCGCTGATTGAGCGCCTGTCGCAGCGCCCGGATGTGCAATGCCTGTTCGACGTGCCGGCCCGCTTGCCGGCCCGCCTTGAAAGCGGCGAAGTCGACGCCGCCCTGATTCCCGTTTTTGACGTTATCAAAAGCATGGGCCGGCTGCGCGTGGTTTCCGATGCCTGCATCGCCTCCGACGGCGAAACTATGACGGTGCGTGTGTTTTCGCAGGTCCCGCCCGACCGCCTTCGCAGTCTGGCGGTCGACGTCGATTCGCACACCTCCGTGGCGCTGGTCCGGGTCCTGTGGCGTGAGCTCTACGGCCGTGAGCTGGAGCTGCACGCGGCTGAGCTGCGCGGCGCCGCCTCGAGCGGCTTTGAGTCGGTGCTGCTCATCGGCGACAAGGTCGTCGACCCGGCGCGCGGCCGCTTCGCGTATGAAATCGACCTGGGCGGCGCCTGGCGGCAACTTACCGGACTTCCCTTCGTCTTCGCCGTTTGGGCCGCACCGTCAGCCCCGCCTGACCGGCATGAGCTGGCCGAATTGCTCTCCACCGCTCGCGATCGCGGTGTGGCCCGCGCCGCCGAAATTGCTGCCGACGACGGTCCGAAGCTCGGCTGGCCGGTCGAGTTGGCGCGGCGCTACCTGACGCGCTGCCTGTGCTTCACGCTCGACGAACGGGCCATCGCCGGCGCCGATCTGTTCGCCGACTACTGTCGCAAGCTCGAACTGGTACCGGCCGATGCGGCGATTCACTGGCCGGCCGCTGTGACTGCGGCATGACGCGCCTGACCGATGCTGAGGCATTCGAGCTCTACCGCGACGCCGCGGTACACGAACTCGGCCGAATGGCGCTCGAGCGTTCGCTGGAACTGCATCCCGAGCCGTACCGCACGTACGTCATCGATCGCAATATCAACTACGCCAACCTCTGTACGGCGCGCTGCATCTTCTGCAACTTTTATCGTCGCCCGGGAGACGCGGAAGGCTACGTTCTCACGTACGACCAGATCGCCCGAAAAATCGAAGAGCTGATCGCCATCGGCGGCACGCAAGTATTGATGCAGGGTGGGCTCGTGCCGGATGAAAATCACCCCAGCCGCCAAGGGCTGCCCTTCGATTGGTATCTTGAGTTGCTGCGCTTCATCAAGCGCGAATATCCCAGCATTCACATTCACGCCTTTAGCCCGCCCGAAATTTGGGCTTTTCACAAGAACTTCGGCCTGCCCCTGCGCGACGTGCTCTTGCGGCTCCAGGAAGCCGGACTGGACACGATCCCCGGCGGCGGCGGCGAAATCCTGGTTGACCGCGTGCGGCAGAAGATCGGGCGCGGCAAAGCTATGACCGACGAATGGCTGGCCGTCATGCGCGAAGCCCATCGCCTGGGCATGAAGACAAGCTGCACCATGATGTTCGGCCATATTGAGACTGTGCCCGAGCGCATTGAACACCTGCGCCGGCTGCGCGAGCTCCAGGACGAAACCGGCGGCTTTACTGCATTCATTCATTGGCCTTTCCAACCGGATGGCACGCCGCTGGGCAGGTGGAAACAGTCGCCGCAGGAGGACGCCGTGCCAATCCCGGACATACCGCCCGATTCGGCGCCTGAGCCCGCATCCGCTACGCGGCGCCTTCCCGATGGCGAGCATCTCTTCCTGGCCGACGCCCATGAGTATTTGGTCATGCTCGCCCTGGCGCGCTTGTATCTGGACAACATTCCGAACATTCAATCGAGCTGGGTAACCATGGGCCCGAAGATCGGCCAACTGGCGCTTTTCTTTGGCGCCAACGACATGGGCTCGGTAATGATGGAGGAAAACGTAGTCTCCGCCGCCGGAACTACGTTCCGCCTGAACGAACAGACGATCCGCCGGCTAATCGCGGACGCCGGCTGGCAACCTCAACAGCGCGACCAATACTACCGCCCGATTACACGCCCGGATCGCCCATCGGACGCTAACGATCATTCACCAGCGTCCCTACCTGCTCGCCCAGCAGGACGCGCCGCATCGTTCCTTGCTGGAAGAGATTGAACACCACGATCGGAATCTGGTGTTGCTGGCATAGATCAACCGCGCTGAGGTCCATCACCTTCAGCCGCCCGTCAATCACCTGGTCGTACGTAAGGTGCTCGTAGCGCCGCGCCGCCGGGTTGAGCTTGGGGTCGCTGTCGTAGACCCCGTCCACCTTGGTGGCCTTGAGCAGAGCCTGGGCCTTAATCTCTACCGCCCGCAACGCGGCGGCCGAGTCGGTGGTTACGTGTGGATTTCCGGTCCCGCCCGCGAAAATGAGGACGCGGCCCTTTTCGAGATGCCGGATGGCGCGCAGGCGGATGAACGGTTCGCAGACGCGGGCAATCGTCAGCGCGCTCTGCACGCGCGTCGCCAGGCCGGCCCGCTCCAGAGCCTCGTGCAGGGCCAGCGCATTCAGCACCGTCCCCAGCATGCCCATGTAGTCGGCAGTCGACGCGTCCATGCCGAGTTCGCGGGCAAAGCGCGCCCCGCGCAGAAAGTTTCCGCCGCCGACCACAACCGCGATCTGCACCCCCAAACGCGCCACTTCCGCGATCTCATGGGCCACGTGATCCAATTCGGCCCGGTGAATGCCAAACCCGCCCGGCGGGCAAAAACCTTCACCGCTGACCTTCAGCAGCACACGTTTGTACCGAGGCTCAGTTTCGCTCATTTAGTCACACCCACGCCATACGTACGCACCGCAGCGCTCCGGGGCATGCTACCGCATTCCGGCGCCACGCCCAAGCGTCGCCGAATGGCCGGAATGGCCGACCCGGCAAAGCTTTCGACGCCCCGGGTTGGGTTGTTCGCACATTCCCCCGCCTGGAACTAACTAAACCACCTGCCTGCCCGCCACCCAAACCGCGACCGGCAGCGGCGCGCGCTCGATCAGCTCGTCGATCGGGTCAACCGTCTCCGCCGCGCACGGAAACACCGCCAGGTCAGCGGCCTTGCCCGGCTCGAGCGAACCTATCTGCCGCTCCAATCCCAGCGCCTCGGCCGCGGTAAGCGTCACCATCCGCAGCAGCTCGTCCGCCCGCGGCAGATCGGCGCAGTTGCGGCCCATGAACTGGATCTCCCGCAAAAGCGACAAATCTTCGTTGCTGGCCGGACTGTCGGTGCCGATCGCCACCCTCACACCCGCCGCCCTCAGGCGTGAAAACGGATGTGCTTCATGCCCGAAAAACGCGTGCGCCCGCGGGCAGTAAACCACGCTGTGCCCCCCCGCGGCTATTTGGTGCGCATCCGCACCGTCCATGTAGTTGCCGTGCGCCAGCAACCCGGGTCGCAGCCCGTCCGCACACCGCTGCAAGTACTCGCCCGGCGGGCTGGCTGGCGAACGCACGCCGCACTGCTTCAGCAACCTGCCTAAGAACCACGGCAGCGCCCGCTCGTCGCCCCGCAGGAACGCCACCTCTTCCCTCGTTTCCGCCCAGTGCGTACACCATGGCCGCCCGATTTCGTCCGCCAGCGAAAGCGCCGCCCGAATATGCTCGCTCGACACCGTATATGGCGCATGCGGCGTCACGCCCGCCGTGAGCAACTCGTCCTCGTCCACTTCCGCCACCGCCGTCCGCAGTTCGGCCGGATCGCGCGGCGGCTGGTCGGCCAGCGAGAGCAGCTCGACGAAACAGACCTTGCGGATCGGCACATCCTTCAACGCCACCCAGGAGACGTTCTCGCGCGAGATGTCGCCGACACAGGTCACCCCCGCTCGCAGCGATTGCCAGGCGCCTTCCGTAGCGCCGCGGCTTTCGCGCTCGCGGCGCCCGGACTTTCGCCGCAACACAACCAACTTTTCAATCCACTTCCAAAAGGGCGCCGGCTTCAGCATTCCGGCGTACGCGGTCAACTCCAGATGCGTGTGCGGATTGACCAATCCCGGCGTGATGATCGCCTGCCCCAGATCGCAAACCGGCGTGCCTGCGTCCGGCGGCTCGACTGGCGCCTGGTCCTCCCGGCTCGCGCCGTCGCATCGCATAGGAGCCTTTAGCGCCTCTGCGGGCCCAACCCGCACGATGCGCTGCCCGGCGATTTCCACAAAGCCGTCCCTGATGGGCGGCGCCGCAATCGGAACCACCCAGGCGGCCTTGATAATCACGTGCTTTCCGCCCGCGCGGCCTTCTGAGCGCCCGGGCTCCCGAACCACTCGCGCCAGTTACCGTTGCGCTCGGAGTCGCGCAACTCGGCCGCTTCGGCGCCGGCGGGCTTTTCCCGCAACACCTCGAATACCCGTTCGAGGATGCGCGGCATGTTTTGCACCGCTTGCTCCGCCCGGTGTGCCAGCACTTCCTCGCTCAGCACGCGCCCCGCCTCGAACGCCGGATAGGGCGTGCCGGTCTCGGCGTAGCTGGCCACGAAGCACAAGCTGGCATAATTCATCTGCAACTCTTTGGCCAGAAAAACCTCGGGCGCCAGCGTTTGGCCGATCAACTCGCCGCCGAAAACCTCGTACTTATGCGCCTCCGCGGGCGTTTCCTGCCGCGGGCCCTCGATGCACACGTATACGCCGCGGTCTGAGTATTCCAGGTTCAGGTCAGTCAGCGCGGTGACGAACGCCTTCCGTAGCGCCGGGCAGAACACCGGCCAGTGCCGGATGTGCCCCAGCTCTTTGTTCGCGAAAAACGTGGTCGGCCGCGAGATGGTTTCGTCGATCAGATCGTCAACCACCACGAACTGCCCTACCTTGTAATTGTGGCTGATGGCCCGCGTCTCACTCCACGAAACCACCGACAGCACATCCAGGTCGCGCAGCGCATAAATGTTCGCCCGGTAGTTAATGAGGTTCGGCGTGACCTCGTACCCCGCCTCGCCGTGCCGGCACAACAGCAGAAAGTCCCCGCCGCGCCCCCGGCAGCGGTACAGCGGCTGCGATTCGCCGTAGGGCGTCGCTCGCGGACCCAGCCGTTCCGCACTGAAAGCCCCGTTCCGGACTAAGTCGTACGCGGCACGCCCGCCGATGCACGCCACTTTGACCGCCATAACAACGCTCCAGGTTCAAGTTCCGAGCTTCAAGGTGCAAGTTTCCGGCTTCGGGCTCGAAGTTTCAAGTTTCAATTTCAAACCCGCCAAAGACTCCGACTTGAAACTCGATCGCAGCTCCACGGCGGCCGGCGAGCCCTCGGCCACCGTGAGTTCACGCCGGCCGATGAAGCAGAACCACCCGCCCGACGCGCGAAACCACCTCGCACGGCACGCGCTCCGCCAGCTCGGCCGCCGCCTGCTCGCACTCGGCCCCGCTATCGGCGTGAATCCGCACCTTGCCCAGTTCGCGCGCGGCCAGGAATGCTCGAACGTGCTCGACCGCGGCGTCCGAAATATTTTCGGCCGAGAAGCTGATCTCGACCTTCAGCGCATGCCCGCGCTTCTTCAACTCCCGCCGCATCCGCGCGTCCAATGCCATCTTCACTTAGCTCCGGTTAGCCACATTCGGCCAAAAAGCTTGCGGCCCTGGGGGGCTGTGCCACAATAAAGAGCCGCAATTGTCTAATTGTACGATACTGGCTGCGCGCCGCCACACTTGGCTCGAGGCAGGGTGATGAGGCGGATGAACCAGTGCGTTTGTCTGGGGCTGCTTGGCAGCGTGTTGTTGGCTGGCGGCTTCGTCCGTGTTTGGCGCCTCCCGGAGCGCGCTTTCTGGCGGGATGAGGCATGGGTCGCCGACACCGTGCTCCACAACGGCTTCGCCCATCTGCTCACGCAAGGTGACGTTCCGTTGCCGCCGCTCTTTGCGGTCGTGACAAAGGCCCTGGGGTCGGCGGTGGGGCCTCCGGAGCTGGGCTTGAGGCTGCTGCCGTTGTTTTGCGGCCTGGCTGTACCGGCGTTGGCTTACCTTGCGGCTCGCTCAGCGCTGGCGCCCCGCACGGTGGCGGCAACGGCCGCCATCCTATGCGCGTTCAGCCTGAGCTTGGTAATCTGGAGTCGCGAACTCAAGCAATATGAGGTTGAGGCGTTTTTTTCGACGCTCGCCGCATGGTTGACGTTCGGTCTTGGTAGCTGGACGGGCACGCGGCGAACGGTCGGCGCAGTTGGTCTCGGTTTCGTTTGCGTAACGGCCCCCTGGCTCGGCTACTCATGCGTCTTCGCACTGACGGCTCTGTTGGTGGGACTTGCCGTCATGCCGGGGCGCGGTCGGCGCGCGCGTGTCGTGTGCGCGCTCTGCGTAGCTGCGGCGATGGCACTCTCTGCTGCGGCGGCCTTCCACGTCGCTGCCAGCGCTCAGGCGAATCATCCCGCTCTCGCCCAATTCTGGCAGAATTCGCACGTCGATCTGACCTCGCCCAGGTCCCTCGCTCGCGCAGTCTTCATGGCGGCCTTCGGTACGACTCACATGCTCGTGCCGCCGATTTGGTTCGTCTCGTTTGACAGTTTGATCGTTGTGTTTGCCGCCGCTCCAATCTGGGCGCTGGCCGGCATAGGGCTGTGGCGCTGGCCGCGGCGGTACCGCGTGCCCGCCGCGTGCTTTGTTATCGGCCCTTGGTTGCTGATGATCGCCGCGGCGTTTGGTCACCATTATCCGTTCACAATGCAGCGCTTACTCGTGTTCACCGCGCCGGCGCTGCTCATTGCCGTCGGGGCGGGGTTGGTGGTTGCATCCCGCGCGTGTGTAGGCGTACTGACGGAGCGGCGTGGGGCCGGGATGGTGAGCGCGGCGGTCATCGCGTTCCTGCCGGCTCTGTACGTCTGGCAAGTTGCATGGCAAGGCCGATATTGGTCGCACGATGATTATCCCCGCTTGCTGAGCACGTTGGAACAACAGCGTCGCCCCGGCGAACCGGTGTGGGTGACCGAGAAGTCCGCGCCACCAGTGCGCTACTACGCCGGCAACAAGCTCCAGCCCGCTTTGGTGTATCCCACCGTAGCCGGCAGTTTGCCGGATCCGGAGTTTGATCAGCGTCAGGCTATGAAGCGCATCTTCAGTGGTCCCGGGCGGTACTGGATCATTACTACTGCAAACCCGGAAGAGCAAACCACCGAATTGTTCCGTTGGCTACGAACGCAGGGTTTTAAGTCAGACTTGGTCGGGGAGTTTGGGAGTCGACACTGGTGGGAGGCGCCCCAACTGTACCGATTGACCCGCAATTAGCACGTCGTATTGAGTGATCGAACTATCGTTGGGGTTTCGCCAATGGCCAACGCGTGCGGCGGCCCATTGCAGGCCCTGTTCTTTTCGCGGCGTCTGTGTAGCATTTGAACTATGCGCACCGCGAAACGGCCCGCGATGACAAAACCAGCCAAAACCGTTGCGAAAAGGCCTGCGGCCTTGCAATCCGCGCGGCTGGATGCTCTCTGGCGGCGTCCCGCAGTTGTTGGCGCGCTAGTCTTGGCTCTGCTGAGTTCGGCTGCGGCTCTGCGCATTTACGACCTGACGGGTAAGGATATCTGGATCGACGAAGCAAACGGAATCCTGATGGCGCGGTCCGGCCTCCGCGGCCTGGTTGAACACCTCAAACTGGATTCCAGCCCGCCCGCGTACTACCTGCTGCTGGGCGTCTGGATGCGGCTGTTTGGAGACAGCGAGGCCCCCGTGCGGTCGTTGTCCGTGGTTGCCGGAGTGGTGGCCGCCGGCGCAGTGTTGCCGATCGGTTGGCGACTGTTCGGCAGGACCACGGGCCTGCTGGGAGCAGTCCTGGTGGCGGTTGCCCCGACCCATGTGTTCTATTCGCAGCAGGCGCGGATGTACACACTGCTGGGCCTGCTGGGGCTGCTATCTTCATATTGGCTATGGTGCGCGATTGAGTACGGCCACAGGCGGCATCTTCTCGCTTACGCACTGGCCACATTAGGCGCGCTCTACACGCACAACTTCGCGATGCACCTGCTGCCGGCGCACGCCTTGATCCTCCTGTGGTCAGGAGCATGGAAGCGCCAGTGGAAACGCTGGGCGGTCTGCGGGCTCGCGATAGCGGCCGCCTACCTACCCTGGTTGCCGGTCTTTCTCGGTCAGTTGAACAACCCGGAGCAGTACGCCTGGTACGCGCGCCTCTGGGACAAGAGGGGCATCTGGGGAGCAGTGCGCGGTACGCTGTTCTCCTTTTCGCCCGGCGAGCCGCGCCCGTTTTACCAACTTGCGCAGACGCCGGCGATTTCGTTCTCACCGGTGTTGCTCTGTGGACTAACGCTGCTAAACGGTCTGACGCTCACCTTTGCCGGAATTTCAGCGAACAATGCGCGGATACGGCGTGCCGCGTGGCTGGCCGGCGCGACCGCGCTTCCGCTGCTGGCGGCGCTGTGCACGTCCCTCCTGAGCACTCCAAACTACGTCGGCGCTCGCGTAGACCAGATGGTCTATCCGAGTTTCGCGCTGCTGCTCGCGGTGGCTCTATCGGGCATCCGCTTCGATTTCCTACAACCGGTCTGGGCTGTAACCCGTTATGCCTTGGCGGCAGCCCTCGTGTACAATTCGTGCGCCGGCCTGGCACACCTGTATGGCAATCAACTTTCCGACGGCGACCGAGCACTGGCGCGCGCCATCGCATCAAAGGCCCGCCCGGGCGACGCTGTGGTCTTCACCGGACTGACGCGCGCATCGGTGGAATACTACCTGACGCACTGCAACACGCCGGCCACATTGTTCTCCTACCCCCGCGAGGCGGCCGCCCACCTGGGCAACCTGGACACGACCGCGTGGGCTGGACAGCCGGCTTTGCTGCGAGCGGAGCTAAACTCGCTGGAAGAGGAACTGCGCGCCTGCCCACCACACGCGCAGGTGTTCGTGGTGCTCACAAACGAGCCGATCAACGACGTTCTGAAAGACTACCTGAACCTGCTGTATGAACGCCAGCACCTGGAGGTGTTGGGCAAATTTCGCGGAGCCGGCGTGCACGGCGAAGCGTTGCTACTGTCGCTGCGCCCTCCCTGGTAGGCGCCCCGCTACCGAGCCGTCGGCGCGTACCAGCCGCCGTCGCGCCGATGCCCTGCGGGCGCGCCCGGCAGCGACAGCCAAGCGCCGGACCGCGAACCACGGCCAAACCCCGGTCCGAGCGCGCCCCGCGCCTTGCCTGTACAGGCCGGGCGAGCGTGCTACGATAAGCTCCAGAAGCCGCCTTCGCGAAGGCGTTCGACATAATTCCTGGAGTCCACGGATGGAAAAAACCCGCCGCCGCCGGTCGTCGGCTCAGGATACCCCATCGCTCTTCGAAGCCGTCACTCCACCCAAACTGCGCCCCATTCCGGTCGGCACCGTCAGCCAGGCGGTCTACCTTGCGGAAACGACCGCTACCGACGGCGAAAACGGCCGCCCCAGCCGCCGGCCGGCCGCAAAACTCCGCCAGACCCGCTTTCAACCCGAACGATCGAAGGCCGGCAAAGGAGATGCGAAGGCTGCCAAGAAGGAATCAAAGGCCGCTAAAAGCGAACCAAGAGAAACAAAGGAATCGACCGAGCCCATCCAGCCCGCGAAATCCGCCGCTCAGCCCGCGCCCGAGTCGGCCCCCGCGAAAGCCGCCGCCGCGCCCGAGCCGCCGCCCGCCGCGCCCGCCGACGCCGACATCACACCGCGCCCCGTCCGCGCCCCGCGCTCCAGCGCCATAACCGCCGAAACGCTCGCCAACAAACAGCGCGACATCAGCGTTTCCGAATTCTTCGCCAAGAACCGCCACCTGCTCGGCTTCGACAACAAGCGCAAGGCCCTGCTCACCACCGTAAAGGAAGCCGTCGACAACAGCCTCGACGCCTGCGAAGAAGCCCACATCCTGCCCGAAATCCACATCCACATCGACCAGCTCGCCGAGGACCGCTTCCGCGTCACCGTCCGCGACAACGGCCCCGGCATCATCAAGTCGCAGATCGCCAACATCTTCGGCAAGCTGCTCTACGGCTCGAAATTCCACCGCCTCAAGATGTCCCGCGGCCAGCAGGGCATCGGCATCTCCGCGGCCGGCATGTACGGGCTGCTCACCACCGGCAAGAGCGTGCACATTATCTCGCGCACCAGCCCCAAGAAGCCGGCCCACTACCTCGAAATCCAGATGGACACGGCGCGCAACCGGGCCGACGTCATCAAGGACCAGGAAATCCCGGACATCGCGTGGGAGCGCGGCACGGAGGTCGTCATCGAGCTGGTCGCCACCTACGCCAAAGGCCGCCAGTCGGTCGACGAGTACATCGAGCAGACCGCCATCGCCAACCCGCACGCCCTCATTCATTACCGCGCCCCCACCGGCGAGCACCGCGAGTTCCCGCGCGGCGCCACCGAGCTGCCGGCCGAAACCTGCGAGATCAAGCCCCACCCGCACGGCATTGAGCTGGGCGTGCTGATGAAAATGCTCAAGGACGCCCGCCCCGACCGCAAGGGCGAACGCACGCCGAGCCTCTCCGGCTTCCTGCAGCGCGAGTTCTCACGCGTCACGCCGCGCGTTGCCGCCGCCATCTGCGAGCACGCCGGCCAGAGCCCCAAGGCCCGCCCGGCCCAGATCGGCACGCACGACGTCGAACGCCTCTACCAGGCCATGCAGGCGGTCAAGATCATGGCCCCGCCCACCAACTGCCTGGCCCCCATCGGCGTGCGTAACCTCCTGGCCGGCCTGCTGAAAGAGGTCAAGGCCGAGTTCTACACCGCCACCACGCGCGACCCGGCCGTCTATCGCGGCAACCCGTTCCAGATCGAAATCGCCCTGGCCTACGGCGGCAGCCTGCCGGCCGACCAGCCCGCCCGCGTCATCCGCTTCGCCAACCGCGTCCCGCTGCTGTACCAGCAGTCCGCCTGCGCCGCCTTCAAGTCCGTGCTCGACGTGGACTGGCGCAACTACGGCCTCTCGCAGCCCGGCAACAGCCTGCCGGTCGGCCCGCTGGTCGTCATGGTGCACATGGCCAGCGTCTGGGTCCCCTTCACCAGCGAGAGCAAGGAAGCCATCGCCGATTACGACGAAATCCGCAAGGAGATGAAGCTCGCCTTGCAGGAGTGCGGCCGCAAGCTCGCCGCCTACCTGCGCCGCCGGCGCCGCCAGCGCATGGAAGCCGACCGCCGCAGCATCTTCGGCCGCTACATTCCCGACGTGGCCGAAGCCCTGGCCAATCTCACCGGCCTGAGCGAGGACCGGCTGGTCAAGCAGTTAAGCACCATCGCCAAGATGCGCACGGCCGAAGCCGACGTACAACTGGACGAAGACGGCCAGCCCATCGCCCCGGCGACCGCGGGCGCCGCCGAGGCAGCCGGCGCCGCGAGCGCCGCAGCCGGCAAGAAACCGAGCCCCGAGCGCAAGCAAGCGGGCAAATCCCACGGCGCCAAACCAAAAGCCGCCATGGAACCCGCCCCGGCAGCCCCCCCAGCGCTGGCCGACACCGACGAACTCTCAGACGACCCGTCGACGGTCATCGTCCCCGAAAACCAGGCCCCCACCACCCCGGAAGACCTATTCGACGCAGCCGACAACGGCAACGGAAACGGCCGCAGCAACACCAAACGCCGCACACGCCGCCGCCGCTGAATTCTCCCACAATCCGGCCAACCCGTCGCTGACTAGAGGTTGCGACCACCGCGTTGAACTTGGGCACCTCGCAAATTTTGCCAGTCCTGCCCCCGTTTCAGGGGGTCACTTGCTGTTCCTGGCTTTGCGAAGTCGCTCACTCAACACCTCAGCCTCCTTCCGAATTTCCTTCGGCACATAATATGCAATGCGATCCGCCTGCTTCGCGATGACCGCCTTAAGCCGAGGCAGATATTCTCCGATTGTTTGAAGCTTCCCGTCCAACAGCACGCGGATCGTGTTGACAGCTGTCTGGTTCTCCGGTTCCTTCTCTTCGAAGTAGGGCAGGAGATACTTCTGGTCAAGTTTGTCTGCAAGGCAATACATCTCCGGAGGGTCATAGCGCTTCTGCCGCAACAGCTTGTGCAGCTCGCCCTCCCACTCCGTATCCCTCGCCGTCAGCGGATTCACCGGAGGCGGCGGGTCCACCTTCGCTAACCCCTTGCGCTCCAAGAATCGCCTGGCGCAATCCGCAAGCGATTTGTCCTTGTGTTCGGTCCATCGCTCGATCTGGTCCAGGACCGTAAACTCTTCCACGGCCAAATAGTCGCTCACGGGGACCTTCTCCGGCTCCGAACTTCCATGGCTCCAGAATCGCCTGAGCACGGGATTGGCATCAATGTCCTCTCCAGCCTGGCGAAGTGTCTTGGCTCGATTCCACATTGCTTGCAACAGTTGCTCGAAGCCACGCGTCGTCTTGTGGAAGTAAACGTTTTGATACATGTAATAGCGGGCGAAAATATACTCTTCGATCGCCAGAGCCGATTTGGCGGGCCAGACTAGATCTGTCTCGTTGTCGTGAAATTGGATTGTCGTCAGCAGCCGGTACCAGTCGAAGTGCCCGTAGTCAGCGCCGGTGAAAAGGCTATCGCGCCGAAGATAATCAAGTCTATCCACGTCGAGCTGACTGGACATCAACGCGCGTTGCCAAGCCGGGTGTCTGGTGCTGATTGAATCAATAAGGTCCGCAACGTGATCGGGCAGATACTCATTTTGCCCCTTGAGTACCTTGTGAACTTGTGTGGTCTCGTCCTTGATGATGGCAACAGACCACTTTTCGTGCTTGATCTCCAGGCATGGCTCAAACAGGTGTGAGAACGGGCCGTGTCCGACATCATGCAGCAACGCCGCCGCAAGCAGAGCCTGCCGCGCGCCCCCGATCTTTGCGGCGCGACATGCCCTCGTCAGATGATCGAGAACCAGTTGCATCAGATGGGCGACGCCGAGGCTATGGCCCAATCGCGTGTGTTCCGCACCCGGATAAGTAAAATGGCTCACGCCAAGCTGGTGAATTCGTCGAAGCCGCTGTACTTCGGGACAATCGATTAGTTCAATCAGCCAGCCATCGCGTTTGCGATCGAACGCGATGTAGTTGTACAGCGGATCGCGAAAGACTTTGTCGGACATCGCGCCCCGTATGCTAGTTGCTTGCCCACGCCTCAATACGCCTTGCCAATTTCAGGGCCGTCAGACTAGGCGAGGTGTCTTGTGAAACCTTCTTAAACTTGCACGCCCCTTCGAGCGCCTCGTCCCAGTTCTTGCACTGCCGGAAAAAGAACAGGATAGTGGAGCCTAGTTCCAGCGTCCGCAAGTCTTCGTTAATGAGCCCTCTCCCAACCGCTTCAAACCGCTGCATGCGCGGGTCGGGCGTTCGCTGAAGTAATTCACGCGTGAATTGCGTCAGCGAATAGGTATACTGCACGTAGCCCGACGAATCGTCGTAGCTCTCATCCACCAATCCCGCTGCCACGATTTCGTCGCATGCGTCGGCGACATCCCGCGAGTACGGGCCGTAATTGTGCAGGATGAACCGGCAATCGAGTGAACAACCGGCCTCTTGCAGGAAGAAAACAACCTTTTGCAGGCGCTTGCGACCCCTAAATCCGCCCTCTCCTGCCCATGACAGCAACGTTGCCAGCTGAAGTCGGTCCACGGCGTGAGCCTCCTAGAAACCCGTGAGCCCAGTAAGCAAATTGGCACGCACGTTATCCTAACATCGAGAAGCGCAAAGTGTTACACTAAATATTAAGATACTGCCATTATTCCACATTGTTCAGCCAAAATGTCCATAGTTTGCGATCACGACAAACTCTGACCGGTAATGGGAAAGCTTCCGCCTTCCGCCAGCGCCGGCCGGATACTGGGAGGCGGGGGATCCTCGGAACTGGGACTGACGGATGACGGTCAGCGGGCGAGTATGCGGCCGGCCCATCGCCCCGCCGCGCCCCGGGGGCACCGCAACGGGCGGAGTAGAGACCGCCAACGCCAAGGCCGCCGAAGCCGAGGTGGCCGGAGGCGCGAGCGCCCATGGCATGGCCGCTGGAGCCGCAGCCGCCAGAGCTGGCAGGAAACCCACGCCCGAGCGCAAGCGCGCGGGCAAAGCGCACGGGGGCAAAAGCAAAAGCCGGTTTCGACGCGGCCGACAACGGCCGGAACCGGCCGAGCCAACGGCAACGCGGTAACGGAAGCGCCCGAGGCAACGGCAAGCGCCGCGCACGCCGGCCGCAGGCCGTTTCTCATGTCGTTTTGCCAATGTGCGTGGGAACGCAGTCGTCCAGCTTCCGATGCAGGAGCGATATCAATGAAAAGTAATCGGCCGCATCGTCTTCCCCTTCCCAGAGGATCTTCGGCTCATGCGCCAGCGGGTTACGAACAGCAGCGAAGCAACCCTTGAGCAGCGCCGCGAACCCCTTGTACTCGGACCGTTCTGTTTCTGTGCGCAAAGTGTTGAACGCCAGCACAGGACGCTCGATTGAGAACACACGATCCACAAGCGCGGCGCCGTCTGCCTCAACTGACGACATCTCACGAATTCGCTGCGCCAGCCCTTTCGTGGCCTCGAAAACGGCGTGGAAGTAGTTGTCCTGGAGCAACTCAGAACGGCAATACTTGAGCACTTCGGGATGGATTCGTCTGCCGTTGAACTTCGACTCGATCGTCCGGGCGCGAGCCTCTGCCTCAGTCAGATTGCGTGCAGCGGGGCGTTTACGAAACTGACCGTCATCGCCGTACTCCAACCCGGCGAACGCCAGGATAGCGTTGAGGTTTCGTCGGTGTTGCTCGAATTCGTCATTCCGCCCGGTGAATCGCGCGGGGCAAACGAATCGCTGAATGAACGCGAGAACCTGATTGGCAGAGCGCCTAAGCCGTTGCGAATCGCGAAAGGTCGCGTAGAGGCGGCGCCATTTCGTCGACTCTCCCGAGTTATCGACCAGGCCGCAGGCTTTGCAGAACCGCGTGATTTCCGACCCGGTTCCGCATTCGCCGAGCTCTTTTGCCAGCGACTCCAGCTGCGCATCATCGATCGGTGGCACCGCGCTCATACGGCGCCTCCTGCGGTAATCCCGTCCAGCAGTCCTTCAGCCTCGGCCTCAAGGGCTTCGAGGTCCGCCTTGACCCAGTCCAGTGATGGAAGCGGCGTGGGCTTGCAAAAGTGCCGGCTGAAGCTGATCTCGTAGCCGATCTGTGTGTTGGCGTGGTCAATCCAGGCATCCGGCACGTGCGGTAGCACCTTACGCTGGAAGAAGGCCTCAATACCACGCCATTCTCCGTGCCCAAGCGTTACTACTTTCCCTGCGCGGTTGGCGGCCGACTTTCTCGACAGCGACAGCTCTTCGATTGTCATCACCGTGTCCGGTGGTGATTTGGCGCTGCCCATAACGGTTTCCTTTCTTCAGGACGTGACTTCTTCCCTTGAAAGCGACCTAGTTATTTGACAGTTGCTCTGGTCATTCGTCAATCGTTCTCTCTGGCTCTGAGAGGCGCGGCAAGTCCGTGCCGGCGCAGTGACTATGGCATGAGGGTGCGACAGGTATGGTCGAACCGCCAGGATCATCGGAGGTTGGACTGACGACTGACGGTCAGCGGGCGGATGAGCGCCCGGCCTCGGCGGCCTTGCCTACGTTCGTGGCACGATTGAACTGGGCGCGGGGCCATGTCCCGTTTGTCCCCTTTATGTCCCCTTTGAAAACCGCGGCGCCGACGGCGCGTTCTGGCTGAAAGCTGACGGCTGATGGCTGAAAGCTCCGCTAGCCGACCGCGATCGGCGCGCCGGTGCGGTGCCAGCTTTCCAGCGCGTCGCGGTCCCAGCCGCCCAGTTCGGCCGCGGCCTCGTACGTGCTCTGCAGAAAATCCAGCAACTTCTCCTGCGGTGCGGGCGAGGCGCGAACGTCGTCGTACATCAGCAGGAACTCGTTCAGGTTCGGGTCGTAGCGGGCCTCCGGCGGCTGCACCGCGGCCGTGCGGAAGCCAGCCGGCTCCGGCACCGCGTACGAATAGAAGGCCGGGCCCGTAACCTGCCCGCCGCCCGGCCAGAAGCCGGCGCTGCTGACCTCGTGCGAATAGGCCTCGCGCGTGATCACGTCCGCCCCGGGCCGCGCCGGCGCCCGCCGGCCGGAAAAGCGCGACACGGCCAGGTCAAAGCTGCCCCAGAAGAAGTGCACCGGGCTGCTCTTGCCAACAAAGCGCGCCCGGAACTCTCGGAAGATCGGGTCGATGGTCACCAGTATGCGCCAGAAGCGATAGACCTGCTCGGCGTCGTACGCGGCGTGCGTGCGATCCTGGTCGAAACGAATGGGGTCCGCGACTTCGACCGGCATGGGCCAGATGTCCACGTGTATGTCGATCTCGCGCAGCGCGTCGAAGAACGCGCGGTAGAAATCCGCCACCGTCTGCGGCTTCAGCGGCAATGTCCGCCGTGCCCCCCAACTGGTGAATATTTCCAGTTCGTCGCTGATGAAATCGAAGCGGATTTCGAATACCTGGTCCTCATAGGGGATGGCCGACGTGGTCAGGCCGCGGGCGTTCACGTACAACGGCACTTCCCACCAGTGATTGAGGTGCGGACTGAGGGCCAGGCGCACCTTGCCCACGATCTGCGTCCACATGTGCAGCGTGGCGTACGTGTCGCTCCAGTCGGCCAGCGGCAAGGCCGGCCAGCTTTCGTTTCGGTCTGCGGTCAACGAGCGAATCATTTGAAGTCTCCGCGTTCGCGAGCCTGCGCCGCCGCGCGCACTGCGAAGCCGCGGCGGCCGAGCAGCCGCCACTGGATTCTTCAAACGATTCGCCGCATATCCACAAAATGACGAATTAACAATCCGAAATGCCGAAGCCGCCCCGGCGCCAGGCGTCCCCCACCCTCCTCATCGCCTGTTCCCCTGTTCTCCTGTTCTACTCCTGTGGGGCAGCGTTCCCCCGGCGTCGCCTCCTCATCACCTGTTCACCTGTTCTCCTGTTCCACCCCTGGGCCCGGAGGGCGAGCGAACGTAGCCAGGGACAAAGTCCCTGGTGGGCGATGAACAACTCCTCTTTCCGCCCGGAGGGCGGGCGAGCGTTGCCAGGGACGAACTCCCTGGAAGGCGGTTGCCTTGGCTGAAAGCTGAGAGCTTTCCCTCGATCCCTTGATCCCTTGATCCCCAGGATCTGATCCCTTATCACCCTATCACCTTATCACTTTATCACCCCAATTCTTGTTCCCGCCCG
>Ga0123330_1001829_pt1 | contig 20153 bp, 16 predicted proteins | sample BioC13SIPDNA_2_FD_89704 | JGI IMG/M metagenome (GOLD analysis project Ga0123330, IMG submission 89704) | Anaerobic biogas reactor microbial communites from Washington, USA - Biogas_R2_A C13 SIP DNA | ecosystem: Engineered > Bioreactor > Anaerobic > Unclassified | place: Washington, USA... | reverse complement strand
TGGGTCGGCCTGGCCGGTCAGGACGAGCTCGACGCGGTCGTGGTCTGCGTCCCGATGTCCGACGACACGGCAGCGGCGCAGCAGACCGTCGACGCGCTCCAGGCGGCGCACCCCCGGCTGCTGATCGCGGCCGGGGGTGGCCACCAGGAGCAGGTCGAGGGGGCGCTGCGCCTCGGCCATCTCGTCAGTCGTGGCGTCGACGAGCTGGTCGTGGCCCTTCAGGCGTCCTGACCCGCGTCCTGCGGCGCGTCTTGCGGTGCCTCCTGCGGTGCCTCCTGCGGGGCGTCGCCCTCACCGCTGAGCACGGCGGTGATCCGGTCGGCCTCGGTCTGGACGGTCTCGGCGTCGACCAAGGATGTGCCGTCCGTCGTGAGCAGGTCCACCCAGCCGTCGAGGATCTCCTGCGCGAGCCCGCTGTCGACCAGCTCGGCCCGCAGCTCGACCAGCGCCTCGTCATACAGCGCAGCGAACTCCGTGTCGGCCTCGAAGCGCTCGGCGAGCACGTTGCCGCCCATCCCGCCGCCCATGCCGCCGGGGAAACCGCCGCCCATGCCCTCCGGGGGAGTGCGGCCGTCCTGGGTGCCTCCGGACGGGGCGGTGCTCTCGGCGCTGTCGCCCTCGTCGGTGCTGCCCGGGGGAGTCATGCCCCCGGGGAACTGGCCGTTGCCGGGTGGCGTCATGCCTTCGGGGAACTGGCCGTCCTCGAAGCCCTCGGGTGGCGTCATGCCTTCGGGGAACTGGCCGTCCTCGAAGCCCTCGGGTGGCGTCATGCCCTCGGGGAACTGGCCGTCGCCAGGGAACTGGCCGTCGCCGCCCATGCCGCCGCGGCCGCCCGGGCCCATCTGGCCGCCGAAGGCCAGGTTGTGGTCCCAGGCCACGACCGTGATCACCCCGGTCTCGGCGTCCCACCGCAGGAACGAGTTGTTGCCCGGCCCGGCGATGTCGTCGAAGTTGCCGACCAGGTCCTCGAAGGCCAGGTAGCGCGCGAAGGACTCGACGTCCAGGTGGTCGGCCAGGTCGGCGTTGAACTCCTCGTCGGTGGAGTTGTTCACGAAGTCGAGGAACTCGACCAGGGGCGCGTAGTCGTCCTCGCCCGCGTCGATGTCGAAAGCCTCGGCGTAGGCCGTCGGGTCATCCCCGCGATAGCTGTAGTCACCGTCGGCGTCGGCCTTGTAGAGGATTCCGTCGGTGTCGAAGTTCTGCTCGTCCCAGCCGCCGTCGAGGTTCTGCAGCACCAGGCGCAGCTCGGACTCGCTGCCGTTGACGGTGAAGGCGGCCGACACCGCATGCTCCGAGGCGAGGCCCGCGGCCTCCAGCAGGTCCAGGGCAACCGCCTCGTTGAGCGAGGTCTCGCTGTTGTTGGCCCGGACCACGAAGTCGCTGTAGCCGTCGAGGTTCTGCCCCTCGACGAACTCGTCCAGCTCGATGCGCCACGGCAGGGTGACCGGGTCGGTGTCGGCGGTGGCGCCACGGAGGCTGGAGTTGCCCTTCAGCTTGAGGCCGACGTTCTCGAAGGTCTGGCCGTCGATGGTCACCGCGCCCGAGATCCACTCCTTGTCCCCGGTGGAGGCATAGGTCTCCATCATCGCTGTGAACTCGGTCTCGTCGACCTCGACCGCGAACTCGTGGATCGCCGAGGCGTCGAAGACGGTGCCGCTGGTGTCCGCCACGGTCGATGCCGAGCCGAGCGCCGACGACGAGCCGGCCGCTGCCGTGGTGGACGCGTCGTCCGCGGGTGCTTCACTGGCCGGAGTGCCGGAGCAGGCGGCCAGCGCAAAGGCCGCGGTCAGGGCCAGCAGGGCGGTGACTCGGGGGTGGGGACGGTGGGTCATGGGTGCTCCTTCAGGTGTGGAGCATCCACTGCACCCCGCGGCTCTCGGCAGACCCTGTGCGGTCCCTGTCAGGGGCCTGTGACGTGCAGTGACGGGGCCCACCGAGGTCTCAGAGTGTGATCTGGGCCGCACTTTCCGGGCCGGGAACACCAGAGGTTACTGAAGCGTTTACTACTTCGCCGGGCGCTTACCGTGACCGTTCGGCACACCACTGACAACGACATCCCTGAGGGAGGGATCATTTTGGCGAGGCGACGGAAGCCGTACATCGAGATTGAAGAGGTGCCCGGCAAGCCGCTGCGCTACTGGCCGCACCAGCTGGGTGGTGGCCTGGTGGCCGAGGGTGCCCTGGTGGACCCGCTGGCCTTTGTCCACGAGTCTGCCTACGTCGACCCCGGCGCCCGGGTGCTCCGGGGCGCTCGCGTGAGCTCCGGTTCTTGGGTCGCCGAGGACGCGTTCGTCGACGAGGACGCCGTGGTCGGCACCAACTCGTGCGTGGGGCGCGGCTCCCGGCTGGGTCGGGGTGCCCGGCTCGGCATGCGTGCGATCCTGGGTGACCGGGTCCGCGTGGCCGACTTCCACACCGTTGACGCCGATGTGCGCGTGCCGGCCGGCGCCGTGCTCGGCGAGCAGGTGGACCCCACTCCCGCGGCACCGGTGAGCACGTCCCCGCAGCGCGCGTCCGCCTCCGCGAAGAAGGTGTCCGCGCCCGCCCAGGCCGTGACCGCCCCCGCGAAGAGCGCGTCCGCCCCCGCGAAGGAGCTGGACCGCAGCGCCGCCTGACCCGGCGTAACGAAGTATCTCAACGACCGGCAGAAATGGTCGCGCGGTTGATGTCGCATCCGACGTCAACCGCGCGACCATTTCTGCATAGCGCAGCGGGCGACGTGCACGTGGACGGATCCTCACCAACTTCACGGCGCGGGGCGTCAGCTGGCGGCGTTCCAGGCGGCGGCGATGGCTTCCAGGTCCGGGATCGTGAAGATCGAGTCGACGTCATCGGCGGTGAGCGTCGGCGCGGTGGTGAGGTCGACCGAGTCCCGATGGTCCTCGCCGTTGGTGAGGTTGACGCGGAGGTCGTCGGGCAGGATGCCCCGCAGTTCAGGCACGCTCTCGACCACGGGCCCTGCCACGGTGATGCGCACGCCCGGCACCGTGGGTCGGCCCGGCTGCGGGTTGTCCGGATCGAAGACCGGGAGTGGCGAGGAGATCCACAGCCGCGTCACGTCCTCGCTGGCCAGCAGGTCCAGGAAGAGCGGCAGCAGCTCGTCGTCCCCACCCGGGTAGCGCACGAAGTGGTTTGGCGTGGTGCCGTCGACGCCCGGCAGGTTGACGACGATCTGCAGGTGGAGGTCCTCGTCGAACTCCGGGTGCTCCGTCGCCGTGTCGTAGATGCCGTGCACCGCGGCGGGGTCCTCTGTCGCCACCGCCACGGTGTTGTTGTGGGCGTTGACGCTGACGGAGGTGACGCCCTCCACCGTGCGTAGCGCGTCGGGGATGTGCGCGATGTCCGCCATGGCAGCTGCCCTCTCCGGGCTCAGGCTGCCCTGCATGAGTGTGACAGGCAGATCGGCTCCTGCCACCGCGGTCGCGGCCTCCTGGGTCGCCTCCAGCCCGGCGGTGGGCGTGACGGCGATCCGCAGCCCCTCGTCGGTCAGCTCGAAGGTGACGATCTCCTGCTCGGCGGCGACCGCCTCGATGGTGGCCTCCAGGGTGTCCGGGATTTCCACCCAGGCATGGTCAATGGTGCCGGACGGCGGGAAGACCCCCGCCTCCAGGCGCAGCTCCCCGCTCCCGTCCCAAATGCGCTTGACCACCTCGGCGTCCCGGGTCACGTCGGCCAGGCTGCCCCGATAGGTGGTGGCACTGCCGTAGATCGGCTCCTCGCAGGGCCAGCTGCCCTGGAGAGCCAGCCCCTCGGCATACAACGCATCGCGCAGCGACTGCATCTGTTCCTGTTGCTCGTCGCCCATGCAGACGCCCACCCCGTTGGCGACCACCCCGACCGGCTCGTACGTGACCCCCCCGGCGTCCGGCTCCCACGCGGTCAGATCGTCGAGGATGGTCGCGAAGATCTCCGGCGGCGTGTCGTCGGCCAAGACCAGCGACCCCTCCATCGTGGCCCCCATGAAGGGCATCTTGCCTGAGCTCGCGGTCTGGGTGTCCACCACGTGCTCGTGGTAGGTCGAGGTGAAGTGCTCGGTGAACTCCTCCTGGGCCTCGGGCCCGGGGAAGGCGGAGCAGCCCGAGACGAGCAGGGCGAGCGAGGCGGTGGCCAGGACCGCGAGCGAGCGTGTGGTCCGCATGATGACGGATCCCTTCCGGTGCAGGTGTCGAGACTGCCGGTATGACGTGGGATCGAGGGCGGTCGTTCCCCCGAGGTCGACGATGGGAACCTACCACTGCGGCAACCGGGTTCGCCCGGGAGCAGGGCGCCGGCTCGTCGTGCGCAGGCCGCCGGGAACACAGAAGCGCCGCCACCCGAGATGGGTGACGGCGCCGGTGGCGACCCCGACGGGACTCGAACCCGCGACCTCCGCCGTGACAGGGCGGCGCGCTAACCAACTGCGCTACGGGGCCTGGTGTCAGGCCTTCCTGCATGGTCCGCAGACCAGTATCCCCAACGGGATTCGAACCCGTGTTACCGCCGTGAAAGGGCGGGGTCCTAGGCCACTAGACGATGGGGACCTGTCCTTCGGGCCCCCCGCGCCCAAGCGCAGCTCGGATCCTTCGAGGACGTCCGGAAGCATACGTCAGCCGAGGACCAAACTCCAAAGTGAGGCCCGGGCCGCACCCTGAACCGAACCTGGGCACGCTGCTCGCGGCGGTGCTACGCGTATGGCCCGCTCGTCGGCCCAGGAAGCGTGCCCAGGTTGGGTGGGGGTTGCGGCGCTATCGTGGTCGGGTGGCTGGAGCCCAGCTCCGCGTCCACCTGCTGGGCGGCTTCGCCGTCTCGGTGGACGGGCGGACGCTGCCCGCGACGGCGTGGCGCCAACGCCGCCCTGCCGAGCTCCTGGCCCTCCTCGTGCTGTCTCCGGGCCGGAGTATGCCGCGCGACCAGGTCATCGAGGCGCTGTGGCCCGGCCTGGGGCCGGCGGCCGGTGCCGCCAACCTGCGCAAGGCCGCGTTCCACTTGCGGCAGCTGCTGGGCGTGCCGGAGGTGTGCGTGCTCGAAGGGCGTCGCGTCGGGTTGCTCCCGGACGGGGAGGTCCGGGCCGACGTCGACGACTTCGAGGCCCGGGCCCGCGAGGCGCTCGCGTCGGGCGACCCTGCCCGGTGCCGCGAGGCCGCGGGGTACTACGGCGGGCCGTTGCTGCCTGAGGACCCCTACGCGGCCTGGGCGGAGGAGCACCGCGCGAGGCTGCAGCGGCTCTACCTGGAGTTGTTGGAGGCCGGAGAGATGTGGGGGCGGCTCGTGGCGGAGGACCCGACCCGGGAGGTGGCCCATCAGGAGCTCATGCGTCAGCACCTGGTCCGCGGCGACCGGGCGGCCGCGATCCGGCAGTTCGGGCGGGCCCGGGAGGTGCTGCGGGAGGAGCTGGGCGTCTCACCGGGCGCGGAGCTGACCGGCCTCTACGAGGAGGCACTCGAGGCGGAGGGCCGCGCCGCCGCCACCCCCGCGATGCGGGCCAGGGCACTGCTGATGTGGGGCGGGGTCCACTACGAGCGGGCCGAGTTGGCGGAGGCCGAGCGGGCGGCCCGGGAGGCGAAGGCCCTGGCGACCGACGCCGGCCTGGCCACCGAGCTGACGGGAGCCAGCGAGCTGCTGGGGCTCACGGCATACGCCCGTGGTGCCTGGAAGGAGGTCTTCGCCGAGGAGTTTCTGACCACCCTTTCGGAGGCCCCGGAGCTGGTGCCGTTCCTCTACGACGCGAACATGTGCATGGTCGAGTTCGCCCTCGGGGAGGCCGACGGGCTGCGTGCGGTGAGTGAGTACGGCGCCGGACTGCTCGCCGAGGGGGAGCGGCGCGACGCGGTCGCTGCCCGGGCGCTCGGCCGGCTGCTGCGCGGCGAGGCTGGCGTGCTGGCCGCTGAACCGCCGGACCCGGTGCGCGAGGACCTCGAGCTGGCGCTGCGCCTCCACGACGACGTCGGCGCGGTCACCGGCCGGACGGTCTCCGTCGAACGGCTGGCGCAGCTCGACAGCGTGGCCGGTGACGCCGGGGCCGCTCGGCGGGGTCACGCCGTGGCACTCGAGGCGGCCCTGGCCAGCGCGGTGCCGCAGCACCTGGTGCCGTGGGTACTCGGGGGGATGGTCGAGCACGCGGCCGACCTGGACCGTGCTGTGGGGCTGCTGGACGAGGCTGACGCGGCGTGTGCGGACCTCGAGGTGTGCGCCCCCTGCGCGATGGGGCTGCGGGTCGCCGGCGCACGGGTGAGTGCTGCCCACGGCGACCTGGACCGTGCCGGGGCGCTCCTGGCACTCGCTGAGCCGGTCGCGCAGATGTGGGACGGCGGGCCGTGGCACGCCGCGCTGGCCGAGGCCCGGGCGCATGCCGTGGCGCAGGAGGGCGCTCGGGACAGGGAGGTCGGGGCGCAGCTGGCCGCGGCCGCCGAGCAGTTCGAGGCTGCTCAACGACCGCGGGAGGCGGCGCGTTGCCGGGCCGGCGCGGTTCTCTGAACCGAACCTGGGCACGCTCCTTGGCGCGGTGCTACGGCTATATCCCGCGCATGGCGGGGAGAAGCGTGCCCAGGGGCGGTCAGCCCTGCACGACCGGGTGGATCTCGTCGGCCAGCAGGCCGTGCGCCTCCCGGTGCACCGCCGCCGCGGTGTCGGCGTCCGGGGCCTCGACGAGGCAGAAGATCTTCCCCGCGTCCGCGTCGAGCCAGTAGTTCAGGTACTGCGTCCCGTACTTGTCCTGCACGGACAGGTCGGCCTGATGGGCCTGGGCGACCGCTGCGGCGTCGGCGCCCTCGGGGATGGTGTGGTGGACGTCCATGAACAGTGCCATGGTGGTGCTCCTTCCGGTGGTCGAGGTGCCTCTCACCTCGTGCCACCGACGCTAGGGAGGGGGCCGTTCCCTGGGCGTTCCCTGGGCACGCCTGATGGGACTGGGCTACGCGTATATCCCGCTCGTTGGCCGAACAAGCGTGCCCAGGTCAGGAGGTGGGATTGGCCCAGGCGAGGAGCTCCTCCAGCGGCCAGCTGTTGACGATCCGCTCGACCGGGACGCCGAGCCGCTCGGCGCGCTCGCAGCCGTAGGCCTGGAAGTCCAGCTGGCCGGGGGCGTGCGCGTCGGTGTTGATCGCGAACAGGCACCCGGTCTCGATCGCGAGCGTCAGCAGGTCGTCCGGGGGGTCGCTGCGCTCGGGCCGGCTGTTGATCTCGACGGCGGTGCCGCTCTCCACGCAGGCCTCGAAGACGGCCGTCGCGTCGAAGGCGCTCTGCGGGCGCTGGCCCCGGTTGCCCGTGATCAGCCGACCGGTGCAGTGCCCCAGGATGTTGGTGTGCGGGTTGCGCACGGCGTTGACCATGCGCCGGGTCATCGCCGCCGACTCCATCTTCAGCTTGCTGTGGACCGACGCGACCCGGACGTCGAGCCGGCCCAGGAGCTCCTCGCTCTGGTCCAGCGCCCCGTCGTCGAGGATGTCCACCTCGATCGCCTTGAGGAGGCGGAAGCTCGGACCGACCGCACCGTTGATGGCGTCGACCACGGCCAGCTGCTTGGTCAACCGGGCGGCGGTGAGTCCGTTGGCGACGGTCAGCCGGGGGGAGTGGTCGGTCAGCGCGACGTAGTCGTGACCGAGCTCCATCGCGCTCGCGACCATCTCCTGGATCGGGGACCCGCCGTCAGACCAGTCTGAGTGGCTGTGCAGGTCACCCCGCAGCTGCGCGCGCAACGCCTCACCACCCTGGACGAGCGGCCCACCGACCTCGGCCTCGAGCTCGGCCAGCTTGTCGGGCACCCGACCCGCGGCGGCCTGCTCGATCACGGCGGCCGTCGACGGGCCGATGCCGGCGAGCTGCTTGAGGGTCCCCTGCTGCACCCGGGCGCGCACCTCCGCCTCCGGGATCCCCAGCAGCGTGTCGGCGGCCTGGCGGTAGGCCTTGACGCGGTAGGTCGAGGCACGGCTGCGTTCCAGCAGGAAGGCGATCCGCCGCAGGGCGTCCACCGGCTCGATGGTCATGGGGTCGACGGTAGTTCACGCGCGAGGGGGAGGCCCGCACCAGAGGTGAGGCCGGGGTGACCGGCGCGGCGGCGGGAGACCGGTGCCTCGGCATACCCTGAGGATCGTGACCGGACCACAGCTGCACGTCGCCCGCTTCGGTGACCTGACCACGCGCCAGCTGCACGACATCCTGCGGCTGCGCGTGGACATCTTCGTGGTGGAGCAGGAGTGCGCCTACCCCGAGATCGACGGGCGGGACGCCGAGCCGGGCACCGAGCACCTGTGGATCGAGGTGGGCGACGAGCTGGCGGCCTACCTGCGGGTGCTCGAGGGCGACGGCCACGCCATCATCGGCCGGGTCGCCACCCACCCGGGGCACCGGGGCCACGGCCACGCCGCGGAGCTGGTCGAGGTCGCGCTGGACCGCATCGGGGACCGGTCCACGCGGATCGGGGCGCAGGCGCACCTGGAGAGGTGGTACGGCCAGTTCGGGTTCGTGCGGAGCGGTCCTGACTACGTGGAGGACGGGATCCCGCACCTGCCGATGGTGCGCGAGGCACCCGCGGGGGCACAGCGCCGGGGATGAGGTCGTGGGGGACATCGTGACGCCCGAGCCGGTCCGGCCGACGCGGGTGGCGATCTGGCGCGCCCTGCGGACCGCGCTCCGGCTGCTCCGTGCCCGGTGGGTCGCGGTCGCGGTCGCGATGCTGTGCGTCCAGGGAGCGCTGTTGTGGACCATGCCGCTGCTGACCGCGCTGGTGCGCTGGACCCTGCACCGCCTTGGCATCAGCGGGGTGAACGTCTACACCCTGGACACCGTGGCCGCCTCGCCGCTGGCGGTGCTCGTGCTGCTCGTGATCGCCGGGGTGGCCACGGTGCAGGTGCTGGCCGAGATCACCCTGTTCGCGGTCATCGGCCACCTGGCGCTCGACGGCGGACAGCTCACCTTCACCACCGTCCTGCGGCGGTCCTGGCAGACGATCCGCAAGGCGGCGGGCTGGCAGGGCCTGCTGCTGGTGCCCTACCTGACGGTGCTGCTCCCGATCTCGGGCGTGGGGTTCTCCTCGGCGCTGACCGACCGCGTCGCGCTGCCGAAGTTCATCAGCGGCGAGCTGCTGAAGACCGTGCCGGGGACGGTGGTCTACGCGGTGGTCTCGGTCGTCCTCTGCTACGCCATGCTGCGGCTGCTGCTCTTCCCCGCGCTCCTCGCCGGCTCGGACATCACCATCCTGCAGGCGCTGCGCCGCAGCGTCCGGCTGACCACCTGGCGCACGCTGCTCGGCTTCGGGGTTGTGGCGCTGGGCGCCGTGCTCGTCGCATCGGTGGTGCTGACGGTCCTGGCGGGGGTGGGGCTGGTCCCCGTCGCGCTGGCCGGCACGCACGCGGCCGCAGGGGTCGTCCTCGGTCTGCTGGAGCTGGCGCGGTTCGTCGTGGCCGGTCTCACCACCGCCTTCGTGGCGTTCTTCTTCGTGGCCTACGTCCGTCAGCTGCACGGCCGGAGCGTGGGGGTGCCGCCGGCCGCAGCCTCCGGCGTGGGCACCCGGGTGGCGTCCGTGGGCCTGGTCGCCTTCGCCGGGCTGAGCGCACCGCCCACGGTCTTCGCCGCGGCCGACGCCGCCGTCCTGGCGGCGCAGGCGGACCCGCGCATCATCGGGCACCGCGGCAATCCCTCCCAGGAGGTGGAGAACAGCATCGCCGGGCTGCGCGCTGCGCAGGCGGCCGGGGCCGACGTCGTCGAGACCGACATCCAGGAGACGCGGGACGGCGGCTGGGTGGTGATGCACGACGTCAACCTCGAGCGGCTGACGGGCGAGGACCGGAACGTCTACGAGCTGACCGAGGAGGAGGTCACCTCGCTGATGCTGCGGCAGGACGGGCAGACGGCGCCGGTGCCGACGCTCGAGCAGTTCGTCGAGGAGGCCGACGCCCTCGGGGTCCAGCTCCTGGTGGAGGTGAAGCCGCACGGCCAGGAGCCGCCCGGCTTCGCGCGCCGGGTCAGCGCCGAGCTGGACCGGCTGGACCCCGACCACACCCATATGATCCAGTCCCTCGACCGAGGGCTGATCGAGGAGATCGCGCGGCTGGACCCGGAGCGCCCGACGGCCTACGTGGTGGGCTTCCAGGTCGGGGAGCTGCCGCCCACCAGCACGGGGGCGGTGGTCATCGAGGACTGGTCCGTCGACGACCAGATGCTGGTGGACGCGCACGCGCAGGGCCGCGACCTCTACGTCTGGACGGTCAACGACCTGGCCGACCTCACCGACCACCTGGCCAGGGGCGTGGACGGCGTCATCACCGACGAGGTCGCCCGGGCGTCCGCCGCGCGGGCGCGCTTGGTCTCCGGCCCCGTCCCGCTCTACCTGGAGCGGGCCCGCGGGCTGGTCACGATCGGGTGAGCTAGCTCCGGCGCAGGGTGATGTCGCCGACGGAGGTGCGCACGTCGATGGTCCGCGTGGACGCGTTGTCCGATCCCACGCCGTTGCGCACGTCGCCGACCGAGGTGCTGGTGGTCACCAGGTAGGTCGTGTCGTCGGCGGGCACGGTCACGGTCAGGTCCCCGGTGGAGGAGCTCGCCCGCACCTGGCTCGGCGCGGTGACGAGGTCGAGGGTCACGTCGCCGACGCTGCTGCGCGCCGTGACGCTGTCGCTCCGCAGACCGGTCGCGGTGAGGCTGCCGACGCTGGAGTTCACGGACAGTGTCCCCGCGAGGTTGGCCACCGTGATGTCACCGACCGCGCTGTCGACGGTCACGGCGGCGTCCGCGGGCACCAGCACCTCCCACTGCACCGAGCAGTTCTCCCACCACCGGTTGCGGCAGGTGTCGCTGAGGGTGGCACTCGCGCCGGTGGTCACCACGTCCGCCTCGGCCGCGGCCAGGCCCGAGCGCACCGTGGCCACTGCCCCGGGGACCTCCCCGGACCCGACAGCGCGCACCTCGATGTCGCCGACGTTGCTGTCCACGGTGAGGCTGGTCAGGTCGGCCGGCAGCGCGTGGCTGGTCCGCTCCGTGCTCTCCAGGAGCCGGCTGAGGGCGGGCACCGCGAGCGCGAGGACGATGAGCACGGCCAGGACGCTCCCGATGGTGACGATCAGGCGCCTGGTGGAGCGGTCCATCGGGGAGGGCGGTGTCGTCGGCGCGGGCGCCGTCCCGGTGGGGGGTTGCTGGGTGGTGGTCATGACTGCTCCTGATGGCCGTGGTCGAGCCACCGCAGGACCGCCAGCACCCGGCGGTGGTCCTGGTCGGTCGGTGGCAGGTCGAGCTTGGTGAAGATGGAGGAGACGTTCTTCTCCACCGCGCCCTCACCGATGAAGAGGGCCTGGGCGATCGCCGCGTTGGTGCGACCCTCGGCCATCAGGCCGAGCACCTCGCGCTCGCGTGGGGTGAGCCGGTCCAGCGGGTCGGCGTTGCGCGCCCGCGACAGCAGCTGCATCACGACCTCGGGGTCCAGCACCGTCCCGCCCGCCGCCACCTCCCGCAGGGCCGCAATGAAGTCGGCGGTGTCCGCGACCCGGTCCTTGAGCAGGTAGCCCACACCCCGGGCCCGGCTCGCGACCAGCTCGGTGGCGTACTGCTCCTCGACGTACTGACTGAGCACGAGCACCGCGGTGTCGGGGTAGCGGTCGCGCACCTCCAGCGCCGCTCGGATCCCCTCGGAGGTGAAGGTCGGGGGCATCCGGACGTCGACGACGACCAGGCCGGGGCGGTGCTGGTCGACCGCCTCCAGGAAGGTGACGGCGTCGGGGCAGGCGGCCACCACCTCGAAGCCCCCCTCGCTGATGAGGCGGACGAGGCCGTCGCGCAGGAGGGCCGAGTCCTCGGCCAGCACGACCTTCACCGGCGTGGTCATGGGGTCTCCTCAGGGGTGGTTTCTGGGGTGGGTTCTGGGCTGGTTTCTGGGGTGGTGCCAGGAGTCGGTATGCCGTGGTGCGGCTCAGTGCTGGGAGGTCCGGCCGGCGGTGGGCCGGGCGGTGTCGGACCGGGTGGTGTCGGACCGGGGACGGGGCGGGCGGGCAGGAGGATCTGGACCCGGGTGGGTCCGCCGGCGGGCGAGTCCAGCCGGATGGAGCCGTCGACCGACAGGACACGCTGGCGCAGGCCGTTGAGGCCGCTGCCGCGCTGGGGGTCAGCGCCGCCGGCGCCGTCGTCCTCGACCTCGATGACCAGCGCCGGCGGGGCCAGGGCGTGGTCCAGCGCCAGGCGCACCCGGGCCCGCCGTGCCCCCGCGTGCTTGGCGACGTTCGTGAGGAGCTCGGACACGCAGAAGTAGGCGATGGCCTCGGTCGTCGGGTCGAGCCTGCCGACCTCGGCGACCTCGACCGTCACGGGGACCGCGGAGCGTGCCGCCAGCGCCGAGACGGCTGCGTCCAGACCGCGGTCGGCCAGGATCGGCGGCGTGATGCCGCGGGCCACGTGACGCATCTCGGTGATGGCCTCCTTGGCCGACAGGTGCGCCTTGTCGAGCAGCTCGCGGGCACCCTCGGGGTCCCGGTCGAGCCGCTCCCGGGCCATGCCGAGGTCCATGGCGATGGCGACCAGCCGCTGCTGCGGACCGTCGTGCAGGTCGCGCTCGATCCGGCGCCGCTCCGACTCCACCGAGTCGACGGTCTCGCTGCGCGAGGTGGTCAGGGTCTCGACGCGCTCGGACAGGTGCGCGATCTGCTCCTCGGGGTCCTGTCCCAGCAGGCTCCGGGCCAGCCCGATGTCGATCTGGGTCAGCTGACGGGCGGCGAACGGCAGCAGCAGGAGGATCGCCAGGGCGCCGACCCACAACGCGACGCGGGCGCCGGGCGGGTCGACCGGGATCAGGCCGAACAGGTGCACCTGGTCGTGGTCGACGAGGGTGCGGGTCAGCGGCAGGCTCAGCACGGCCAGGCAGGTGGCCAGGGCCGCGCTGGTCAGTGCCCCGGTCAGCAGTCCCCACAGGACGTGCAACCCGGAGTATGCCGCGGCGCGCCGGTGCGCGCTGCTCACCCCGAGTGTGGTCACCCAGGCGGGCTCACCGGTCGTGACCCGCGGCACGATCTGACGGCCGGTGAAGGCCTCGATCCGGCCGAGCTCGCCCTTGGCGAACAGCCAGGTCAGCCACAGAGTCGGCCAGAGCAGCAGCAGTCCGAAGCCGGCCGCCGTCAGCAGCACGGCGCCGACCAGGAGACACACGACGAGGGCGAGGGCGACCAGGCCGGTCAGCAGGTTCAGCACGAGGAAGACCACGTGCGACCAGCCCTGCAACCACCGACGGAACACGCCCGGAGCCGCCACACCTGTGGTGGGCAGTTCTCCGGGTCGCGGGAGCGCGGTGCGGGGCATGCCCCAACCCTAGGAGGGCGTGGTGCCGGGCAGCAGCCCGTTGGCCACCGGGTCGCGGTGGGGATATCCCCCCTGCCGATCTGGGTGGTCACGCCACTGCCCTCGCCCCCGCGGATCAGCAGGCTGGAGGCATGATCCAGAACCCACCTGCAGTGCTGTCGCCGCGCCGTGCCCCCGAGGCACCTCGCGAGTCCGCGACCGAGGAGGTCGCCTACCGCCCAGACCTGCCCCGCAGCCCCATCGCTCTGTGGTCGGCCCGGCACAAGTGGCTCGTCCTGGCCACCTCCCTGCTGGTGGTCCTCGGTGGCGTCGGACTGCTCGGAACCCTGGGGATCACCACGCAGCACGTCAACGACCAGCTGGTCGGCGACTCCGCCGTGGCCATCGAGCTCATGGACGGCGCGGACTTCGGTGACGCCCCGACCGAGTTCGTCGTCGTCACCGATCCCGTGGGCCCGCTCGACGCCGACCGGGCACAGGCGCTGGGTGCGGAGCTGGTCGCGACCTACCAGGGGACCCCGGGAGTCACCGGCGTGGGGCAGCCGTTCCCCGGCGTCGACGGCAGCCTCGTCCTCCCGCTGGAGTTCGCGGCCGACGAGGACGGCGCCGCCCTGGAGGTCGACGGCTCACTCGCCGCGACCCGGGACCTGGCTGACCAGCACCAGGACCTGACGGTCGGCCAGTTCGGCCCGACCTCCCTGGACCAGGAGATGAACGAGACCGTCGGTGAGGACTTCGAGCGCGCCGAGCTCTTCGCGATCCCGGCCACGCTGATCATCCTGCTGCTCGCCTTCGGGGCCGTGCTGGCCGCCGGCGTGCCGCTGCTGATCGGGCTGGGCAGCGTGGCGGTCGCGCTCGGCCTGACGGCTGCGATCTCGACCTGGGTGCCGGTCGACCAGAACAGCCAGGCCATCGTGCTGCTGATCGGCCTGGCCGTCGGGGTCGACTACGCCCTGCTGATCGTGCGACGGGCCCGGGAGGAGCGGCGCGCCGGGGCCTCGGTGCTCGACTCGATCGGCATCGCCGGGGCCACCGCCGGCCGGGCCGTCGCGATCTCCGGGCTCACCGTCGTCATCGCCATGTCCGGGATGCTCGTCGCGGGCGGGATGTTCACCTCGCTCGGGCTGGGGGCCATGTTCGTGGTCGCCGTCGCGGTGGCGGCCGCGATCTTCGTGCTGCCCGCCGTCCTGGCCCTGCTCGGAGACCGCATCGAGGCGCTCCGGCTGCCGTTCACCCGGCGGCGCGAGGCGCGCCGCGGCACGGACCGCTCGCTCTGGGGACGCCTGGCCGGCGCCGTGACCTCGCGGCCCGCCACCGCCCTCCTCGTGGTCGGGGGTGCCATGGTCGCCCTGGCCGTGCCCGCGCTGGGGATGAAGACGGCCATCGGTGGGGTGGAGACGCTGCCCAAGGACCTGGCGGGCGTGCAGGCCTACCACCAGTTCCACACCGCGGTCCCGGCGGAGGGCGATGTCCTGCAGGTCGTCGTCTCGGCTCCGGCCGACGCCGCCGACGAGGTGGAGGCGGCGCTCCTCGGGTCCGCGGACCGTGCCGAGGCCGTCGAGCTCGTCTCCGCCGCCGCGGACCAGGTCGACCAGTCGGTCGACGGCACCGTCAGCGTCTGGAACATCGGCGTGGAGGTCTCCAGCAGCGACGAGCGGTTGAGCACCGTCGTCGAGGACGTCCGCGGGGAGGTCCTGCCGCAGCTGCGTGCCGACCTCTCCGACGTGCCGGGCGCCGAGGTGCACCTGGGTGGTCAGGCCGTCGTCACCGACCTGACGTCGTGGATGGACCAGCGGCTGCCCTGGGTGGTGGGCCTGGTGCTCACCCTGTCCCTGGTCGTCATGCTGCTGTCGTTCGGCTCGCCGTCCCTCGCCCTGGCCACCGTGGGCCTGAACGTGTTGTCGGTCGGCGCGGCCTACGGCGTCCTGACGCTGGTCTTCGGTGGCACCTGGGCCGAGGGGTTGCTCGGCTTCACCTCCACCGGCGCGATCGCCTCGTGGATCCCGATGATGCTGTTCGTGCTGCTCTTCGGCCTGTCGATGGACTACCACATCTTCGTCACCAGCCGGGTCCGCGAGGCCTTCGACAGGGGCCACTCCCCGCGCGAGGCCATCCGCTCCGGGGTGGCGCGGTCGGCCGGCGTGGTCACGGCCGCGGCGGCCGTGATGGTCGGGGTCTTCTCGATCTTCGGGACGCTGTCCATGCTGGAGATGAAGCAGCTCGGCGTCGGCCTGGGCGTGGCGATCCTCGTCGACGCGACCGTCGTCCGCGGCGTGCTCCTGCCCGCGGTGCTGGCGCTGCTCGGTCGGCGTGCACACACCGGCCCCGCGTGGCTGCCGAAACTGCACCACTGAGCCCGCCCTGACCAACCTCCCCGCGAGGACCGGCCCGACGCCGGGTCTCGCGGGGAGGTCTGGTGCGCTCTGGCGACCCCGGGTTTCCCCGCGAGGTCGGGGCGCGGCGGGGGAGGGGGCAGGGAGGGCGCGACGGGCGCCGCGTCAGGCGCCCACCACGGGGCGCAGCCAGTCCAGGAGCGGCGTGACGGCGCGCCAGTCGGTACGCACCTGCTCGACCAGCCGCGACGTGGTGACGATGTCGGCGTCCTCGATCCACCGCATCGCCGAGATCGTCCGGTGGCGCAGCAGGTCGATCCGCTCGTGGTCGCGGGCAAATCCCCGCGGCGCGGTCTTGAGCCGGTCCCCGTCGACCTCCCACCCGGTCTCGCGCAGCTCCCCGACGAGCCGTTCCAGCTCGACCCCGCGGGGCCCGGCGACGTCCTTGCGGTAGGCCGCCAGCACGGCCGGCTCCATCTGGTAGCACCCGCCCCCGAGACGGAACCCGTCGGCCGACACCTCGGCATACCAGCCGGTGCGCGAGCCGGTGGTGACGTATCCGCCCTGGTGCGTCTTGTAGGGGCTCTTGTCGGCCGAGAAGCGCACGTCACGGTGGGGCCGGAAGACCTTGCCCGGCCCGAACTCCTCCTCCAGCGCGTCCAGCAGCGCCGTCATCGGGCGGCGGACGGCGGTCTCGTAGCGCTCGCGCTGCGCCTGCCAGAAGCCGGTGCTGTTGTCGAGCTCCAGCTCGGCGTAGAAGTCGGCGGCATCGTGCGGGAACCCCTCGAACGTCATGACGGCAGAGTATGCCGGGAGCCGGGGGCGGTCGGCGTGGTCCCGGGCGCCACGGGCTGGGCCGCGGAGCCCGAGCGGGTGCAGAATCGGGACCATGTCCCTCACCTGGCGAGCCGTGACCCGTGACGACGTCCCCGCGGTGGTGGCGTTCACCAACCTGGTCGGGCAGCGCGACGGCACCGGGGAGGTCACCACCGAGCAGGCCGTCCTCGAGATGTTCGAGGCGCCCCGGTTCGACGTGGCGACCGACGTCTTCACGGTGTGGGAGGGCGCGGAGCTGCTGGGGCTGGGCAGCGTGTTCTGCCGCGACACGTTGGTGGACGGCCGGGCCATGGTCAGCGTCGAGGGAGCCGTGCACCCCGACCGCCGCGGGCGGGGGCTGGGCAGCGAGCTGCTGAGCCGTCTCGAGACCCGGGCGCTGGCGATGGCCGCCGAGCGCTTCCCGGGGGACCCTGTGCGGCTGCGCACCTCGGGCGGGCTGCCGGACTCCTCGGCCCAGCGGTTGCTGGAGGACCGGGGCTACCGGGCGGACAACTACTTCATCACCATGCAGGTCCAGTTGGCGGACTGGGTCGACCGGGGCGAGGAGATCACGACGGTCCGGCCCGACGCGGAGCAGCTGCGGGCCACCCGCGATGCCCACAACGACGCCTTCCGGGACCACCGCAACTTCAGCCCGATCCCGGAGGACCACTGGGAGTTCTGGGGCAAGTCCTCCACCCAGCGTCCCGAGCAGAGCCGGGTCGTGGTCGAGGGGGACCGGGTCCTGGCCTACGCCATCGTCGGCGAGAACGAGCCCGGCGTCAGTCACGTCGAGCTGGTCGGCACCCGCCGCGAGGCGCGCGGCCGTGGGCTGGCCCGCCAGGTGCTGCTGGGCTCGCTGCGGGCCGCCAGGGAGGCGGGCCAGCGGGTCAGCGAGCTGGAGGTCGACTCGACCAGCCCGACCGGCGCGGACCGGCTCTACGTCTCGGTCGGCTACCAGCCGGTGCGGGTGATCTCCCGGTACGTCCGGGACGTCGAGACCAGCGACGCCTAACGGCACCCAGGGCCGCCGAGCGGTGACCAACGGGACGGGACCGCGGTCCCCAGCTCACGTCATACGGTCACGTTGAGTGCGGCGGAGTAGCCGGCGTCCACCGACCCGGCCATCGTCGCTAGCTGGTGCACGCCCCCGTCGTCCCCGAAGACGTTGTCCCGGTCGATCGGGGTGCCCGGGAAGTTGCGTCGGCTCGACTCGTAGCCGGCGGTGGCGTAGACCGCCTCGCACGAGGCCGCGGTCAGCGCGATCTGGCTGACCGCCACGACCTGCCCCGCGGCGCTGGTGTCGGACAGCGACCGGAAGACCTCGAAGTGGATGTGCGGGTAGCGTCCCGGATAGGCGCCGGGGAAGACGGTGGTGAAGGTGACCTGCCCGTTCGCATCGGCCTCCTGGACGCCGCGCAGCCAGTTCTCCGACTCGAACCCGCGGCTGTAGAGGGAGTAGTTGCCGTCCGCGTCGCAGTGCCAGGCGTAGACCGCCGCGCCCTGCAGCGGGCGGCAGCCGTCCGCGCCGTCAAGCAGCGTCATCGTGACGGTCAGCGGGATGCCCTCGACCGAGCCGGTCGCGCTGCCGAAGCTGGTGGTCAGGTCCTGCCGGACGATGCCGGACTCGACCAGCACGTTGGGCCCGTTGGAGCCGTCGCCCGGGTAGGGGCCGGCGGTCTCCTGCGGGATCTCGACGCCGCAGTCGGCCAGGGCGGTGGTCACCGAGGGGGAGGAGGTCGTGCCGCCCGACGAGCCGCCGGTCGTGCCGCCCGAGGCCGAGGGGGTCGCCGAGGCCGAGGATCCGCCCGTGGTCGTGCCCGCCGAGGCGGTGTCCGGGGTCGGCTCGGTTGCGCAGGCCGCGAGCAGGGTCGCCCCGCCGAACCCGGCGAACAGCCCGAGGGCGGTGCGGCGGTTGACGAGGGTGCGCAGGTCGAAGGCCAGGCCGTGGTCGTGCTGGGGCGGCGGTGAGGTGTTCATGGCTGGAGCCTCCTGACCGGGGCTGGGGTCGGGGTCGGAACGGGCTGTGCGTCCGCTGTGACCGCTTCCGTGTCCGTCGGACCCTCCGGGAGCCGGTATCATAGGTGGCGCACAGGGACTTCACGCGCCAGGGGCTGGGATGGCGCGAGTCCGCTGTACCCCCCCTCGGAGGTTCTGTTGTCACCCGTGGCGTCCTACCGTCACCTGTTCTCGCTCACCGGCCCGCTGTATGTCGTGGTGGCCTTCCTCGGGCGTCTCCCGCTGGCCATGTCACAGCTGGGTGTCCTCCTGCTCGTCTCGGGCGTGACCGGCTCCTACGGCGCAGGCGGCGCCACCGCGGGAGCGCTCGCCGTCGCCAACGCGATCGGCGCCCCCGTGGCCGGTGCCCTCACCGACCGTCTCGGCCAGCGCCCCGTGCTGCTCGTCCAGTCGGTGGTCGGCTCGCTCGGCCTGTTCGCGCTGGTCGCGCTCACCGGGACCTACGAGACCGGCGACCCCTGGTGGCCGCTGACCGCGCTCGCCGCCGTCGCCGGCGCCTTCACCCCGCAGGTCGGGACGATGGCCCGGGTCCGGTGGCGCCCGATCAGCCGTCGCGCGGGCCGCGAGAAGCGGGAGCTGGTCGACGCGGCCTTCTCCTACGAGGGCGCCGCCGACGAGGCCTCCTTCGTCCTCGGACCGGCCCTGGTCGGGCTGGTCGGCGCGCTGCTGAACCCGTCAGCGGCGATCCTGGCCGCCGGGGTCCTCCTGCTGCTGTTCGGCACCTGGTTCGCCATCCACCCGACCGCCGGCCTCGTCGGCCCCGCGGCGGTGAGCACCCGGACCGCCGCCCGCCTGCTCACCCCGGCCCTCGTGCTGCTCGCGCTGGTGCAGCTGTCGGTCGGCATGGTCTTCGGGTCCGTCCAGACGGGCACCTCCGTGCTGGCGACCGCGGCCGGCGAGCCCGGCCTGACCGGCCTGTTCCATGCGCTGCTCGGGGTCGGGAGCGTGGCCGCGGGGCTGGCTGTGGTCGCCGTACCGGAGACCTTCGCCTACGAGCGCCGGCTGCGCCTGTTCACCGTCGCGCTGGCGGTGCTGACCCTGCCGCTGTTGGCCGTGGACGGCCTCGGCCTGCTGGCCGTCGTGCTGCTGGTCCTCGGCCTGGCCATCGCGCCCACCATGATCACCACGTTCACCGTGACCGAGCGGATCGCCGACGTCCGGCGGCTCGGCGCGGCGATGACCATCCTGGCCGCCACCACCGGCCTGGGGTATGCCGTGGGGTCCAGCGTCGCGGGTCGGCTCGCCGACTGGGGCGGTCACCGTCCGGCCTTCGCGGTGACCGTCGCCGCCGGGGTCCTGGCGACGACCCTGGCCCTGGCCGGGGCGCGCACCCTGCGGCACGCCCAGGCCAGGGCCGGCGCGACGGATCTGGAGCCTGGTCAGCCCGCGGGGATCACGTCCGGGAACTCCTCGAGCCAGGCGGCGACCGCCTCGGCCTCCTGACCCTCGCCGAACTCGTTGACCACCATGTCCTCGAGCGCGCCGTACTGCTCGTCGTCGAGCTTGATGGAGCCGATGATCTCGGCGGCCTCCGGGAACTCCTCAGCAAAGCCCTTTGTCCCCAGGAAGTGCAGCGCCTCGGATTCGCCCAGCGCGCCCTCGGGGTCCTCCAGGTCCTTCACCGGGAAGGCGGCGTTGGCCCAGAACGGACGCCAGAGGGTCACCACGATGGGCTCCTCGTTGTCCTTGGCGTCCTTGAGCTGGGCCAGCATCGCGGTCGTCGAGGACTCCACC
>Ga0123330_1001828_pt1 | contig 20155 bp, 18 predicted proteins | sample BioC13SIPDNA_2_FD_89704 | JGI IMG/M metagenome (GOLD analysis project Ga0123330, IMG submission 89704) | Anaerobic biogas reactor microbial communites from Washington, USA - Biogas_R2_A C13 SIP DNA | ecosystem: Engineered > Bioreactor > Anaerobic > Unclassified | place: Washington, USA... | reverse complement strand
TTCCAGACCTGGACCATCATGATTATGCCCCCGGCGGCCTTCTTCATCATCGGGTCGCTGATCTGGGTACTGTCCGCCCGCGCGCAGAAAAAAGCCGCCGGCGGCGCCAAGTAAGGAGGGAATCAGATGCCGCAAATCAGCCCGTTTATTATCTTCTTTGCCTCCATCATCACCAGCAACATGATCCTCAGCAACTTCCTGGGCATGTGCTCCTACCTGTCGGTGTCCAGCGAGTATAAGACGGCCACCGGCCTGGGCATGGCGGTGACCCTGGTGCTGGTGCTGACCACCGTCATCAACTGGGCGGTGTATGAGTACGTGATTGTGCCGCTGGAGATTGAGTACCTGCAGTACATTATCTTTATCATGGTGATCGCCGCGCTGGTGCAGATCCTGGAGATGGGCATGGACCGCTATATGCCCGACCTGCATGCCAAGCTGGGCATCTTCCTGCCGCTGATTACCGTCAACTGCGCCATTTTGGGCGTCACGCTGTTCATGGTGATCCGCCACTACGGCTTCTTCCAGTCGCTGATGTTCAGCCTGGGCAGCGGCCTGGGCTGGTGGCTGGCTATCAACATGCTGGCCGCCATCCGCGAGAAGCTCAAAAACGCCAAGCTGCCCCCCGGCATCTCGGGCGCGGCGCTCAGCTTCATCATCACGGGCATTATGGCCATGGCCTTCATCGGCTTTTCGGGCATATTCACCATCCAATAAGCGGGAGGCAGTATGGACTTTTCAGTGATCCTGAGGACCGTGGGCTCCCTTGCGCTGATTTCGGGCGCGCTGAGCATCATCATCTCGGTGGCCGAAAAGGTGCTCAACAACTATGGCACCTGCGAGCTGGACATCAACCAGGGGCAGAAGAAGCTGTCCGTACAGGGCGGCAGCTCGCTGCTGAGCACGCTGGCGGCGGAGAAGATATTCATCCCCTCGGCCTGCGGCGGCAAGGCCACCTGCGGCCTGTGCAAGGTGCAGGTGCTGGAGGGGGCAGGCCCCCTGCTGCCGACTGAGGAACCCTATATCTCCCAGCAGGAGCGGGAGGAACACATGCGCCTGTCCTGCCAGATCAAAGTCAAGGGCAACATGCGGCTGATGATCCCGGAGGAGCTGTTCAACATCCGGGAATATATATGCCGGGTCGAATCCATCACGGACATGACCTACGACATCAAGCTGCTGCGCATGAAGCTGCCTGAGGGCGAGACCGTGACCTTCAAGGCCGGGCAGTTTATGCAGTTTTATACCAAGCCCTACGGCAAGGTGAAGGAGGAGGTGTTCCGCGCCTACTCCATCAGCTCCAAGGCGTCGGAGCACGACCACATCGAGCTGCTCATCCGCCTGGTGCCGGGCGGCATCTGCACCACCTATGTGCACACGGTGCTTCAGGAGGCCGACCAGGTGCGCCTGTCCGGCCCGTATGGCGACTTCTACCTGCGGGGCGACTGTGAGGAGCTGATCATGATCGCCGGCGGCTCGGGCCTGGCGCCCATCCGCTCGCTGGTGTACGACGTGATTGAGAAGGGCTTGCCCCACAAGATGCGCTTCTTCTTTGGCGCCAATACCGTGCGCGACCTGTACTACATGGAGGAGTTTGCGCAGATCGAGCGGGATTACCCGCAGTTCAAGTTCATCCCCTGCGTGGCGCGGCCCGAGCCCCAGGACAACTGGACGGGTGAAACCGGCTTTGTGACGGTGGCGCTTGAAAACCAGGTGGATTCGGGCGATGGCAAGGAGGCCTACCTCTGCGGCAGCCCGGGCATGCTGGACGCTTGTATCAAGATCCTTAAGGACAAGGGTTTCACCGATCAGACCATCTTCTACGACAAGTTCTAAGGAGGCGCGCATGAAAGAGAACCCCACCAACGAACAGCTCCGCGACACCATGCAGGAGGGCGAGCTGGTCAAGGATGGCTTTTTGGGCGATGACCAGCGCCCCGTTGACCAGATTGTGCAGGAGGACATGGCGCTGCTCACCACGGCGGGCTTTACGGCCGAGCGCCTTGGCGCCGCCATGCGCGCCCTGACCCACAAGGGCATGGCCGGCATGGGCGAGGAAGTGGACGCCGGGGACTACCTGGTGAAGGCTGAGGAATACATGGGCCTCATCGGCTGCCCCTTCAAGGACAACCACCGCGCTGCCAAGCGCAACACCACCGCCACCCACAAGGCCACCGGCCGCACCATGATGTGGACCGATCTGGGCATCCACCTGATCCAGAAGCACGGCTTCTTCCAGGGCAAGGGCTCAACCTACCGGCTGGAGCCGCTGGAGCTGGCGGCCTTTCTGGGGCTGGAGGCGGAGTAGTTCTTCTTCATCATCAAGCATAAAGCCGCGGACGAGTGCCGCGGCTTTTGTGATAGGTCCGGAGATTAAGCCCCCATAAAGGCTGCTTCGAAACGCATGTAGATGTCCCGCAGCTGGTCATCCAGGCGATTCAGCACTTCCTCCCGGTGCGCCGGCAGAATGCCGGGATAATCCGCATGGCCGTGGGCGTACTGCTGCGCGATGCCGCCGGCGATGCAGGCGATGGTGTCGGAATCGCCGCCGATGGAGATGGCGCCTCGGATGGCGTCCTCCACGCTGACGGACTCCAGAAAGGCCGTGATGGCCTGGGGCACGCTGCCCTGGCAGCTGACGTCAAAGGCATAGTCCGGGCGGATGTCGTCCAGCGTGAAATCCAGCGGGTAGCAGGTGGCGGCGATATGGTCGCGGATGTCCTGCATGCCGGCGCCGTACGCGCCCAGCCAGCCGGCGGCCGCCGCGGCCTGTGCGCCCTTGATGCCCTCGGGGTGGTTGTGGGTCACCTCAGCCGTGAGGCGGGCCAGGGCCGTTGCCTCCTGCAGGCTGCCTGCCGCCCACACCACGGGGGACACCCGCATGGCCGAGCCGTTGCCCCAGCTGTAGTAGGGCTTGGGCTCCTCCTCGCGCAGCCACATGGTGAAGTGGCCGCCATACCCGGCATGGGGATACAGATTGCCCAGGCGGCGCATATGGGCCACCAGCGCCCGGCGGAAGCCCTCCTCATCCAGCTTCTCCCCGCTGCGCGCCAGCAGGGCCTCGGCCACGGCCAGCGTCATTACGGTGTCATCGGTGAACTCGCTGTTTTCTGCAAACAGGGGAAAGTCCTTTGTCCTGATGTTGCGCCACTCGTAGACCGAGCCCGCGATGTCCCCCATGATAGCCCCCAGCATTACTGCTTCCCTCCTCTGCGGCAATAATCCTCTGTGATGTCGTGCCCCCAGGTTTCCGTCAGCGGCTGGCGGGCGCGCACTGCGCGCGCGGCCTTTTCAAGCGCCGCGTACTGCACCTGCGTGCCCATGCTGTCGTTATGGCGGGTGACGGCGCGGTCGGCCCCGATGCCAAAGCGCTGCGCCTGTCCGATGGCATCCATGTTGGCGCCGATGAACAGGAACTCCCAGCCCCAGCGCTCCCTCTGGCGGGTCACCAGCGCGTGCACCTGCTCGTAGGTGAAGCGACGGCTGGCGTTCTCATAGCCGTCGGTGATGATGGCGATCAGCGTGTTTTCCGGCTGCAGGGCCTCATCGGTCCTGCGTCGCGCGTTGATGGTCTTTTCGATGGCCATGCCCATGGCGTCCAGCAGGGCGGTGCTGCCGCGCACATAGTAGTCCTGCTCGGTCACGGGGCTTACCCCGCGCAGGTCGATGCGGTCGTGCAGCAGCTCGATGCGGTCATCAAACAGCAAAGTGGTGACCACCGCCTCGCCCTCGGCCGACCTTTGCTTGCTGAGCAGCGCGTTGTACCCGCCGATGGTGTCCTTTTCGAGCCCCGCCATGGAGCCCGAGCGATCCAGCACGAAAACTAGTTCTGTCAATCCTTTTTTCATGGTGTCTGCCTCCTGTTGTTGTGATGTTCACAGGATAGCAGGCGGCGGGCAAAGATAGGTCATCCGGCAGTTTACTTTTCGTCGGTCAGTATGATGCGCTGCCCAGCAGGGCGCTTTCAAAGCCCTCCTGGAACAGCACGCTGTTGATCTCCATCACGTCATACAGCCGGCGCTCGATGAAGTAGCGCACGATGAGGTCAGGCTTGCTGGCGGGGGAGAAGGCATAGCCGGCCAGCGCCAGCAGCATCTCGGCCTCGCTCAGGCTGAGCCTGAGCCCGATGCACAGCGCCAGCGCGGTGCTTTTGCGCGGCTGGCTGAGCTCGTTTTTCACCTTGTAGAAGGCTTGCTTGGTGAGGTTGGCGCGCTTGTATACCTCCGGGTCGGTCATGCCGCGGCTGTCGATCAGCGCGATCATCCGGGCGGCAAAGCCGGGCGATGGCCGGAGCGTTTTCTCAAGCATGGAAGCATCCGGCGGCGCATGGGGGGCGGTGATGTCCGCCGCGTCATAGTCCGGCGGGGCCATGGCCTCCCGGGCATCTTCAAGGGAGAAGGGCAGCGTCCAGCCGATGGCCTCCTCATCCTCACGCAGGCGGCGGCGCCTCTGCAGGCTGCGGGAGAGATGCTCGTCCACATAGTGGTCATCCACATACGTGCGCACATCCTGCGCCAGCCTTTGTGAGGCGCTGTAGGCGCTGCGGCTGAATACGGCCAGGTAGATGGTCATGTCCCTGTCCAGCCGCAGCAGAAAGCTGTTGATCTCGCCCGCCGCGACGTGCAGCGCCACCTCGTGGGGGAAGCCGTGGGCGCCAGCACCCAGCAGCGGGAAGGCCACCGTGTCAAACCCATGGCGGGCGGCGAGCGCCAGGGCGGCCTGCCAGGCCGACCGCAGCTGTGCTTCCTCCCCCCGGGTGCCATCCTGCCAGCGGGGGCTGGGGGCGTGGATGACATGGGCGGCGGGCAGCAGGTAGCCGGGGGTCAGGCTGGCCTGCGCCACCGGGCAGCGCCCCAGCAGCGCGCAGGCCCGGGCCAGCTCGGGCCCGGCGGCGGCAAAGATGGCGCCGCTGGCGCCGCCATCCCCGGGCAGCATGCTCTGGGGCGTGGGGCTGACCACCGCGTCCACCTGCATGCGGCTGATGTCCTGGCGTACAATCAGATAAGGCATGGATACCTCCGGGCGATTAACCTGTGATGGATTCATTGTATCACATCATTGCTTTGGCAGGAAATGCACCAAATCCCCACTTAAACGCGAAAAAATGGCTGCATATTGACACCCATCCCCATAATGGCTATGATATCCGCATGAAAAAGGGAAATGAAACGCAACTTGCCCCCCAGGTACAGCACAGGATGCTGCAGCGGGGCGACCTGCTTACGCTGGATGGCCGGCTGATGGAGGCCGGCTGGGCGACCAGCCTGCTCAAGCGCTACGACCGCGCCATGATCCGCGCGCCCAAGTGGCGCATCAAGGAATGGGATTATTACCTGATCGCCAATGATTTTGCCGCACTGGCCCTGACGGTGGCCGACAATGGCTACATGGGGCTGGACAGCGTGAGCCTGATGAACTTTGAACAGCCTGCCCAGCGCACCGTCACCCGCATGACGCCGCTGCCCATGGGCAAAAAGGGATTGCCTGCCGACGGCGGGGCCGGCGTGGTGCGCGCCCGGGGCAAGCAGTACGAGCTCACCTTCCGCAAGGAGGGCGCGCAGCGCCACCTGTATGGGCATGTGTACGACTTTGGCGGAGAGCGCAAGCCATTGTTGTTTGACATCATATTGCACGAGCCGCCGGGCGACAGCATGGTCATCGCCACGCCCTTTGCGGGCAAGCCGCAGCACTTTTACTACAACCAGAAGATCAGCTGCCTGCCGGCCGAGGGACGCTGCATCTACGATGGGCAGGAGCATGTGTTTTCCTCAGCCACATCCTTTGGCGTGCTGGATTGGGGGCGCGGCGTATGGCCTTGGCGCAGCACCTGGTACTGGGCATCGGCCTCGGGGGTGGCGATGGGCTTTCGCTTTGGCCTCAATCTGGGGTACGGCTTTGGCGACACGCAGGCCGCCACCGAAAACATGCTCTTCTTTGACGGCAAGGCGCACAAGCTGGGCCGGGTTGCCTTTGGCATCCCCATGAAAGATGGGCGTGAGGACTGGATGAGCCCCTGGCATATCCGGGACGATCAGGGCCGCCTGGACCTGCAATTTGTGCCCATCATAGACCGCAGCGCCCATACATCGGCTCTGCTGATTGCCACCGACCAGCACCAGGTGTTTGGGCGCTTCAGCGGCCGGGCGGTGCTGGACGACGGCTGCGCGGTGGATGTGGTCAACCTGATCGGCTTTGCCGAAAAGGTGCGCAACCGGTTTTAACCTGTCTGCTCCCGGCGGCGGTCCCTCGCCGCCTTTGAGAAGGCGCAGCCGCAGTAGTCCTGCCGGTAGATGCCGTATGCATGGCTTAGCTCGGTGGAACGCAGGTATCCGCCGCGCTTTTTAAAATCGCTGTTGAGGAAGGGGATGCCCTCTTCCCCGCCAATCTGTTCGCCCAGGGCGTTGAGCAGCGCCGCGTTTTTGAGCGGGCTGATGGTCAGCGTGGTGGTAAAATAGTCATACCCATGTTGGGCCGCGTAGCGGGCCGCCTGCCGCAGGCGCAGGGCAAAGCATCGCTGGCAGCGCGCCCCGCCTTCCGGCTCCTGCTCCAGGCCGCGTATGGCGGCAAGGTAGGCATCCGGATCGTAGGGCAGGATCACGGCCTCATCAGCCAGGCCGCTGCGGGCGGTAAAATCCTGCAGCTCCCGGGCGCGCAGGTCGTGCTCGGCGGCGGTGTCGATGTTTGGGTTGTAATAATACACCGTGATGTCAAAGGCCTGGTGCAGCCGCTCCATCGCGGCCGTGCTGCACGGCGCGCAGCAGCAGTGCAGCAGCAATTTGGGCCGCGGGCCATCCTTGGGCAGGCGGTCGATGAGCGCCTGCATCAGCGCGTCATAGTTGGCGCGGGGCATACATCCTCCTTGGGGCCAAAGTCGATGGCTTGATTTTACCACATGCCCGGCAAAGCAGCAAAAGCATGCATGAAAAGGACGCGCAAACCCGTTGTATTTGCAGACGGTGATTGTATCCCGTATCGCGCGGGTATAATCTGTCCAGAACAGTGCAACCATTTTGGCAAGCAAAGCGAGGTTTTGGTTATGAAGCGTTCCTGGAGCCTTCGGGCAGCCCTCAGCCTGCTGCTGGCACTCACCCTGCTGACGGGTGTCAGGCCGGCGCTGGCCGATGGCATCAACATCATCGGCACGGTCACGGTGACCAACTCCTCCTACGTCAACGTGCGCACCGGCGGGGCCACGACCTACCCCGTGGTGACCACGGTGCTGCCCGGGTCCATCTACCCCTGCATCGGCACCGCGCCCACGGGCTGGTATGAGATATTGCTGGACAACGGGCAAACGGGCTTCGTGTCCAACAACCTTACCAGCTTTGCCCCGGGCGGCGCCGGGCAGCTGCCCGGCGGGCAGGATACCGGCGCCATCCGCAAGACCATTTCCGTCACCTACCGCACCGAGGCCGGGGCCACGTTGGCCACCGACTATGTCACGCTGCTGTATGGCGTCAACATCGTGCCGGCCAACGACGGCAAGGTGCCTGCCGGCTACACGCTGGTCTCCACCCGCCGCGTCACCGTCAATGTAGACAGGTACGGCACGGCCACGCCGGGCAGCGTGGTGTTTACCTACAGGCCATACAGCGTGCCCGTGACACCGCCGCCGCAAACTGCGGCCCAGGTGCCCGTGTATTACCGGGATGTGTACGGCGTGACGCTCAACACGCAGCTGGTCAGCGTGACGCCGGGCAGCCGGCTGATCCGCCCCAACGCCGCCCTGGTGCCCGCAGGCTATACGCTGGTGGGGCCGGCCGATGTGGTGGTGTCGGTGGGCAGCAACATGGTGTCCATGCCGGCATCGGTTACCTTCATCTACGCGCAAACCGTGGCGCCCACCGCGGCCCCGCAGGCAACGGCCACGGTGCCGGTGTACTACATGTCCAGCAGCGGCGCCTACCTCAACGTGGCGTACCTGACCCTCAACCCGGGCATCCACTACATCAACCCGGACAACGCCTTGGCCGGGGCCGGGTATGTGCTGCAAAGCCCAAGCCCCGCGGTGGTCAACGTCAGCGCCTATGGCGTTGCCTCGCCCAATTCGGTGTCGTTTGTGTACGCGTCGGTGCAGCCTGCGCCGCCAGCCTCTTCGTTCGACATCCCGCTGCGTTACATTGGCATTAGTGGTGATCCGCTTTATACGGGGAAGGTTACCGTCTATCAAGGGTACAACACGATTCAAGCAGACAACAGCAAGGTTCCTTCCGGTTTTGTGCTCAATAGTTCCGCAACTGTGCAGGTATTGGTCGATTCGAATGGTGTGGCAAACCCAAAGGAAGTTGTATTTGTCTACAGACCATCCTCAGCGCCTCCGCCACAAACACCTCGGCCCGGAGTATCGGTTAGCATTCCGGTATACTATATTGGTGTAAGTGGCGATCCCCTTGGCCAGGATACGGTTACAGTATATCAAGGTGCAAATAGTGTTCGTGCCAATCATAGCAAGGTGCCATCAGGGTTCGTCATAAACAGTGCAGATACTGTTCAAGTTGCTGTCGATGCATATGGCACAGCCACGCCTGCGTCTGTTACCTTTGTGTACAGATCAGCCTCTCAGCCGCCTTCAGGCGGGGGAGCAACCAATCCGCAATACCTTCCGGATTTTGTCAAGACCAGGCCTAACCCCGGCAGCTACCCGGTGTACACCGGGCCGAGTGAAGGATATTATCGTGTGGGCAACGCCACGCTTGGGGGTGGCACCATCCGGGTCTATGGGCAGGAGAACGGCTGGGCGTTGATTGGATATGGTTTGTCAAACGGCGGCTATCGCATTGGCTTTGTCAGCATGAGCGCTATCCCGGCAGATATTACTCCCCCATACCTGCAACTAACGCATATTCCCCAAAACAATGTATCGGCTTCTCTGTTTGTTGACGATCCAATCGTCAGCACGAACAGAGAACTGTTGAAGCGCTATGAAGGAGGAAGCCCCTTCATCTTCCTCGCTTATCTCAATGACTTCTGGGCCTATGTTGAAATTGAAAACTTTGAAGGAACTGGGCAGCCCGCCCGCGGCTTCGTCAGCCGGAGGAGCCTGGGAGTGTAACTGCTACATCACAACAACACAGGGCGGATGCGTTTACAGCATCCGCCCTGTGTTTGATTTGTGCGCCTTTTATTCCTGCGTCATCCCTGTCCTGTCGGGCTGCAGGGGCAGCGCCTGCCAGCCTGCGGGCAGGTGCTGCGCGATAGCCAGGGCAAAGTGTTCGTCCTGGTGGATGCACATCAGGGTGGGGCCGGCCCCGCTGAGGAACACGGCCGCGCCCGAGGCCTCCGCCGCCTGCCAGATGGCCTCGCCATCCGGGATCAGCGGCAGGCGGTAGCGCTGGTGCAGGCGGTCCTTGAGGGCGGCGCGCAAAAGCTGCAGGTCGCCCGCTTCCAGCGCCTTGAGCAGCAGCAGGGCGTGGGACAGGTTGTACACCGCGTCCTGCCGGGCAAGGGTTGAGGGCAGCGCTGCCCGCGCCTTGTTGGTGGGCAGCTCAAAGCCGGGGATGAGGGCCGTCCACCGCAGGCTGTCCGACAGTGGGAAGGGCGCTTCGTACAGGCTGTCTCCCTCCTGCATGGCGGCGCGCAGGCCGCCCAGCACGGCAGCCGCAGCGTTATCCGGGTGCCCTTCCATGCGGGTGGTCAGGCGGAAGATGGCCTGCCTGTCCAGTTCATGCCCGTTCAGCAAAAAAGCGGCGCCCAGGCCGGCGGCGGCAGCGGCGGCGCTGCTGCCCAGCCCGCTGGAGAAGGGGATGTCGGAGGCAATCTCAATGGCCGCGCCGGCGGGCGGCAAGCCCAAGTGCGCCAGCCCTTGAAGGTAGGCGCGGTAGATCAGGTTGTCCTCGTTGCGGTATGCAGGCGGGCAGCCGCTGATCTCTACCACCCCGGCAGGGCGGGCCTCAAAGCGGCAGCGCAGATACAGGGCCATCGCGCAGCCCAGGCAGTCAAAGCCGGGGCCCAGGTTGGCGGTGGAGGCGGGTACCCGCAGGCTTACCATGTGTGGGCCCTCCGCTGCACATAGGCGGCCATGTCGCCCGGATCGATGACTTCATCATGCAGCACGGGCCGGTCAAACAGCCCATCCAGTGCCCGGGGAAGCGGCACACCGGTGTGTTTTTCCAGCAGGGCCAGCTGATCCTGCACATCCTTGGCCGCTGGAATGCCCAATGCTTCCAGCGCGGCCTGGGGGAACTTGTACGGCGACGCCGTGGACAGCACCACCTGGGGCGCCGCGGCCGGGTATGCCCCGGCCAGCTCATCCGCAGCCAGCCAGGCGCAGGCGGTGTGCGGGTCCAGCAGGTAGCCGTGGCGCTCATATACATGGCGCATGGTATGCTGGGCCTGCTGGTCCGTGCAGGCGGCGGCGCGATACTGCGCCCGCAGCCTGCCATGCAGCCCGGCGGGCAGGGCCATGTGCCCCTGCTGCTCCAGCTGGGCCATCAGCTGCTGCACCTGCGCCGCATCCCCCTGGGCGGCTGTATACAGCGCGCGCTCAAAGTTGGAGGACACTAAGATGTCCATCGACGGCGACAGCGTCTTGTGCAGCGGCTGGCGGCGGTCGTACACGCCGGTATCCAGCGCGTCCTTGAGCACCTGGTTGTCGTTGGTGGCACAGATCAGGCCGCTGAGCGGCAGGCCGGATTGCCCGGCCAGCGCGCCGGCGAATATGTCGCCAAAGTTGCCCGTCGGCACCGAAAACAGCGGGGCCTTGCCGCCCCCTATCTGGTGGGCGGCATGCAGGTAATACGCCATCTGGGGGATCAGGCGGCCGATGTTGATGGAGTTGGCGCTGCTGAGCAGGCACTGGGGGGCGAGCTCCCGTGCCCGGGCAAAGATCTGCTTGACGCCCTGCTGCGCCTGGTCAAAATCGCCCCGGATGGCCACGGCCCGCAGGTTGCGGCCGGGCATGCGCTGCATCTGCGCCTGCTGCACCGGGCTGACGCCGTGCTCAGGGTAAAAGACAATCACCTTGATGCCCGGCATGTCCTGAAAGCCAGCCATGGTGGCCGATCCCGTATCGCCGCTGGTGGCGGTGAGCACCAGAATCTCCCGGTCGGACGCCAGGCGCCGGCGGGCGGAGGCCATCAGGGCAGGCAGCACGCTGAGGGCCATATCTTTAAAGGAGGCGGTGGGCCCGTGGAAGAGCTCCATCACGTATCGGTCGCCCGCCTGCCTGAGCGGCACAACCTGCGCATCGTCAAAGCGCTGGCTGCTGTAGGCGGTATGGGCGATCTGCCTTAGCTCATCGGCAGCATAGTCGCCACCGAAGGCGGCCTGCAGTACAACCAGCGCGGTATCCGCGTAGGCGGCCCCGGGGGCGACCACGCCCAGCGGCCGGTCGGGCATGAACAGCCCGCCGTCCGCGGCCAGCCCCTGCAGGATGGCGGCGCTGGCCGGCAGTGCATTACTGTCGCCCCGCGTGCTGACAAAGAGGGGCTCTGCTGATGTCTGTTGCTGTGTACTCATATTTCAAAGTCTCCGGGGCTGGTATGGCGGTCGGTGTGCGTGCGGATGATGCGGGGGAAGCTGTTCAGCTCGCCTAACAACTCCACCGTGCGGTCGGACGCGTGCGTGGGGTAGGGAATGAACAGCGCCTTGTCGGTGCGCAGCAGCTTTAAGCTGAAGCTGTTGTCGTCCGAGTGGCCGGTCAGCAAAATCAGCGCCTCGTCATGCAGCAGCCGCTCGGCGGTCACCCGGTTGCCGGGCCGCTTGAGCTGGGTATCGGCGATGAAATAGATGCTGCCGCCGGGGGAGGACGCATCCTTCAGCGGCGCCTTGAACCAGTCGGGGTGCAGCGCCACGCTGTCGCGCGCGGCCTGGCTGTCCTCATCCAGGCGGAAGTGGCCGATGCCGTGCAGCAGCTGCATCAGCTCCAGCCCGCGGCCAAGGCGGGGCACCGGCAGGATGACCGCGCGGCCTGCATGCACCGTTTCGCTTACCACCTGCAAAATGCGGTGCTGCAATGCCTCGGCCGAGCCCAGGGCGATATCCCGCCCGCAGTCCAGAAAGGCGACGTCCGCCCACCGGCCGCGTACCTTGTCGCAGGCATACAGCAGCGTATCCTCGGTATAGTCGCCGCTGAAAAACAGCCGCTTGCGCTCAAAATCTACTTCAAACCACAGCGAGCCCACGCAGTGCCCGCTGCGGCCGCAGCTCACCTGCAGGCCGCCGTCCAATGCCAACGTCTGTTCGGGCGCGATTGCCAACCGGTTGCTTACCTCAAAGGGCAGCTGCGCGAAGGTTTCTTCGCTGGCAACGGTCACACCGTCAAAGCCCTGCTGCACCAGCCAGGGATAGGCGCCGGCATGGTCCTGATGGCTGTGGGTCAGCAGCAGCCATTTGGCGCGGCGGATCTGCTCCGCGCTCAGCCGAGGATAGGGGTTTGCGTCCGAAGCCATCAGGCCGCAGTCCACGATAAAGGCGCCGTCAGCGCCCTGGATATACAGGCAGTTGCGGCCGTGTTCGCCAATGCCGCCGCCGATGATGATGTGCATAGTCTTTCCTTACGTTTTATCGTTGTCTTTGGGGATTTCGTCAGCAGCCGCCTGTGGCGGGGCTGCCGGGGGAGAGGGAGCGGCAGGGTGCGGCGGCGCGCCGGCGCGGCGCACGCGGCCTATCAGCGCGATCAGCACCGCCATGATAGGCACGCCCAGCACCATGCCGGCGATGCCCATGACCGAGCCGAAGAACATCACGGAGAACATCACCACCAAAGGATGCATGCCCACCCGCTGGGAAATGACCCGCGGGGTGATGAGGTTGCTCTCCACCTGCTGAATGATGAGGATCAGGATCACCACCCACAGCGCCTTGATGGGCGTGGGGCCGATGAGGGCGATCAGCACCGGCAGGATGCCCCCCAACCAGGGGCCGAAGTAGGGGATCAGATCAAACAGGCCGGCCACGATGCCGATGGTCAGCGCGTTGGGCACGCCAATCAGCAGGCTGCCCACCCCGGTGAGCACGCCGATGAGCATGCTGATGAGGATCTTGCCCTTTACGTAGCCCGACAGCAGGCGGTTGATCTCGCGTCCGATGTCCTTCAGGCGGGCGCGCTGGGGTTCGCCGAAAAAGCCGGCGATGTCGCGCAGCAGCAGGTCCTTATCCTTGAGCAGGTAGAAGGTGATGACCGGGATCAGCAGCACGTCGATCAGCCCGCCCAGCGAGGAGACCACGCGGCTGATGGCATCGGTGAGCAGGCGCACGCCCGTGCGCACCAGGTCGTCCACCCGGCCCTCCACCTCCAGCGCGCCGCCCAGCATGCCGTCAATGTGGCTCAGCGCGTCCTCCAGCATGACCTTGAGCTTGTCCACGTTGAGGGACAGCCGGCGCACCACCGTGGTAGCATCGCTGATGACTGAGGGGATAAACAGCGCCATCAGCGCCAGCAGCGCGATAAACACCAGCAGCACCGTCAGCAGGGAGGACCAGAAGCGCTTGACGCCGCGGGCCTCCAGCTTGTTGATCAGCGGGTTGAACAGGTAGGCAAACACCGCGGCGTACACGAAAGGCGTCAGCGTGCCCAGCAGGCTGCGGCGCACGCTGTATACAATGGCGGCGGCCACCATGGCTGTCAGCACCCAGGTGATGGTTCGCAGGTTCCGGGTCACCCAGTTGTTTTCCATGTCATCCCTCCCACGCCGCCTATTTTATCACATCCTGGGCAGAATGGGCAGTATGCCCTTTGCTTGACAGCAAACAGGCCCAAGACTACAATCAGGCTATCTCATCATGGGGAGGACTGCCGTGGCAGAGGGCCGCAGCCGGCGCAGCGACAGACACGCCCGCCCGTCTATGGACGAGCGGCAATCTGCTGCGCAGCCCCGATACGCCGCCTATCCGGACGACCCGCCGCAAGCGGAGCCAGTTGAGCCGATCCAGAGCTGGCCGCAGGAGGAGGGCTTTGTCCCGCAGCCCACGGTGTGGGAGGCGGGGGGCTATGTGCCCCTGCCGGACGAGCCGCAGGCAGCCCCTCCGCCCCAGCCTGAGCGCCGGATCAATCATGCCCCCGCGGGGCCGGGCGGCCCCTATCTGGTGGTGCTGGCTGTCTGCTTGATCGCGCTGATCGGCATGGCGATTTTCGTGGTACAGGCGGCGCAGCCCTATGGGGATTTCAAGGGCAAGCAGGCGCTGCTTGCACGCGATGTGTTCTACGACGGCGTGGAGGTGGACGGCGTGGCCCTGGGGGGCCTCAGCCGGCAGGAAGCCATGCAGCGCCTTGGGCAGTCGACCCAGGCACAGGCCGACAGCCTGCTGCTCACCGTGGACGTGGACGGCACCCGCTACACCATCACCGGCCAGCAGATCCCCTACGCGCGGGATGTCGCGGCTACGCTGGATACCGCCTGGGCCATCGGCAGGCAGGGGTTTTCGTGGATGATCGGCACCGACAAGACGCCCTTTGACATCCGCTGGGAGCACACGCAGCACCTGAAGGAAACAGGCGCCCGCTACCGCACGCGCTCCACCTATGACGCGCAGGATGTGCGCCGCGTGGCCGAATGGCTGGCCCAGAAGGCCAGCCGCCCGGTGCAGGACGCCATGATCGCCAGCTTCGACTTTGACACCAAGGCCTTTACCGTTACCCGGGATCAGCCGGGCGCCGCACTCGATGCCCAGGCGGTTTATGAGGCCGTTACGGCCAGCCTGGATGCGGGCCGCCTGCAGGATACCATCCGCCTGTCGGCGCAGCAGGTGCTGCCGCAGGTGACCTCGGTGGAGCTGCAAAACAGCTTCACCCGCCTGAGCGCCTTTACCACCGAAACCACCCGCGATGAACTGCGCAACCGCAACATCCTGTTGGCTGCCCGGGCGGTGATGGGCACCACCGTAATGCCGGGGGGCACCTTCTCTTTTAACCAGGTGGTGGGCGAGCGCACCGCGGACAAGGGCTACCAGATGGCGCCCGCTATCGCCGGAGGCATCACCTTTGACGAGATCGGCGGCGGCGTCTGCCAGGTGTCCAGCACCCTGTTCAACGCGGCGGCCATGGCGGACATGACCATCGTCACCCGCCAACCCCACGCGTGGCCCAGCAGCTATGTGGACAGGGGGCGGGATGCCACCGTCAACTGGCCCAACCTGGACTTCGCCTTTCGAAACGACAAGATGACTCCGGTGTTCATCGTGGCCTCCTATGGCAACAGGCAGCTGACGGTGGAGGTGTACGGCATGCGGGCTGATCCGGCGGAGCGCATCGAGCTGGAGACCGAGCTGATCAGCACCACCCGGCCGCCGGCGGATGCCATTTATCAGCGCAACCCGGCGCTGATGCCCGGCGAGCAAAAGCAATTGAAGCCCGCGCGCACCGGCTACCTGGTGGACACCTACCGCGTGTATCTGCGGGATGGCACGGCCTATAAGCGGGAGAAGCTGACCACGTCCGACTACCGCATGGTGCAGCAGGTGATCGAGTACAACTGAGGCGGCGCGGCTGCCTTCAAACGAAAGGAGCAGGCCCATGCAAAAGGGAGAGAAGCGTAAGGCGGAGATTCTGCAAACTGCCTCCGCCCTGTTTGCCCAGAAGGGCTACCGCAAGACCACGCTCAACGACATCATCGGGGCGGTGGGATGCTCCAAGGGCAGCTTTTACCACCACTTTGACTCCAAGCTGCAGGTGCTGGAGGCCATCGCCGAGCAGCACATTCACAGCGATTGGGTGGCCTACGCGGCGGATACCCCGGCCCCGGGCATCGCCCGGCTCAACCGGCTGCTGTACTATGCGTGCCCCTTTCGCCCAGGCGAGGAGGAGCACCTGGCTGCCCAGCTGGCTCTGGGCATGCAGCAGGAGGGGGCGGTGATCTCCGCCCATATCCGCGGCGCGCGCAAGGCAGGCTTCTTCCCCGCCTTGGTGGCTGTGCTGGAGGAGTTGAAGCAAGCAGGCCTGGCGCACTATCACAACGCCTGCCTGCCGGAACTGCTATGGGACACCCACGCGGCGTTTCTGGAGGCCATGATGCAGGAGAGCTGCCGCCTGGTGCTATCGGGCGGCACGCCGGGCAGCCGCCTGGTGGAGATGCTGCGCGCCGCGCGCTTCCAGTGGGAGCGGCTGATTGACCTGCCCTACGGCAGCGTGGTCATCGTGCCCGCGGAGGAGATGCTACGCGTGCTGGGCACAGCCTGCACCCGCGTGCAGGCCGAGGAGGAGCAGCTGCGCTTTGACGCGGGCTATGCCGCGCCTTGTCAACAGCTGGGCAAACCAGTATAATAATGAGGATTTTGTTAGGGAGGTCCTCTGTGAGAAGGTATCGACTGCTTCTGGCCCTGCTGCTGACGGCGCTGCTGTGCGCCCCGGCCTGGGCACAGGAGGAGCCGCAGGAAGTTGAGATTGCTCCGGCCTATCCCATCCCCGGGCAGGTGCAGCAGGTGCTGGACATTGCCCGCAGCGAGTTAGGGTATGAGGAAGTCCGGGGCGTCACCAAGTATGGCGAGTGGGTGGGCGACCCCAAGGCCGAGTGGTGTGCCGAGTTTCTCTGCTGGGTGGTGGACCAGGCCGACCAGCAGCTGGGCACCCAGATGCTGCGCAGCCTGTATCCCTTTTACTCGGCCAACAACACCGGGCGGGACTGGTTTTTGCGCCAGGGCCGCTATATCGCGCGCAAGGGCATGGTCAACAACTGGGGCACCCAGTGGTTTAAGGGCAGCGACCAGTCCATGGCGCGCAACGCCTACATCCCCCAGCCGGGGGACTGGGTGTTTTTCTCCTACGGGGCCTCGGGGGATACGTCCCATGTGGCCATGGTGGAGGCCTGTTACCGGCAGCCCGACGGCAGCGTGGTGGTGCAGGTGATTGAGGGCAACAACCCCAGCGCCGTGGCCCGCGCGCGCTATCCGCTGACGGATTGGCGCATCCAGGGTTATGGCACCGTGCGCGATCTGGCCGACATCGTGCTACGCATGGGCCTGGAGGGGGAGAAAGTGCGCGCCCTGCAGGAGCAGCTGCACCTGGTGGAGCTGCTGGGCGAGCAGGACATCAATGGCTTTTACAGCCAGCGCACGTCGGACGCCGTCAAAGCCTTTCAGCAGATCATGGACATGCCCACCACCGGCATCGCCAACCAGAAGACCCAGCTGGCGCTGACGGCGTACGCCGACGGTTGGCTGATGGAGCACAGCAGCTTCTGGGTCGTGGACGACGGCTCGCTGTAGGCAGGAAGGAACATCATGCAGGACATGCTGCTTGTACTTAATTTTGACAGCCGCTATGCCAGCGCGCTGGCGATGAAGCTGCGCGCCGAGCGCATCGACTGCCGCATTCTGCCGGGCGATACCCCGGTGGAGACGGTGATGGCCCAGGGGGCCATGGGCCTGGTGCTGGCGGGCGGCGTGTCGGGCGAATTGCCCGCCGCGCTGGATGGCCGCCTGCTGTCGGGCGGCATCCCGGTGCTGGGCATGGGCGATGCCGCGCTGGCGCAGGTGCAGCTGCTGGGCGGCAGCCTTGAGGAGGCACAGCCCGTGCGCGAGGTGGCCACGGTCACCTTCTTGCCGTCACCCGTTACCGAGGGCCTGGGGGAGAGCGAGCGCTACCTCAACACCCTGCGGCCCATGCTGCTCAGCGAGGACATGCAGCCGCTGGCCCAGGCGGAGGGCGCGGTGATCGGCTTTGCCCATGGGCAGCTGCCGCTGTATGGCTTCGCCTTTCAGATTGAGGCCAACGACCCGGACGGCATGAACATATTGCTGCACTTCGCACAGGAGGTGTGCGGCTGCACGGCCTGGCTGACCGACAATGCCTTCATCTCCGCCGCGCGCAGCGAGATTGCCAGCGTTGTGGGCGAGGGGGTGGCCCTGTGCGTGCTCACCGGCGGTCTGGACAGCGGCGTCAGCGCCCTGCTGGCCCACCGCGCCTTGGGCGACAGGCTGCACGGCCTGTTCATCGATACAGGCCTGCTGCGGGAAAATGAGAAGGATGACTTCCTTTTCTACTACCGCGACACGCTGGGCATCGACATCCACGTGGCGGAGGCGCAGGAGCGCTTCTGCCAGGCGCTGGAGGGCATGACGGACCCGCAGGAGAAGACCGAGGCCATCACCCGCCTGTACCGCCAGGTGGCGGAGGAGGCGGCGGCCGACATACCGCACGACATGGTCATTTTGGGCACCAGCGCCAACGATGTGCTGCGCACTGGGGACACCTGCGTGGTCTCCCCCATCAGCACGCAAAAGCCTGTGATCGAGCCCCTGCGCGAGCTGTTCAAGGAAGAGATCCGCCGCATCGGCGAGGCGCTGGGCATGCCGCCGGACATTTATCAGGCGCAGCCCTTCCCGGGCACGGGCCTGGCCTTGCGCGTGGTGGGCGAGGCCACGCGCCGCCGGCTGGCCATCCTGCGCAAGGCGGATGCCATCTTCCGCGAGGAGGTGCGCCAGGCCGGGCTCAACAAAAAGCTGTGGAAGTACTTCGTCGTCCTCCACCACCATCAGGTCAGCAAGGGGGAGGGCGAGCTGGCGCTGGCGCTGCGCGCGGTGACCATCAGCAAGGTGTCCGGCGAGGTGCGGGCCATGCCTGCCCGCCTGCCCTACGACCTGCTGGAGCACTACACGGCGCGCGTGCTGCAGGCCTTCCCCGAGGTACGCCGCGTTGTCAACGATATCACGCCGGGCAGCAGCTATTCGGAGATCGAATGGCATTGACCGCCTGTTAAGGAGCACTATGCGTCTGTCACACCCCACGGCGCCCTATCAGGGCATCCCGCCCCAGGATGTTTTTTTTGTGGCCTCCGACCGCCTGGTCCAGCTGGGCCTGGGCTATGTGATCCCCTCGCTGAACCGGGAGATGTACCCGGAGCAGCCGCTGGAGATCTATGTGCACATCGAGGCGCAGCCCTCGGCGCGCGACCTGTTGCTGGGCGCGCTGCTGGGCCGGGCCGAACAGATCCGCGCCCAGTTTCCCGGCACGCCGGGCCGCATTTACACAGAGCTCAATGCCACCAACTGGGAGATGCTCAACTTTTACAACCGCAACGGCTTTGCCAACGCCGACGCGCAGGAGGAATATGTGTTGCCTGTGCCGCCCGGCGGCGCGCAGACGCCCATGGGCTGCCAGTTTGCCTCGGTGCCTTTGGGCAGCCTGCAGGAGCAGGGGGCCTTTTTGCAGCGGCTTAACGCCTACCGCATGACGCCCATCGGGCTGGATTTTCTGACGCTGCAGATGCAGCAGCCCTACTTCATGGCGCTGGGCTTCTACCGCGGGGGCCAGCCGCTGAGCGAAATGCTGCTCACCGGCGCCGTGCCCGAAAGCTCGGCTTTGGTGATGATCTACACCCGGCAGGAGTACCGCCGCAAGGGCATCGCCCGCTCGCTGATATTGTCGGCCGCGCAGCTGCTGCGCGAGCGCGGCGCCCAGCAGCTGGTCACCCAGGTGTACAGCCGCAGCCAGGCCCAGGTGGGGCTGGTGAAGTCCTTTGGCGCCACGCGCCGGCGGATCATCACCATTCTGCCCTCCATCGAGCTGAAGGCATAATCGGCCGTTTGCGGTGCGGTTTTCATCCCTGCTTTGCGGCGGCGCCCCTGACGCGGCGCCGCTTCTATATATCCGCCTGCGGGCATACGGAAAGGATATCCCTTGAAACGATTTGTCGTTGATGCCAATGGCCGCCTGCGCTGGCCATGGCAGTGCGTGCTTCTGTTTTTGCTGTATTTTGTGCTGGCTGCCTTTGGGGAAATCTTCATCACCGGCCAGGTGATGGCCATCCTGCCCGATGACCGGGAAACGGCCTATCTGATAGCAGACGTGCTGATCAACACTTTGATCGCGCTGGCGCTGCTGCTGGGCTTTCGGTGGATCACCGGACGCGGCGTGGCTGATATGGGCCTGCGCCTGCCGGATGCGGACGCCGCCTGGAAGCTGGCGGCGGGGCTGGGCATTGGGGCGGCGGCCATCGGCCTGATGGCCGTGCTGCTCAGCGGCATGGGGGATATCTTCCTGCGCGCAGGCGGACAGGCCGGGCACCTTGCCCTGCATGTGCTGTACTTTGTGTCCGTCAGCGTGGTGGAGGAGGTGCTGACCCGCGGCGCGCTGCAGCACGCCATTGCAAACGCCGGGCATCCCTGGCCGGCGCTGGTGATCCCCTCGGTGTTCTTTGGCCTGCTGCACCTGGGCAACGCGTCCGTCACGGCGCTGGCGGTGGTCAATACCACGCTGGCCGGCCTGCTGCTGGCGCTGTAT
>Ga0123330_1001815_pt1 | contig 20275 bp, 19 predicted proteins | sample BioC13SIPDNA_2_FD_89704 | JGI IMG/M metagenome (GOLD analysis project Ga0123330, IMG submission 89704) | Anaerobic biogas reactor microbial communites from Washington, USA - Biogas_R2_A C13 SIP DNA | ecosystem: Engineered > Bioreactor > Anaerobic > Unclassified | place: Washington, USA... | reverse complement strand
CGGCAGCCATCGCCATCTTCCGCCGCCAGGACCTGAACGAGTAGTCCGGGCCTGTCCCGGCGTTGCTTCAGGCTGTTGCTTCAGGCTTCCGTCGTGACAGGCTGCGGCTGCAGCCGTAGGGCCAGCCGCGCCACAAACGGCGTCAGCAGCATCGTCAGCAGCCCCACCGAGATGACCAGGGAGTAGAGGTCGTCCGTGATCGCCCCGCCGTCCAGCGCGAGGCGGGCCAGGACAAAAGACAGCTCGCTCAGCTGAAAGAGCGTGACGCCAACCGTCAGCGCGTCGCCACGGTCGTGGCCGAAGAGGCGCATGATCCCGGCAAAGATCGCCATCTTGCCCGCGCTGACGACCAGCACCAGGAGCACGATCAGGAGGATATGCCGGCCGAGGTATGGCAGATCAAGCAGCAGGCCGGCAGAGACAAAAAAGAGGACGCCGAAGAGGTCGCGCATGGAGAGCAGCGCCCGCAGCGCGCGAGAACCCTGTTCGGTCACACTTAACAGCAGGCCGATGACAAAGGCGACCTCGACGAAGGTCAGTCCGTACAGGTAGGTTCCGGCTATGACCACAGCAGCGCTGGCAAAGACGACGAGGCCGGGCAGATCCTCGCTATTCAGCCGGCCAAGCGCCGCAAACAGCGGGGGCAGGATGCGGATGCCGAGAAAGAGCAGAACGGCCAGAAAGACGGCGCCTTCCAGCGCGGCGATGACGGCGCTGGAAAGATCGAGCGTCCCGGCCTGTATCTGCCGCGAGAGAAAGACAAACGGAATGATCGCCAGATTCTGCACGATCAAAATGCCGCGAACGACGCGGGCGACTGGCGTACCGGTCAGCTCCAGCGCGTTGAACGTCTGCAGGGCGATGATCGGGCTGGAAAGGGCAATCAGGGAAGCGAACCAGAACGCGTCGTCGCGCTGCCAGCCCAGGATCAGCCCGAGGAGCAGGCCGAGAAGCACCGTCAGGAGAAGCTGCAGCGGCGTTCCCAGGAGCACGCCCTTCGACGCCGGGCGCAGGGTGGCCAGCGAAAACTCGACGCCCAGAACAAAGAGCAGGAGGCTGACGCCCACCTCCGAAAGGTGCTTCGCGTCGATCAGGTCCGTGACTGTAATGCCGCCCGTATAGGGGCCGAGCGCGATACCGGCGAGCACAAAACCGAGGATAATCGGCTGGCGGAGGCGATGGGCCAGCGCTCCACCCACCATCGCGGCGACGAGGATGATCAGCAGGGTGGGAACAAGGCCGATCTCCACCTATACGTCCTCAAGCGGTCTGCGCTGGACAGGGGCCGGCGCCGTTTCCGTCGCGGTTTCCACCTCTTGCGCGTCTTCGTCAGGTTGGGGCAGATCCAGTATCTCCCGCACGCGCAGCAACGACTGATCGTTCGCGAGAACGAGAATCGTATCTCCCGGCTTCAACACCGTGTTTCCGGTTGGCACCATGAACTCCTCGCCCCGGCCGACCAGGACAAACAGCGCGCCCGGCGGCAGGCCCAGATCGACGATCCGCTTGCCGGCCGCGTGGGAATCCGGCAGGATGTCCAGCTCCACCAGATCCCCCTGGATCCCCCCGGTCGGCTCAAACTCCAGAGGCAGCCGCGGCCTGGCGCGCAGCGGCTGGTCCACCCCCAGCAAGCGGGCCACCAGGGGGATAGAAGTACCCTGGATCAGCACGGAGGTGAAGACGATGAAGAAGACGAGGTTGAAGATGGTAACGTTTGCCGGGATCTCTTCCAGCAGCGGGAAGGTCGCCAGGATAATGGGCACGGCGCCACGCAAACCAACCCAACCGACCATGGCCTTGGCGCGCAGCTCGAGCCGGATAGGCAACAGCGTGAGAAAAACGCTGATCGGCCGGGCGATGAGGATCAGGAACGCCGACAGCAGCAGCCCCTGGCCGGCCACTGCCAGAACGTGCGAGGGAAAGACCAGCAACCCCAGGGCCGTGAACATGGCGATTTGCATCAACCAGGCCACGCCGTCGTGAAAGCGCAGCAGCGTGCGCTTGTGGATGAAGACGCTGTTGGCGATGACGAGGCCGCCCAGATAGACCGCCAGGAAACCATTCCCGCCAATCAGATTCGCGGCGCTATAGATGATCAGCGCGGCGGCAATGGTGACCACCGGGTAAAGCCCATCGTAGTCCAGGTTAATCCGGTTCAGCACGAACACAGTCAACCGGCCAAAACCGTAGCCCAGCAGCCCGCCCAACACCATCTGCTGAATAAACATCGGGATCAGATCGACTACCGAAGCATCGGGCAGCGTCAGCAGGCTGATGAGCGCCGTCGTCAGAAACACGGCCATCGGATCGTTCGTGCCCGACTCCAGCTCGACGAGCGATTTAAGCTGCCCGCGCAGGCTCACTCCTTTGCTGCGCATGATCGCAAAGACCGCGGCAGCGTCGGTCGAGGAGACAATCGAGCCGAGCAGCAGCCCTTCAAGCAGGTTAAAGCCCAGCACTGCGGTGGCAAACAGGCCGACCAGCACGGCGGTCAGGGCCACGCCAATGGTCGCCAGCATTAAGGCGCTTCCCAATACCGGCCGGACCGACGCCCAGTTCGTGTCCATCCCGCCTGAGAACAGAATGTAGATGAGGGCGACAACGCCCAACGATTGGGCAATAGCCGGGTCGTCAAAGTGGATGCCGCCGGGGCCCTCGGAGCCGGCCAGCATGCCAATGACGACGAAGACGAGCAGCGCCGGCACCCCCAGGCGCCCCGTCGCTTTGCTGGCCACGACACTGGCCAGAAGAAGAATGCCTCCAATCAGAAGAATTTGATTCAGTTCCACAGGCCTCTCGCAGAGAACTGGGCCTTGTTCCAGGCACAGCCCCGTCATCTCTAGCTTTGTCCCCCGCCTGGCTAGACCTACCTAGTATAAACGCCAAAACAGCGTGAGGCACACGGGATTTGTCCCCACCGAAGGCCAAGCGCCTATTGGAGCGCGCCTGCCAGAATGGCAAGCAAGCATCCCAGCCCGCAACGCCGCACCGGCGGGATGCTCGCCTTCGGCCAGGTGGTCTCCCTCACCATATCCAGAAACCGGCGATCCCCATCCGCCGGTGAGGGGATGGCCTTACACGATATTCTCGGCAAAATCGGCGATAAACGCCTCGGGAATACGCACCGGCCGGCCCGACTCCGGGTCCACCCAGGCCCATAGCGCCCGCGCCCGGGCCAACAGTGCGCCATCGGTCACCCGCCGCACCGAGAAGTGGCGCACGGCGCTTGCCCGGCGCACGTCGCTGATCCACGTCGCCAGCTCCAGCTCCTCGTCCAGATAGGCCGGCGCCAGATACTCGATGCGATAGCGCCGGGCGACGATGGCGAAGCCGCCCTCTTCCAGCATCCGCTTCATCGTCCAACCCCGGCCACGCGCGTCGCCAATGGCGCAGTCCTCGAGGTAGTTGAGGTAGCGGGCGTTGTTGACGTGTCCGGCCGGGTCCAGGTCGCTCCACGAGACGCGCCGCATCTGGCGGAAAAGGCCGGGCGGCGGCGGGGGTGGCTCCGGGAATGGCTCGCGCGGCGGGACGTCGGGGCGCGGACCGTCCGGCAGGAAGGCAGCGACCATATCGCCGGGGACTGACGCCGGGCGCCGGCTCTCCCGGTCGATGAAGACCCAGTCTGTGCTCCCTTCCGCTACCACGGTGCCGTCGTCTGCACGCCGCAGCTCATAGCCCCGCCGGCTGCGCACTCGCCGGAAGTCGAGCACCCAGGTGCGGATGGCGACGGTGTCGCCGTAGCGCAGCGGCGCAAGATAGGCAATTTCCGTATCGCGCACAAACCAGGCGCGGTTCATCTCCCAGTAGCGCTGCATTGGATAGCCCACCGCCGCCGACGCCGCAAAGGCCGCCTCCAGCATATAGCGCAGGTAGCTGGCGTGGTTGACGTGCCCGTACGGGTCGCAGTCGTCGTAGCGAATGGGCAGGGAAAGCGAGAAATCCATACGCCTTAGTCTGAAGCGCTTGGCGTCGAGCCTTCAGCCAGCGTCCCTTGACTGGCGACCATCCATTTTCCAATGACCATTACCCTCCCACCTCGGCTCCTTCACCCAAACGGCCAGCAGCACCAGACCGCTGAGGCCGGCGGCAGCGCTGAGCGCGAAGAGCAACCTGTAGCCCATACCGCCGCCCAGCCCGATCCGCGCCAGCACACCGCCCAGCAACGGCGCCGTGAACCCCGCGACGCCGACGATGCTGTTCGCCAGGCCCGTGTAGGTAGGCCGGCGCGCCGGCGGGCTGAACTCCAGCACCACCAGAATCCCGCTGACCATCATGGAGCCGTAGGCGAAGCCGAGCAGAGCAAATACCCCATAGTACCAGGCCGCCTCCGGGGCCAGCCAGGCGAGGAGATAGGCCAGCGTGCCGGAGACCGCGCCGATCTTCAGAGAGAGCAGATGGCCGTATCGGTCGGCCAGGAAGCCGAGGATCAGGGTGCCGGCCGTCTGGCCCAGCAGCATCACGCCCGTATACTGGCCGACGACGGCATCGGCGACGCCAAAGCGGCGCAGCGCCGCCACCGTGAGGAAACCCTGGCCCATCCCGGCAAAGGCGATAAGCAGCCGGGCCACAAGGAAGCGCCGGAAGTTGTGGTCCTGGCCCATGATACGCCGCAGGTCCGTCCAGAAGTTGAAGCCATCTTTAGACAGCGGCTCTGGCGGCTGCACCGGCTCGCGCGTCAGGGCAAGGAACACCCAGCTTAGCGTCACGCCGACGGCGGCAATGGTAAAAGTGTAGACGAAGCTGGTGGGAAAGGGGAAGGTGGCCAGGAGCCAGCTACTCAACGCCGCGCCCGCCGCGCCCATCCCCGTGCCGATAAAGGTGGTCAGCCCCAGAAAGCGCCCCCGCTTTTCCACCGGGAAGCAGCGGGCAATCAGGTCCTGCCAGGCCGTGGCAATCACGCCCGCGCCGATCGAATGCCAGGCATAGGCCAGGATCAGCAGGGCCAGGGCCAGCCCGGCTGTTTCACGTGCAACAATCGCCGCGACGATCAGCAGCCACATCGGCAGCCGCTCCGCGAAAAAGCCCAGGTTGACCGCGACCGGCTTCTTGCGTGACAGCCGCTCCACGCTGCTGGCGGTGAAGAGCTGTGGCAGATACCAGCCCCCCTGCCCCAGCACGGCAATCGCCGCCAGAGGCCACGTCGCGTCCGACAGCTTGCTGATGAACAGGGGCAGGATCGTGCTGGCGCTGGCAAAGCTCGTCCCGAACCAGAAGGCAGCGCCGTCGAGCAGGTTCACCGTGAAGTTCCAGCGGTAATCGCGGTCGCGCTGTGCTTCGACCTCCGCGTCGGTGACGCGATCGGCCGGCAGGTCGGCCCGGACCAGTCGGCGCAGCAGTCGCCAGGTCCACGTGTGGCGCATCATGGCCCGGTCTCCAGCACCATGTCGCCCAGTGGGCGCCGGCGAGTGCGTAACTGGAAGAGCAGCCAGACCACCGCCGCCACTAGGCCCACGCCGGCCGCGCTGGCCGTCACCTGGCGGATCGTCCAGCCCAGCGAGTCCTGCGCTACACCGGCCCAGGTAATGCTCAACGATTGTGCCAGGGTGAGCACGGCGAACTCAAAGGCGAAGACCCGCCCGCGCATCCGGTCGGGCACGACCATCTGCAGGATTGACGAGCTGAAGACCCACAGCGTACCCGAGCCGACCGTGCGCACCAGCGTGCCGACGCCGAACCAGGCCAGGCTGGGCGCCATTGCCAGGATCAGAATACCCGCCGTCAGCGCCCAGAAGCTGGCGACAATCGCCCAGCGCATCCGCTCCGTCGCGTCGCCCAGCCAGCGCCGGAGCAGCAGCGGTCCAAAGCCGGTGCCGATCCCGCTGACCGTGTAGATCAGCCCCAGGACCAGCGCGCTCCCCCCGACGGCGCGCAGGCCGACCGCCAGGCGGTCAACGACAAGGACGTCCTCGGCGTAGTCGATCTCCAGGACGTTGATTGCCCCGTACACCAGGGAGCCGCTCGTCTTGATCAGGGCCAGGACCAGGATATACGGCTCGCCGCGCAGATAGCGGAGTCCATCGACAAAGTCGAGCCAGCCGCCCCGGCTCGTCGCCGCCCGCGCCTCCTGCAGGCCGGCCGGCAGGACGATTCGGGACATCAGCCAGCCGGCAACCAGAAAGGTGGCAGCATCCATGACGAAGGCGGCGGAACGGCCGAACAGCCCCGTGGCGACGCCGCCCAGGAGCGAGCCCACTGCCAGCATCGTACTCCAGGTGAAGGAGTTGAGCGCGTTGGCCGTGACAAGCTCGTCGCGCCGGACGATGTTCGCCAGCATGGCCGTGCCGGTCGGCGTGTATATCGCGCTCAGCGAAAACTGCAGCGCCGTCAGTAGGTAAAAGAGCCAGACATGGCCGGCATCGCGCACGAGCAGAAAGCCGAGCACCGTACAGGCACGCAGCATGTCGCTGGCGACCATCAGCGTGCGCCGGTTGAAGCGGTCGGCAAGCACGCCGGCGAGAGGGCTGAAAAGAAACAGGGGGACGAAGCGGACCAGAAAGAGCAGGCTGACGGCAGAACCGCTCGACGTCAGCTCCTGGATAAGGGAGGCTGAGGCGATGAGGTTGAACCAGTCGCCGATCTGGCTGCTTATGGCGCTGAACCAGAGATAGCGGTAATTCCGGTTGCCGCGGAGGAGGGCAATGTAGGTATTCATAGGCTATAATCGCGGGCCCCAGAGCAGCCCGCAAGAGGAGAATTATGCCACGGCACCCCCTGCCCTACCACTGGTCAATCGGCCAGTCTCCGCACGGCAGAAGGGCGCGCCGCCCTGCCCGCCGCGCCCTCTCAGCCGCTCTTTAGTAGGTGGGCTATCTTTCTGTATCCGTGCGGAGTAACGCTTCGTACGGTGCAACCGCCATCAGCTCGGCAGCGGCGGCGGCGAGGTCGTTGTCGAGCGTGACCAGCGCGTCGCCCTGCAGCTTCGTCAGGGCCACGTATTCGGCGTCCATCGTGTCGGGCCACCCCAGCCGGTCCGCTACGCTCCAGGCGACCTGCTGCAGGACACGATCCCCAAGCAAGCGGATGCGTAAGCCCCGCACATAACTGAGATGTTGTTCGGCTTCTTCTCTCGTCATGTTGCCTTCATGAACCAGGCGATAGAGCCGCGCAAGCAGCTGGGAGCGCAGCAGTGTCGGCGCCAGCAGTTGATGCTCTGGGGGCAAAACAGCACGCTCTTTGGCAAGACGCAGCGCCACCTCTGGGAAGATTACATATTTCGCCATCGTATCCTCGTTCGGGTCTTGAACTCGTCTGTCGTGCAGGCCGGCGTAGTCGCCGTCTCCCTGGGCGCGCCGTGCCTCGCTGCAAGCTTAGCACGTTCGCAGGTTCCTGCAGGCCAGGCTCTGGACCAACGCCCGACTTGTTCACCGCATGACCCTCGCCTTCCCGCCGGGTGTAGCATCCGTCGTATCTTGCGCACTATACGAAGGTGCCATTACCTGCCCCCATAGCCGGCCGTGTGGATATTTTATGTTAGATACTCATAATTAAAGGCGCTGCTTTTCCTCGCTTATCCCCTGCTCCAGCCCCCCTACTCGAGAAACCTCTCTTATGAACGATTGTTCGTTGTATTGTTCAATATATGAGCCACGTTTTTGACGTCTATTGCCCTTATCTGTTTGGTTGTCAGGGAGGCGAAAGTCGTTAAAATGTTTGATATTACCCGCGAGGGATCCGGTTGCGGGCCGGCGACGCGTCAGACCGCTGACTACAGCCTTTCGTGAAGGCCGTGCCGGCCCAGGCTGAGTCGCCATGAGCCCCTACCCCGGCCGGAGGCGCGCAGCGAGCGAGAACAGGTAAGCAATGGTAGAAGCAGACGGCGTAGCTCTGGAGCCCCTGGAACAGCGACAGGTTCTCTTTTACGACGACGAGGTGACCGCGGTGCTTGTCGAGGTTGGGGGGCGGCGCGAGGTCTTCGTGCCCTTGCGCCCCCTGGTGGACAACCTCGGCCTCGCCTGGTCGGGCCAGTACGAACGGCTGCGTCGCGATCCTGTACTCAGCAGCGAGATACGTTCCGTTCGTGTTACGCGAACAGAAGCAGCGCGTTCGGACCAGGGGGGCACGGTTGAGGTTAGCCGCGAGATGGTTTGCCTGCCGCTCGACTACCTCAACGGCTGGCTCTTCGGTATCAACGCCGCCCGCGTCAAGGACGAGATTCGCGAGCGCCTGATCCGCTACCAGCGCGACTGCTATCGCGTCCTGCACGAGGCGTTTGTAGAGGGCCGGCTGAGCGCCGACCCCGAGTTTGCCGACCTTCTGACCTCGGATTCGCCCGCTGCCCAGGCCTACCGCATCGCTGCCGCCATGATGCGCCTTGCTCGCCAGCAGCTCGTGCTGGAAACGCAGGTCGAGTCGCAGGGCCGGCAGCTTGCCGACCACGAGCGCCGGCTGGAGGAGGTCGAGGCCACGCTGGGAGATCCCGGTCGGCACATCACCCCGGATCAGGCCAGCCAGATCAGTCAGGCGGTGAAGGCCGTCGCCATGGCCCTGAGCAAGAAGAGCGGTCGCAACGAATATGGTGGCGTCTATGGCGAGTTTTACCGGCGCTTTGGCATCACGAGCTATAAGCTGCTGCCGGCCCGCCGCTTCGAGGAGGCCATGGGCTTTCTGGCAGAGTGGCACCAGAGCCTGGAAGGGACGGTGCCGTTTTAGGGAGGCGCAGTGACCCGCATCATCGCCATTGCCAACCAGAAAGGGGGAACGGGTAAGACGACGACGGCGATCAACCTCGCCGGCGGGCTGGCGCGCACGGGCAGGCGCGTCTTGCTCGTCGACGCCGACCCGCAGGCCAACGCGACCGCCGTATTCCTGGGCGTGCCTGCCGCCGCCGGCCCCCGCGAGTCGGCCCGGCCGACGCTGTACGAGGTTCTTCTGGGCGGGATGCCGGCTGCGGAGGCGGTCATCACTACCCGGCTGGGTGCAGATGACGATGCCCCAACCCTCGACGTGCTACCCAGTCACCTTGACCTGGCCTCGGCCGAGCTGGAGCTGGTCAACGCCTTCGAGCGCGAAAGACAGCTCCGGCAGAAGCTGGCGCCGCTGGTGGATAACTACGACTTTGTGATTATCGACTGCCCGCCGAGCCTGGGCCTACTGACGGTCAATGCGCTGATGGCGGCGACGGAAGTACTCATTCCCGTCGATCCGGGCCTCTTCCCGCTGATCGGGCTGAATCTACTGCAGAAGACGATCACCATGGTCCAGCAGGCAAATCCGGGTCTGAAGATGGCCGGTGTGGTGCCGACGCTGCTCGACCGCACCGCGCTGGCGCGGGATACACAGATCGAGCTGCAGCAGGCGTTTGGGACGCGGCTCTTGCCCGCTATCCCGCGGCGGGTGGCCATCGGCGAAGCCCACGCCGCCGGCAAAGATATTTTCGCCTATGACGGCAACAGCGACGGCGCCGAAGCTTATGCCGCGCTGCTGAAGGAGATACTCAACCGTGGCTAAGAAAAAGACAGGGCTGAGCAGCACGCTCTTTCGCGGCATCGATCCTTACGCGCAGGATGAGGAACAGCCTGCCGGAGATGTCGAGCGCCTTCCGGTGACGGCGATTCGCCCGGACCCGGGCCAGCCGCGACGCTTGCTGCCTGCGTTTCTGGCGGAAGGAGTGGCGACTGGGCGGCTCTCGCCGGTGGAGGCGATGCGGCGCTGGCTGGAGAGCGGCGAGCTGCCGGCCGCGTTGGAGGCGCTACAGCAGCTGGCCGGCAGCATCGAGCGCCACGGGCTGATCAACCCGATCTCGGTGCGCCGGCCGCGTGAGGGAGAAGCGCTACCGGATGGGGTGCGCTACTTGATCGTCACGGGCGAGCGGCGCTACTGGGCGCACGTGTTGCTGGCGGTGAGCGGGCGGCGCGTCGGTCAGGGGGAGACGGGCCATGATCCGGAGATGATCCGCGCCGCCGTGGTCGATGGCGGGATCAGCGTGCGCGCCCACCAGCTTATCGAAAACATCATGCGCGAGGACATTAACGCCGTGGAGAAGGCGCGAGGGCTGTGGGCGCTGCGCTACGAGATATCGGGCCTCAGCGGAGAGTGGGTGAACGATAGTTCACCATCACAGGAAGATGACGAGGTGAACGATAGTTCACCCGTCCCCCGCGAGCTGGTGCCCTGGAACCGCGTCTCCGAAGAGCTGGGCATCAGCAAGCGCTACCGCATCTTCCTCACCCAGGTACTCACCCTCAGCCCGGAAGCACAGGCCATCGTGCAGGAGCATGGGCTGGCCGAGACGACGATCCGGCCCATCGTCCAGAAGCTGCGCGACGAACCGGAACTGCAGCTTGCCGCGCTACAGCAGCTCGTCGCCTGGCAGATGGACAACGAGGCATTCGATGGGCAGCGGCGCTCCATCACCCGCGGCGTGGAAGAGCTGGTCGAGCGCCTTCTCCAGCAGAAAGAGCGGCCCGCAACAACGCCGGACGTCCAGCAGGCCGCCGCGGCCCTCGACGCCGAAGCGCAGACCCGCCGCTTCCGCCGGCGCATCCGTGGCGCCATCCGCTTCCTGCACGGCTTGCCCCGGCCGGAACGGGCCTTATTGGCCCGCGACCTCGCCCTCGACACCAACTATGCCGACGTCGTCGACGACATGCACGCGCTGCGCGACCAGATCGACGAGCTGCTACAGCGCGTTGACGAATACCGCGCCGAAGAGCACAGCGCGTGAAGTCCACGAGCCGGCTAAAGCAGGCCTGATTCCACAGCCCGCTGCCGCTCCGCTCCACGCCCTGCCTCTCAGTCGCGAAATTTCGCCCCTCTTGCCCTTCTTCTTGCCGAACAGCCACAACTTGACATATCAAGCGAACAACGCCTCCACGGCCCAATTTATGCCCCATTTTTGATTTTCATGAAATGCATATCTGCGTTGGGGTGGGGAGGCCCGTAATTATCTCGCCGCCATGACCCGGCAGTACACTCGCGCTCCACAAAAATCACAGGCCATCACCCCAATCACATAGATCACAGCTCAAGCTCCTTGACATCCGGCCAGACCCCGCTATAATCACGCTACCCCTCCCCCTAGGGGAGGGGGTGACGCTTACCTAACGTGACAGGTGAACGCATATGATGGACGAAAAAACACGGACCGACCTAAGCAGGCGACTGGCCAGCGCCGCCGGCCACCTCAAAGGCATCCAGCGCATGGTGGACGACGACGCCTACTGCATCGACGTTATCCAGCAGATCGAAGCCGTCCAGTCGGCGCTGCACAAAGTCAGCACGATGGTGCTCGACAACCACCTGCACACCTGTGTCACGGCCGCCATTCGCGGCGACGACCCTGACGAGCGCGAGCAATTGCTCCGTGAAGTAACCAGCGTTTTTGCCCTGTCAGCCAGACGCTAACTGCATTTTCTGAGGAGGATTTCCATGCAAAGCAAGACGTTCGTTGTTCCCGCCATTCACTGCAACCACTGTACCCACACCATCAAGATGGAAGTCGGCGACATCGAGGGCGTTGAGAGTGTCGACGCCGACGCCAACAGCCGCCGCGTGACGGTCACCTGGGACGATCCCGCAACCTGGGACGAAATCAAGAGCTTGCTGGAAGAGATCAACTACCCGCCGGCCGAGCCGCTGCAGATCAGCTAACCGGGTAATCAGAGGAGCCGGCGGGCAATGCGTGCCGGCCGGCTCGACGGGTTACGGAGTGCCATGAGCAAAGAGAAACAACTGACGCTGCCGGTCACCGGCATGACCTGCGCCAACTGTGTGGCCACGGTCGAGCGCAACACGCGCAAAGTGCCGGGCGTCAGCGAGGCTACGGTCAACTTTGCCAGCGAAAAGGTAACGCTGACCTACGACCCAACCGTCCTCAAGAATCCGCAGGAGGTCGTCGCCCGCATCCGGCGCGCCGGTTATGACGTGCCCACGGCAACCGTCGAGCTGGCGATCACCGGCATGACCTGCGCCAACTGCGTGGGCAACGTCGAGCGGGCGCTGAAGAAAGTGGACGGAGTCATCGAGGCGAACGTCAACCTGGCGAACGAGAAGGCCTACGTGACCCTCGCCGCCGGCACGGCGACCCAACCGGATCTGGTTGCGGCGGTGCGCCGGGCCGGCTACGACGTCGTCGAAGTCGAGGGTGAGGACGATCTGGAAGACGCCGAGGCTGCTGCACGCGAGGCTGAAATCCGCCACCAGTGGAAGCGGCTGATCGTCGGCGCCATCTTCACCCTGCCGCTCTTCGCCATGAGCATGGCCCGCGACTTTGAGCTGCTAGGCCACTGGGCGCACGACGCCTGGGTGAACTGGCTTTTCCTGTTGCTGGCGACGCCAGTGCAGTTCTACGTAGGCTGGGACTACTACGTGGGCGGCGCCAAGAGCCTGCGCAACGGCAGCGCCAACATGGACGTGCTCGTGGCTATGGGCAGTAGCGTCGCCTACCTCTACAGCGTCGCCGTGCTCATCGCCAAAACGTTGGGCTCCACCGCTCTGGGCGAACACGTCTACTTCGAGACCTCGGCGATGATCATCACGCTCATCGTCCTCGGCAAGCTGCTGGAAGCGCGGGCCAAGGGGCGCACGAGCGAGGCCATCAAGAAGCTGATCGGGTTGAGCCCCCGGACGGCGCGGGTCGAGCGGGACGGCAAAGAACTGGACGTGCCCATCGCCGAAGTTGTCCGCGGCGACGTGATCGTCGTCCGGCCGGGCGAGAAGATTCCCGTGGACGGCGTCGTACTCAGCGGCCGTTCCACTGTGGACGAGAGCATGATCACCGGCGAGAGCCTGCCGGTGGCTAAGGCAGAGGGGGACGCGCTGATCGGCGCGACGATTAACCGGCAGGGTCTCTTGCGCATGGAGGCGACGCGCGTCGGCCGGGAGACGGCGCTGGCGCAGATCATCCGCCTCGTGGAACAGGCGCAGGGCAGCCGGGCGCCTATCCAGCGGCTGGCCGATCAGGTAGCCGCATACTTCGTGCCCGCCGTGATCGCTATTGCCCTGCTGACCTTCGCCATCTGGCTGCTCAGCGGCGCAGGCTTCACCCCGGCCCTCATCCGCCTCACGGCCGTGCTGGTCATCGCCTGCCCCTGCGCGATGGGCCTCGCCACGCCGACCAGCATCATGGTCGGGGTAGGGAAGGGGGCCGAAAAAGGCATTCTCTTCAAGAACAGCGCCGCGCTGGAACAGGCCCACCGGCTGACCGCCATCGTGCTGGACAAGACGGGCACGATCACGCGGGGCGAGCCGGCAGTGACGGATGTCGTGGTCGGCGAGCAGGCCAATGGAATGGGGCCGGAACGGCTGCTGCAGCTTGCCGCAAGCGCTGAACGAGGTTCTGAACACCCGCTCGGTGAAGCGATCGTGCGCGCCGCACAGGAGAAAAACCTGCCCCTGAGCGTGCCGGAGACCTTCGAAAGCATCACCGGGCACGGCATCGTCGCTACGGTCGAGGGGCGGCGCGTTTTGCTGGGCAATCGCCGGCTGATGGCCCGCGAGCAGGTGCCGTTGAACGGGCTGGAAGCGCGCGCCGACGAGCTGCAGGCCGGCGCCCGCACGACGATGTGGCTGGCGGTGGACGGGCAGGCCAGCGGCCTGATTGGCGTCGCCGACACGATCAAAGAGGGTTCGTGCGAGGCGGTCCGCCAGCTCCACGAGATGGGCCTAACGGTGGTGATGATGACCGGCGATAACGAAGAAACGGCGCAGGCCATCGCCCGTGAAGCAGGCATCGACCGCGTCTTTGCCGAGGTGCTGCCGGGCGACAAGGCCGAATACGTTTCGCGGCTGCAGGCGGAAGGCTTCGTCGTCGGCATGGTCGGCGACGGCATCAACGACGCCCCGGCGCTGGCCCAGGCTGACGTGGGCATGGCTATCGGCACCGGCACCGACGTAGCCATGGAAACGGCCGACGTGACGCTGATGCGCGGCGACCTGCGCGCCGTCGCCCAGGCGATCTTCCTGTCGCGGGCGACGATGCGCAACATCAAGCAAAATCTGGCCTGGGCCTTTGGCTACAACGTCGCCCTGATCCCCATCGCGGCAGGCATCCTCGCCCCGTTCGACTGGGCGCCGAACTTCCTGCGCCAGCTCCACCCGATTCTGGCGGCGGGCGCCATGGCCTTCTCCAGTATCAGCGTCGTCTCCAACGCCCTGCGCCTGCGCCGGGTCCGGCTCTGATTGCATAAAGCGCTCTTCTGGGGCAAACTCCAGGGTACTCACCCGGCTGTCTGGGCGAGTGCCCTGTTTATTTTCCGCAACCAGCGGAGGACGCCATGGATCCTGAATGGATCACCATACTCCGCTCCTTCAGTTGGAGCAGCGCCGGCCAGGTCACGCTCGCTGCTCTTCTGGGGGGCATCATCGGCATCGAGCGCGAGTGGCGCGGGCGTCCGGCGGGCTTCCGCACGAACATCCTCATCTCGCTCGGCTCCTGCCTGTTTACTATCCTGAGCATCGAGGGCTTCCCGGTGAAGGGCAACGCGCAGGACACGGCGCGCATCGCCGCTCAGGTCGTCAGCGGCGTCGGCTTCCTGGGGGCCGGCGCTCTCCTGCAGACGCGCAACAAGACCAAGGGCATGACGACCGCGGCGACCATCTGGCTGGTCGCCGCAATCGGCATGGCCGTGGGCGTGCGCGCCTACTTCCTGGCGATCTTCACCACCCTGCTCACCACGGCCGTGCTGCAGCTCCTGCTGCCGGTCAGCAAGCTGGTCGAGGAAGAGGCCAAAATGCGCAAGCGCCGCGCCCATCATGACGACGACGAACATGGATTCACGAGCAAACATGATGACTGAGCCAGAGATCACTATCCGGCAGTACCAGGAAATCGTGGACACGTGGGTGCAGACGGTCGGCGTGCGCTATTACACCGAGCTAACCAACACCGCCATCCTGATGGAAGAAGTTGGGGAAGTGGCCCGCATCATGGCCCGCCTCTATGGGGACCAGAGCTTCAAGCCGGGGGCCGAGCCGCCCGATCTGGCCGACGAGTTCGCCGACGTGCTCTTCGTGCTCGTCTGCCTGGCAAACCAGACGGGCGTGGACCTGACTCAGGCAATCCGGCGCAACCTGGAGAAGAAGACGATGCGCGACCGGGAGCGCCACCAGAGCAACGAAAAGCTGCGGCGACCGCCTTCCCAGGGCTAGACCGATCGCCCGGAGCGCGCCTGCCATGCTGGCAGCCCCCGGACTAAAGTCGCGTGCATCTCCGATTGCCGGGCGCTATACTAGGCTTCGTGGAAGGTTGGAGCCAGGGCGCGGGTGCACAGCCCGATTGCTTTGGCGGTCACGTTTCTGGCTGGCGTGGCCTGTGTGGGCACGCCGCCAATCCAATCTATCTTTCATACAGAGGTCTGTTCCATGGAGCGCATTGAATTTACCCGCAACTATAGTGATCTCAGCACAAACGAGGGTTTCCAGTTCGAGTTCTTCTGCGACCGCTGCGGCAGCGGCTATCGCACCCCCTTCCAGGCGTCGGTGATCGGCCGCGTGTCGGGCGCGCTGGATACGGCGTCGGGCCTGTTCGGCGGCATCCTGGGCAAGGCCGCCTATCTGGGCGAGCGCGCCCGTTCGGCCGGCTGGGAGCAAGCGCACGATAAAGCGTTCGCGGAAGCGGCCGAAGAGCTGAAGCCTACCTTCGCCCGCTGCCCCCGATGCTCGAGCTGGGTCTGCCGCGACAGCTGCTGGAACGAGAAGCGCGGGCTGTGCAAGAACTGCGCGCCCGATCTCGGCGTGGAAATGTCGGCGGCCCAGGCCAGCCATTCGGTCCAGGAAATCTGGGCGCACGCGCGGATGGCCGAAGAGGACAAGAAGCTGTCCGAGGCCCACTGGAACGAGACGATCCGCGCCTCCTGCCCGAACTGCGAGGCGCCGCTGGCGACCAATGCCAAGTTCTGCCCCGAGTGCGGCGCGAGCCTGAAAGCGCCGGCCCACTGCACCGAATGTGGCGCCAAGCTGCAGCCGAACGCTAAATTCTGCGCGGAATGCGGCACGCCCGCCGGACAGAGTGGCTAAGACCGGTTAATCTATAAAGCGGGTGCCGCGCATCTCCATGGGCAGAGAGAAGATGGCGATGGCGGCGAAGGCCAGCAAAGGCCAGAGGATTGCCCAGGGCAGCAGCGCCGTCCGGCTGGGCGGCGCTGCCGTTCGCCCGGCGCGGCGGTCGAGCGCGTAGAGGCTGCCCGCCAGCCCGAGAAGCGTGGCGATCACCTGCAGCGGCAGCAGCCAGGAGAAGGGCAGGATCGCGCTCAGCGTCCAATCCGGCCGGCCGGCGAGGGCGAGCCCGTGGTCCTGCAGGAAGGCGTGCATCACCGGAATAAGGGCCAGCGCGCCGGTGGCAAAGTGGAAGCCGTAATGGGCCAGCCAGATGGCGAAGGCGAGGGGCAGGGCGGTGGGCGCGTAGCGGCCGAAGTTGTGGCGCAATAGCTCGCGGCTGCCGGAGATAGCCCGGCTCAGGGCGGCTACCCCCAACCCCGTCGCCGCCGGTAAGAGCAGATTAAGTGCGCCGAAGATGAGGACAAGGCGCAGGCCGATGGGCATCGCGCCCAGCCTCTCCAGCAGGTCGTAAAAGGGGGGCGCCATGCCAAAGGCGTTGCTCAGCGCGGCGAAGGCAAAGACCAGGGCGAGCAGGCCGAGGTCCCAGCGTAGCGGCCACGCGCCGGGATCGCTCAGCTCGGCCAGCGGAGAGCGCGGGACAAGGGCAACGTTCTCGTAGGGGCAGGCGCGGGCGCAATCCAGACAGAAGACGCAATCCATGTTGCTCGTCATCTGCGGCGGGAAGAGCAGCGTGCCGCAGCCCGGCACGGCGGCGCTGCCGTTAACGCACTCCTTGCCGGGGCAGGTGCGGCAGATGTCGCTATCCTGCACCGTGATCTGCATGGGGCTGATCGTACTGCTCAGGAAGTTGAAGCTGCCCAGAGGACAGACGTACTTACAGAAGGCGCTCTCCTCAAAAAGCGCTTCCAGGGCGAAGGCGGCGACGAAATACGCGACGGTCACCCAGGCGGTGAGCCAGGGGCTGGCCCAGAGGTCAAGCCACTCGTAGAGCAGCAGGAGGAGGGCAAAGGCGCCGATCGCGACCCACTTGTTGCGCAGACGCCGGGGCCAGCGCCAGCCGCGCAGGCTCAGCCGGTGGGCCAGCGAGCGCGGCAGGGCAAACGGACAGGCCATGCAGAAGAGGTTGCCGAACAGCAGCAGGACGAGGACGACGATGCCCCGGTAATGGAGCCAGACGGAGACCGTGGCAATGTTCTCCGGGGCCACCTGCGGGCCGGTGAAGCCGTCGTAGAGGACCAGCAGCGCCCACAAAAGCAGGGGGATTTGCAGCAGCAGCCGGCCGCGGGGCGCGCGTGCCAGCCGGCGGAGCACCTGCCCGCGCAGCAGGTTCGTCCGTGGCGCGGGCCGGCCCGCGGGCGACGGGGTCGAGAGGTGCACGGCAGTTAGCCCGACTCGACGCTCAGCTCGAAGCGCTCGACGGCGGTGCTGCCGTCGGGCAGGGTCGCTTCGACGGTGACAATCCAGTCGCCGGGCATTGTCCACTCGAAGGGCAGATCGTAGACGCCGGCCGGACCGCCGCTCGCCTCGGCCAGCACCGGGACCATGCCGGCGTGGTTCATATCCCCTTTCACGTTGAGCGCCGCATCTTCGATAGGATTGCCGTCTGCGTCCGCCAGGGTGATGATCAGGGTTGCATCCCCGACGACGGCCGGGTCGGGCTGCGTCGCCAGCGTGATGGCCACATCGCCGCCGGCGATCTGGTCGCTGGCGCGCGCGCAGCCGGCGAGGGCCAGCGCCGCAATGAGCAGAAGGAGGGTCAGCTTCAGTTTCATGGTTGGTCCTTCCTAGGGTGCATCACGCCGGATTTCGGCCTCGACCTCCAGTGGCTCGTGCTGCTCAAAGTGCAGCACCAGAGGGATCCGTTCGCCTGACACGAACGGTTCGACAATGCCCAGGCACATAACGTGCAGGCCGCCCGGCTCCAGCGAGACCGTTTCACCGGCCGGCAGGGGGATACGCCCCCCTTCGACGGGGTCCATGCTCATCACGTCGTGGTCGTCCATCGACGATTCATGTAGCTCCACCTGGCTACAGGCCGTCGTCTGCACGGCAACCAGCGCGTCGTCGGCGTCCCCGTTGTTGCGCAGCTCCAGGTAGAAGGCGCCGTTCTGCGCCATGCTGGGGGATTCGCGCCCCCAGACACCGCTGGCTTCGATGCCGCCGCTGTTGCCGCCGCAGCCCGCCAGCAACGCGCCCACCACGAAGAACAGAAGCAAGCCAACGCGCTGCACAGCCACCCTATTCCTCCAGCAAGAGTCGCACGTCGGCGACGATATCCTCGGGCGGCGTCTCGAAAGCGTAGGAGAGACGATAGCGGCCGGCCGGGTCCACGGCAAAGACGCGCGCCGTGTGATCGACCGGGTAGTTGCCGCTCGCGTCCGGCTCGCCCGCCTCGTAGAAGACGCCCCAATCGGCGGCGACGGTCGCTATCTCCTCCGGCGTGCCGGAGAGACCGGCGAAAGTGGGGTGGAAGCCGCTGGCGTAGGCATGGGCAATCTCCGGCGTGTCCCGCTGCGGATCGACGGTGATGAACAGAACCTGCAGCCCTTCGTCGCCTACTTCCTCCTGCACGCGGCGCAGGTCGGACATCGTCAGCGGGCAGACGTCGGGGCAAAAGGTGTAGCCGAAGTAGATCAGGACGACCTTCCCGGCAAAGTCAGAGAGGGAGACCGGGCGACCGCCGGCGCCGGTTAGCGTGAAGTCGGGAGCCGGCGCAGGATCGGACAGCAGCGTGCCCCGGAATTCCGGCTCCTGCCGGCAGGCTACCAGCAGCAGGAGGCTGAGCATGGCGACAAACAAGTAGAAGCGCAAAGGTAGCGGACGGTTCAACGATGAATCTCCAGGCCGTGCATCCTTTCACAAATACTCTCTGATTGTAGCCCACCTGCCTTGGGGGGCAACCGGAGCACAGCCCTGCTTAGGCCTCGTTAAGAGGGCGGCGGGGAACAAATCGCGTTTCCAACGCGTCTATGATGGGAGGCAGGTACCCTGCTTGTTTATGCTGCCTGCCTATCACAGACGATGTTCTCAACTGACGTGGAGGTAACCATGCGTCTGAAAAACCTGATTCTCATGACAATTCTTGTCTTCACAGCTGTGGCACTGGCAAGCTGTACGCCGGGCACGGGTGGAGAGCCGCCCGCGGCGACGGGCACGACAGCGCCCCCGGCCGAGACCACTGAGCCGACCGTCGAACCGACTGCTGCGCCGACCGCGACCACTGAACCCACCACCGAGCCGGCCGAAACGGCAGAGCCGGCGACCCCAACCCCTGAAGGCGATACGAGCGTGCTCGCCGGCACTGCCTGGACCCTGGTCTCCTTTGGCCCGGCCGGCGCAGAAGAGCCTGTCGTCCCCGGCAGCGAAGTTACCCTGACCTTTGACGCCGCAGGGCAGGCCGGCGGCTCTGGCGGCTGCAACTCCTACGGGGGCAGCTACCAGACTGACGGTGACAACATCACCTTCGGCGAGATTGTCAGCACGCTCATGGCCTGCACCGACGACGCGCTGAATGAGCAGGAAAGCCGCTTCCTGGCGGCGCTCGGTTCGGCCTCGACCTTGGCCCTTGAGGGCGACAATCTGACTATCACTTATGATGGCGGGCAGGGCGTGCTGAACTTCGTGCGCGAGGGCGCGGCAACCCCGACGCCCTCGGGCGACGCCGGCGTCCCCGTGCAGCTTCGCGAGCTATTCATGATCGACGCGACGAACGGCTGGGCCCTGGGCCAGGTCGAGGGCGACCCGGCCGAGCAGGTGCTGTTCACCGCTGACGGCGGCGAGAGCTGGCAGGTGCGCACGCCTGCTGACGCGCCGGCCGTTGAAGCAGGCATGGAGCAGACGCTTCCGCTGGCAGCTTTCTTTGACTCCGCCAGCCGTGGCTGGATGGCCTTTTCCCTGCCCGCGCCTGTTCCCGCGGACGCGACCCCGGTCGTCTGGCGCACCGAAGACGGCGGCGCAAGCTGGGAAGCGAGCGCCCCCCTCGACCTCGGCGATATGCCCTACGACTACTTTGTCCCCTCTGACCTCGGCTTCCTTGAAGGCGGCTTCGGCTGGATGCTAGCGCACCTCGGCGCGGGCATGAACCACGACTATATCGCTGTCTATACGACCGCCGACGGCGGCGCGACGTGGCAGCGGGTGAGTGACCCGAACGCGAGCCCCGACATCCAGTCCTGCAACAAATCTGGCCTCGTCTTCACCGGCGAGAGCGACGCCTGGCTCAGCGGCGATTGCCCGGGCCTGATGCCGCAGCTCTTCTTCTACCGCTCCACAGACGGCG
>Ga0123330_1001807_pt1 | contig 20370 bp, 20 predicted proteins | sample BioC13SIPDNA_2_FD_89704 | JGI IMG/M metagenome (GOLD analysis project Ga0123330, IMG submission 89704) | Anaerobic biogas reactor microbial communites from Washington, USA - Biogas_R2_A C13 SIP DNA | ecosystem: Engineered > Bioreactor > Anaerobic > Unclassified | place: Washington, USA... | reverse complement strand
CTTCCGCAACGAGATCACGCCGGGCAACTTCATCTTCCGCACCCGCGAGTTCGAGCAGATGGAGATGGAGTTCTTCGTCGAGCCCGCCACCGCCAAGGAGTGGCACCAGTACTGGATCGACGAGCGCACCAACTGGTATGTCGATCTCGGCATCAAGCGCGACAACCTGCGGCACTACGAGCACCCGGAGGAGAAGCTCTCGCACTACTCCGAGCGCACCGTCGACATCGAGTACCGCTTCAACTTCGCCGGCTCCGAGTGGGGCGAGCTGGAGGGCATCGCCAACCGCACCGACTTCGACCTCAAGACGCACAGCGAGCACTCGGGGGCGGACCTGACCTACTTCGACCAGACCACGGGGGAGCGCTACACCCCCTACGTGATCGAGCCGGCGGCCGGCCTGGGCCGTTCGCTGATGACCTTCCTGGTCGACGCCTACTCCGAGGACGAGGCGCCCAACACCAAGGGCGGGGTCGACAAGCGCACCGTGCTGCGGCTCGACCCGCGCCTGGCGCCGGTGAAGGCGGCCGTGCTGCCGCTGTCGCGCAACGCGGACCTCACGCCCAAGGCCCGGGACCTGGCGGCGCAGCTGCGCAAGAACTGGATGGTGGACTTCGACGACGCCGGTGCCATCGGCCGCCGCTACCGCCGCCAGGACGAGATCGGCACGCCGTTCTGCCTGACCGTCGACTTCGACACCCTCGAGGACCAGGCGGTGACCGTGCGGGAGCGCGACTCGATGAGCCAGGAGCGGATCGCGCTGGACCAGGTCGAGGGCTACCTGGCGCAGCGCCTGATCGGCTGCTGACCGCTCGTGATCGAGCACTTCACGCCCCGCGAGATCGAGGCGATGCGGCCGGCCGGCCGTTTCGTCGCCGACACCCTCGCCACGCTGCGGGACGAGGTCGCCGTGGGCACCAACCTGCTCGACATCGACGCCCGGGCCACCGAGCTCATCGCGGCGGCCGGGGCCACCAGCTGCTACGTCGACTACCACCCCAGCTTCGGGGCCAGCCCGTTCGGCAAGGTGATCTGCACCTCGGTGAACGATGCCGCCCTGCACGGTCTGCCGCACGACTACGCCGTGCGTGACGGCGACCTGGTGAGCCTGGACTTCGCGGTCGCCGTCGACGGGTGGGTGGCCGACTCCGCGGTGTCCTTCGTCGTGGGCCGGGCGCGCGAGGAGGACCTGCGCCTCATCGAGACCACGGAGCGGGCCCTCGCGGCGGGCATCGCCGCACTGCAGCCCGGCGGCCGGCTGGGAGACGTGTCAGCCGCCATCGGGGCCGTATGCCGTGAGGCCGGCTACGGCGTGAACCTCCAGTTCGGTGGTCACGGGGTCGGGCGCACCATGCACGGCGATCCGCACGTGCCCAACGACAGCAGGCCGGGCCGGGGCCTGAAGCTGCGGCCCGGCCTGGTCGTGGCGATCGAGCCGTGGCTGATGGCCGGGACCGACGAGATCTACACCGACGGCGACGGCTGGACCCTGCGCAGCCGGGACGGGTCGCGGGCCGCGCACAGCGAGCACACGGTCGCGCTCACCGACGACGGGCCCCTCGTCCTGACCGCCCGCGCCTGACCTCACCCCGCGCGAGTTGACCCCGCGCGAGTTGACCCCGCGCGAGTCCACCCCGGGTGAGCCCACCCCGCGTGAGCCCACCCCGGGCGAGCTCACCCCGGGCGAGCTGACCCGCGCCGGTCGGTGCCGGACGTCGTCAGGCGGTGTCCGGCCCGGTCGAGCGCACGGGTACCGCGACCTCCTGCGGCCGCCCGACGCCCCGGAGCGCGATCCCGGTGAGCAGCAGGCACAACCCGACACCCATCGCCATCGTCGCGACGCCGAAGGCCACGACGGAGGTGAAGAGCGAGGCCCGCAGGAACGAGGCCGACATGGCCGTCTGCCGCAGCGGGTCGTCCTGTGCGAGCTCGGCATACGTCTTGCCGCCGGTCGCGGCGAGGGCGTGCTTGTCGATGATGCCGGCCTGCGCGAACGCGGAGAAGGGGCCGTCGACCCGGTCACCCGCGAGGAAGTCGGCGTCGTCGGCCACCGTGATGTTGGCGGCCTTGAGCTGGTCGTGGACCATGTAGTACGTCACCGCGCCGGCGACGATCATGACGGCGCCGATGACGGCGATGATGGTGCTGAGAACCCTGGATCGTCCGGCCATGTGCTACCTCCGTGCTGTGCGGTGGTCTGGCCACGCAATCGCGTGATCGGATCCAGTATGTCGGAGCGGGGGCACGGCGGGACAGATTTGCGCAGCATGACTTTCGTGGCGTCGAGGACGGACCCCGACGCAGGCCAGGGGCCCGGGAGGCATCGCCTCCCGGGCCCCGCGCGGCCCTGCCTGCGCCGCCTGTGCCGTGCCCGCGCTCAGGGCTGGTACTGCATCCCGGCGGTGACCACGTTCCCGTCCTCGTCCTGGACGACGCGGATCAGCGCGGTGCCGGACTCCGGATCGGCGTCCATCGCGGCCGTGATCTCCGCGATGAGGGCCCCGCAGGTGTCGGTCTTCTCGTTCAGCCCGGCGGGCTCGCCGCCGGAGAGGCAGCTGCTGCCGTCGAGGGAGACGGTGATGGTCTCACCGGTGCCCCGGGGCACCTCGGCGAAGCCCTCGGTGACCCACTCCTGCACCTCACCGGTCAGCTGCAGACCGTCGATCTCGGTGACGCCGACCATGGTGGTGTGCACGACGGGTGCATCGCCGGAGAGGAAGAGCGTCTCGCTCGCCAGCGTCGCCAGGTAGGCGACCCCGACGTGGTCGGAGAGGAAGACGCCGGCGCCGGGGATCCAGACCTCGGCCAGCTCGAAGGTCGCCCCCGAGTCGCACGTGGCGGCCCACGTGGCGGACTCGGCGTCGTGCCCGTCCACCTCGATCGTCTCCTCGCCGACCGGCTCCACACTCACCACGGTCGCGGCCGGGTCCGGGGCGCAGACCAGCACCTGCGGGTCGCGCATCGCCGCCTGGTCCGGCTTCGCGTCGAGCCCGCTGGTGATCCGGAAGCCGAACTCCTCGCAACCGGTGGTCGTCCAGGCCTCGGTCGTGCTGACGCAGGTGATCGCGCCGGCCTCGGTCCCGGGGTTCTCACCCATGGACACGGCCATCCACTCGCCCTGCTCCACCAGGTCGATCCAGTGACCGCCCCCGATCGGCACGGCGAACTCGCTGACGTCACCCGTGTCCGGGTCCTCGGTGGACGGGGTGTCGGTCTCCGGGTCGTCGGCCGAGGTCGCCTCCTCCTCGGTGGGGGAGGTCGTCTCGTCCTGGGTCGGGCTCGCCTCCTCCTCGGTCGGGGTGGTCGTCTCGTCCTGGGCCGGCAGGCTCGCCTGGTCCCTGGTCGCGTCGTCCTCGACGGTCGGGGAGTCGGCTGGCGGCAGCACGCTCGCGTCGGGGGTCAGTCCGCCGCTGAGCGCGAAGGCCGTCGCGGCCGCCGCCGCGACGAGGGCCACTCCGCCGCCGCCCCCGGCCAGCAGGCGCCGGGTGCGGCGCCGGCGACCCTCGCGCCAGGCGGTGGCCGCCAGGTCGACGGTCGGCTGGGGGCCACCCGTGCTGTCGGGCCGCAGCGCGTCACTCATGACCCGGTCAAAGTCTCGTGCGTTCATCGCAGTCCCTCGCTCTCGTTCAGGGCCGGCACCGTGTCCGGCAGCAGGGCACGCAGCTTCTTGGCGGCCGCGTTCGCCTGGCTCTTGACCGTCCCGACACTGATGCCGAGCGTGTCGGCGATCTGCTTCTCGGTCTGGTCCTCGAAGTAGCGCAGCACCATCACCGCGCGTTGTTTGGGCGGCAGCTGCAGGAGCGCCTCCCGGATGCCTTGCCCGGTGGCCCAGGCCTCGATCGGGCGGTATGACGTGGCCCCCGCCCGTCCTCCGGCCTCACCGGGGTCCGCGTGCAGCGACTCGCGCCGGACCTTGCGCCACCGCGACACCGAGTCGCGGTACATGGTGCGCTTCACCCAGGCGTACTCGGCCCCCCGGTTGATGGACTCCCACCGGTCCGCCAGCTTGATCAGCGCCTCCTGCACCAGGTCCTGCGCCGTGTGAAAGTCACCCGTCATCAGCGTCGCCGCGTGCAGCAGCGCCTGCTGGCGGGCACGGACGAACGAGATGAACTCAGCCTCTGCCGTCTCGGTTCCTACAAGTACTCACCTCCCTTTGCTGTCCCCCGGAGCCCCCATTGGTCCCGGTCTGGCACAGAGACGCACGCTAGCCGGAGGAAGGTTGGGTCGGGGTGGGAATGGATTGGCGCGACCCTCCGTTGAGAAGGTTGAGCATTCAATCAAACTGCCGGCGACAGGGTCGGTGAGCGGAAGGAAGGCAGTCATGCAGTTCGGCATCTTCAGCGTCAGCGACATCACGACCGACCCCACGACGGGCCGCACCCCGACCGAGGGCGAGCGGATCCAGGACCTGGTCAAGATCGCACTGAAGGCCGAGGAGGTCGGCCTGGACGTCTTCGCGACTGGCGAGCACCACAACCCGCCCTTCTTCGCCTCCTCACCGACGACCTTCCTGGGTTACATCGCGGCGCAGACGACCACCCTCCAGCTCTCCACCGCGACCACGCTGATCACCACCAACGACCCGGTGAAGATCGCCGAGGACTACGCGATGCTGCAGCACCTGGCCGGCGGCCGGGTCGATCTGATGATGGGCCGGGGCAACACCGGCCCGGTCTACCCCTGGTTCGGGCAGGACATCCGCAACGGCATCGCCCTGGCGGTGGAGAACTACCACCTGCTGCGGCGGCTGTGGCGCGAGGACGTCGTGGACTGGGAGGGCAAGTTCCGCACCCCGCTGCAGGGCTTCACCTCCACGCCGCGTCCGCTGGACGGCGTCCCGCCGTTTGTGTGGCACGGCTCGATCCGGTCCCCGGAGATCGCCGAGCAGGCGGCCTACTACGGCGACGGCTTCTTCCACAACAACATCTTCTGGACGATGGACCACACCGCCCGGATGGTGGACCTCTACCGCCGCCGCTACGAGCACTACGGCCACGGCCGCGCGGACCAGGCGATCGTCGGCCTGGGCGGTCAGGTGTTCATGGCCAAGAACAGCCAGGACGCGGTGAAGCAGTTCCGCCCGTACTTCGACGTGGCGCCCGTCTACGGCCACGGCCCGAGCCTGGAGGAGTTCACCCGGGCCACCCCGCTGACCGTGGGCAGCCCGCAGCAGGTCATCGAGCGGACCCTGGGCTTCGCCGACGCGGTCGGCGACTACCAGCGCCAGATGTTCCTGATGGACCACGCCGGCCTGCCGGTCGAGGTCGTCCTGGAGCAGATCGAGATGCTGGGCTCCGAGGTGGTCCCGGTGCTCCGCAAGGAGTTCGAGTCCCGCCGTCCGGCCGACGTCCCGTCCGACCCGCCCACCCATGCCAGCCTGATCGAGGCCGGTGACGAGCACGCCAACGCCGCGATGGGACCCCGCAGCCGCGTCGAGGCCGGGAGCAACTGATGGCCCGCAAGCTCGTCGTCATCTCGGCCGGCCTGAGCGTGCCGTCCTCCACCCGGATGCTGGCCGACCGCATCAGCGGCGGCGTGCAGCGCGAGGTCACCGCCCGCGGTGAGGGACTGGACGTCGAGGTCGTGGAGCTGCGCGGCCTGGCCCGCGAGATCGCCGACCACCTGGTCTCCGGCATGCCGCCGTCCGCCCTGCGACACGCGCTGAGCGCCGTCTCGTCCGCCGACGCGGTCGTGGCGGTCACCCCGGTGTTCACCGCGTCCTACTCCGGTCTGTTCAAGTCCTTTATCGACCTGCTCGACCCGGACGCGTTGACCGGCAAGCCGGTCCTGGTCGCGGCCACCGCGGGCACCCCGCGCCACTCACTGGTGCTGGACCACGCGCTGCGGCCGCTGTTCACCTACCTGCGCGCCGTCGTCGTCCCCACCGGCGTCTTCGCGGCGACCGAGGACTTCGGTTCCAACGGCGGCCGCGACGGGGAGGACGGCCTGGACCGCCGCATCGCCCGGGCGGCCAGCGAGCTGGGTGCCCTGCTGGTGTCGACCTCCGGGTCGGTCCCCGGCTTCACGGCCCCCGCGGTCGACGAGGTCGGCAAGGTCGACCGCATCTCGGAGGACTCCCTGACGCCCTTCGAGCAGCTCCTGGGCAACCAGCTGCGCTGACCACGCCACACGCACCGCCCGCCGGTGCATGTGGATGTCTTCACGCACCCTCGGGGGACCTCGTGTGAAGGACCCATGCACATGTACGTCTCGGGGGAGCCTCGCTGACGTTGGTGGAGCCGCGTGACACCTACCCTGTTGCAGGTGGACTTCGACACCAGGGTGGGCTGCTATGCGTGGATCGAGCGGGACGAGCACGTCCTGCTCGCGCACTGGGGTGGCTACACCCGGGCGGACGGGCGACACATCCGCCCGTGCTGGACGCTGCCCGGCGGGGGTCTCGAGCCGCACGAGACCTGCGAGCAGGCTGCGGTTCGCGAGGTGGCCGAGGAGAGCGGGTATGCCGTGCGCCTCACCGGATTCCTGGGCACCGGCACGACGATGATCGCGACGCCCGACCGAGCGATGGCGACGGACCGGCCGATGATGCTGGTGCAGCTGGTCTACTCCGCCGAGATCGCGGACGGCGACCTCCGCGCGGAGACGGACGGCTCGACCGACGACGTGCGCTGGGTGCCCCTCGCCGACCTGTCCAGCCTGCCCTGCGCGAGCCTGGTCGGGGTCGCCCTCGACCTGCAGCAGCGGCACCGGGAGGGCCCGGTCGTCGACGACACCCCGGTCGACGAGGAAGCTGTGGCCCGCATCGTCGCCGCAGCGCACCACGCGACCGCTCGCGGCGCCACCAAGGTCATCACGATCGATGGCCCCAGCGGGTCGGGCAAGACGACCCTGGCCGAGGCGGTCGCCCACGACCTGGGCTGTCCGGTCGTGCACATGGACGACCTCTACCCGGGCTGGGACGGGCTCGCCGAGTCCGTCGATCTGGTGACCGACCAGGTGCTGGAGCCGCTCAGCAGAGGTGAGCACACGGCATACCGGGTCTGGGGCTGGACCCGTGGGGACTGGGGGAGGACCGCCAGGCTGCCGGCGACCGACGTGCTGGTGCTCGAGGGGTGCGGCAGCAGCGTAGGGCGCGCGGGGGAGTATGCCGCGGTGCGGGTCTGGGTGGACGCCGACGAGCAGGTGCGACACCAGCGGGGCCTCGAGCGTGACGGGGAGATCTTCGCGCCGCACTGGGACCGGTGGTTGGCGCAGGAGCGCGCGCTGTTCGGGCCGGACCGGACGGCCGAGCGGGCCGACCTCACGGTGCGGACGTAGGCCGATCGCCCGGCTGGGTGTTCCTGCGTTGGTGCTCCAGGGCGGAGCTCCTGTGCCTATGGTGCCGTTATGGCCGGACCTGCTGCTGACTGGGGCACGATCGTCCTGCACGTCGACGGTGCGATCACGACCGCGGAGGTGCGGGCGCGGATCGATGGTCAGCGGGTCGATCTCACTTTGCCTGCTACCACGGTGCCGGTGGCGCCGGGCCGGCACGAGGTTGAGGTCGAGGGCCTTCAGGGTTTCGTGACCACCTTTGGTGAGACCCGGGCGACGGTCGACGTGCCACCCAGGCAGCACGTCGACCTGCACTACGCGTTGCCCCGCACGACCCTGTCCGCGGGACGCCTCGGTGAGCAGCCGCAGCAGCGTTCGTGGGGGCCAGACTGGCGACACATCGGGATCGTCGTGGGGGGCGTGCTGCTGGTGCTGCTGCTGGGGATCGCCGCTGTTGTCGCATGGCAGGTTCTCGGCGCGGGGTGAGGTGACTCGAGAGGGGCGGGAGTCCCGGCGTCACCACTCCAGGCCGAAGGCGTGGAACACCGCTGCTGCAAGGGCGGGTTCCTGGTCCTCTCGCAGCGTTCCGATCTGCGGGCCGAGATCGTCGACCGAGATGGTGTAGATGGTGTCGAGGTTGACAACGGAGTCGTGGTCCAGCCCGTTGGCGGGACCGACCGGCAGCTCGACCGACAGACCGCGACGCGTCGAGGTGATCGCAGCGATGGTGACGGAGGTGCGTGCCTGACGGACCTCGGCCCGCGTCAGGACGAGCGCGGGCCGGACCTTGTCGAGCCGCACCGCGTGGATCGGCCGCATCAGCGCAGGCCCGGGAAGTCGCGCCGGCTCTGCATCCAGGCGTTCAGGGCGTCGAGGTCGGGATCAGACTCGGAGGTGCGGTAGATCTCGGCATCCCGTTCGTAGAGCCGGCGCCGTAGCTCCCGCTCCAGCGCGGACTCGACGATCTCCGCCCGGCTGCGCACGGCACCGGAGCGCACGAGCTCGTCGATCCTGGCGACGAGCTCGTCGTTGAGACGGAGCGAGACCTGCGTGGACATGGTCTGAGTGTAACCCAGAACGGTTGACAATACGGGTTACACGCGGACGGGGTCGTCCCTGCGAGTGCCCGGGCACGCCATCCGACCTACGGTGGACGAGACCCCGAAACCGACCCAGAAGGAGACAGCAGCATGGCTGCACTGAACGGCAAGAAGGTCGCGTTCCTGCTCACGAACGGCTTCGAGGACAGCGAGCTCACCTCGCCCTGGGAGGCGGTGACGCAGGCCGGCGCGACCGCGACGCTGGTCTCGCCTGAGACCGGCACGCTGACCGGCAAGAAGGGCCACGAGGCCTCGGTCGACCAGCAGGCGGCGGACGCCGACGCCGGTGAGTTCGACGCGCTCATGCTGCCCGGTGGTGTCGTCAACGGCGACAAGCTGCGGATGGACGAGGACGCGGTCGCCTTCACCAAGGCGTTCTTCGAGGCCGGCAAGCCGGTCGGCGTCATCTGCCACGGCGGATGGATCCTCACCGACGCGGACGTGCTGCGGGGACGCACGCTCACGTCATACCCCAGTCTGAAGACCGACCTGCGCAACGCCGGTGCCGAGTGGGTCGACGAGGAGGTCGTGGTCGACCAGGGGCTGGTGAGCAGCCGGACCCCGGACGACCTGCCTGCCTTCAACGCCAAGCTCGTCGAGGAGATCGGCGAGGGCCGGCACGAGCGCCAGACCGCCTGACGCCGGCATCGAGCCAGTTCGCTGGCGTCCAGGTCCGGTCGCCGCGCTCCCGAGCCAGGAGGAGCGCGGCGATCCTCGCGGATTCCGGTCGGGCGCAGCATCGGTGGGACAATCGGTGGCGACATGACTGCCACCGCGACCACGACCCTGCCCGAGACCGCCGCCCCCGAGACGGGGCGGCGGGTGCTGCCGCCCCTGCGGATCGGGCGCCACACCATCGACTCGCCGGTGGTCCTGGCCCCGATGGCGGGCATCACCAACCGGGCCTTCCGGCGGTTGTGCCGCGAGGCGGGCGCGGCGGGTCAGCCGGCCAGCGGGGCGACCTCGCTCTACGTGAGCGAGATGATCACCTCCCGGGCCCTCGTGGAGCGCACGCCGGTGTCGATGAAGCTCATCGAGCACGACCCCGAGGAGCAACCGCGCTCGATCCAGCTCTACGGCGTCGACCCGGCCACAGTGGGCCGCGCGGTCGACCTGCTGGTCTCGGAGGACCGCACCGATCACATCGACCTCAACTTCGGCTGCCCGGTCCCCAAGGTCACCCGCAAGGGCGGCGGCGCGGCGCTGCCGTGGAAGACCGAGCTCTTCCGGGGCGTCGTCTCCGCGGCCGTGCGGGCCGCCATGCCGTATGACGTGCCCGTCACCGTGAAGATGCGGGTCGGGATCGACGCCGACCACATCACCTACCTGGAGGCCGGACGCATCGCCGAGGGCGAGGGTGCCGCGGCCGTCGCGCTGCACGCCCGCACCGCGAGCCAGGCCTACTCCGGCCAGGCCGACTGGTCGCGGATCGCCGAGCTCAAGCGCACCGTCACCTCGGTGCCGGTCCTGGGCAACGGCGACATCTGGTCGGCGGAGGACGCCCTGCGGATGGTCGAGGAGACCGGGTGCGACGGGGTCGTCGTGGGCCGTGGCTGCCTGGGCCGCCCGTGGCTCTTCGCCGACCTGGCCGCGGCCTTCGCGGGCTCCGACCTGCGCGTCACCCCCACGCTCGGCGAGGTGAGCGCCACCCTCCGCCGTCATGCGGAGTACCTCGTCGACTTCCACCAGGACGAGAACAAGGGTTGCCGCGACATCCGCAAGCACATTGCCTGGTACTTCAAGGGCTTCCCGGTCGGCGGCGCCTTCCGCAACCAGCTCGCGCTGGTGGACTCCCTCGCGGCGCTGGACGACCTGATCGGCGGCCTCGACGGCAGTATGCCGTGGCCCGGCGACGCCGCCGAGGGCCAGCGGGGCAGGGCCGGGTCCTCCCGGGTCGTCGCCCTGCCCGACGGGTGGCTGCAGTCGCAGGACCTCAACGAGGCGCAGCGCGAGGCCGTGGCGCGGGCAGAGGGCACCGTCACCGACGGCGGCTGACCGCAGCCGGAGGCTCACCGCCCACGCAACAACGGCGTGCCCGGTCATCGCACGTGTGAAACCTTCACAACTCCTCCACAGGTCGCACCCCCGCGGAGCACCTCGCGGAACCTAGTCTCGGAGTCATGACCGAGCCCACCCGCTCCGACAACGCCGCAGGGCACACGCTGCTCGTCGTCGAGGACGACCCGACGATCAACCAGGCGCTCTCGGACCGGCTGGTGGCCGAGGGCTTCACGGTGGTCCGTGCGGTCGACGGCCCCGGCGCCGTCGCGGCGTTCACCGAGCACCGCCCCGACCTCGTGCTGCTGGACGTCATGCTTCCCGGCTACGACGGGCTCGAGGTCTGCCGGCGCATCCAGGCGGAGCGTCCGGTGCCGGTCATGATGCTGACGGCGCGGGTCGAGGAGACCGACGTGCTGGTGGGACTCGGCGTCGGGGCGGACGACTACGTCACCAAGCCCTTCCGGATGCGCGAGGTCGTCGCCCGGGTGCGCGCGCTGCTGCGCCGGGTCGAGCGGGCCGCGGAGCTGGCGAACACCCCCGAGGCGATCGTGACCGTCGGCGACCTACACCTCGACCGCGGCGCGCGACGCGTCCGGGTCGGTGCCGACGAGGTCCACCTGACCCCGCTGGAGTTCGACCTGCTGGCGGCCCTGGCCGCCGAGCCCGGCGCCGTCCAGACCCGCGAGGACCTGATGTCCGGCGTCTGGGGCTGGGCCGACGCCCGTGGCACCCGGACGCTGGACAGCCACGTGAAGTCGCTGCGCGCCAAGATCGGCGCCGACCGGGTCCGCACCGTGCACGGCGTCGGCTACGCGCTGGAGGTGTGATGGTCATGGCAGGCGCTGATCTGGTCCCCGTACCGGACCACGGTTCCGTCGCCACGGACCGTCCGCTCGACCCCGTCGGGTCGATCAAGATCAAGATCGGGCTGCTCGTCGCCCTGAGCATCCTCGCGGCGGCGGTGGTGCTGCAAGTGGGCAACCGTGCCGGGGTCCCCGCCTGGCTGACCCTGCCGGTCACCGTCGCCGCCGCACTGGGGGTCACCCAGTGGCTGGCCCGGGGCATGACCGCCCCCCTCGGCGAGATGACCAGCGCAGCCGGCCGTATGGCGCGCGGAGACTACGGCGCCCGCGTCACCGCCACCTCGGCCGACGAGGTCGGGCACCTGGCCCGGGCCTTCAACACCATGGCGGACGACCTCGCCACCGCCGACCAGCAGCGGCGACAACTGGTGGCGACCGTCTCGCACGAGCTGCGCACCCCGCTCGCGGGACAGCGGGCCCTGCTCGAGAACCTCGTCGACGGCGTCGTGACACCGGACGATGCCGCCCTGCAGGCCGCACTCAACCAGTCAGAGCGTCTGAGCACCCTGGTGGAGGACCTCCTGGACGTCAGCCGCGTCGACGGGGGAGCGGTGTCCCTGGACCTGGAGCCGGTCACGGTGCGCGACCTGCTGCACCGCGCGGTCGAGGAGTCCGAGGTCGGAGGCCGTCCGGTCCGCTACGAGGTTAGCGTGGCGCCGCCGGACCTGGAGGTCCGGGCGGACGAGGCGCGCCTGCACCAGGTGGTGGCCAACCTCCTCGACAACGCCTCCCGGCACAGCCCGGCCGACGGCGTCGTGCGGGTCCGCGCGAGCGCACTCCACGACGGGGCCCGCTGGTCGCTGGAGGTCGCCGACGAGGGGCCGGGCATCCCGCCCGACCGCACCGAGTCCCTGTTCGCCCGGTTCGGCACGGGTGACGCCAGTGGCGGCGGCACCGGCCTGGGACTGGCCATCGCACGCTGGGTGTGCGAGCTCCACGGCGGCACGATCGTCGCCGTTCCCGCCCCGGAGGGTCAGACGGGCGCCCGCATCCGGGTCGACCTGCCCACTGATCCCCAGCCGTCCGCCAGCACGAACCCGCCGACGTCTGCTGCCACCGCGTTCACCCTCGACCGCACGACCCAGGAGGCCACTGTGTCCACCACCTCGCCGCAGGCTCCCACCCCCGAGGGGGCCGGGACCGCTACCTGGTCGCACGCTCCCACGGCGGAAGGCGCCCCGCCCGCCCACGCGACACCTGACGCCTCGACGACGTCGGTGATCGGCTCCATGTTCGGGAGCTTCTGGCCGGAGCGGGAGAGCCTGCGCACTGCCCCGGTCGCACTGTTCGGGTCGCTGGCCGTCGGGCTGCTCGGTGCAGTGGTCCTGCCCGATCGTCTCTTCGGGCTCGGCACCTTCCTGGTCCTGATCGCGGCGGGGGCGCTCGTCCTGCGGATGTCGATTCACCGCTCGCGGGTGTGGACCGTCGTCTCGGCCGCGTTGTGCGTCTGCTTGGGTGCCCTGGTCGTCGTCCGTGCCGCCGAGTGGGTCGCCGTGCTGGCGGTGATGTCGGCCGGCGTGCTGGTCACGACCGCCCTCACCGACGCCCGGCGTCCGCTCGCCATGGTGGCTGGGGGAGTCTCCTGGGTGCTCAGCGGGCTCCGCGGTCTGCCGCTTCTCGGCCGCACGCTCACCGCGACGAGCAAGCACCACGTCCTCTGGCCCGCGCTGCGGACCGCGGCGATCTCCCTGGTCCTCCTCGTCGTCTTCGTCGGCCTCTTCGCCTCCGGTGACGCCCTCTTCGGGACCTGGGTGTCCGACATACTGCCCGACGTCCGGATCGCCGACACCCTGGTGCTGCGTGCGTTCACCTGGTTCATGGTCGGGGGACTGGTGCTGGCCGCCTGCTACCTGGCGCTGAACCCGCCGCGCGTCGCGGCGGTCGGGCCGGGCGAGCCGCGGCCGGTGCAGCGTGCCTGGGAGTGGCAGGTGCCGGTTGGTGTGGTCATCGCCGTCTTCGCCGCGTTCCTCGTCGCGCAGGCCACCGCGATGTGGGGCGGGCACGACCACCTGGAGGAGACCACCGGCCTGACGTATGCCGAGTACGTCCACCAGGGCTTCGGCCAGCTCGTCGTCGCGACCCTGCTGATGCTGGTCACCATCGCGGTCGCCGTGCGCAGGGCCCCGCGGGAGACCCCTCGGGAGCGGCAGGTGCTGCGCCTCATGCTGGGTGCGCTCTGTCTGCTGACCCTGGTCGTCGTCGCGTCGGCGCTCTACCGGATGTCGCTCTACCAGGAGGCCTACGGCTACACCGTCCTGCGGGTTCTGGTGGACGCGTTCGAACTGTGGCTGGGCCTGCTCGTCGTGCTGGTGATGGTCGCCGGCATCCGGCTCTCCGGCGCGTGGCTGCCCCGTGCGGCCCTGGTCTCGGGGGCGGTGTTCCTGCTGGTGCTCGGCCTCGCGAACCCCGAAGGGTGGGTGGCGCAGCGCAACATCGATCGCTACTTCGAGACCGGCAAGATCGACGTCAACTACCTCGAGTCCCTGGGACCGGACGCGACCCCCGCGATCGTGGAGGGGCTGTCCGGCTGCGTGCTCGTGTCGGTGGCGGAGGAGGAGCGCGAGACCGACTGGCTCGAGTGGAACCTCGGCCGGGCCCGCGCCACCGCACTGCTGCCGTTGAACGGCGACCGGCACCTCGACGGACCGCAGTGCCCGCCCGACACGATCCTGGAGTGATCCCGCAGTCCGGCCGGCCACGCCTTCGGTGAGCCCGCACAGGGGTGTGACCCCGCTGCCACGGGTGGTGGTGGCGGGGTCGGGGGCGGGGTGTTCAGGTGTCGACCAGTGGTCCGGTCGGGGCGTCGGGGCCGCCGGGGAGGTGCCAGATGACCTCGGTGGGGGTGACGGTGGCGGTGTAGCCGTACCGGTGGACGATGACGTGGTGCCGACGGCACAGCGCGGCCGCGTTGGACAGGTCGGTGGCGCCGCCGAAGATCCAGTGGATCACGTGATGGATGTCGGTCCAGCCCGCGGGCGTGGTGCAGCCGGGGAAGGAACATCCTTTGTCCCGCAACAGGACTGCTTTGCGTTGCGCGGGGGTGAACAACCGCCTGGTCACCCCGACGTCGAGGGCTTCGGAGGGTCCGCCCAGGACGATGGGGATGATCTGGGCGTCGCAGGCCAGGCGGCGGATGGTCCCGGCGGACAGGTGCTGCCCCGTGCCGGTGCGCCCACCGCCGGGCACTTTCCCGGCCAGGGCCTCGTGGTCGATGGTGACTTGGATCTTCGCCTTCTCCGTGGTCGGGACACCCTCACCGGCGGCGACACCGCGGCCGATGATCTCCACCAACGCATCGGCTCGCCGTTGCGCCGCGGTCCGCGGATCCAACCGGTGCACCCCGTGCTCATCGGCGCCCGGCTTCGGTGCGGACAACGGGTCCAGGGCCGCCTCCAGGATCGCCTCACCCTCGGCGTCCAGCAGCAGCTGCCACTCCGTCAACCCGGCCACCGTCCCGGTCTTGCGCAACAACCGCCGGGACGCCTGCTGCTCATCCTCATCCTGGTCATCATCGGGCTCGACCAGCTGCTCCTTGGCCCGCGAGGCGATCTTCGTCAGCTCGGCGACCCCGGTGGTCTCCACCACGTCGGTCATCAGGTCGGTCACCGCCTGCAACGACTCCGGCGTGGCGATCGGGGCCAGGTCCTGGGTCATCCGCACGATCACATTCGCCCTCGCCACCCGCGCCGTCCCGTCGGTCACCTTCGCCGACAACGCCTCAAACCGCGGGTCGTCCAACGCGGCGGCGACCCGGGCGGTGGCCAACGCCTCGGCCCGGTCGATCCCCGGCGCCCACGTGGTGATCCAGTCCGCCACCTTGTGCCCGGACTGGGCCGGCAACCCCCGGGTGACCGCCTCATGCGTCGCAGCGGTCAACAACGACTGCGCCGCCGCCACCAACGCCTGCGCCGCCCCGACCGCCTCACCCAACGCCTCCTCACCCAACGTGCCCAACGGGAACTGTCCGGCCAACATCTGCGTCATGTGCGCCGACCCCGCCACAAACTCCGGCACCTCATGCCCCGAGACCGTCAACGCCACCCCACGATCCCCGTCCCCGCCACCTCGTGCCCCACCGCCGGTGCCCTCCGCGGCGCCCCCGGCCGACGGCATACTCCCCAGATCCTGCTCCGGGACCAACGGCCCCGCGTTGGAGTCCCGCAACGGACCGGTCCCGATCACCGGCGCATACCGCACCCGACCCGCACCGCTCGCCTCCCCCTCGGGCGCAACAGACTCACCAGCGGTCACCCCACTGTCCAGAACCTCCGTCTGCTGCTCCATGAATCAAACATACGTGCCACCACCGACAAAGCCCTGACCAGGGGGAATGCAGAATATTGCGGCACGGATCTATCGTTGAGTGATGCTCGACCTGGTTCCGCTCGATGTCCGCCATCACGATGCGGTGCTTGCCTTCGACCGGGAGACCGTGAGTACTTCGCCCGGACCGTCACGGACCGTGGCGAGGCCTTTTTCGCTGGCTTCACGGAGCGCTTCGCAGCCCTGCTGGCAGAGCAGGCGGCGGGCGTCTCTGCGTTCTATGTAGTGGTCGGCGGGGACGGATCGGTGGTCGGCCGGTTCAACCTGATGGACATCGACGGCGACGCACCGGAGGTGGGGTTCCGCGTCGCCGAGCGGGCCGCAGGTGCGGGAGTCTACGGCCGGTGTCCTGGAGCTGTGCCGGCTCGCCGAGGAACGCCACGGTCTGCGATCGGTGCGGGCGGCGGTCGCCGACCTCAACCCTGGTTCCGTGAGGGTCCTGGTGAAGGCCGGGTTCCGGGTGGTCGGCCCGGCGAATCCCGAACATCTCGGCGGGAAGACCGGTCGGTGGTTCGTGCGCGAGACGACCAAAGCACACGAGGGGCAGCAGGGCGGGACGGGGTCTAGCACCGCAGGACGCTAGTGGGCCGCAACGCGGCGCGCCCGGTGCCCCTCAGGGCCGCAATACGGCGCACCCGGTGCCCCTCAGGGCCGCAATACGGCGCACCCGGTGCCCCTCAGGGCCGCAACACGGTGCGCCCGGTGGCCCTCAGAACCGCAATACGGTGCGTCCGGTGGGGTGGGGCGCGCCCGGTTGCCCTCAGGACCGCAACACGGTGCGCCCGGTCGGAGATGGGTGTGGGTCAGGGGCCGGTGGCGATCGGGCGCTCGGGGTCGGTGATCCAGTCGCTCCAGGACCCGATGTAGACGGCCGGGTCGTAGACGCCGACCTCGGCGACCTCCATGGCCAGCGCCATGTGGCAGGCCTGGATGCCGGAGCCGCAGTAGATCGCGGTCCGCTTGTCCGGCCTGATGCCGCGGGCGGTGAAGCGGAGCTCCAGGTCGTCGGGAGGCAGGAACCGGCCCGACTCGTCCACGTTCTTCAGCGCCGGGATGCTCATCGCCCCCGGGATGTGGCCGGCGACCGGGTCGATGATCTCGTTCTCCCCGCGGAACCGGTCAGCGGGCCGGGAGTCGACGACCTGGTGGCGGTCCAGGTAGTGCTCGAGCCCGTCGGCGTCCAGCAGCCGGCGCCCGCCCGGGGTGAGCACGATGTCACCGCGCTCGATCTCGGGCTCACCGGTCTCGGTCGGCAGCCCGGCGGCCAGCCACGCGGCATACCCGCCGTCGAGGACCCGCACCTCGTCCTTGCCGAAGAAGTTGAGCAGCCACCACGCGCGGGCCGCGCCGACGGAGGTGGCGCCGTCGTAGACCACGACCGGCCGGACGTCGGTGACCCCCGCGGCCCGGAAGGCCTCCTGCGCGTCGACGAGCCGGGGCATCGGGTGGCGTCCGCCGCGCCCGTCCTCCGCGGGCTTGCCGGCCAGGCCGGGCTTCATGTGCATGAACGCGGCCCCGGGGATGTGCCCGGCGACGTATTCGGAGCGGTTGTCCTCGGGCGGGGCACCCAGGCTCCAGCGGATGTCGAGCAGCACCGGCCGCTCGTCGGGGTCCTCGGCGGCAAGCAGGTCGGCGAGCTCGGGGGGATCGATCAGCAGGTCGGACACAGCCTGAGCCTACGACCTGCGGGTCAGCCGGCGAACCGGGCCGCGGAGCGAGCCTTCGCCTTGGCAGCTTCGACCTCCCGGTCCTTCGGCGGAGCGCTGGTCACCAGGGTGTCGAGCAGCTCCTGGGTGATCTGCGCGATGTGCTCCACGGCGTGGTCGAAGGCCGCCTGGTTGGCCTGGGACGGCTTGGTGGCGCCGCTTACCTTGCGGACGTACTGCAGGGCGGCGGAGCGCACCTCGTCCCGGGTCGCGGGCGGTGCGAAGTTGTTCAGCGGACGAATGTTCCGGCACATGTCTCCACGATGTCACGAGTGCCGTAGTTTGGTCACCCATGAGCACCCCGCAGCCCGACGTCGACCCGCTCGCCCCGACGCCACAGGGGGACCTGACCCGGGCCGTGCGGGTCCGGCACCGGCTGAACTGGGTCAACGGCTCCACGCTCCTCGGCCTGGGGATCGCCCGGGTCGGCGGCGCCCAGGTTCGGCGCGGGCCGCGCAAGCTCTTCCTGGCCGAGCACTACCGCTGGCGCTTCCCCGCCGGCAGCGCGTTCACGGTCGGCGACGTGGTCCTCACCCGCCACGACATCGACGACCTCTGCGCGCGGCGCCCCCAGCTGCTCGAGCACGAGGAGGCGCACAGCCGGCAGTGGATGGCCTGCCTGGGACTGCCCTTCCTCCCGCTCTACGTCGCGTCGGTCGGCTGGTCCTGGCTGCGCACCGGGGACCGCGCGTCCTACTCCTACTTCGAGCGGCACGCCGACCTGGCCAAGGGCGGCTACCGCGACGTGCCGCCCCGGCCGCTGATGCCGGTCATCGCCTCCGGCGCCCGACGCGCGATGGCCTTCGTCACCGGGCGCCGCTCGGCCGACACCGGCATCGAGGTGGGCACCGGCGGGCGCCGCGACTGACGGCCGCGACGACCGCCACCCGCCAGCGCCGAGCCGATCAGCACTCCGGCAGTGACCAGTCCTGCTCGGGGCCGTACCGGTGGCCGTGCCCCGGCTCCGGGTCCAACGAGGCCGGGAGGTCCAGGACCGTCGTGGCATAGCTCAGGCCGGGCAGCCACAGCGCAGGCCAGTCCCGCGGAGGTTCCCACGCGGTCCCCACCGTGAGGTGCGCGACCGGGTCGTCCGCGTTCTGCAGGCTGCGTTCGCGCGGGTGACCGGAGAGCGCGCCGCCGGGCGAGCCGGACCAGACCACACCGCATACGGCCTGCGGGTCCACGCCGGCCAGGGCCTCCTGACCGGCCAGCGCCCCGAGGGACTCACCGAGCAGGTAGACGTCGGGCCGCTCGTCCGCGGGCAGCGCGTCCACCTCGTCCAGCACCCCGGACACGAGGGCGTCCGCGGACCGCATGGCCGGCTCCCGGTCGATGAGGAAGCTCCACCAGCTGGGCAGGTCGCCGTACTGCGCGGAGACCACCGCGACGTCCCCGCCGAGCTGCGCCTCGACGGCCTCAACCGCGTCCCCGTTGACCCACCCGCTCCCGGTGGGCAGCGCGATGAGGACGGCCCCCCGCTCCAGGCCGCCGTCCGCGACCATCCGTTCCACGGCCAGATCGGCTCCGGCCTCGGGCGTGGCCGCCTCGGTGACCAGCACGAAGGACCGGGACGCACCCAGCGCGGAGGGGGCGAGCATGACATGGTCGGCATCCAGGGTCTTGCGCAGCGGTGCCAGCAGGTCCGCGGGCGCGGTCGCGGCCGTGGTCACCGTCACGCCCGCCAGCAGCACCGCCGCGAGCGGGACGGGCCCACGCAGCCGGGTGACCCGCGCCAGCCGCCGGACGCCCGCGGCGATCGTCATCCCGGCCGCCAGCACGAGGAACGCCACGAGAACGGCGACCAGCCAGTATGTCGGGTGCGGGCCGGGCATGCCGAGCGCGGCGGCCCGGGTGGTCAGGTGGGTCTGGGCCAGCCAGGCGAGCAGCACAACGACCGTCGTACTGCCGCCCAGGACCAGCCATGCGGGGCGACTCGGGTCCGGGCGACTCGGGGCAGCGTGCGCCGGGGTGGCGTACGCCGAGGCGGCCCGCCCCTGGCCGTTGTCCGCCCGAGTCGCCAGCACCCGCCGCACCATCCACAGAGCGGCCAGGGCCACCAGCACGAGGGCGCCGGTGAGCAGCCCCTGCACCACGGCGGTGCGGGGGAGCAGGGAAGGCAGCATCGACAGCACGGTCGCCGTGCCGACGGTCAGGGTCGACGCGACCCGGGGAGGCGGGGCAGCGGTCTTTGGGAACATGCCTCGACGCTAGGAAGCCGGAGTGCGGGACCGGGTCCCCCGGCAGAGCCAGATCGGGGCGCACGGATCAGCGTGCAGCGGTGGCGGCCTCACCCCTGGGTATGACCTTGCGCTGCCTCGCTGCCGGCCCGGGCCACTCGAAGAGCCAGCTGAGCCGGGCGTAGTGCCGGGTGGCCGCGGTGCAGACCAGGAGGAGCACCGCGACCAGGGACAGGTAGCCGAACCAGCCCTGGAACGGCCACCCGAGGTGGAGAACCAGGACCTTCAGGACCGGCAGGTGCACCAGATAGGTCACGATGGACCGCTGCCCCAGTCGCTCGACCAGGGTCACCGGCCACACGCGCGGCAGACGGTGCAGCGCCCACACCACCGTGCCGATCCCGATCGCGGTCATCACCGCGCTGAGCACCGTCTTGCCAGGCATGCCCGGGGGCAGCACGTTGAGCACCGACCAGAGCACCGTGAGGCCGGCCCCGACAGCGAACACCCAGACCGGAGCGGCCAGCACGGCGTCGACGTGCCGGGCCAGCACGACCCCGAGCATGAAGAACGTGCCCCACCACGTGACCTCGTGCAGGTAGGGCGCGAGATCGAAGGCCCCCCGGTCGATGACCTGGCTGGCGGCGAGCAGTCCGAGTGCCGTCCAGCCGGGTGGGACGCGGCGGGTGAGCCAGGCGATGACGTAGATCCCGGCGAGGGCGCTCAGGAACCAGGTGTGGCTGCCGCGCGGGTAGAACCACCAGGCCGGGTCGAGCCCGCGGCTCCACCCGAGCAGGGGCAGCATGATCACCGCGCTCCACAGCAGGTAGGGCCACACGATCAGTCGCGCCTTGCCGGAGAAGTACCGTGCCGTCCCCTTGGCCAGGGACCGGTCCAGCAGGAGCCCGGAGGCGAGGAAGAG
>Ga0123330_1001764_pt1 | contig 20721 bp, 13 predicted proteins | sample BioC13SIPDNA_2_FD_89704 | JGI IMG/M metagenome (GOLD analysis project Ga0123330, IMG submission 89704) | Anaerobic biogas reactor microbial communites from Washington, USA - Biogas_R2_A C13 SIP DNA | ecosystem: Engineered > Bioreactor > Anaerobic > Unclassified | place: Washington, USA... | reverse complement strand
CGCATCCACCGCTCCGACCCGGTTGATGTTGGTGGGCACCGGCGTGTCCAGGCCCAGGGCCGCGTTGATGACGTACTGGATGTCCGAGGCGTTGACCTTGTCATCGGCGTTGGTGTCGCCGTACACGCGCGACACGGGGTGGCTGGCGGACGACGCGGGATCGGTGCCGCGTTCCGCCTCGATGAAATCCCAGTATTCGTCCCCGTCGGAATCCACCGCGAACGGTTGCGACCCGAGCCCGGCTTCGTCACCGTTGGTGAGAAAGTCGTTATCGGCGTCTTCGGCCGCGTCGGCGGCATTCCTGGGGTTCAGGGCGTTCCAGACCTCCCAGCCGTCGAGCATGCCGTCCCGGTCGGTGTCCGGCGCGAGGGGATGGGTGCCGAGCGCGGCCTCGACGGCATCGCTCAGTCCGTCCCCGTCCGTATCGGGCGCGAGTCCCCGGTCCATGACCCACACGATGGCGGCATCGCCGGCCGAATGGACGGCGGTTGCGTCCGCGGGCGGAGCGGGTGCGAGGATGGAGGATGCCACGAGCGTGGCGGCCGCGGTGCCGGCAAGGCCCGCGCGTTGACACCGCAACGCGTGGGCCACGGCCTTGGCGGGCACCGCCCCCGTCCGCACGAGGAGTTCGCCGATTCGGGGCCGGCCCTGTGCGCGTTGCCGCGTAATCGCCGCCTCGATGTCCGCCCGGTCAACCAGCCCCCATTGGACCAGGATATCGCCCAGGCGTCCGATGGACGGGTTCCTCTGCTGTGCGGCCAGGGCGGCGTCCACCTGATCGCGCGAAACCAGCGCCTCATCGACCAGCAGTTCGCCCAGCATCGCGGTTTCCCGCGTCTGGGCCTGGGCGGCCAGAACGGCGTCGAGCGCTTCGCGCGAGATCATGCCGGACGCTACCAGGATGTCGCCCAGCCGCTGCCCCTCTGCCGGAGGCTGCAAGCGGGTGACGCGCAGGTTCTTGTGCCGGCCGGCGCTCAGCGCGCGCAGGAACGCGATGTACTCGGGCAGCTGTTTTTCACGATGGATCCGGCCTTTGGTCTTGAGGGCTTCATCGACATAGCCCACGTGGCGCCGCAATACCTCGACGCAGTCAAAGGCCACGTCCAGGTGCGGACCCCGGAGCGGGAATGCGCTGTCCGAAGCGCGGGCGAGATATCCCGAGAACGCCCGGGCAAAGCGGCCGATGTCGGCCAGGCCGAGATAGCTCGCGAACCGGGCAAGGGCATGGATCGACCGGCGGACCGATTCCAGGGCGTGGGGGTCCGCGGCGTCCGACTCGAGCGCGAGCAGGTTGCGGTCCGCCGCGTTCAAGAGGTTGCGCGCCTCGTCCTGGAACCGGGCCAGCGCGGCGTGTTCATCCGCGGACAACCGGTTGCGCTGCTGCGGAGGGCCTGTTTCGGTGGCGCGCGCGGCGAACCGGGCCGCCAGCGAGGCCAGGCCGTGCCGGACCGCGTCGCGGATGATGCCCTGGCTGCGCAGGGCCAGCACCACCCGTTTCGCGGGCACCAGCCCCGCCCGGACGAGCGTCTCGCCGAGCCGGCGCGTCTTCGGATGGCGCTGCCGTTCCAGGGTCTTGTTCAGGCCCCGGCGCGACACGGCGCCCATGTGCACCAGAATCTCTCCCAGCAGGGGATGCTGGGGATCGCGCGCCTGTTCCGCAAGCGCACGGTTGAGCTGCTCGCGCGAAATCCGCAGTTCCTCCAGCAGCAGTTCGCCGATGGGCTGGTGGGGTCCGGCCTCCTCGCACTCGAACAGGATGCGCTGAAGATCGCCCTCGGTGACATCGCCGGATTCCATGAGCAGTTCGCCGAGCCGCTTTTGCGCGTCGCGCGGCGTGACGGCCGGCACGGCCCGCATGGGAACGCTCAGGGATTCCACGCTGCGCCGCAACGCCGGCAACATCCGCGGCGACGGCAGCGGCTGCCCCGTGCGCAGCGATTCCTCCACGTATACCAGGTACCGTTTCAACACGTCGATCACATCGAGGCAGGAATCGATGGTCGTCTCCGGAATCAGGCCCGCTTCGAGCGCCTCGCGCGCCCGGCGTTCCTGCTCCTCGACGTAGTAGTACAAATCGCGGAGCTTGAGACGGTGCGCCGCCCGACGGACATTCCCCAGGGCGCGCACCACCGCGCCGAGCTTCTGCATATCACTGGGGTTTGTTTCCAGCGCGATGAGGTGCAGTTCAACCAGGTTCAGTTGTTCCAGCCCGTTGCACGCTAACGCCCGAACCCCGTTCAGATGCACTCGCGCATGGGCCACCGCCGTCTTTTTTGCGGAATCTTCGCCGCCGGATCTTGCACGGCTTCGATGCATCAGACTCCCCCAGACACACCCGGAGCGCCCGCTCCTGAGATGATGATGAACCTGCGACCCACGCCCGGCACCTCAGTCCGCAGTACGCATCCGACAATTCGCCGCTCGATCGGGCAGAATTCTGGTGTCAATTGACACGCAGATCTCGCGCCAACCCCTCCGGATTAGTTTTATCCCGATTAAGCCGCTGTCCGGCATGCGCATTTCACTTAAAACCATAATGAATCCACAGGCTTCTACACAAGGAAATCGATAGTTGTCAAGAATGAACAACAAATGTACCCCGGCGTGACTACCCCGGCCGGGTCTTGCCCGCATGGGCGCAGATCGCGTCGAAGAGGCGCGCCACGGGCTCGATACCGAAATCGGCGAAGTTCCGCGGGTTGTTCCAGAATTCGTCGAGACGTCCCCGGCCCTCCTTCTGATACATGACAATTTTAATCATCATTTGGGCCTTATCGAGGCCGCGAATGAGCCGGGCCTCGGGGGACGCGGCATCGAGCAGTTCGCGGTGGTACTCCGCGTAGCGTGCCGGGAACCCCGCGAGCAGGTCGTCGAAGATGGCTTGTTCTGCGTCGCGTTTGGCGTCTTTGAGATAGGCGTCGCCGACGGGCATGGGGATGTCCATGAGCCGGGCCTCGGCCAGATCGTGCATGATGGCCATGGTCAATGCCTTGTCGCGGTCAAACTGGCCGGGACATGCGTCGCATACAAGCAGGGTCAGCAGCGCGACGAAATGGCTGTGGGCCGCCACGGATTCCGGTTCGGGCACGCCGCGCAGCACGTAACCCGCGCGCGGGATGCGGTCAAGCGGATGGATGTCGGCCAGCAGGCGGATCATGCGCGATTCAAGACTGTCCATGGGGGGAGTATGCCAGAACGGTCCCCCCTTGCGCCATGCGGCCCGTTTCATCAGTAGCGCTGTTCGCGCGGGGTGTTCGCAGGCAGGGCGACGCGTGCGCCCGGTTATTCGCGCTCGTCTTCGAGGGGGCTAAGGTCCTTGATCGGCTCCAGAGGGGCTGCCGGCATGTCGAAATCTCCCGGCGCGTCCGAATCGGCCCAGTCCTTTGTGCCTGGTCCGGATTCGTTTCCGTAGGTTGCGCCGGGGTCGATGTCTTCTTCATCCGGGGCGGGCGGCAAGACCATCCGGTCGTCATCGAATTGTTCGTCTTCATCCACCTCCGGCATGGGCTGGTCTTCCCGCGGGGGCAGGTCCTGCGCGTCCGCATCCCCTTCATGAGAGGCCCTGGCCGGCTCCCAGGAGTCGCCTTCCGGAGTCGCGCCGGCGGGTTTGGAATCCTCTTCGTCGGCGGCCAGCCTGGTATGCCATTCACCGAGGGCGTTCGCGGAGGCCGCCAGATTCGCCCGCATCTCCTCGATGCGGCGGGCGGCTTCCCGCCGGGCTTCGCCGGCCCGGCCAAGCTGGGCCTTCAACAGGGAGATTTGACCTTCGAGCTCGCCCGCCTGGGCATTGGCACGGGCCACCTGTTCGGCGGCATCGCGGCGCAAGGCCTCCATATCGGCGGCCTGTTCGGCCAGGCGCGCTTCCAGCTGCGCCGCCTGCGCCTGAACCGTCTCGAGGCGGCTCACGGATTCGTCGAGGGCGGATTGCAGGCGCTGGCTTTCGCGCACGGCCCGCTCGAGCTCCTCGCGCAGGCTGTCCCGTTCGATGCGGCTTTCGTCCAGGGCGGACTCGAGGCGTTCCCTGGCCTCGCGCGTTTCCTGCAACGCCGATTCGATGGTGGCCCGTTCGGCGCGGCTGGTATTCAGGGCGGCGTCGAGTTGCGCGCGCTCCTGTTCGAGATTCTCGAGCTGGACCCGCAGCGATTCGCGCTCGGTGTCGGCGCCCTTGAGGGCGTCGCGCAGTTGGTCGCGTTCCTCCGTCAACGCCTCCATCGCCGCCTGGGCCGCCGTGGCCGCCTCGCGCGCCTGGGAGAGCTCGTCCTGCATGTGCTGCTCGCTCTGTTCCATGCGCCCGATCAATTCGCGCCGCTCGCGGTCGACGTCCTGCTGGAGCGTCCGGGCGCGCTCTTCCGACGCCTCCAGTTGCTGCTGCAGGCTGGCCAGGCGTTCCTCCTGCATCTCGGCGGGGCCCCGCATGGCGAGCAGGGTTTCCAGCTCCTCGATCTGGCGGCGCTGCTCCTGCTCGGTCTCCCGAAAACGGATCTGGTTCCCCTCGATCTGCGAAACGAGCCGTTCGGCGCGTTCGACGAGCATGTTGGCTTCATGCCGCGCCTGCGCGGATTCGTTCCGCGAGGCCTCCACCTGCTGCGCCAGGGTGGCGATTTCCTCCTCGAGCCGCCGGCGCTCGGCTTCGTGCGCGGCGGTGGTTTCGGCCAGGGAACGCGTCTTCTCGGTCTGCGCGGCCTCCAGGGCCGCCCGGAGATGCTCGATTTCCTCCTCTGTGTCCCGTTGGCGGGCCAATTCCCGGCGGAGGGTGTCGAGTTCGCCGCGCGCTTCGGCCAATTCGGCTTGAACCGGCGCGCTCTCGTCCGATGCAGCCGCTCCGGACGGCAGAGCGCCCGGCCCGGTCCCGGTGGCGTCGAGCCGCAACTTCACCGATTCCAGCTCTTCCTGAAGACCGAGCCCGAACCGGGTCGCCGCATCGAGTTGGCGGGTCAATTCGGCGTTTCGGGCCTGGGCCTGTTCCAGGGCGTCCCGGACGGCCGCGGAGGCGTCACTCCCGCCGGCGGTCGCGCCCACGCGTTCCAGCAATCCCCGCAACCGGTCAATCTCGACCTGCTGTTTCTCAATGACGGCCTCGCTCTCGCGCCGCAACTCGCGCCGGAGAACTTCGAGCTGCGTCTCGCCCTCGCGCAAGCGGATTTCGACGGTCTGGCCCGCGGCGATCATGTCGCGCAAGCCCGGCGGCAGGGCCTTGAGACGCCGCGGATGCACATTGCTGGCCAGCAGGACGTACTGGTTGTTATCGATAAAAATACGAACGACCGCCTCGAGTTCTTCGAGCAAATCGTCGAAAAGCTCGAGCTGGTCGATCAGCAGAATGGCCGAGTCGGCCTTCTCGACAGGCGACGGATCCCCAATCAGGTCGCGCACTTCCCGGCGGAATTCGCGGGCGGTCACCACCGCAAGCGACGTGCGCGGCGAGGTCGCCTTGACGCGTTTCCAGATCGAATACAGGAGATGGGTCTTCCCGCACCCTTCTTCACCGAGCAGCAGGACCGGCATCGGCGCGACGGGCTCGAGCTCCGCAATCCGTTTGCAGATGCTGAACGCCGCGCGATTGCCGTCCGCCTCGAGAAAAGTATTGAAACTGAACCGCTTCATTGCCCCTGATTCTGCGCCGTTTCCGCGCCTGAAAGGATTCTATCCCCCCTGCCGGACACTGTCAACCAAACCCCTGCCGCGGGGTCGATTGCCGCCTGAAAATGGGGTATATTCTGTGGCGGACCGGCCGATCGCCGGAACCTGCCGGTCAGCAAGGGGAGCGCAGGTATGTTCCATTCGCGATGCCGGGATCGTCGGTTCGACGGGTTACGGGGCCGGAGTCTGTGTGCCGCGATGGTGGTCGCGGCGTGTGCGCTTGGTGTATGCCCGGAACCGGCACGGGCCGAATCCCTGCGTGCGCTGATCGAGGCAGACTGGATAGAACAGGACGTTCGATATGCGCTCGCGGGCAGGGAAGCGCTTTCCGCGGACGGCGACGCTCTTCCCACCAACGACGCGGGGGTGACGAGCGCGCAGGATGCCGCGGGGGGATGCGACGGGATCAAGAACGGCAAGCTCGGGTTTCACACCGCCAGCGGCGAGACCGATCCCTGGTGGCAGGTCGACCTGGGCAAGGCCGTCGAACTGGACCGCGTGGTCGTGTTTAACCGGACCGACGGCGGCAACGCCCCGCGCACCCGCAAGCTCCGCGTCCTGACAGCCACCGAACGGAGCGGCGCTGACGTCTCCCGCGAAAGCGACCGCTGGGATTTTGCCGAAATCTATCAACACGATGGACGGCCGTTTTTCGGGGTCAACGAGGGCGCGCCGCTCGTCGTGGACCTGCGCGGTAAAGGCATCCGGGCGCGGGTGGTACGGTTGCTGGTGCCCGGCGCCTGCTCGTTCGCGCTCGATGAGGTCGAGGTGTACGCGGCGGACGCGCCCGAGACCAATCTCGCGCTGCACCGTCCCGCCGACCAGAAAAGCGTCGGCCCGTACTCGCTCGCGGAGGCGCAGGATGCGCCGCACGACGATGCGGTCTCGGAGGTTTCCGAGGAGGACCGGTTTTCCCTGGCCCACAGCGCGGCGATCCTGGACCGGGCGGGCGCGCTGGCCCAGCGTCTTGCCGCACATGCTGATGCGTGTGGCGAAGCGGAGGCGGCGGGCGCGCTGGAACTGTTTCAGGCCAGACGCGATGATCTGGCCGCGCTTCTGGATCAGCTGGAAGCCTCGGAGGAATCCGGGCTCGATGCCCGGAAGGCCTTCTATTTCGAGTGCCGCCGCCTGTTGCGGGCCATCGCCTTCGAGAACCCGTTGCTCGGCTTTGACCGGCTCCTGTTCATCAAGCGGCACGACCCCGGCGGGCTGTTCCACATGTGCCACCAATACTATGGATTCACGGCCGTGCCCGGCGGCGGGCTGTTCGTGCTGGAAGAGCCATTCGGGCCGCATCCGCACGTGCGCGATCTGCTCGCGGAGGCCGTGGTCGAAAACGGCCGTCTCGCGGGCCAGCCCCTCATTCCCGGCTCGTTCCTGTCGCCCGAGCTGTCGTTCGACGGCGACACGGTGTTGTTCGCCTACACGCAGGCCCTCGGCGACTATCCCGAATGGTCTCCGCGCAGCAGCTACCACATTTTCAAGGTCAACCGCGACGGGACGGGGCTGACCCAGCTCACGGACGGCGCCACCAACGATTTTGATCCGTGTTTTCTGCCCGGCGGACGCATCGTGTTCGTCTCGGAACGCCGCGGAGGCTATCTGCGGTGCGGCGGTTCGGCGCCCCCGCTCGATTCTCCCACCTACACCCTCCACTCGATGGCTCCGGACGGGACGGACGTCGTCTGCCTGAGCTTTCACGAAACGCACGAATGGCATCCGAGCGTGACGCACGACGGCATGCTGGTGTACACCCGCTGGGACTACGTGGATCGCGATACGAACATCGCGCACCACATCTGGACGTGCTATCCCGACGGCCGCGACCCGCGCGCGTTTCACGGCAACTACCCCCTCGCGCGCGAAAGCCGGCCCTGGATGGAGATGAGCATCCGGGCCATCCCCGGCTCGCACCGGTTCGTGGCGACGGCCGCCGCGCACCACGGCCATGCGTTCGGCTCGCTCGTGCTCATCGACCCGCACATCGAAGACGATGGCGCCATGGCGCAATTGACGCGCCTGACGCCCGAGGCCCCGCTTCCCGAAGCCGAGACCCCGGTCAAGGCCATCCGCGAACACATGGCGTACGGCACCCCGTGGCCTTTAAGCGAGGACGATTATCTGTGCGTGTATGGCGCGAACGGCGCGACCCGCGGCATCTACTGGCTCGACCGTTTCGGCAACCGCGAATTGATTTACCGCGATCCCGCGATCTCCTGTCTGAGCCCCATTCCGTTGCGTCCGCGGCCCGCGCCCCCCGTCGTCCCGGATGGCACCACGCAGACGGCGGACAGCGAACCACGGCCTGCGACCATCGCCGTCATGAATGTCTACAACAGCGACTTCGAATGGCCCGGAGACGTGCAGATCCGTGCGTTGCGCATCATCCACGTGCTGCCGAAAACCACGCCGCCGAGCAACAAACCCCGGATCGGCGTTGCCGGTCAGACCAATGCCCGCGCCGTGCTGGGCACGGTTCCCGTGGAACCGGACGGTTCGGCCTTTTTCGAGGCGCCCGTGGGCAAGCTCATCTACTTTCAGGCGCTGGACGAAACGGGCATGGCGGTGCAGTCGATGCGTTCCGGCACCTATGTGCATCCGGGCGAACAGCTCACGTGCCTGGGATGTCATGAATCCAAGTACCGGGCCACGCCCTCTGCTCCGGCCAGGGGGCGCGTGCCGCTCGCGTTGCGCCGGGCCCCTTCGCCCCTCCTGCCCGAACCGGAAGGGTCGCGTCCCTTCAGCTACGTGCGTCTGGTGCAGCCCGTGCTTGACCGCCACTGCGTCGCGTGCCACCAGCGCGAAGACGCCCTGGAACTCAGCGGCGCCGTCGACGGCGAACACGGCTGGACCCGCTCGTACGCCAATCTCGCCAAAACGTACGGGTTTTATTTCGATTCGAACAAGGGCTCCATTGGGTCCAAAGAACACGGCGGCAGCCGGACCGTGGCCGGCAAATTCGGCGCACGGGCCTCGGCCCTGCTCCCCTACCTGGGCGAGGACCATTACGGGACGCGACTGACCGAGGAGGAATTTCACCGCGTCACCCTCTGGCTGGACTGCAATTCCGAGTTTTACGGCGCCTACGAAAATCCGGAAGCCCAGGCGCGCGGCGAGCTCGTCTGGCCTTCGCTGGACTGAGCGTACCGCCATGAGCAGGATATGCGTCTGGAAGCCCGCGTCCGGCGGCCGGCTTGCGCGGGACCGCCCGCATGCGTGAATATCGGGGACGCCGCCATTCGGTGAAACGAACGCCAACGGGAGAGGCTTTATGCGACATGGTGTCCTGGTTTTGAAGAGCATATTTGTGGCATCAGCGGCGCTGGCGGCCCCGGAGACCGGGCTGCCGCCCGACGACGCGTGGTGTCTGTGGTACGCGCAGCCCGCGCAGGAATGGACCGAGGCCCTGCCCGTCGGCAACGGACGCCTCGGCGCGATGGTGTTCGGACGCACCGGCGACGAACGCATCCAGCTCAACGAAGAGACCGTGTGGGAGGGCTACGCGCGCGACACCACCAATCCGAAAGCGCTGGAAGTCCTGCCGGAAGTGCGCCGCCTGCTGTTCGAGGGCAAGAACGCCGAAGCCACCACCCTTGCCGAGAACATGATGGGCGAGCCGCAGCGGATCAAGTCGTATCAGACCCTGGGCGACCTTGTCCTGTCGTTTGCCCCGCCCGGGCAGACCGCCGGCTACCGCCGGAGCCTCAACCTCGATTCCGGCGTGGCCTCGACGCGGTACACCGTGGACGGCGTGACGTACACGCGAGACGTGTTCGCCTCGGCGCCCCACAACGTGATCGTGGTGCGCATCGAAGCCGATAAACCTGCCGCGGTCTCCTGCGGCATTACGCTGACCCGCCCGCAGGACGCCGAGTGCGTGAGCGACGGCCCGGACCAGCTCGTGCTCACCGGGCGGCTCGGTATCCGCCATCATGAAACCGGCGAACCGGCCGGCCTGAGCTTCGCGGGCCGTCTCGCGGCGCGCCTCGAGGGCGGCCAACTGCACAACGAAGGCGGCGCGATGCGGATCGACGGGGCCCATGCCGTGACCCTCGTGCTTGCCGCGGCCACCAGCTACCGGGGCGAAGAGCCGCTCGTGGCAACGCGCGAAACGCTTGCGACCCTGCCCGGGTATCCCGAACTGCGCGCGGCCCACCTGGAGGACCACCGCGGCCTGTTCCGGCGCGTCGATCTGGCTCTGGGCGAAGGGCCCGGCCCCGATCTTCCCACGGACGCCCGGCTCGAACGTGTCCGTAACGGGGAAAGCGATCCCGCGCTTGCGGCGCTTTATTTTCAATACGGCCGCTACCTGCTGATGGGGTCGTCGCGGCCCGGCACGCTCCCGGCCAACCTGCAGGGCGTCTGGAACGAGCACCTCGAAGCCCCGTGGAACAGCGACTATCACACGAACATCAACCTGCAGATGAACTACTGGCCCGCCGAAGTGGCCAACCTGAGCGAGTGCCACCTGCCGCTCTTCGATTACATGGACTCGCTCGTGGCCTCCGGCGAACGCACCGCCCGCGCGCACTACGGCGCGCGCGGATGGGTCGTGCATCACCTCTCCGACATCTTCGGATTCACCACGCCCGCCGACGGCGTGTGGGGAATCTGGCCCATGGGCGCCGCGTGGCTGGCCCAGCACCCCTACGAACACTATCGGTTCACGGGCGACGAGACCTTTCTGCGCGACCGCGCCTACCCGCTCATGAAAGGCGCCGCGCTGTTCCTGCTCGATTTCCTCGTCGAGGGTCCTGACGGACGGCTCGTCACCAACCCGTCCCATTCGCCCGAGAACAGCTTTCGCACCCCCGGCGGCGGCACGTCGATGTTCACCTGCGGCGCAACCATGGACCTTGTGATCATCCACGACCTGTTCACGAATTGCATCGAGGCCAGCACCATCCTGGGGATCGACGCCGGGTTCCGGCAGGAACTGCAGACCGCGCTGGACCGCCTCGCCCCGCTCCAGATCAGCACGAAGACGGGCCGGCTCCAGGAGTGGATCGAGGATTACGACGAGCAGGAGCCGGGGCACCGTCACATGTCGCATTTCTACGGGTTGCATCCCGGACACCAGATCACGCTGGAAGGCACGCCCGAGCTGGCGGCCGCGCTGCGGAAATCGCTCGAATCCCGCCTGGCGCACGGCGGCGGGCACACGGGCTGGAGCCGCGCGTGGATCATCAGCTTCTGGGCGCGGCTGCGCGAACCCGAAATGGCCTACGAAAACGTGCAGGCCCTGTTGGCGAAATCAACGCTGCCCAACCTGTTCGATAACCATCCGCCGTTCCAGATCGACGGCAACTTCGGCGGGACCGCCGGCATCGCCGAGATGCTGCTCCAGAGCCACAACGGCGAGCTCCATCTGCTCCCCGCCCTGCCCGCGGCGTGGCACACCGGGCACGCGAACGGGCTTCGCGCACGCGGCGGCTTCGAGGTCGGGCAGGAGTGGACTAACGGCGCCCTCGCGCGTGCCGTCATTCGAGTCCGGGAAGACGGGCCCTGTCGCGTGCGGTACGCCAAACCGGTCACGGTCGCCCTCGACGGCCAGCCCGTCCAGACCGAACATCCCGAACCCGGCGTGGCGGTATTCACGGCCCAGGCAGGCCGCGCCTACGAACTGGCCCCGGCGCCGTAACACGGGCGTCTCGCGCGTGGGACTTGCGAACCTGGCCGCGACGGTCATGCTGTATCTTGTCAGCCCGGGTGAGAATCCCTTCAAGGCGCCTCTTGGGCTCAATGGGCTGACATGCGTTATTGGGGGGGCGTTGAGGGGGCGGATTTGTCTATGGGCGGCCATTCCGGCTAGAATCAGGGTTTTGCGGGGCTGACCCGCGGGAGTTGTGCTGTCATGGCCGAAACCGGCGACGGATACATCAACTTTTTCGAAATCCTTGGCCTGAATGAAGATGCCAAGCCGGGCGAGGTGCGCAAAGTCTACCGCCGCCGCATGAAAGAGCTGGTCGGCGAAATTGCCCGGGTCGAGATCACCCAGCAGCGCCGGGCGCGGTATCTACTTGAAATGGCCCAGCTTAACGCTGCGCTGCTGGTGCTGCGCGAGAACGACACCCGCGACGCCTATTGGTCGGAGCGGCAGGCCCTGATTGCGCTCGAACAGCAATGGCGCGACGCCGTCGCCACGAAAAGCGACGGGGCCGACACCCTCCGCAGACAGTTCGACGGGCGGCTCCAGGCGTTCCTCAGCAAGTATTGTGAGGAGTGGATGCTGGCGGCGGGCCAGGACAAGGAGTGCGTGGAGCACAGCAACTGGGACGCCGCCCACACGCGGCACGCCTCGCGCATTCTGCGCTTCTACCGGAACGACCTGTATCAGAAGATTCTGGAGCGCCTGCCCTACGCGGAAGTTACCCCGCCGTCCATCAACTGGACGGAGCGGGCCCGGTTTGTGCGCGGCGCGCTTGACGAAAGGAACTAGCCACCGTGCTGGGACGCAAACGCCACCTTGCCACCGACGCCAAACAGGTGGACATGGAACTCGCGGCCAGGGCCTTCGCCAAAGCGGTTCACGACGGCGATATTGTGAACCTCCGGTTTCTGTTCGGTCCGTTCACGCCGGCCCGCGCGACGTCGTCCGAACGGTTCGAGACCGAAAAATACGCCTATCTGTTGCCGGACGAAGAACAGGAGCGCAGCCGGGAGTTTCAAAGCGTGCTCGACCTGGTGCGCTCGCGAAGCGTGTGGGCGCACATCGAGAACGAATTGAGCATGTCGCGCCCGCCCCAGCTGCCGTCCGATCTGGTTCTGGCGCTGGGCGATAATGCGTTGCGCCAGGGCAAATACACGAGCGCCGCGCAAGCCTACGAGATGCTGCGCATCCGGGCCCGCATGCAGGAACTGGTCCTGGAAGCGGCCGACGAGAGCCTCGACCGCGGCGACCTCAGGCGGGCGATTCGGGGCTATGTCACGGCGTCCGGCCTGGAATACGACTATGCGGCGTTCCCCGAACCCCTGCCCAAGACGCCCGATTATCAGATGCGCGCCCTGGTGCTTCACGGGGATTACCCCGAACGGCCCGAAGACTGCCTTCCGCTGCAGGAGACCAGCCATTTCGTGATGACGGCGCTGAGCTACCTGCTCATGAGCAGCGAGATCGCCGCGCGCCTCGAAAAGCGCTCCGAAGAGGTGCGCCTGGCGTTCCTCAAGGAGCTGGTCGAGTCCGTAGACCCCGCCTGGCGCGAGTTCGTGCACCGGTACCGGGAGGCCCTGGAACTGAAACGCGAATTTGCCGAGCGCATCCAGCGCGCCATCGACGCGCGAACCGCGGCACAGGGCGCGTCGCCCCGGAGCCTGGCGGGGGAGATCGACGATACCCTCGGGGCGGATCCGGGCCGGATGCCCGTCGCGCTGCTGGGCCGCGAGATCGAAGACGGCGAGTGGTGGCAATACCTGAAGGAGCTGGCCTTCCTGCACCCCGCTGGAATTCTCTTCGTTTCGCGGCAGTTCATCGGAGAACGGGAGATCATTGTGCCGCTTTACCGCGAGGGCTGCCCCGTGGTTCATGCCCTGGGGCTGCTGCCCGGAACAGCGCCCTGACCGAATGCTCCGGATGCCCCGGGCTTGCAGAAAACAGGGTAGGGTGGTAGATTTCGGCTAGTGGATAACCTTCGGATGGAATTGGAAATACGGTGAACGAAACGGAAAACAGCCTGTCCGCGCCGCCGGAGACCCGGCCCGAACACGGCACCAAAACCCGCGAGCGAACCCGCCAGGAAGCCAAGCGCGAAATGGTCGAGTTCGTCAAGATGGTGGTGTGGTTTCTGCTCCTGTTTCTGGTCCTCCGCGGATTTGTCATCGAGGGCTACGAAGTCCAGGGACCGTCAATGGAGCCCACCCTGTACGAGCAGGAACGCATCCTCGTGTTCAAACTGGGCCAGCACTGGCCGTTTTCCACCTTTCTCGGCACGCATCCGGGGGACATCGTGGTCTTTGACAGCCCCGACGACCGGGGCAAGCGCTACGTCAAACGCGTCATCGCCATGGGACCCGAAGAACGTTCCGGAAACACGGTCCGCGCCGGCCGGGACGGCGAGCCCGAGTCCGGCGTGCGTTTACGCCTTCGGGATACCGCCATCTACGTCAACGACCGCAAGCTCGATCAGTCCTACCTCGCTGAAAACGCCCTTTCCAATGAAGAGGACCGCGAAGTCCTGATTGGGCCCGACGAATACTTCGTCATGGGCGACAACCGGAACATCAGCAAGGACAGCCGCAACTTCGGCGCCGTCGGCGAAGACCTCGTGATCGGCCGCGCCCTCCTCCGGTTCTGGCCGCTCGACCGTTTCGGCTTCATCAAATGAGGACCGTCTATCTCTCGGACGCACACCTCAGCGTGGCGCCCGGCGGACGGGATACGATGGACGCTTTCGTGGCGTTTTTGCGGCGGCTGGACCCGGCGGACGTGGCGCGCGTTGTGGTTCTGGGCGACTTGTTCGATTTCTGGTTTGAGTACAAGCACGTTGTGTTTTCGGGCTATTTTGACGTGCTGCGCGCGTTCGCGGACCTGCGGGACGCGGGCGTCGAGCTCCATTTCGTGTGCGGCAACCACGACTTCTGGGCGGGCCGCTTTCTGGAAACGCAGATCGGCTTCACGGTCCATCTCGAGCCTGTGACCCTCGAGATCGACGGCCGCCGCGTGCATCTGGCCCACGGCGACGGCATCAACCCCGACGACTGGCGCTATCGCGCCTACAAGCGGGTGGCCCGCTGGGGCGGCGCGGTGCGGTTGTTCCGGCTGCTGCATCCCGATTGGGCCATGGCCATCGCGCAGCGCGTGTCGCGGGGGAGCCGCCAGCTGTTCAGCCCCTCGGACCCCGGCAAGAGTGCGGAGATCGGTCCGTTGCGCGCATATGCCGAGCGCCGTCTGGCTGCGGGAGAGGCCGATGTCGTCGTGTGCGCGCATTGCCACTATCCCGAGCGCATGGAGTTTGCCACGCCCGGCGGAACGGGGCTCTACCTCAATACGGGAGACTGGATGTGGCACCGGTCGTACGTGGTCAGCGAGGGCGTGGACTTCCGCCTGGCCTCAGCGCGCAGCGCCGCCCTGGCCGAGCCAGTATCCAGCCACGAAACACAAGCCGCCGAACAGCAGGAATAGCAGCGTGTAGAGGAGTTTCGCGCCGCGCTTTTTCGAGAAGGCCTTCAGCCGGCGCGCCAGGACCGTTCCCAGGCTCGGCATGATGTCGGCCACAATGACGGTGATGTTGTCTTTTCCGCCATTGTCGTTGGCGATGTTGACCAGGCGGTGGGCAATCTCGGCCGGGCTGGCGTTGCGCTTGAACTCCTGCGTGATATCGGCGTCCTTGACCATGTTCACGAGCCCGTCGGTGCACAGGAGCAGCATGTCGCCGGGCTGGATGTCCCAGACGTAATCGTCGATATCGACCTGGGGATGGGTGCCTACGCTGCGCGTGAGGATGTACTTGCGCGAGTCCGATTCGGCCTCGGCCTTCGACATCAGCCCCGCCTTGACCTGTTCGTCCACCCAGGAATGGTCTTCCGTGCGGCACACCAGCTCATCGTCACGGAAGAGGTAGCACCGCGAGTCGCCGACGTTGGCAATATAGACCTTCTTGGGGGTGATCAGGGCCGCCAGCAGGGTCGTGCCCATCGGCCGCCCGCTTTTCACGAGATCCTGGTTGGTCTTGTGGACGTTGTCGTTGGCCCGCACGATGTACTGTTTGATGAGCGACAGGTATCCCTGGTCTTCCTGGCCTTCGACAGGCGCGGGCGCGGGTTCCTTGAGGATGTCCCTGAGGATGGAGACGGCGAGTTTGCTGGCGATCTCCCCTGCCACGTGCCCGCCCAGACCGTCCGCCACACACAGCAGCGCCCCCTCGCGGAAGAGTTGCAGTCCCGGAGAGTCATCGCGGAACACGCCATAGAAATCTTCGTTCTTGCGTTTACGGCGTCCGATATCTGTCTGCGCCGCAACATCGATTCGCATAAAAGTCGCTCCCTAGCCTTAACGGAACGTACCAGATTACGCCCCTGATACGCAAGTAGACGGCCGGGCGGCGGGCGGTCCGCACAGGCGTCCGGAACCCGGTCCTATCGCGGGACGCAGGGGAAATATGCGATTCGAGGCGCGGCATGGCGCGCGCCTCTCTGGAATCAGGTCTGGCTGGTGAAGAGACGGCGGGGGCGCGCGATCTCGGTCTCAGGGACCTTCTCGAGCAGCGTTGGGCGGTACACGATGTGGATGGGGCCCTCGCTCTCGCCGTGAAACCACGCCGCGAGCTCGTCGAACCCCTCGCCGACCGCGTCATACTGCGGCAGCCACAACTGCGCACAGGCCTCGGGCAGCACCGCCTCGTCTTCGCGGTAACTCCACGTCAGCACCTCGATGTCCTTGCCGGGCGTCCGGCCGGCCCGGCGGGCGCCGTTGCGGAGCGCCGCGCCGTCCTCGGTCACGCTGCAGTCGATAAGGGCGGTCACGTCGCGGTCGAGCAGCAGCCGGTGAACGCACCGGGTCATGTCCTGGGCATCGAACGCCACGGCCCGGATCAGCGACTCATCCGGCTCGATGCCGGCCTCCTCCAGGGCGCGCAGGTAGCCGCGCCGCCGTTCGGCGCCCGGCTGAAACCCGCTGAACGCTTTGAGCATGGCGATGCGCCGGTGGCCCCGCTCGATCAGGAACCGGGTGCTCTCGTACGCGCCCTGTTCGAAATCCACCGTGGCGCAACTCAGTTCGGGGCAGCCGTCCAGGCGGCTTAGCACCAGGTACGGCACGCCCCAATCATGAATGCGCCGGGCGGTCGTATCGTCGAGGGGCAACGGACCCGCAATAACGCAGCCCCGGTACAGTTGCTGCCACAGGCCCCGGGCATAGTCTCCGTTGGGCGCATGCCCCGAGGGATTGATGTCGAAACAGATGTATTCGCCGCGCGACCCGAACAGGTGCAGCAACCGGCCAAAAATCCACAACAGCACCTCTTCGCTGATGGGGACCACCTCGAGCGATACCGGAAGCGTCACCCCGATGCACGCGGCGCCGCCGCCGCGCAGCGAACGCGCGCCGATATGCGGGTGATACCCCACCTCGTCCATGATGGCCAGAATGCGCGCACGCGTCTCGTCCGCCACGCCGTCTTTTTGGTTCAGCACCTTGCTGACGGTCTTGGCCGACACGCCCGCCTTCCTGGCAATGTCATAGATGGTCAGATGCCTGGCACGTGTCACGGCTCTCGCACGCCCTCTCCCCGTACAACCGGCTTCCCCTGGTACGTATCCAGCAAACAGCATACCCGAACACCCCCGCGCGGTCAAAACCGCCCCCCGCCAGGACAATCGCACTGAATGCGCCCCGCACACATGGTTACGTGAGACGGGTCGTTTGTGACCCCATCCGCGCGCAGGCCTGCTGGCTTCCTGCGTGCGCGGGAAAGCCGTTGAAAAACGCCGTTTCCTCGTTCGCCGACAGGCCTACTGGGTTCCTGCGTGACCCCAGTCCTCCCCGTCTCCCCTACGAAAGCAGGGGTCCAGACCCGGTGCGGCTGCACCACAACGCACACGGCATCCGCGCGCAGGCCTGCTGGATTCCTGCGTGCGCGGGAAAGCCGTTGAAAAACGCCGTTTCCTGCGGACATCTGCATTTTCTTTTGGCGAATGCGTTGACTTGGGGCAGGTAGCGAGTACCTGCTCCTCCGGCGAACTGACGGTTTCCATCTGGTTTTCGTGCGATTGCCTTGCCACCCCCGCCGCTGCCCATCGTCTGACGGCCCCTCCGACGGGCAGGAACGAGACCGGACAACGGGCCCCCGCGAACCTGAACCTTCTCTGGTTCAGTGTAGTAATAGGTTACCCATTGCTAATATAAAGACAGCCATCTATTCCCAGCATCAGAGTAAAAAGCCATCCAATGTTGACTTTTTTGAGGAGGACTGGTACCATTGGGTTGGTAATCGGTTACTGCAGAAACCGGTTGTCCTGGACACGCTGACGCATTGACGTATTGGTATGAAAAGGGAGAGCAACCATGCACAAAAAGGGATTTACTCTAATCGAACTGCTCGTGGTCATCGCCATCATCGGCATCCTTGCCGCCATACTTCTTCCGGCGCTGGCCCGGGCCCGCGAAGCCGCGCGCCGCGCGAGTTGCGCGAACAACCTCAAGCAGTTGGGTCTCATGTTCAAGATGTATGCCAACGAAGCCAGGGGCGAGAAATGGCCCACCCTCTCTATGTATGGAGAAGGGAACGAATCGGACGGACTCGCGTTGTGCGATGACCCTTGGAACGGGCACATCTTCTTCGAGGGGTCGCAGGTTTACCCCGAGTACTTGACCGACGCCAACGTGCTGATCTGCCCGTCGGATTCGGCCGGCGCGGAAGCCGTCGAGAGAAAGTGGCGCGTGGACGACGATCCGGCGCGTGAACTGCTGCCCTGCAAATTCAATTCGACGTCCTACGTCTACATGGGCTGGGCGATTAGCGAGAACATGGTGACGTGGCCCGGCGGCGATGTGAACGCCCCCGTTTTCTCGAACGTCTCCGCGTTTCTTGATACCGACGGCGATGTAGACCCTGCGCTGGTCATTCCGGCCATGATGGGCGCCGGGCTGGACCCGAGCGGCCTTGCCGCTCTGACCGTCGTGTGGGATGCCATAGACAACGATCTGGCCAACAGCCACCTGGCCGACGAGGACGTTAATGTCGAGGACGTGCTCACCGTGGCCGGCTATGCGGCGCTGTTCCAGGCCGGAAGCCCGGCGACGGTCTACCGGCTGCGGGAAGGCATCGAGCGTTTCTTCGTCACCGACATCAACAACCCGTCCGGCAGCGCCCAGGCACAGAGCAGCATCTGGGTGATGTGGGACATCACCAGCGTCGAAGTCGATCAGTTCAACCACATCCCCGGCGGCAGCAACGTGCTCTACATGGACGGCCACGTCGAGTTCGTGCGTTTCCCGGACAAGATGCCGGTCTGCCGCGCCCTGGCCCTGATCATGTAACGACGCCAGTTAGTCTATCGCCGGCCTCCAGGTCGCACCACAGCAGCCCCAAGCAGACCAAGGAGGCGATTCGAGCCGCCGCTCTCATGCGGCGGCTCGTTTTTTTGCGCGGGCCGCCCGCAAGCGCAGCCCCACAGCGTGATAATGCGCCCGGCCACGGGACCGAGATCAGAACGCGATGGTCTTGAACTGGGGCAGGTGGGGCTTGTTCCCGCGGAACATCTCGGCCACCATCCGTTTGATTTCGGCGAGGGAGAGCACGGCCGCCGTTAACGGATCGTAGGCGATCGCCTGGAACACCCGTTTGGGGTCGCCGGTGAGGCATCCCTCGACGGCCAACTCCTCCGAAGCGATGGCGGCGTTTGTGAGGGCCGCGCATTGCGGGGGCAGCGCCCCCACGTGAATCGGGTTGAGCCCGCGGCGGTCGGCCAGCACGGGCACCTCGACGCACGCGTCCTGCGGCAGGTTGGTGACGAGGCCGGTATTGGGGACGTTGCCGTTGAATTTGCAGGGGTCGCCGCCCATCCGGGCGTTGATGATGTTCGAAGCGTATTCATGGCCGCGTTCGAGCGGGAACGGCGCGCCATCGGCAAACCACTGCCTGACCTCGCCCTTCCACGTGCGCTCGCGTCTGCGGTATTCATCGAGAATGTACGCGTAATGACCCGGATTCCATCCCGTGCCGGTCGTGCAGTACTTCTCAATCAACTCGGGGCGTTTGCGGAACCACCAGTTGTATTCGGAGTTGTGCCCGCTGGATTCGGTGACGTAGTAATCGAGGTGCAGGAACATCTCATTGCGCACCTGCTCGGTATTGAGCACGTTCTTGCGGCGCATCGCTTTGCGGATCAGCGGATACGCGTCCCGGCCGTTCCACCGGTATTCGATGAACCACGAGAGATGGTTGATCCCCGCGCAGACGTAGGTGATCTCGTCCATGGGCGCGCCGATCCACTCGGCGAGCATGGCGGCCGTGCCCTGAACGCTGTGGCACAGCCCCGACACCTGCACCGTCGTTGCGCGCTGCATCGCCCGGCACAGCATCGCCATCGGATTGGTGTAATTCAGCAGCAGCGCATTAGGACAATGGCGCTCGATGTCCCGGCAGATGTCGAGCATGACCGGAATGGTGCGCAGGGCGCGGAAAATGCCGCTCGGACCCCGCGTATCGCCGACGTTCGTGTTTACCCCGTACTTCATCGGGATCAGAATGTCGTGCTGCCAGACCTTCACGTCGCCGCAGAGGATCGTGCACAACACGGCATCGGCGCCCTTGAGGGCCGCCGCGCGGTCCAGAGTGGCTTCGACCTTTGCGGGATAGTTGCCCCGTTCCACGATGGACGTGCACGCCCGGTACGCGAAATCGAGGCGCTCCGGGTCGATGTCCATGAGCGAAATCGTTGCGTCCCGCAGCAGCGGAAAGGTGAGAATGTCGCGCACAAGCCCCCGCGTGAAGCCCAGGCTGCCGGCCCCGATGAATGCGATCTTAGCCATGGTGAACCTCCGGAATGTTGCCGTGCGATCCCGCGGAACGCCCTCCGCGAACACGCGGCCGCGTTCCGCGACGGACCCTCCCCCGAACCGTCGAGCCGCGATTATGCCCCATTCCCTTCGCGGGATAAAGCGCGCGGCCGCTCTTCCGAACGGCACCGCAGGCGTCGAATGTGAACCGGCGAACGTTCAGCCTGGAAATCAGTTGCGCGCCCAGATGGAGTCCCGTCAGGGACGAAAGAAAACGGGAAGAACGCCGCGCCCAGATTGAGTCCCGTAGGGACCAAGGAGAATGACCTCGGGTCTAGGCCCGGGGATCAACGTTGCGCCCGAATTCAGCCCCGTAGGGACGGCAGATAATGGCCCACCACTTCAGTGGTGGGTGCGCCCGTATCCCTCAAACCACGAGTCCCGTAGGGACGAAAGAAAACGGGATGAACCCGCGGTCCGATTGAGTCCCGAAGGGACGACAGAGAATAGCCCACCACTTCAGTGGTGGGTGCGCCCGTATCCCTCAAACCACGAGTCCCGTAGGGACGAAAGAAAACGGGATGAACCCGCGGTCCGATTGAGTCCCGAAGGGACGACAGAGAATAGCCCCGGGTTTCAACCCGGGG
>Ga0123330_1001753_pt1 | contig 20780 bp, 18 predicted proteins | sample BioC13SIPDNA_2_FD_89704 | JGI IMG/M metagenome (GOLD analysis project Ga0123330, IMG submission 89704) | Anaerobic biogas reactor microbial communites from Washington, USA - Biogas_R2_A C13 SIP DNA | ecosystem: Engineered > Bioreactor > Anaerobic > Unclassified | place: Washington, USA... | reverse complement strand
GTCTCTTCGTTCCCTTAGTCTCTGAGTCTCTTCGTTCCCTTAGTCTCTGAGTCTCTTCGTTCCCTTAGTCTCTGAGTCTCTTCGTTCCCTTAGTCTCTGAGTCTCTTCGTTCCCTTAGTCTCTTCTTCATTTTCTGTCGTCACTCGGCATAGCTCAAGCAAGCTTGGCTCTGCACTCGCTCCTAAGAAAATTGTTCATTGCTCATTGTTCATTGCTAATTGCTCATTGCTTTTCCCCCTATGGATTGCATTAAACAGAAAAATTATCCTACATTTGAAATGCAAGGAGCGAATATGCTCCGGACTACAGAAAGGAAGAGTATGAAAAAATTTTTGATCATGGTGTGGTGGATCCTCGCAGCCCTGGGAGGACATGCACAGGAAAATGCGGAGAATATCCTGACCAACATCCCATACTATCCGGAGAATGTTATCTTGAAAGACACTTATATCGGGAAGCGGTGTGTACTCGACCTCTCTTATCCGGCCGGGGCGAAGGGCTTTGCCACCATCGTCTGGTTTCACGGGGGAGGACTTACCGGAGGAGAGAAGTTCATTCCCGGGGAGCTTCGGGGAAAAGGAATTGCCATTGTGGCGCCCAACTACCGGTTGCACCCGAAGGTTAGTGCGGCAGAGGCCATCAGGGATGCAGCAGCAGCCATCGCCTGGGTTTTCAACCACATCGGGGAATATGGCGGGGATTCTTCGCTGATTTTCGTGTCGGGTCATTCGGCGGGAGGTTATCTGACTGCCATGACCGGACTCGACAAGTCGTGGCTGGAAGTGCAGGGCATCGATGCCAACCGCATTGCCGGGTTGATTCCTTTCAGCGGCCACACCATCACCCATAAGACGATCCGGAAAGAAAGGGGAATTGCCGACACCCGCCCTGTAATCGACTCGCTGGCGCCCCTGTACCATGTCAGGACAGATGCCCCGCCTCTCCTGCTGATCACCGGCGACAGGGAACTGGAGATGCTGGGTAGGTATGAGGAGAATGCTTACCTGATGCGGATGATGAAAGTGGCGGGACATAAGGAAACCCGCCTGCTGGAACTCGACGGTTATGACCATGGCATGGCTGAACCCGCCTATCCGCTCCTCCTCAATGAGGTAAAACGGATCGTAAAATCCAGGCAAACCTCTGAATAGAAAACCTTAATACGTGATGGCAACATGGGTGTTTCCCACTTCCCCGGTTTGAACAGGCAGGGAGTAGAGTTCCGCCGGGGATGCCTGAACAACATCCGGTGAAGAAACATCCCACCATTTGAAACACCAGGGCAATTGAAATGGCCAGGGCAACTTCACAAAAATTTTCGACACGAAATTCACTGAAAATGAGGATTTTAAAAATAATTACTATATTTATAGTAAATTTATTATAAAAATAGTTTGTTGTTTATTTTAATCTACTATATTTGTAGTAGAAATTTTATCGATCATGAAGCAGTTGACCAAAGCAGAGGAACAGGTGATGCACATCCTGTGGAACAAAAAAGAGGCCCTGGTAAAAGAGGTGGTCGAAGAGTTCGAAGAGCCCAGGCCGGCTTACACCACAGTGGCTACTGTGTTGAAGGTACTTGAGAAAAAAGGGTTCGCAGACCACAAAACCATCGGCAATGTTCATCTCTTTTTTCCGCTGGTAGCCAAAAGAGACTACACGCGGGTTCAGTTCAGCACGCTGTTAAAAGACTATTTCAACGGCTCCTTTCCGCGGATGGCTACTTTTTTTGCCCGGGAGAACAACCTGGGCATTGCCGAACTGGAAGAGATGATGAAAATGGCAGCCGGGGAACTGGAAAAAGAAAATCAAAACCGGAAGCGATGAGAACGATCGGAATCATTTTGGCAGAGGCCTCGCTGGGCATGGCCCTTTTCTGGCTTATTTACCATTTCTCACTCCGGAAGGTGGGAATATTCAGAGCCAACCGGATTTATCTTGTGGGAGCATTGCTTTTCTCCGTGCTGTTTCCGTTGTTTCCCATCCATTACACGGTGGTGGTGGAAAACGGGATCGTCGAGGCGGCCGGGACCGATTTACAAATCGTGGCTGCCGGGGAGGGGATTGAGCACACAGATGGATTCCAGTACGAAATATTCACAGGGCTCCTGCTTTGGTCCTACCTGGGAGGTGTGATTTTGGTTCTTGCCAGGCTTGCCATCCAGACTGTCGTACTCATCCGCGTCATTTACCAATCGGGAATCAGCCGTCACGGCGCTTATAAAATAATCAGCAACAGCAGGTATCCCCTGCCCTTTTCCTTTTTCGGCTATGTGTTTTACAATCCTGCCGTGTATGGCAAGGAGGAACTTGCCGGCATCCTGGCTCACGAAGCGGTGCACATTCGTGAGAAACACTGGGCTGACCTGCTGCTTGCCGAATTGTTCACCGCCGTTTTCTGGTTCAATCCTTTTGTTTGGTTGCTCGAGCGCTCGATCAGGCAAAACCACGAATACTTAGCCGATGAAGGTGTCCTTGCGCAGGGACATCCCAGGGGCAGGTACCAGGCGCTTTTAATCAATCAGTTGATGGACGTGCCGGTGATGGGATTTACCCATCCCTTCCACTACTCCATGAACACAAACCGTTTTAAAATGATGACACTGAATGAAAAACCAAAGAAAAAGGCCTTGCGCCTGATGTGGGCACTGCCTGTGGTTGCCCTGTTACTGGCAGCTTTCGCCGAACCCGCTTTTGTAACCAAACCATCCTCGCCGGAGAACCTGGTTTCACCGGCTGAGGGAACCGTTTCTCCTGCCCAGGATCTGAAAATCACCGGGAAGGTGGTCAAACCCGACGGCACTCCCCTTCATGGAGCCTCTGTGATCATCGGGGGAAGCAACTCCGGAACCGTTACAGGGCATGATGGAAGTTTTGAACTCCAACTCCCCGGAATGGAAGAGATCACCCTTTACATCTCCTTTGTGGGATACCGAACGGCCACGGAAAAGATTGCCGGAGGAAAGCCGGCCAGCGTGACCGTTGGAATGAAGAAGGAATTGTACGTTCTCGATGTCAACCCCGACAAAGGGGCTGTTCCCCCGCCCCCGCCCCATCCTTCCGGGGAAAAAGCAGGAAAAGCTACCAAAAGCAAAACATCGGACGAAGAGATAATTTTCGTTGTGGTGGAGTCCATGCCGGAATATCCGGGGAAACAATGGGGCCTGGAGCATCATGTGGCCACCGTCAGAGACCGGTTGAAAGCTGAAGGACCCCTGAATGGCAGGGCAAAGGTGGAATTCACCATCAACGAAGAGGGAAAGCCCGTGAATGTGGAGATCAAGGAGCAAAGCAATGAGGCTGCAGGCCAGGCGGCGCTTACTACCATCAGGGAGATGAAACCCTGGAAACCAGGCACCCAACGAGGCAAACCGGTGCCCGTTACCTACCAGATGGAGCTTGATTTCTGACAAGCTCAGAATTCCCCGCCTTTTTAATTCCACGCACCGGCATGCTGCCCTCAGCTTCCCGGTGCGTGGAACATTGATCGGGAAATCCCGCCGTGGCGGCTATAAAATATCAAACTCCTCGATACTCCAGTTCTCTGCTCCGAATCCGGGCGCTAATCTTCTGATCCCATAGAGACGGCTCCCGTCGTCGTTGACGAAGAGATACCTTACCATATTATAGGCCAGTACGAGTTCGCCGCCTTCGTTAAGGGCCGTCAGCGAAGGTTCAAAGCGGCTGAGGCGGCTGTAGTTGCCCGCATGATACCGGGTGATCACATACCGGTTTTCAGTATTTCCTCCTGACTGCCAGTTGTCGTAACTAGCCACATAAAAGGAGTTCTTGGCTTCGGAGAAAGCCATATCGTACACATTGAAATAATTCAGTTGGATCGCGCCCATCTCCATGGGATCAGGAGTATTATACTGATTCGCGATATACGAAGGGACACCATAGATGATTCCTTGTCCCGAAATAAACCGGGTGCCATCACTGAAAACCCAGAAGTTGCCCAGATCCTTGTGCCAGTAATTGATAGTGTCGTTGGCTGCTCCCCTGCTGATGTCAAAAAGCAGGATCCCGGTGGGGCCAAGCTGAAGCCGCGTTCCCAAGAGCAACGGTTTTCCAGGCACCTTCCTGATCATGCAATTGCCATAAAGTAAGACCGACCAGGATTCCTTGCTTGTCACCAACTCCCCGGTGGTCAGGTTCAGGCTGCGCAGAGTGACCTTCTCATTCCCCTGAGGCGCAATGTAACACCACCCGTTGTCGGCGGCAACCACATCAAAGGCCACGCAATCGAGCGGAAAGCTCCTGACCACAGAACGGGATTCGACATTCACCTGCAACAGGGTGGATGTGGTATTTCCCACCAGAACTGCCTTGCCGTCGCTGGTGAAGTCAATGCATTGGGGGCTGTGGGGCAGCGGAACTGTAAAAGACTCACCTGTGGCCGTTTTATAAAACCACAACTGGTCGGGCGACTGGGTGGCGATGGCGATCAGTTCCGAGGCTTTGTTCATAGCCACATCCCTAACGCTCCCCGACAAGGGGATAATCCGAGAACCCACCCCCGGAAGGTTGCCAATGTTGCCATACACCACCTCGAGGCCGATCAGGCCTATCCGGTCAATGTCAAGAATGACGATTCCGGAGAGGGTGGCCGTTTCAGATTGCCCTTCAGACCTTTTCACCTTGAAATTCAGGGTAACAGATCCATTGTCGAACTTGCCGTGCATCGACTCCCAGACCATCCAGGCGGGATAAGAGGCAATATAGAAGGATTCCGAACCGGCAAGTCCCAGTTCAATATGGATGGCAGGATTGGGATCCTGCGAAGAGATCAGGGCTTTCCCGGAAAGCATGGTCAGCGTACGCTGGTTCTTCTCCAGGAAATCATCGCTGCAAGAACCCAGCAGCAACCAGATGATCAGCAAAAATACGATTCGATTGTTCATGCGTCGTTTCTGTGTCAGGTTTACCTATTCTGTGGTGTACCGCGACTTTCCGTGTCAGAGGATGATCCTTATCCCTGCCCTCAAATCGAGGGCCGATACATTTTCTCGTTGATCTTTGGGAAGATCGATCGTGTAGGAATTGCTGCCCGAATCAACTTTGATCTTCTTCAATTTTGCAGCGAAAAGGGAGAGATGGGCACCCAAAGCTATTTTGGGAGTGAGGAAGGTTTCGAGGCTTGTCTCCACGGCACTGCCGAAATTGTTTCCCGTTATAAGCAGGTAATTGTGCATGGAGAGGGCCTCATCGCGGTAAAAGACCATCCCCGCCGACACCACAGAATTGAGTACCAACCTTTGGCTTCGTCCCAGAGGAGTGCTGGCTTTCAGCGATGGTCCGGCGTATTGGATCAGCAGCTTTTCCTTCATCTGGCCGTAGAAGAGGGTTTGTCCATCATGCGGATCAAAAGTAGACCATATTTCTGCCCCGGAGAAAAAAAAGCGCCAGGTTGCCCCCACCCCCATTCCGGGAGAAATGAACCAGTGGCCGCCCGCCGAGGCTGCCCACCCCAGCTTCAACTGGCGGTAGTAACTGTCGATCTTATCCCGGGTGACTCCTAATTGCATGGCCTGGTTTTTGGCATCCTTGGTGCTGGCAACCAGCCATGAGGGACCACCGCTGAAAGAGAGGTCGAAGTTCCCGAAGGGAATCCGCTCATCCACCTTGTCAACAACAAAACCGTCATTCCCGATCGAAAGGATCTCCCTGCGGGCAATCCGGGAGGTAGTGGGAACCCCTCCCTGAAGCTGCTTAAAATAGACTGCCCCGGGAGTTTTCCTGATGATCTTGCAATGGAGGGTATCCAGGCTCCGGGTGATGATCCGGTCCTGTGCAAATGAGGTAACTGCCAACAACAAAGGCAGCAATAAGCTCAATAATCTGTTAATCATAACATTAATCCGGTTTCTATTTTGAGGATGCAAAGGTATGGTATAATTTTCATAATTTTGGTGAAATTTGGATCAGTTTATGGATTGGAAAGAGCTGCTCACCTCGCAGCGCCTGGGGAAGAGTTTCTCGGGCGAAGACACCATCCGCACCGAAGACAGGAGCGAATTTCAGCGCGATTACGACAGGATCATCTTTTCTCCTGCCTTCCGGCGAATGCAGAACAAGACCCAGGTGTTTCCCCTTCCGGGCCGGATTTTTGTGCACAACCGGCTCACCCACACCTTGGAAGTAGCCAGTGTAGGCCGGTCGCTGGGTAACCGGATTGCCGAAATGCTTTTCAGGGAGCAGTATATCGACGATCCCATCCTGCTCACCCAGGTCGGGGCGGTAGTGTCTGCCGCCTGTCTGGCCCACGACATGGGCAATCCCCCTTTCGGTCATTCGGGCGAGGCGGCTATCTCCTCCTTTTTCACCTCCGGATCGGGCAAACTGCTGAAAAACGACATGAGCGAGGCGGAGTGGAAAGACTTCACCCATTTCGACGGCAACGCCAATGCTTTCCGGCTGCTGACCCATCCTTTCAATGGAAAAAGGGAAGGAGGTTTTGCACTCACTTACACTACCCTGGCGAGCATTGTGAAATACCCTTTTGAATCCACCGCCGCCACCCACCAGAAATTTGGCTTTTTCCAGTCGGAAAAAGAGACCTGGCGGAAGATCGCCTCTGTAACGGGCATCCCCCTGCTGGGGGAAAAACCCCTGGCAGGAGCGCGCCACCCCCTGGTTTATCTGGTCGAAGCCGCCGACGACATCTGTTACCAGGTGATGGATGTCGAGGATGCTTTCCGGCTGGGGATTTTAGGCTTTGAAGATACCCGGGAACTCTTCTCCTCCTTTTTCAGAGAGAGCAGCAAGGCTAGAATCCGTGAAATGGAGAAAACCCTCCGCAAGGTCACCGATCCCAATGAACAGATCAGCTACCTCCGTGCCGGCGTCATCGGGGAACTGACACGGGAGTGCTCTGCCGTGTTTTTCAGAAACCACGAAACCATTCTCCAGGGTAAATTTAGCGGATCGCTGCTCAAAAACATCACCCCCTCCTTTTTTGAAGCCATCGAAAAAGTACAGGAGGTCTCCATGGAACAGATCTACAATCACCGGTCGGTGGTGGAGATCGAAATTGCAGGCTATAAAATCATCGACACCCTTCTCTCGGAGTTCACAGGGGCTTTGCTTCATCCCGGTACTCCCCTGAGCCGTAAGATCCTGATGCTTCTTCCCGGACAATACCTTCAGGAGGAGGATTCCATTTATCACCGGGTGCAGTCGGCCGTCGACTTCATCTCGGGCATGACCGATGTCTATGCTCTTGACCTCTACCGCAAGATCCGGGGCATCAGCCTCCCGGAAATCGGATAATCGCGACCTGACCGGAACGGCAGTATTTGAAACTCCCCGCCGCAGAGCGGACGGGGAAACGAACCCCGTGAACCGGGATGAGTTCGACGGATTTCAGCACCAGACCTTCCATAATAAGCAAAGACCAGGCATGAATGCTTACCTGGCACATAGAACGGATGTAGTCTATGTGCTAGCCGGAATTCAAAAAGCAACGAAATTGGGGAGTTTTTGTCTATCCTTCCAGGATCTTCCCCAGGAGTCCGGCGCCCCCCTCTTTCCGGGCATTTTTGCCGGAAACCGACAAACGGCTGATCAGCTTTGCAATGGGCATACTTTGCAGCCAAACCTTACCGCTGCCGCGAAGTGTTGCCAGGAAAATCCCTTCTCCCCCGAAAATCATGGACCGCAGGTTTCCTGCCTGTTCAATGGAGTAATCGATCTGGGGTTCAAATCCTACGATGCATCCGGTATCCACGCGTAGTGTTTCACTGTGCAGGGTTCTTTCAATCACGGTTCCCCCGGCATGAACAAAAGCTTTTCCGTTTCCCTGCAAGGTTTGCAGGATAAATCCCTCACCTCCGAAAAAGCCAGATCCCAACCTTCGGTTAAGGGTTACGGAGACCTTAGTCCCCAATGCTGCGCATAAAAAAGCATCTTTCTGAACAATCACATGTCCGCCCAGTTCCTTCAGGTCAAGGGGGATGATGGTTCCCGGATAGGGAGCGGCAAAGGCGACCTTTCTCTTCTGATAAACCTGGTTGGTAAAATGGGTCATAAAAAGCGACTCGCCGGTAATGACCCGTGATCCGGCAGACAGCAGCTTGTCAAACAACCCTGCCCTGGGGTTGGTACCATCACCCATTTTGGCGGTGAAGTCCACCCCGTCTTCCATGTAGAGCATGGCACCGGCTTCCGCAATGACCGTTTCACCCGGGTCCAACTCAATCTCTACCAGTTGCACCCCTTCACCAACTATTCTGTAGTCAATTTCGTGTGATTGCATATTCCCCTCATTTTAGATGATTGATGTACTTATTAAATTTAAATATAGGTATTTTTTACGACCTTTGCATTACAAAAAGGGACAAGCATGAGAAGAGAAAATATGGGCGGGAGCAATCCTGGAAGAAGGGCAGCCAGGCGGGGACCGGGGGTGCCGGGTGCTGAGGGACCATCACGCAGGATTCCGCACGCATCCCGTTCCGCCGCGCGTTCCGCATCCCCTTCCGGCACAGGGGAAGAGGGTAGGCCCGGTGGTAGGGGAATAAAACGTTTCAGCGGTGCTGAAAAAGGGAGAATTGCCACCGGAAACCAGCCTGGCAAGAAGGTCGTCAGGCGGGAAGCCCCCTCTGAAAAACGGGCATTCCGCCGGGCTACCCTGGGTGAGGAACGGGCACGCGCCTCCAAACGCACCATGGAAAGGAAGACTTCGCATACCTCCGGGAAAAAGCTAGTTCTCAGAGGAGAGAAAAGGCCGACAAGAAGCCAGTTGTTGCGGGAACTGGGGCATACCACTGAAAGACAGGAAAAACTCCATACCCCGCTGAAGGAGGAACTGATCCGGCTCAACCGCTTTATTTCCAACGCCGGAGTATGTTCCCGCAGGGAAGCTGACAAATTCATTGCCGCCGGAGTGGTAAAAGTGAACGGACAAATCGTCACTGAACTGGGTACCAAAGTATCTCCCACCGACGAAGTCCGCTTCGATGACCAGCTGATCACTCCTGAAAGAAAAGTTTACGTACTGCTGAACAAACCCAAGGATGTGGTGACCACCACTGATGATCCTCATGCAGAACATACGGTCATGGAACTGGTAAAAGGGGCTTGCGAGGAAAGGATATACCCGGTGGGTCGACTTGACAGAAATACTACAGGCCTGCTGCTGCTCACCAACGACGGGGAATTATCGAAAAAACTAACCCACCCAAGCCACAAGGTCTCGAAAGTATACCAGGTCACCCTCGATAAAAGCGTTTCTGTTGCCGATATTAAAACAATTGCCAACGGCATAGAACTCGACGACGGATTCATCGCCGCCGACGGCATCACCTTTGTCGAAGGTCAGGACAAAGACACCGTCGGCATTGAGATCCATTCGGGGAGGCACCGCATCGTACGCCGCATTTTCGAAGCATTGGGGTATCGCGTCAGGGCCCTTGACAGGGTTTCATTTGCCGGACTCACGAAAAAGAATCTTCCACGTGGTAAATGGAGACTCTTGTCGCCCAGGGAAGTCTCTTACCTCAAAATGAAATAACTGCTGTGCAGCAGAAATCCTACTGTAATTTAAACCTGTTTCAGCATACATATTAACCTGGTTTGGAAAAGGAATTTTTGGATATCGTAGGGGCCAACCAGGGAATTATCCATAAGGTATGCAATATCTATTGCGACGATGAGGAAGATCGGAACGATCTGTTCCAGGAAATTCTCGCCCAGTTGTGGAAATCGTACCCTTCCTTCAGAAAGGAATCGAAATTCACTACCTGGATGTACCGCGTCGCCCTGAACACCGCCATAACTTCCTTCAAAAAAATCCGCCGGCAGCCTGGATTCAACCGTCTCTGTGACCAGAACCTCCAGATTGCCGACGAAATGTCATCCTTGGAGATGGATGAAAATATCGCCCTGCTGAAACAAGCTGTTTCAAAACTCAGCGGAATCGAAAAATCGATCATTCTCCTTTTCCTTGAGAATAAAAACTACGAGGAAATCGCTGAAATTACGGGGATCACCCAGAATTACGTCCGGGTGAAAATGAACCGGATAAAAAAGAAGTTGAAATTACTGATGACTGCTGAAGATTAAGGCTATGGAATTAAAGGATCTGAAAAAAGCATGGATCAGGGTGTCGGATGAATCCTCGGGAAAGCAGCAGCTAAATGAGGAACAGATAAAGGCCATGTTGGGCACTCGGACCAAAAGTCTGCTGGAAAAAATTGAACGGAACATCAGGACCGGATTTGTGGTGATTCTGGTGATCATTGCGGCCATGCTGGCTGTCGACTATCTGACGGTAGCCCCATCGGGAATGACCTCTGACGGAAACAAGGTGCCGCGGTGGCTGTTTTTCCTTGACCTGGGGCTTAATCTGCTGATTATATCCCTTTTTGTCACCTTCCTTTTTCATTACTGGAAAATCAGGCAACAGTGCAAAGGCGTTTGTGACCTCCGTCACACCCTGACAAAAACCATCGGCATACTTACCCTCTACCAGCGGATTTTTACGTTTCTCCTGGCAATCATCCTACTGATTTCGGCAACGGGATTTGCAGCCGGCTATTACACCAGCATCCACAACCACAACACTTCCGAGGGATTTTTCCTGTCAGATCTGTTGATCGGGATTCTCCTGCTCATCCTGATTTCCGGGCTCCTCTTTTACCTAATCCGGTGGGTATTCCGGAGGGTTTACGGAAATTATCTCCGGGGGCTCCGCGACACCTTTGCCGAATTGAACGAAGTGGAAGAAGGGGACGATTGACCTTGTCGGACCAGAGCCGGAAACAAAACCGGATGCACAACTCCCTTGCCTTCTCCTGTTCCAGGTTTATGCGATACTCAGAAATTGAAATTGTCGGGATCAGCCCCAAAGCGGTGATGCCGGTCCAGACTGTCAATACTTAACATGTCCTCTTCTGACAATTCGAAATCGAAAACATCGATATTGGAGAGGATCCTTTCGGGGTGTACTGATTTGGGAATGGTGACGATCTGTTTTTGCAGCTCCCAGCGGAGGGTTACCTGAACCGGCGTTTTGCCATATTTGGCTGCCAGTGCCTGCAACACGGGAATATCATTCACCTTCCCCCGCATGATGGGGCTCCATGCTTCGAGTTGTATCCCCTGCGAACGGCAGAAGTTCTGTAGGGCAGGTTGCTGAAGATAGGGATGAAACTCCACCTGGTTTACCATCGGTTTCACCTTGCAATGAGGTAATAGTCCCTCCAGATGATGCACGAGGAAGTTGCTCACCCCGATGGCCCTGATCCTGCCGGAGGCATAGATCTCCTCCATGGCCTTCCATGTTTCAACCGAAAGATCCCCTTTGGGCCAGTGAATCAGGTAGAGATCGATATAATCGGTATCCAGCCGCTCAATACTCTCTTCAAAGGCGTCAAAAGTAGTCTGATACCCCTGGTCCGAATTCCAGACCTTGGAGGTGATGAATATCTCTTTCCGGGGAATCCCGCTGCCGTTGACGGCTTTTCCCACTCCTCTTTCATTTCCGTAAACAGCTGCCGTGTCGATATGCCTGTATCCTGATTCCAGTGCTGTCAGGACAGCACCTTCAACCTCAAGACCCTCTTTACTCATAAATACTCCCAGGCCAAAAAGCGGCATTTGCAGACCGTTTGACAGGGTCACCGATGACTTAATATCCATAATACTACCCACTTTATCGATTATACGGGCAATATACACTTTTTTTCAAAACAAATTATTCCGAAGAAAAAACCTGTCCATCGGTAGTTTTTTAAAAATCGTAGTTTTGTATCGTCAAAAAAGAAAAAATGAAAGTATTCAAATTCGGGGGAGCATCCCTGAAAGATGCCGCGGGCGTGCGGAATGTGGCATCCATTGTTGCGCAGTATGACAGTGACATGATCGTGGTGGCGTCGGCTATGGGGAAAATGACCAATCTGCTGGAAGCGCTGGCGAAAGCCCATTTCAACGGGTGGGATGAGACCATGGAGATTTATGAAAAATTCCGCCGGTTTCACCTGGAATTGGCCGGGGAGCTCTTCGGATCGGAAACGGAGATCCCAACGGCGGTTTTTAACATGCTTTCCGACATGGAAAACCGCCTCAGGATGCCCCGTCACTCCTCTTTGATTTCGAATACGACCAGTTTGTCTGTTACGGGGAACTCCTCTCATCTTTGATTGTCAGTCTTTACCTCGAAACAGCAGGAATGACCAACCGATGGGTGGATATCCGGTCAAGCCTGCGTACCGACGATAAATACCGGGATGCCTCCGTCAACTGGAAATGGACGGAGATGTTGGTAAACAACACCTTTCAGTTTAACGGCACCCGGATGTATGTCACACAAGGATTTATCGGCTCTACGGTGACCAATCTCACCACTTCGCTGGGCAGGGAAGGTTCGGACTATACCGCGGCCATCCTGGCAAGTCTGCTGAAAGCCGAAAGTGTCACCATCTGGAAGGATGTTCCCGGCGTACTCAATGCCGACCCCAAACAATATCAGGGGACGATCCTCCTGAAGGAACTCTCCTACCGCGAGGCCATTGAAATGACCTATTCGGGCGCTCAGGTCATCCACCCAAAAACTATGAAACCCCTTTATAACAGCAATATCCCTCTGTATGTAAGATCCTTCGCCAATCCCTCAGAACCCGGAACGGTGATTCATCAGGTGGATCATCCCCTCGAGCTCACCCCGGTATTCATCACCAAAGGGAACCAGGTGCTGATAACCTTTTCACCCTATGACTTTTCCTTTATATCGGCGGAAGATATCTCCAGGGTATTTGCCCTGCTTTCGGCCAAAGGGCTGAAAGTAAACCTGATCCAGAAATCAGCCATTGACCTGAGCCTGCTTGTGGACGCCCCCGAACTGGGACTGGAAACCATCATGCTGGACTTAAGGAAAGATTATGAAGTGAAATACAACACCGGACTGACCCTTGTCACCATACGCCATTACAACAACGAAACAATTGAGAGACTAACGGCCGGCAAGAAGATTTTCATTGAACAGTACAGCCGGCTTACCGCAAAAATTGCCGTGAATTAAAACGATAAAAAATGAAAGTGACCGATGCCCTGGGCCTGACCGACAGTACCATGCTCTCTTTCGAGCTGCTTCCGCCGCTCAAGGGAAACGACGCCTCCCGGATTTACAGGACCATTGAAAACCTGCTGGAGTTTAATCCCCGGTTTATCAATATCACCACACACCGCGACGAGATCGAATTCAGAGAGCGTCCCGACGGAACCATAGAACGTCGGGTGGTGCGTAAACGGCCGGGAACCGTCGCCATTGCCGCCTCCATCCAGCACAAATACGGAATCCCCGTAGTGCCCCACATCGTATGCGGAGGTTTCACCCGCAGCGAAACCGAACATGTCCTGATAGACCTCCATTTCCTCGGAATCAACAATGTGCTGGCTCTCAGAGGTGACGGGCTTAAGGGGGAACAGATATTCCGCCCCGAAACCGACGGAAATGCACACGCCAGCGACCTGGTCAGCCAGATTTCCAACCTCCGGAAAGGAATTTACCTGGATCCCGAACTGAAAAATACCACTCCCCTCGATTTCTGCATCGGGGTGGCGGGCTATCCCGAAAAACACGCGGAAGCCCCCAATATGGAATCCGATCTGCTTTTCCTGAAAAAGAAAGTCGACGCCGGGGCTGACTTTATCGTGACCCAGATGTTTTTCGACAACAAAGTCTATTTTGACTTCGTGAAGAAATGCCGGGAAACGGGAATCACCGTTCCCGTAATTCCCGGGATAAAACCCATCGCACTGATGAATCAGTTGACAGTCCTGCCAAAGATTTTCAGCATCAACCTGCCCACAGCGCTTTCAAAGGCTCTCAGCCAATCCAGAACCGATGCCGATGCCCGCCGCGTGGGAACCGAATGGGCCATCCACCAGGCAAAAGAACTGATTGCCGCCCGGGTGCCCGGACTTCATATTTATACGTACGGCATCTCTGACAATGTTAAGGAGATCGCCAAGGCAGTTTTCTAAAGATCCCCTCCTCCATATCTCTGTTTTCCTATTCATACACCTTGCGACCCGTGATATCTTTCTGGAAAAGGGTGTGGGGGTCGTTGTAGAATTTCACGAAGTCATCGGCGGAAGGATTTCCCAGGTGGGGACCGAAAGGAGCGTGTGAAGCGCCGCGGGAGGGATTCCGCCAAACCAGCACGTAAGACAGGGGAACGGAGCGAAGGGGTTCCAACAGGGATGCTGTCCACCACTCTGGCTGTGTGGCAATGGGTCCCCCGGCTTCACTCACCGCGGCAATCTTGCCCCGTTCCGCAGCCAACCTGGAAACGGTCTGAGCACAGCTTTTCAGCGTTTCCGGAAATCCAGGACCCCGGTCATAGAGGTCGAAAGCAAGCATATCGATGATGTCATCCCCGGGATAGCGTTCCAGGTACTCCTCTTCAGTGGAAAACCGGTCGGTGGAGTAGGCATAGAGAAGGTGGTGCAGGTCGCGGGTATCGCGCAGGTATTCCACGGTCATCCGCCACAACGACTTGTACTCTTCAGCGGAACAGAGATTCCTGCCCCACCAGAACCAGCTGCCGGTATGCTCATGATAAGGACGGAAGATGACCGGGATCCCGGTTCCCTGGTCATTCTTCAGGCTCTTCAGAAAATCGGCCAGTTTATCAAGATATCCGAGATAAAAGTCATGTTTTTCGCCCCCGGGCAATACCGATTTCACCACCGCAGCGGAAGATACATCCCAGGCCGTTCCACCGGTCAGGGGATTCCGCAGGTGCCAGCTGATGGTGTTGATACCTCCCCGTTGGTAGGTGATTCGGATCAATTCCCTGATCTTGTCGAAGTGGACCGAGTCGAGGCTGTAGGGAACTCCCAGTTCCAGATGGCCCAGTTCCCACCCGTATACGGCAGGGTAATCACCGCAGACATCCTTCACATCAGAACGGCCATCCTCGTACACCCAGCCCACCCCATAGGCCAGATCGTCCTGATGGCCGAACATCAACCCTTCCTGCTGAAGTTTCAGCATGTTCCGGTAGAGGTTAACAGTTTCCCAGGAAGCCCCCCGGTCAACGGGCATGGGTTGCGGAGTTGCGGCACATCCGGAAATAAAAAAGAGTGCAATGACCAGCCCACAGAAATTATAAATTTTCTTCATCATCGGTTCACTTATTTTTTACAATCTGTTTTCCTGATAAAAATAAAGGATAATGTCACGATAACCATCTTCCTCAACAAAAATAACAATCCGTTTGGTTTTAGGAAGCGTCGGTATTAAACCAGATCATTCTATATTTGTCAAATTACAGAATCTAAACCTAAAGTGATGACAATTGAACGCACCATTTTCCTGACCTTAGCAACCCTGTTCCTTCTTTCGTGCCGGGTTTCCGGTGGTGAAAGGGAGGCCGGAGGGGACTGGCTGCAATGGTGCGGTTCCATGCACACGAGAGTTTCTCCCGATGAAGACTTCCACGCCTCACGGGTGATTGTCGGCAACGACCTTATAATAAGGGGCTTCAGCTCCCTTTACTGCTTTTCAGAATAACTCCGGAACGTATGGACCAGACTTCACGGGAATTCCAGGTATTCATCAAGCCGGTGGGTGCCATCTGTAACCTGCGCTGCAGTTACTGCTATTACCTTTCCCGGAAGGAGCTTTATCCCGCGGAAGCCTTCCCCCGCATGAAGGAAGAACTTTTGGAGGAGTATATCCGTCAGCAGTTCGATGCTACCACTGACGACACACTCTTTTTTTCCTGGCACGGGGGGGAACCCACCCTAGCCGGACTAGAATTCTACAGGAAGGCAGTCGCCCTTCAGAAAAAAATGCTTCCGCAGGGGAAACGGTTGCTCAACGGTATCCAGACCAACGGAACCCGCTTAGACGAAGCTTGGTGCCGATTTTTAGCCCGTGAAAATTTTCTGGTGGGCATCAGCATGGACGGCCCGGAGGAGTTTCACAACCTTCACCGTAGAGACCGGCATGAGAAAGGCACTTTCAATGATGTTCTCAGGGGCTGGCGCCTGCTTCAGAAATTCGGGGTGACCACCGAGATCCTTTGCGTGGTGAATTCATTCAACGCGGTGTATCCGTTGAAAATCTACCGCTTTTTCAGAGAACTGGGAGCCCGCCACATTACCTTTCTGCCCCTGGTGGAGCGAACGTCCGATTCTTCTGAAGGGGTAACGGCAGCCTCCGTACCAGCAGAAGCTTTTGGCCGGTTTCTGATTGAAATCTTTGACGAATGGGCCCAATACGATATCGGAAGGGTCACCATCCAGCATTTCGAAGAGGCACTTCGCACCGCTTTTGACCAGGAACATACCCTTTGCATTTTTAAGGAAACGTGCGGAGGAGTATCCGTGGTGGAACACAATGGCGATGTGTACTCCTGCGATCATTATGTAAATCCCGCCCACCTGCTGGGGAATGTCAGGGAGCATTCCCTCTCGCACTACATAGACTCGCCACGGCAGAAAGCCTTCGGGGCCGCCAAAAAAACGACCCTTCCACGGAACTGCAGGGAGTGCCCGGTGCTGGGAATGTGCAACGGCGAATGCCCCAAAAACAGGTTTATCAACACCCCCGACGGGGAATCCGGACTCAATTACCTTTGCGAAGGGTACAGGCTGTTCTTCAAACACTGCCTCCCCATGGTGGAAACCATAAAAGCGCTCAGAAGTTCTGATAATCACCTGTAAATGGCAAGGCAGGTGCCACTAATGACCTGCGATGAACCGGTTACCGGTAAACGGCGAAGCACCTGTCTCCATCACTTCAGCTTTTCACGGAAAAAGGCGATTGTCCGGCTCCAGGCGAGTTTTGCGCCCGCTTCGTTATAACGCTGCGGTGCCGTGTCATTGTTGAAGCCGTGGCCGGTACCGGGATATACAAAGGAGTGAAACTCCTTGCCGTTCTCCTTTAGGGCTTTTTCATAGGCCTCGATGCCTGCGTTGATCCTCTGGTCATTTTCGGCATAGTGGATCAGCAGAGGGGCTTTGATTTTGGGAACCTCTTCGGCTTTGGGCTGGCTTCCGTAGTAAGGAACCGCAGCGTCGAGGTCCGGAGAGTTGACGGCCACCTGGTTGGTCATGGCGCCACCCCAGCAAAAACCGGTACACCCCACCTTACCGTTGGAAAGGGGGTGCGTCTTGAGATATTTGACGGCAGCGACATAGTTATGAACGGTTTGCGTTGAATCCAGCTGGCCCATCATCTGCCTGGCTTTGTCGGTATCTTCCGGGGTTCCCCCGAGCGGGCTCAGGGCATCGGGGGCCAGAGCCAGAAATCCCTCCCCTGCCATCCGGCGCGTGACATCCCTGATGTGCTCATTCAGACCAAAGATTTCCTGTATAACGATTACCGCAGGAAACTTTTTCCCTTTGGCAGGATGGGCTAAATAACCCTTCATCTCACCGGGTTCAGCAGGGTAGGTCACCGCTTCCGCCAGCACTTTTTTAATTTTCCTTTTCCGCTCGGCAGCAGTCAGAGTGTTGTTCTCCAAAAGTGGCAGCAACATCATGGCAGCAGCCGTACTTCCGGCCAGAAGGGTGAGTTTCTTCAAGAAATCCCTCCTGCCGGTTCTTCCCTTTTGGTAGGCTGTAAATAAGGCGTTGATCTTTCTTTCCATCGTTTGAAGTTCTATAATTCGTAATTTAAACAGGTCGTTGGGTTAAAGGTACAAAAAATGAGATCTCCTGCCGATAGTTCCCGAAAAACACTAATTTTGCACGCCACGGGGATATAGCTCAGTTGGCTAGAGCGCTACATTCGCATTGTAGAGGTCGGGGGTTCGACTCCCCTTATCTCCACTTGGAGTTCATGTATCATATTTTTTTTATCTTTGTCCCGTCAAAATCGGGGTTGTTAGCTCAGTCGGTTCAGAGCGCATGCTTCACACGCATGAGGTCACTGGTTCGAATCCAGTACAGCCCACGTGGTTCACACAAGTCCCTCTTTAGAAAAGGAGATTGCTGAAAAATGAGGCCGGGATGACTGTTTTAACCCTAATCAAGCAACCATTATTTAAGAAAGTTTTTAACAATTTTCTGTGGTGCCCCATAAACGGCAATAAACGCAAAGATAAGGGTTGTCCAGAACCATCCGATCCTTCATTTTTGCACTCTTTTGCTTTACCATGCCTGTAAATTTAAGCTTAAACTGTGCTAACTTTTAATTGGGGTCAATATATATTTAAGCTTAAACCGTGCTTACTTTTGCTTGGGGTCAAAATAAATTCAGCAACACATGACGGAAGAATCAAATGCAGCGAATACATCGGAGACGACCTCTGGCATTGCTGGAACTGCAGTCTGGGAAACATCAACTGTGCCTGATAAATTACAACTCCATGCCCTTCCTTTCCGGAGTGATTTGCATGGGCGCGGTTATTTTTTGATTACCTTTTTGACGGCAGTCAGGCCGCCGGGGATTTCAATGCGGATCAGGTAAATTCCCTCCTGGAGTCCGCTCATGGAAAACTGCAGCGAATTCACCCCCCTGCCGATGTTTGTGTTTCCCAAAGCCCTCACCATGACTCCCGCGGCATTATAGCAGAATACCCGGCAGACACCCGCATGCTCAGCAGAAAGGTGGATATTCAGGAGATCCCTGACCGGATTTGGATAGACGGTTATTGGAGCCTCCTCAGGTATTACCGGGGCTTTGGCGGAGGTATAGTGCATGAAAGGGAGTTCTGCACCTCTGGCCCGGAGTTCCCCCTCTTTCCCGGCCAGGTAAATATTGGTCCACGACGGACGGGCCGGCAGCATGTCCTGCCAGACCATCTGCTCCCACTCCTGGTCGGTCATTCGTTTAAAGTTTTTCGTCACCATTTCATAATAGGAAAGGAGGGGTCCCGTGAAAGCTGTCATCACCGACGGATCATCGGGATGGCGTGCCAGGAAGACGCCAAGGTTGACTTTTCCCACACCGGTATGGAGGACCCTGCCCACGACAACCCCTGACTCATCAGTGGGCTGGGTATGCACATCGACGATGGTATGATCCCATTCCGAGGCATCCCAGATATCAAAGAAAAGGTCGGCATACCACCCTGAATAGGGGGGTTCCCCGCTCTTGCCGTGATGGAAAAGCATGGTCATGAGCCACTCCCTTTCGGCATCGGAAAAGGGTTCTCCCGCCAATTCCTTAGCGGCCAGCACTTCCAGTCTGCCCATCACCTCGCCGAAATGGGGAAAAAACTGTACCACCCGCATGATTTCAGGGGTAGTGGCCGGCAAGTGACGGAAGAAATCGGCAGCACCGGAAGCAAACTCCTTCAGTCTCCGGTAAAAGGCGGGATAGGGTTCCACATAGGAGGTGGGAAAGGAGCACCCCGTTCCGCCGGAATAGGATTGCTTGGCATACAAGAGGTTGTCGTGGCGTAGATGGGACCACCCAGCCAGTTGGGTATTGATCTTTTCCTGGTGCCAGGCGGCCGTCTGCATGAAAAGGGGAAGATCTTCCCCGCCCTCACCAGGATTCAGGTCACGGAGGGCGTTCAGCCACACATTGTAAAGGCTCCCCTTCCAAAAGGTTTCCGGCCGCTCATCGGTAAGATAACGGAGGTTAGCCAGTTGCCCGGCATAGGGGTATTTATTGAGTTCTTCACGCAACAAAGGCAGGGCATCGTTGTTTCCCAGCACAAAAAGGGCATCGAGGGGGGAGGGCATCATCCGCATCACCTTCACTCCGTTGTGAACCACCCTGTCAAAGACCACATTCCCGAGAATATAGGAGTCAATGATGAACCGCTGTCCCGACAAACGCCAAGATATGGGCAGAACGCCCGGTTCTTCGGCCCACGGATCCATCAGGAAGAAATCGCTGAGGATCTTCTGGGCCAGCTCCGGGTGTGTTCCCAGGGATTCCTGCAAATCCAGTGAAACGGAAAGGTCGGTAAGCTGCACAGCCGACGTGATCTCCATCTCTTCCAGAACCCCGGCAAACTCGCCGGGAGTAATATTGTCGCATTCCCCCACCAGGTAACCGATCACTCTCTCGTTCCATTCCAGCAACTCCCTTTCCGGGGTAAGGGCGCAAAGTTCATTGAGCAGAAAAGCGCCTTGCTGCATCCTTTGAATTTCTGTGTCGGACCACGGTATCTCCCAGGGATTGGCGGGAGGCGGGGTCAGCAGAAAATCGATCCGGCCCAGCCACATCATGGTCCGGAAATAGGGTTCGAGCGACTTGAGCCCCATCCATTTTTCCTGTTCCGTGTAAACATAATGACCCCGTACGGTAAACTGGCTGAAATCGAGTTTCCGTGAGCGTTGCGGAAAGGTGAACAGGGGCATCTCCACCATATTTTCACTTTTGATGGCTTCCCAGATCCTGGCAATATCCTCAGAATTTGCCACATGCCCCTTCATCAGATTCCCTGAAATCAATGAATGAGCGATGGTAATGTATAGATCTGCATCGCTAAGGGCGTCGGCGAGAGCCTGGTTATCGCCATATTTTCCGGTAAGGAGATGAAAATTGCCGTAAAGCGACCCCAGGAATTTCTCCAGGTTCGCTGACATGACCTCCCTCTCCAGGGTTTTCAGGATCTGGTCATACGACATGTGCAGGGCATGCAATATGGCGTCGGTGGTGACAAATACTGGAAGATCATGGTTATAAACGGCATGAAAGGCCTGTCCGAAAGCAGTGTAGGAAAGTCGTTCGGTGACCACGAAGAGATTCTGCCGCAAAAGAGCCTGTTCGTCTTTGGTAAGTTCCAGTTTGCCGATCACCTCATCGAGATAGCGCACCTTGCTGAAATCTACCCCTTCATCAAAATAGCGGAGATAAAACT
>Ga0123330_1001747_pt1 | contig 20836 bp, 20 predicted proteins | sample BioC13SIPDNA_2_FD_89704 | JGI IMG/M metagenome (GOLD analysis project Ga0123330, IMG submission 89704) | Anaerobic biogas reactor microbial communites from Washington, USA - Biogas_R2_A C13 SIP DNA | ecosystem: Engineered > Bioreactor > Anaerobic > Unclassified | place: Washington, USA... | reverse complement strand
TTCTACCAGGTCGACCGCGGGGAGAAGCGCGCGTACCGGGGAACGGGCCTGGGATTGAGCATCACCCGTCACATCATCGAGCGCCACGACGGCTCCATCTGGGTTGAAAGCGACGGTATCGCCGGACATGGCAGCGCAATGCATGTGGATCTGCCCATCGATCTGCGACCCGCCGAAGCGCCTACCATCGATTTCACGACGCCTCGCCACAAGCACCCGCAGTCCCTGGCCGATGCTGACCAGGTCGCGGATGGCAGTGCTTGAACCGAGACACTCTCATCTCAACCATCCACCAGGCATCGAGGGAACGAGTACGTGTCTGAAAAACAGAAGGTTGTGGTGGTCATGCCCGCGTACAATGCGGCCCGTACGCTGGAGCGGACCTATCGCGACATTCCGCCGAACACCGTGGACGGGGTCATCCTTGTCGATGACGTCAGTAAGGATGAGACCGTCGAGATTGCCAGGCAGCTGGGACTCCGGGTGATCATCCATCTTCAAAATCGCGGGTACGGCGGCAACCAGAAGACATGCTATGTAGAGGCGCTGCGCGAGGGCGCAGATATCGTCGTGATGCTGCACCCCGATTACCAGTACGATTCCACGCGCATCCCCGCGCTGATCGGGCCCATCGAACAGGGCGAGGTCGACATGATGATCGGGTCGCGGCTCCGGGGCGGCGATCCGCTTGCGGGCGGCATGCCCATCTGGAAGTACATTGCTAACCGGCTCCTCACCACCGTCGAGAACGTGACGCTGGGCCAGCGCTTGTCCGAGATGCACAGCGGCTTTCGCGCGTACAGCCGCCGGCTGCTGGAAACGATTCCTTTCGTGCTCAACTCGGACGATTTTGTGTTCGATACCGAGGTGATCGCTCAGGCCGTGGCGTTTGGCTTTAAGATCGGCGAGATCGCAGTGCCGACGCGGTATTTTGCCGAGGCATCCTCTGTCAATTTCCGCCGCAGTGTGGTCTACGGCCTCGGTACGCTCGGCGTGATGGGGCGTTTCGCCCTGCACCGGGCCGGGCTGCGACCTTCCCGGCAGTTCCGCGCCCGGCTCGAAGACGTCATCTCGCACCATCATGCCGGCGAGATACTGCGCGGCCCCGGCAAGGGTGGGTAATCCTCCTTATCCTGACGCTGAAGGGTCACGAGCTTCATGCGTGTTGCCTTGAAGCGCCCGGTGTGATATTCTAGGTGGACCACGGTCTGGAGTATGCCCGTTGATTCATCGCCCCCTGGTTTTCTTGATTGCCGCGCTTGCGCTTTTGCTCGCCAGCGGCGCGCTTGCCGGCTGCCAGGGGGGAACCGATACGCCGCAGCCTGCGCCAACAGCGACTCCTGCCCCTGAGGTCACTTATACCCCCTCTGCCACGCTGACAGTGCACACGCCAACTGCGCAGCCGACCTCCACGCCCAGCTCGACCGCGTCGCCGGCGCCAGAGGCGACGGTGCCCCGGACGGCAACGCCGGGCGTGGTGCGCGCGAAGATTGAGATCGTCTGGCCTCACGGCGGCGTGGGCGTCGAGGAGGCGGACCTTGCGAACATCACTGCTTACCTGTTGGCCGGTGACGGCACAGCTCCCGCGCCCGCGCTGCTCGATTCGCCGCCGTGTGATTGGAGTCCGACCGTACGCCTGTGGTCCGCGCTCAACAACCAGCCCATGCAGCAGGTGGGCATCGGGGAGAAGCGCATGGTGACCGCAGCGGGACGCACGTTCCCCGCGTGGGACTTCAACGATGTGGACGTAAAGCCCGCGCGCGATCCGGCCAACAAGCTGGCCTTCTTCGTCACCGTGGACGGCGTGACCACCCTGTCCAACGTCTGGGCCCATGCGGCCGACGCGCGGACACTTTTCCCCCAGCAGGACAATCCGATGGGCGCCATCCGCAACCGGCCGGCGGCCGTCGATGCCCGCATCCAGATCGTGTGGCCCAAGGACGGCCAGCCCGTCGTGAGCGCGCAGTCAGCCAACATCACGGTCTATCTGTTCGACGCGGGCACGACGCAGGCCATCGCACCCGACGCGGGCTGGTCGCCGGCGGTGCGGCTGCACTGGAGCGCCGGCAACGAGGCGGAGGCTGCGCCGGGGCAGGGAATGCCGGGCGTGCCGCGGCCGGTGAACGGCGCGAACAGCGTGACATTCCTGGCGTGGGATTTCAACGATGTGGATGTCAGCGCAGCGAACGATTCGCTGAGCCGGCTCTTCTTCTGGGTGACAGTCGACGGGGTGACGACCTACAGCAACATCTGGGCGCACGCCATCGATGCGCGCACCTTGTTCCCCCAGCCCGAAGTGCTCAACTCCTGCAAATAAGGGGCGGTCAGCGCGCGATCTTGAGCGAGGGATCGCCCAGCAGGTTGAACGTCAGCAGGATGTCGCGCACGCCTCCGGTCTGTTGGGGGAGCGCCCTCTGCGCGTCGAGCACGATGTCGCCCAGGCCGCGCCCCCCCGGGGTGGCCAGTGCACCGGCCAGCCCCAGCGCCAGCAGCCGCTGATCGCTCAGCACCGCTGCGCTGCTGGGCACCAGCGCAGCCACCGCGCCCCCGCCCCCCTTGCGCAGCAGCACCTCGCCCAGCGAGACCGTCGTCGGGTGCTCGAAGAAGCCACTCAGACAGGTGACTGTGAAGACGATGGGCAGGCGCGCGGCGTTGTCCAGCTTCGCCGCAGCCGCCACATCGAACACCTTCTCCTGGGCCCACAGCGTGACGCTGCCGTGCCCGAAATAGCCGATCAATCCGGCGCCGTCTCGAAAACTGGCTTCGAGCGCTTCACGCGCGTTCGTGCCGTCGCCCTCGATCATCACCTGCTGCGCTGCGCGGCCCAGGCGGCCGGCGAACGCAGCCGTTTCCTCTGCAAAACCCGGCTCATCGTTGTCCGCGACCAGCAGGACGTTGGACCGCCACTCCAGGTCGCCGGCCTGGCGCTCGTAGTCGAGCGTCTTCTGCACCATGACCGCCAGCTGCTCGGCGGTCTGCGCGGGGAAGCGGCCCACAGCAAAGGCCGGCGGTGTGGCCGGCCCGTCATCGGGCAGCGCGTACCACACGTCTGAACCCGTCCAGCCGGAGAAGGCCGTGTAGACGCTTCGCGCCGGTACGAGATCCGTCTCCATCCCCTCCAGCCACCCCATGGGATCGTAGCTTGCGTCGCCGGCCAGCAACAGGTAGGCAGGGGCCGGTGCAGCCCACGCCTGCCGGGCATGCCGCATGAGCGCCTGGATGGCCGCGGGATCGACGCGACCGTGGCTGAACGCATCGTAGACCTGCTCGACATCGAGCACTGCGACGCGCAGCCCCTGTGCCTCGCGCGCCTCGACCAACGGCATGAGCGCGTCGCGGAACTGGGGCACGGTGACGATGACCAGGTCCGCGCCGCCAGGCCAGTCGGGCAGCGAGCTGCCTGTCGCAGCTGCCACAGAGACGGGGGAGAGCACCGCCCCTGAGCCATCCGCCGCCCGTGTGCGAGGGTAGGCCACTTCCACCCGTTGCAGGTGCACCGAGTCTGCGATCGCGCCGGTGTCGCCGGGCGCGCGGATGGCCAGCTCGTTCTCGTCTGCCTTCAGGATGCCGTCCGGGATGGCCGCGGTGATCAGGTGCGGGCGTGCCCCGTCCCATGCGGCATCGGAGACGAACGCACCGTTCAGAAAGACGAAGAGCCGGTGATCCGGATCGACGGGTGCAGAGGATTTGCTGATGACGAAAACGCGCAGCTCGCCCTGTCCCCCTGCGACACCCGGGGCGGCGAACGAGATCGTCGTCTCGGCCGGGGCGAACAGCGTCTGCCAGTACCAGCGATCCGCGAATGCCTTGGCCTGGCCATCATAAGCCAGCTTCTCTTCGAGACGGATGGTGGCAGTGACGATGCCTGTCGCGGAAACGGGGGTTGGCGACGCTTGTGGCCGGGGCGCGGCCTCTGCTGCACCTTGAGCTCTGCCTGCTGCGCCCGGAGCATGCTGGCGCAGCCAGTAGACATTGCGGGGCGTATAGGAATCGGCGGAGAGCCGCAGCCCCTCAAAGCGTACTGCGGCATCCCGGCCCCGGCCCACCAGCTCGAACGCGACCGGCGCGCCTCCGGCCGACAGTGCAAGCTGTTCCGCGCCGGCCCGCGCAAGGTCGAATCCCACCCGATGGAGCTCGGCAGCAGTCACCTGGTAGACGCCGTCTTCCTCAACGCTGATCTTGACCGCAACCGCTTCTTCGGCCGGCGGTGCAGCACATGCGGAAAGGAGCGCCACCAGGCACAGAACTGCAAGGGCGGCGGCGATAGAGGGGGGATAGGGTCGGATCGGGCGCATGGGGCTTAAGCGTGACGAGAACGCAGATACAGCAGGACCACGCCCAACAGCCCGGCCAGCCCGATGAGGCTTCCGCCGATTACCCAGGCAAGCCCTGTGTTCCTGTCGCTCTCTGCTGCCCCTTGCGAACCCGCGTCCGGCGTCTCCCGCGCACTCGAGGACTCGAAGATGATCGGGGTGCTTTCGCGCGCCGGCCGTGGGGTCGCGGTGGCGAGCCCTGCGAGCTGGACCGCGGTTGCCGGGGGCGTTGGACCCAGCGCTGGCGCCTCGGCCGGAGGCGGTGCAGTGGGTTGGGGAAGGATGGTCGTTGGCGCTTCCGGGGTTCCGGTGGGCGTGTTGACCGAAGCCGCGGGCAGGGGCGTCGCCCTTGGCCGCACGACGGCGGGCACAGTAGGCAGGATGCTCCGCGCCGGCGTTTCGGTGGGCCCGGAGACCGGCGTGTTCGTGAACTGCCGTGTCGCGGTCGGCGCGGGCGTGTCGGTCAGAACGATGCCGGCCGTGGGGGCGCCCAAGGCTGCGGTCGGATTTCTCGTGGCCGTACGGGTGGCCGTAGCCGTGACTGTTGGGGTGTCGGTGGGCAGGTCGATGCCTGCCGACACCGGGCCATGGGGCGTCTCTGCGTTGCTGTTGGAGATATCCTTTAGCAGGTAGTAGTACCTGACGCCTGCGGTCACGTTTGAATCCACGTATTCATAGGTCGTGCTTGTGAAGGTGTCACCGATTGCATCCGTTGTGTGGATAGGCTCTCCCCAACTGGACGGCGAGGCGCTTTCCGCGCGATACAGCTTGAAGCTGGCTGTGTCCATCTCAGTAGCTGTTTCCCATACGACCAGAATCGTGCGACCGTCTGGCTGGGCAGTGGCTTCGAAACGCACCAGCCCCACGACGGCCAGAACGCCCCTGACGGGAATGATCCCGCAGAACACGATCAGCACGATTGCAGCCAAAAGATGTCTACGATGCATACCGGTGTCCCTCTGGCCCGGGGCGCAAACCCGCAGCCTGCTCATCGAGCTGCCAGGGGCAAGAAAGAACTCATTGCCAGACCCGGCAAGCGCATGGCCGGATCCCCAAACAGGGTCATGGTATCGATCAGGTAGTGTTTCCCGTCTGCCTGGACCTGGCTGAATTGCTGTTTCGCAATGGTCAGCGCGCGTCCTACCTCGCGTACATTATCCCCGAACATCACGTCGAGGAGAATTTTTCGAAAGGCCAGTTGGTCCGTAGTCGTGCCCAGCCCGGACGGCGAGATGGCGGCAACCGAGCCTCCTCCCGCGTGGCGCTGCATCAGCTCAGCCATGCTGAAAGATGCAGAGTTCGGATGTGCGAAGTAGCCGTCGAGGCAGTTGAAGGTCATCACCAGGGGCAGCTTGGAACCGTTCGTGAGTGCAGGGATATTCATCGAGCGCCAGATGCCTTCTTGCGTCCACCTGTTGACGGATCCGTGCCCCGTGTACTGGACAAACAATGCGCCCGACTGGATGGTGTCTGCGATGGTCGCGCGGGTCGCCGCAATCTCATCGGGTGTGGCGGGCGTGTTAGTATCGCCGGGTAGATACGCGCGCACCACCCGGAGATCGTCCGGGGTGTAGCCGGCGACGATCTGGTCGGACACCGCGCGGAAGTCGATGGAGGAATCCGGATTATCGGCCACAAACAGCGCGCGGCGCTGCCAGCCTGCAACGCGTGCGGTCTCGTCGTAAGAGACGATCTTCTCCACAACGGTCTGCGCTTCGGCCAGCGTATTCACGGCCAGCCGGCCCACCGCAATCTCGGGCGCCCGGTCGTCATCGATGTCGCCGAACAGGACGTCCGCCGGCACCTCGCCCAGCCACGGGTCGACCCAGGCCAGGTAGGGCGGGATATGGTTTGGCTGAGGCGGGTAATCGGCCGGATTGTAATTCTTGAAGTTCCAGTGCCCGTCGCCAACGAGCGTGAGGTAAGCCGGCGCGGGCGGCGCCCAGTTCGCCACCGCCCACTTCATCATGGCCTGCACGGCCTTCGGGTGATAGATACCATTATTGAACTCGTCGTAGGTATCTTTTATGTCGACTACCCGGACGCGGCGGCCGTGATCGAGATGCCACTGGGCGAGCTGGTCGGCAGCAGCGCGAAGTTCGGTTGAGGTGACGATGACCGCGTCCGCACCCTCTCTGCCATCGCGCAGGTCCGTCGGGGGTCGCAGCCGCACGGAGTGGGGGCGCCGGGCAGATGCTGCGGTCTGCAGCCAGTAACGCCTGCCCTCCGGGGCATCGGCGCGAAAGCGGACCTTCAGGGGACTGCCCGACGCGGGCGGCGCCTGGAGGCGGACCGGCTGCGTCTCCGCGGTGATATCCCAGATCATCACGTCAGGGCTCGACCAGCCGGCAGCCTCGTATTCCATGGGTCCCGGCGTCTCAGACACGAAGTCAAGCCGGTCCTCCCAGGCGATGAACTGGCGCCGGTAATCCAGCTCCAGGTAGTTCACATAGATATCATCGCTGCTGACGTCCGGCAGAAGCTCAGCGACTACGTCAAGGGTGTTGGCGCCATGGACGAGGGTGTTCGGGGGGACGGCCGCGCTGAACACCTTGCGCACCGGATGGCCGTCCCAGGTTTCATCGAGCACGGGCGTCCCGTTCAGTGCTGCAAGTGTCCAGTGGTCGGGGTTCACATTCCACAAGCCGGCGTCACTGATTTCCTCGAGGCGCAGCGCACCGGCCCCGGCCGCAGGGAAGGGAACCGTGAACGCCAGGGCGACGGTGGCTGCCTGGGCAGACACTGCGGTGAAGCCGGCTCCGGCGCCATCCAGGGGCTGAGTTTGAGGTGCAATCGAGGTCGCGGACGCCAGGGAGGATGATAACGGCTTCAGGCGAGACCAGAACCAGGTGTCCTTTGTATCCAGCGACAGCGTGTGCAATGTCCACCAGACATTCGACTCTTCGGCGCGGATGGTTGCGGCGAAGTCTGCGGGCGGCGTGAGGTTGCCCAGCGGCGCGGCATCCTGCACAGCCATGGGTGGACCTGCGCTGCCGCCGATGTCCAGCCAATACACGCGCTCGTCCGTGTACTTCTGGTCCATCTCTTCCCCGCGGAATTTTTCGCCGAAGAAATAGAGCCGGTCGGCGCCGTCGAAGACCCCGTTGCCGTCGTCCGTGACGTGAATGGCAACAGGCTGCCCCAGGCTGGACAAAGCGAATGTGTCCGGGTCAGCTTTGGCGAGACCGGGATCGATGCCGGCCAGATCGTCGGGCGTGACCACCGTGATTCCGTCCGTGATGACGCCGAGGCGCACCCGGACGGGAGCGGCGTCCGCAGACAGTGTACCCGCACTCCCCGCCCCTGCTTCGGCGCGGCGCGCGAGCGCGGGGTGGAGCATGCCGGCCAGGGCCAGCAGCAGGGCCAGGAGCAGGCCCTGAAGCAGGGATGCAGTTCGGGAACAACGAGTGGGCGGCCGGGTCGTCGAGCGAGTCATCGGTGCTGAGTGCATTGCGAAACCTTCGAAGGACAAACACGCCAGACGTACGCCCCCATCAAGGCGAGCCGTCTGGCGCTGCAGTGCGAGCTAAGGCTGGATCGCTGAGGGCAGTATATCGGTCGCCGGGGGTGGTTGTCAAATGATTTCGGCTGGCGGCGAGAAGTGGAGGTAGGGGCGAGTGTGGCCGTATTTGTGGACGGCGCTACAAAAATGCACGGTGGCTGCCACACCGGCGGGCCACCGTGCAACGGTAATCAGGAGGCGGAACCGGTCAGGTCCCGCGGGTCAGGTCAGGCAGTCCGGCGGCGGCTGATGGCCAGGCCGGCGACCAGGATCAGCGCCACCGCGCCGAGGCCGGCGTAGAGCGGCCAGGTGGAGGCAGGCTTGTCGACCGAGAAGGCAGAGAGGGTGACGCCAAGCGGACCTTCAAAGTAGAATTGGGGTGCCGTTCCACTTTCGTGGGTCCTAAAATCAACCCAATCATTCCTGACCGCGTTAGTTCCACCGCATGCCGTTAGTTCCACCAAGACGGTCAGACGCTTATCCCCAGTGAGGGCTAGGTTTGCCTCTTGCACAAATTCAGGCGAGCTCTGGAAGGTGATAAGATCTCCGTTCGTGGGAGTTTCGGTTAGGGTAACAGAGGATTTCAGGTCCGCACCTATCAAATTGGAAAGCGCAGTTGTAGTGACGGGGCTCTCCGTGATATCTTCCTTGGCAGCAAAGAGCTTGAGAGTTAGCGGATAATCGCTGCCACCTGAGCCCGCAACTGCGAGAGTAAGGGTTGCCAAGTCGACGGCATGTGTGGTGTCAGGGCTGCTTACATCAATCGAGAAAGCACCAGCAATCGATGGAGTACAAGCGCCAAGTCCGGCGCCAAGTACTCGAACGAAGCTATCATCCTCCAGGAAGCCGTCGGTGCCCCCAGCCGCGTCGACACTGAGGTCTCTATCAGCGGGTCCGGAAGCTGAAGCGAGAACGCTAGCGAAAGTGCCTAGCAACAGCACTAATGCAAGTAAACAAGAAGCTTTCAGAAAGAGAGGTCTCGAGATCATTTTTTCCTCCTTCGTATTAAGCAGACATTCGCCCACTGAGAGTCAAGGGCATGTTAGGCAGACGCTTTGTGTGGCGATCAAGGCCACACGTCGCCATCTCCCAGGGCATTGATGCACACTAGATATGGATATCCGATCTTGACCGGGAACAAAGTGGGAGTTTCGATCGTCACGCCGGCCACCAATCCAAAATTGTTCCTGAAATCCCAGAAATCGAGACCCTGAGTTGGTGCATACAGTGCTGCAATCATATCGACATTACCAATTGCATTTGCCAGGTTCAGACCGTTATCGAGACTTTGATCGTACTGATCCAGGGGTACCATGATCTCATTGAAGTAGCAGGGGTCATGGCCTGCCAGCGTAAACACAATGTCACCCTCGTTCGGCACATCCCCTACGATGCTGAACGGTGTGTCGGCCGGATGGGTACTATTGATCAGAATCAGATACGGGTGCCCAACTGCCAAGGGGTAGTCTACAGGATCGTCAATTGCCACACCATTGACCAAACCAAAGCCATATGCTTCATCCCAGAAGTCGAGTCCTTGGCTGGCAGCATTTAGGTTGGCGACTTGAGTGGCTGAGTCACCAATGTAGTCGAGCAGTCCTTGAGCGTTGAAGGGAGATATCGATGTTCCCGTATCCAACGGCAGAGCAATGTGGTTGTAGCGCGGCCCGGTAAAGGCCGATGGTGAATCCAGCTCAAACTCAGGCGCGGCTGCGGACACGACTGGCGCGGCGGCCAGAGGAGCGTTGGCGCTGGGCATCGCCAACACGGCCAGTGCGCCCAGCCCAAGGAGCAAGGCCACGGCAAGGACTGTGGTGAGAACCTGTTTCATAGAGGATGCCTCCTTGAGTCAGGCGAGCGTAAGCGGCTTACTTGCCGGTGCCGGTCAGATCCCACAGCCTGGCGCCAACGTCATTCAACACCATAACCTTGCTCTGTCCCGGATCCACAAGGACCGCTTCACCGTCGAGCGTGCGGCTGGCAACGCGCACTGCACGTCGGGGAGTGTCGCTCAGAACCATGACGTCACTGATCTCGACGGTTCGTTCCGGCGCTGATGACATCCCAAAACGAGTCGTCTTTGCGGAAGTGCAACCGCTCTACACCTGCGGCCACGGCGATATCCCGGCAGCGATCGAGCAGACCGGGCGCCAGGGCCGGCTGGCTGTTGACGATGGGACAATTGGCTGCCAGTTCGGCTGTTGCCGCTCCCGCTCTGCCCGGCGAACAGGTAGACGCCTGAGCCAGTCTTGAGGCCTGCACAATGGATCAGCAGGCCGCCGGCATGATAGGCGAAAAGGGATACGGCGACGCGCAGGAAATACTCAATTTCGCGCGCCACGGCATTGGAGGCCACGCGCAGCGATGCGCGCCCATCCAAGGGAAATATCATACCACGGAAATCTGGGCCGTCAAGCATGAAATTGGCGCCCCTTGTTGTCAATTCGGCGTTCAACAAACTGCCGCTGGCCCGGGCAGTTTCCTCCGCCGCGATCTCGATGATCAGGTTCGTGGCCCTGCCCTCGTCAGTGATGCAGAAGGGTGCATAGCGCGACGCAATGGCCGCGTTAAGCTCCGCCGGGTGAATGTCTGCACTGATTAGCCAGCCGGCCAGGTTCAGGAGCATCGTTCCGCGGTCCATCGCAGTGGACGCAGAGGATCACTCGGCATTTGCGCGCGCTCTCTGCAGTTGCCGGCCACCGCGCCACCAAAGGACCAACACGAGCAGCGCCAGCACGCCCAGCACGACGCCCTGGCGCCAGTCCAGTCCGCCTGCAGTCACGTTGATGGGCCCGAATTTGTTGATCGCGCCGTTGCGCTCGACCTCCTGCAGCTCATAGTAGTAGGTCACGCCCGCCTGGGCCGTGCGGTCGATGTAGCTGTACTCCCCGCCGGTCAGTGGATCGGCGGACGGCGGTATCAGCGCGTCGTTGACCCTGGCGTCGAACGGCCCTTCGGGCGAGAGGCCACGATACAGGTTGAAGCCGGCCGTGTTCATCTCGGTCTCGGTCTTCCACGTGACGCGCACCGGTGCGGTGCAGCCTCCGAGCAGGAGGCCGGCCATCAGGAGCGCGGCCACCAGGACGGTTGCCCTCCAGGCGGCCGGCGCCGGCATGGCCGGCAGAGCAGACAGTGAGCGGGACGCGGTGATTGATTCAGGGGCACTCAAGACGGAAATCCCTTTCCAATATGACTTCCTCGTGACAGGCGCCTGCGGTGACCGACAGTTCACTGCCACTGGCGCCGGCCTGCTTGCGGACAAAGAGCCGGTAGGGCGCGCGGGGCGCGTCCGGCGGCAGGCGGTAGCGGAGCGTCACCAGGTGCTGCTCCCCGGGCTTGAGCACGAAATCGCCCGCGAAAATGGTCGTGTTGCGCACGCCGGCCTCGGTCGCGGGATCGTTTAGCCCCTCGGCCGAGATCAGCTCGCTGCCGCCCGGCGCGTAGACGCGCAGGTAACTCCAGTAGCAGCGCTCCGCCAGATCATCATAGGTCGCACCGTAGCGCGCCGCACGGTTGCAGACGGGCTCCGAATCGAGCGGCGCGGTGTGGGTGTAGGTCAACCTCAGCGTGGCCTCCAGGCCGGCGTCCCCCTCCTCGACCGCGTAGTCGATCCGCTGTCGCACGAGCATGTTCGCCTTGTTGAAGCCCACGTTGCTGTCGACCACCAGCAGGAAGTCGCTGTCAGCGGGCGGGCGCACGCCACCGTCCCAGCCCCGTTGAGCCAGTAGCGCGGCCGCGGCGGGATCGTCCAGCGACACCTGGAGGTTGCGCGCGTCGAGCGCGGTATAGGCCGCCCGAGCGAGGGCGGCCATGTCGATGTCTGCGCCGCCCTGCACGCGGGCCAGTGCGGCTTTGACCAGCTCGCCCATGAAGTCCTTGCGCTTCTCCCACCAGGCCGTGCCGCCGCCGGTCTCCGGCCCGGTCTCGCTGCCCACGGGCGCCTGCCAGGCAGCCTTCATCCATTGGATGGCATTTTCCCCCGTCACGGCCTGGTCGATGCCCGGCACCTGGAGGGGGCCCACTGCGCCGACCAGCAGGCGCACTGCCTCGAGATCCAGCGCCACCGCGCCGTCCGTCTCAATGCCCCGATCCTGCAGGTAGAGCGCACGCGCCACATCGGCAGCTTCGGGGAAATCGGGCGACCAGTTGCTGTCGCGCAACAGCCAAAGATCGGCGGCCATGTACCTGGCCAGGGGCGCTGGCGGCGCAGTGTGGGGCTGCTCGAAGTTGTCGACCGCATAGCTGTCGGCAAATGTCAGGCCGGTGAGCTTGCCTCGTTCGAACGTCACATGGCCCGCGCCGCTGATGAAGCCCCCCGTGCCGCGCAGCTCGTCGTTGTTCTGTGCGAGCAGGAGATAGGTGCGCGGCCCATCCGCGCCGAGGAGCGCGGGCGCAAGCGCCGCAAGTTCCAGTCCGCCGGTCGCCAGCGGCAGGAGCGCGTCGAGTTTCGCCAGTTGAGCGGCCAGCCTCGGCTCTGCGAGCGGGGGCAGCGATGCCCGGATCTGCGCAGCGCGCGCCATGCCCGCGCGGGCCGCCTCGATCCGGGGCTGCGCGGCCTGGAGCGCCTCGACTGTCTGCGGCAGCACGTCGAGCCCGCCTCCGCCAGCCATTATCTCGCCGACCGGCGCGAGCGCATCCATCGCGGTGCGGCCAGCGGTCGACAGCGTCACCGCCATTTCGAGCAATTGGGGGGCGCTGGCGATGTCCGGGCCAAGGCGCGGCGCCCAGCCGAGGTGCGGCGCAAGGCGGAGGAATGGTCCGGCCGCGACCTGGGCCTCCTTCAGGTGAGTGTCCAGGCTGGCGATGCCGGCCTGGACGCGCGGCAGGGCCTCGAGCGATGGCTCGGCCAACGCGGCCTGCAACTGGTCGAGGTCGGCCAGTGCGGCGCGCGTGTACATGCCGGTGCGCACCGCACGCCAGCCCAGCCAGCCGGCCAGCGCGAGCGTCGTGACGACCAGTGCTACGGCCAGCCACCGGCGGAGGGCTTCTCCTGTCTGTCGTTCCTGTGCGTCGTTCATCAGTTGCCGCCAGACCTCCGAGGTTTCACAAACCTCGGAGGTCTTCATGTGCAGTTGGCATCATGCGATCGGTTTAGGGCACGGGGCGCAGGCGCACCAGCACGCCGGTCCGTTCTTCGACGGTGCCGGGCAGCGCCAGCGCCAGGTCGTCGGCCCGGTATACCGGCCGTTGCGCCGCCAATGCTCCAATCGATTCCTCCAGCGGCGTTCCTGGCGGCAGCAGGTCTCCATGCGTCTGTGCGAAGGTCGCATCGTACCAGTCGTAGCCGTGAAGATTCACGCTCAATACCGCCAGGTCGCTCCGCCGGTGCAGGCCGTAGACGCCATACCAGAGCGCGAATGTGCTCCGGTCGCCACTCGCCAGGATCAGCGAGTCGGGCTCGGCCTCTTCCAGCGCGGCGGACAGAAAGTCGCGCGCCTCCCGGTCGCTCCGCAGGTCGTGGGTCGCCCGGTTGCGCACCAGCGACGCAGCCGGCAGCGCGGCCAGCAGCACGACCGCTGCGGCTGCCTGCCACGCGGTCCCCGGCAGGCGTCTCAGTGCCCGGTCGATGGCCACTGCGATCCATAATGCGGCCGTGGCCCACGCGGGGATCAGATAGACAGCCGAATCGGTCGTATTATAGCCTATCCCGTAGATTGTGAAGGCGCCAAAGACGAGCAGCGTCGCACACCACCACGCGCGGCGCCGCGCCTGCAGGAGCCACAGCCCCCCAAGCGCGAACAGCGCTCCCCAGGGTCCGCCGAACTGCCACATGGCCTCTGCGGTCCAGCCGGCGAGCCGTGCGGGCAAGTCTGCCAGGGGCAGCCCGAACGACAACCCGGCGTACAGCCGGCCCGAGACCGTCCACAGGAAGCGCGCCGGCGTGAGGGGATCGCCCCAGTTGACCGGTGGGCGGCCTGCAGCCACGAGCGGCAGGTAGGCATACACCAGGAGGCCAAGGAGCGCGCCTGCGCATGCAAGGGCAACATCCCTGCCCGCGCGTCCGGCGCGTTTCCGCTTTGCCCAGACCCAGGCTGCCAGCCCGGGCAGCACCAGCGCCAGCGTCAGGTGGTTGCCCAGCCCCAGCCCAAGCACCAGGCCTCCGGCCCACAGGGCAGGGCTGCAGGCCTCTTCGGCCCATCGCCATGCCAGCCACAGGAGCGCGACGGAGGCCAGCGCGTTGAGTGCGTAGACCTCCGTGATGGTCGCCTGTCCCCAGACGGCGGGCGCCGCGGCCCAGGTGAGGCCGGCGAGCGTGCTCGCGACATCTGCGGGCCATGAAACCCGCGGGAGCGGCGGGTACGAGACCTCCGAGGTTCTCGAAACCTCGGAGGTCTGGCAAACTTCGGAAGTCTTAAGCGCGCGGTCATCGAGCGCCGCGAGCATCCGCTGGGCCAGGCCGGCCAGCAACGCGGCTGCCAGTGCAGCGCAGACGGCCGAGAGCCAGGCTCCCGCGCGGGCGGGATCGCCGCCAAAGACAGCGATGGCCGCGCGGAGGGCGAGCTGATAGGTGGGATAGCCGGTCGGATGGGGCACGCCGCCGGTCAGCGCTGCAGCCAGCAGATCGCCGCCGTCCGCGCCGCCGTGCGCCCAGGTGAGCCCCGGCGCAAGCGTGGCGCCATAGAGGGCGAATGCACCCAGGCCTGCAATGAGCGCGGGCCAGCGCCTCACGTCAGCCTCCCCCTACGGCCGGACGCAGCCTCCTGTGACCGGCAGCTCGAGCGGCGCGGGACCCGCGACGCGGCCGGTGCGCGTCGCCACGGCGGTGACCGTTAGCCGCGGCGAGACCGTTGCCGCGACCGTCGGAAGCGCGGTCGCACCCGGCTGCAGCGTGCCCGGCGCCGGATCCGTCGCCTGGACGGGCGGCGGCACAGGGGTTCGAGTGGGCACGGTCTGGGCATGCGCGCTCTGGCCGGGCGTGGCCCAGACGCCAGGTGCGGCAATCAGCGCAATCAACAGAGCGGTCCCCACCGCGGCATAGATGGCCAGGTATCCCTTCTGCTTCATCTCTATCTCTCCCTGCCCACAACTCAGTCCACAGGCTCGGCAATGACGATGAGGCGGTGGGTGTTGTTGGTCGGCGGCCAGCAGGTCACGAGGGTGACGCGCTCGTCCCCGGTCGGCAGGATATACTTGCCGTTGGCAAGGCGCTGCGCCTGCGACACGCCCGTGTCCTTCAACCGGTAGAACTCTGTGATCGTATAGGCGTATTGCTTCCCCTGCGCGTCGAACAGGTCGAGTCGCCTCCCGTCGAGGATGTCCGATCGATCGGTGAAATCATCGACTATGACGCGCGCGTCGTTGTCCCAAGCCAGGCTGATCGGTTTGAACACCTGGCCGAAGATGTTGTTGTGCCCTGAGATGACCAGGTTGCCCGCCTCGCCGATGCCCGCGCTGTTGATGTGGTGACCGGCCTCATCCTTCGGGATCACCCACTGCGATACCGGTCCCGCAGCGGTCTGGACGACTTCCCAGCCCATCGGAACAACCCGGGCGTCCATCTTCAGATCGGGAATCGCGATTCGCACCGGCTCGACGGGACCCGTGACCGCAGCAGGGGGCGGCGCAGCAGAGACTGCCGTGGCGGCGCTCGCGGCCGGGGCAGCGGTGGCTTTGGCCGGCGTGGCAGTAACAGGCCGTCGCGTTGCGGTGGCCTGCGGTGGCTTGCGCGTGGCAGTTTGGGTGGCCTTCGGGGCCGTAGCTGCCACAGTGCCTGCGGAGGCCGGTCGGTTTTGGGTTGACTCGGGTGCAACCTGAGCCGCGGCCTGCGGCGGGTCGACTGCGACCGGCGCCGCCTCCACTGCTGCGGATGCTGTGGAGTGCAACTGTGCGCGCACCTGGGCGCTCTGTATCTCGGACCAGGCGAAGTATCCCCCAACTGCCAGGACCAGGATCAATCCCAGGCCCAGCAGGAACGTGCCGAGGCTGCGACGTGCGGTGTTCTGCCCCATTTATTCCTCCGGTTGTCATTATAGCATGAATGGCCTGCGGCGCCGCAAGAGATGGCGGTGGCCAGGAATTCGAATTTCAACCGCCGCGGAGGCATCCGAGCGGAATTCAGGCCCGCATGCCCGCAGCGGGACAACCCGGCCGCCTCCTTCGACTGCGCTCCAAGTCGACCGCAAGGGTCGCCCCTACGCTCAGGATGCTCTGTACCGGCACGAAGGATCGCGTGTTCTCGCGAACTTGACGTTAAGTTGGGGAAAAGTTGGGTTATGTTCTATTGCGGAGGCTCTCCGAACGTGATACGATCGCTAGTTGAGAACGAATGTACTATTTCGCAAGGTATCGCAGATTTATCGCAAGGCGAGTGAAGAGCTCGCCTTGACTGTCTGGGGGGACTGCAATGGCCAACAGGTACGAGCTTCAGGCGGCCCGCATTGAAACGGTGCTTGGCGCGCACAAGGTTCCGGCGCGGGTCATGCAGGCAAATGTGACTCCCCGGTTCGTTCGATTCGATATCACCACCGCGCTCGGAACGAAACTGACGAAGGTCAGCAACCTGGCTGAAGAGCTGGCCTTCTCGTTGGGCGTGCGCTCCGCGAGGGTGTATCGGGAGGGGGGCGTCCTGCACGTGGAGGTCCCAAGAGAGGTCTCGCGTGCAGTGGACCTGGCCGGGATATGTGGCGGCTTGGGCTCGGTGCCTGCAAACTGCGCGGTGCTGGGCGTGGACGAAGGCGGCGCGCCCCTGTTGCTCAGGCTGGACAGCCCGGATGTTGCCCATGTACTGCTCGCGGGCACCACTGGCAGCGGCAAGACCGCACTTTTGCGCACGCTGCTGGCCTCGTTGGCCATGCACAACCACGCGGGCATGCTGCAGATCGCGCTGATCGATCCCAAGGGCCGCGGCTTTGGCCCGCTCGGCGCGCTGCCGCATATCTGGGGCGGCCGGGGTGTGGTGCAGGATCCCCTTGCAGCCGCAGAACTGCTGGAGGCGCTGGTGGCAGAGATGGAGCGCCGGGACCGGGTGAACCGGAGCCTGCCGCACATCGTGATCGCGATCGATGAACTGGCCGACCTTCTGCAGAGCGGCGGGAAAACGGTCGGCGATACCCTGCAGCGGCTGACGCAGCGCGGCCGCGAAGCAGGGCTGCACGTGGTCGCAGCGACCCAGCGTCCCGCGGCCACGCAGGTCGACGGCATGATGAAGGCGAACTTTCCCGTGCGCCTGGTGGGCAGCGTGGTGAGCGCCGAGGATGCGAAGGTGGCTTCAGGGCTTGCCGGATCCAACGCCGAACGACTCCTGGGGCGAGGTGATTTCCTGCTGGTCGCTAAGGGCCAGGTAATCCGCTTCCAGGCGGCCTATGCGGACAACCGCGAGCTGGCGGCACTGGTCGCGCAGGTGCGAGCCGGCGGACGCCGCAGGCGGTCGTGGAGTGGGCAGCCTACGCTCGCCCTGCCAGCAAGCAGCGCGAACGGCTGATCGCCGCGCAGCACGCCTGCGGTTGCAAACCGTAGGCTGATTACGATGATGGCGTAAGTGCGCTTCAGCGCACTTCGTGCCTGTCAGCCGCCGGTTTCCAACCGGTGGCGACGGCTGACATTCAAGACTCGGAGAACGACGTGAAACGTCTCATACCACTGATCTTGCTCGGTTTCGGGGTGGCTCTGGCCATCGTCATCGGACAACGGATGAGTACCGATGCCATGGCGGTCGTCATCGGCGTGGCGGTCGGTGTGGCTGCGAGCGTGCCGACCAGCCTGCTGCTGGTCGCGCTGCTGAGAAAGGAGCGGGCAGGTTACGATCATCGGGCGCAGGAGATGCCCCGCGACGCAGGCTGGAATCCCTATCCGGCCCTGCCGCAGCAGCCCAATGTCATCGTGCTGGACCCGTCACAATTTGCGATGGGGCGCAATCCCCAGTTCCAGATGCCGCTGCCCCCGACCGAGTACGCTTCGGATGCGGGGATGCGCCGTCTGCGGGTGGTTGGCTCCGATGATGAGTGGAACGGTCGTGATTGGTAGTGCGGACCTGCCCGGGATGATTGTCCTGGGCGGCTGCCGCAAGCGCTTTGCATGGAGGATCAGATGGCAGATTCGGTGAATCAGGTGCGGGTGACGCTGGCGGGGGATGGCTTCTATCCCCAGGTATTCCGCTGGGCGGGACGGGATTTGCGCGTGCTGTTTGTTGAGGGGCTGCGTACACGGGGCGCGGAGCGCTGGTTCCGCGTGCGGACGGTCGAGGGGGTTTATGAGCTGGTGCATCAGACTCGCACCGGGGTATGGCTGATGCGGCGGAGCCCATCATGGTTCGGTCGCACGATGGCACAACTGGCGCGTGCGCCGCGCTACTCGCTGCCCGCCGGTGCCAGGCGGGCAGCGAGTAGCGCGGGAGGCGGCGCCAAGAACGTTGAGGCGGAATCAGAGAAGACGAAGAAATCGCCGTCTTCACAAGGAGGTGGACATGCAAGCAGGCTTGCTCTGGTTCGATAGCGAGCCCGGCCGGTCAACGATCGTCAAGGCCACGGCCGCGGCGGAGCGCTTCGAAGAGAAGTACGGCATCACGCCCGATGTTTGCTACGTCAGCGAGCGGTCCCTGAAAGATGGGGAGATGAGCATACCCTTTCGGGAGGGGAAGCTGCGCATCGTGCCGGCCAGCAACATGCTGGTCAACCATTTCTGGATCGGGCGCAACGACGGCTAGGACTGCATGAGCTCGGCCAGCAACACATCCATAGCTTCGCGATCGGTCATCCTGCCGGTCTTGATGGATTCATCCGCTGCCAGGATGCGCTCCATTGCCTGCTGCAGCCGCGCGAAGCTATGGCGGTTGGCCTGGTTGACTAGCCCGGTCATCTTCCATTCGAAGATCCCCAGCGTGCGCGCAATGTCGGGCGTACGCACGCCCTGTGCCTGCAGCGCCTTCAGCTGGATCAACTGCCGGTAGTGCCGGGCGATCATACCCAGGAGCCGCAGAGGCGGCTCGCCATCAATGTCCAGGGCGTGGGTCATGAGCCGGCCCGCGACTGGACCATTGCCGCTACCCAACGCATCGACCAACTCGAAAACGCTCGCGGCGCGCGTCGCCGGCGTCAGCTTGCGCACGTCCTCGCGCGTCACCGTTCGCCCACCTGCATAGTCGCCGAGCTTGGCAATCTCCTGATCGATCTGTCGCAACTCATCGCCGACGAATTCTGCCAGATCCATCACCGCACCGGCGTCCAGCTTCACCTTCCGCTGCTGTGCGCGCGCCCGGATCCAGTTCGGCAGGTCGTTACGTTTGGGCTTTTCGCATGTGATGATCTTTGCGCGACCTTCGCGACTCAGTTCTTGCAGTTTGCGCAGCGCCGGACCGCCGGCCGTGTTCTCCTCGACCAGCACCAGGAGCGTGGTCGGGGGCACATGGTCCAGGTAGGCCAGGATCGACTTGGCATGGCCCCTGGATGTTTCGGGCGCGGGCTCTTCGCCGGATTCGTCCTCTGGCGTTTCGCCGGCCCTGGCCTTCGTCCTGGTGGGAGCAGCCAGCCGCGCCAGCAGCCCTTCGACCACGACCAGCCGCTGCTCGGCCAGGAAAGGCAGCGTGTCGCACGCGTTCTCCAACCCGGACGGCGAAACCGTGCGGCCGTCAAGCCGCGTCGTGTTCAGGTCGACCAGCTCGGGGTCGTCGCCGCACGATGCGGCCAGCTCGGCCAGCGCCTCCGCGCGCAACAGCTCTGCCGGGCCGTGGATGAGAGCGATCATCGCTGCACCTTCAACTGATCGTGATCCGGTGCCGGGCGACCGGACCGCCCTTGAGAGGCGTGACGCCCCGGATGCGCAGTCCCCGGACGTGGGGACTGGTCGTCACGTTCTGCTGCACCCACCGTCCCGCGGGTATGGCGAAGATCAGCGCGAGCGTGGCGGCCAGGAGGGACGCGGGGATGCGGTCGGACCACGAGCGTTTGCGGCCGCCGGTCACCGCCATGACCGCCATGCCCGATAGCATGCCCGATGTGACCAGGTTGGTGCCGCAGTTCGGGTGTATGGCCAGGCCATGCTCACCGGCCTGGAGCCGGCCCAGCGCTTCGCGTGCAACCTCCTCCACCAGGGGCGTGTCGGCATCGCCGAAGAGGGTGAAGCCCTCGAGGTCGCTGCGCGCCATGAGGGCGACGCCAGGCAGGCGCTGGCTTAAGAGCGTCACGGTGGCATGCTCGATCGCATGATGTTGGCGCAGCATTTGCGCAATTGAACGTCGTGCCATTTTATCGTCCTCATCTTGGGCCCCAGACCTCCTAGGTCGTGCCAACCGTCAGTTGGCCTGAGACCTCGGATGGTCTTCGTTTGTACTTAGCGTTGCACCAGCTTCGCGACAGTGACGCCTTCGCCACCCTCGTTGTTCTCGCCCGCGCGGAACTCTCCGACGAGCGGGTGTCCGCGCAGCTCCTCGCGCACGGCCTGGCGCAGCGCACCGGTGCCCTTGCCGTGGATGATCCGCACGAAGGGCAGGCCGGCCAGGTATGCCTGGTCCAGGTAATGATCCAGCTCAATCAACATGTCGTCGACCGTCATCCCCCGGAGGTCCAGCTCCATGCCCGGGCTCGGCGGCCGGGGGGTCTTTCCGCTCGATTTGATCTGAACGGCCAACTGCTCACCCCGCTGCTGGAGCTCGACGCGGCTCTGTGCCAGCTTCATGCGGAAACCACCGATCCTCACCTCGACATCCTGCGCGCCGGCTGCGACCACCTCGCCGCTGGCCTGGAGCGATGGCACCCACACCTTGTCACCAGGCTGCACCGGGCCGTCGATCACGATGGGCTGGGGCGTCTCCATGCGGGGCGGCGGCCGGAACTGGGCGCTGCGCTGCGCCAGTACATCCTGGGCTTCGGCCAACCACTGTTCGTGCAGGCTCTTTGCCGCCTGGCCGCGCTCGCGCGGCGCCAGGGCCAATTGTCCCCGCACCCGCTCGATCTCTTCGCGGATGGTTGCTAACTCCGCCTCAGCCGCCTGGCGGGTCTCGGCGAGCACCTCGCGGCGTGCTTCTTCGACCTTTGACAGCCGGTAGTTCAGGTCGGACCTGAGTGCTTCAGTCCGGCGCAGTGCGGTC
>Ga0123330_1001746_pt1 | contig 20838 bp, 18 predicted proteins | sample BioC13SIPDNA_2_FD_89704 | JGI IMG/M metagenome (GOLD analysis project Ga0123330, IMG submission 89704) | Anaerobic biogas reactor microbial communites from Washington, USA - Biogas_R2_A C13 SIP DNA | ecosystem: Engineered > Bioreactor > Anaerobic > Unclassified | place: Washington, USA... | reverse complement strand
CCATCATTCCATCATTCCATCATTCCATCATTCCATCATTCCATCATTCCATCATTCCATCATTCCATCATTCCATCATTCCATCATTCCATCATTCCATCATTCCATCATTCCATCATTCCACCACCCTGCCCGCTGAACCAACAACACAACGCAAGTCATCGCTTCAAACTGGCGACATATCGGGCCAATTCCCCGAGTTCCCGCTGAAACCCGCCCGACAGAATCGGAAACCGGCACCACGTCTTGGGGTCGAGGTTCTCGTCGTCGAGGTGGAACGACGGGGCGTAGCGCTCCCGCTTCCACTGGTTGCGGCACCAGAGCTGGAAGAACCTGGCCACCCACGTATGCAGTTGCTCGATCGTGTATTGGGGGAACTGGGCTCGCATCAACCGGAAGACCTCCACCGGCGTCTGCTTGTCGCGAATCGCGGCCCGCTCGATCGGGTCGAGGACCTCGTACGGCATAAGGTCCGCCTCGTCGGTCTGGGTCGCCGCCTTGGGCCGTAACTCGGCGGTCGGGGTCAGGCCGTTGACCGCCGACAGGGCCGGCACCGGGTGGACGCCGACCGGCCCTTCCTTCTCCAGCCAGCGGAGCCAGCGGCGCAGAAACGCCTTGTCGATCCCGGCAATCGGACTCAGGCCCCCGCAGGTGTCGCCGTCCATGGTGGCATAGCCGACGGCCGCCTCGGAACGATTGCTCGTGGCCAGCAGCAGCGCCCCCTTCACGTTGGCCAGCATCCACACGCTCGGACCTCGCACCCGGGCCTGGATGTTCTGCAAAGCCAAATCGTCCCGATCCCAGGTCAACTTGCGCCCCAGGAAGCTCTCCACCTTCGCGGTGTAATCCGCAACCAGTTCGTCGATTTCCCAACAGGCCATCTCGGCTCCCAGGGCCTCGGCCAGCGAAACGGCCGAGTTCCGCGTATCGTCGCTGCTGTTCCGCGACGCCTGGTAGGCGCAACTCAACAACGCTCGCACCCGCCGGCGATCGTCGCCCGCCTCTCGAAGGGCCGGAATGTGCCCGAGCACTTCGTTCAGCCGCTCACCGCCCAACTCCGCGGCCGCCATTTCCGACATGAGCGCAACAAGACACGCAACCGCCGACGAGTCGGCCCCCCCGCTCAGGCTCACGACGAACCCTCGCGAACGGCTCTTGCGAAGGTAGTCGAACAGGCCCAGCGTCAGCGCCCGGGTGAACTCCTCCTCTTTCATCTGGGGATTGGATTCCCACGGAGCCGATTCCGGCCTGGCCACTTCCGGCTCGATTTCCGGAAACGCGAACTTGCAGGCCACGCGATTGGCCTTGCCCGCCAGGTCGGGCTGAAAGCTGCCCGTCCGAGCACGGCTCATCCGCGTGGCGTCCACGTCGATCACGGCCGTGGTGACCAGCACCGGCTGGAAGGAGAATCGCGGCCCCGCTGCCAGCAGGCGTCCCGCCGAAGCAATCAGGGCGCCCCCCTCATAGATCGCACGACCCGCCTCGTTGCCCAGCAGGTTGGTCGAAACGTAGCTCACGCCAAACGCCCGCGATCCTTCGACGACGAGCCGCTTTCGGGTCTCGAACTTGCCGAACGCGAAATGGCTGGCGCTCGGATTGAGGATCACGTCGACACCGGCCAGCGCCATGTCGCCGCCCGGGCGTTTGGCCACCCAGGCGTCTTCGCAGATCTCCAGGCCGATCTTCACCCCGCCGCAGTCGAAGGCCACGTCGCCGATCGGGTATTCCTGGCCGTTCACTTCGACCGCGTCGCAAACCCCCAACGGCCAGGGCTTGAACCAGCGCGGTTCGTAGTGCAGGCCTTCACTGGCCAGAAACCGCTTCGCCACGAACCCCAGAATCCGGCCGTCGGCGGCAAGGCAGGCCGCGTTGAACAGACCGCTCTTGTGGAGCAGCGGAACGCCGACCGTCAGGATCATCCCTTTTGTCTCAGCCACAATCTCCTGCAGGATCTCGAGGGCCGTCCGCTGCAGGCCTGGCGAGTGGAAGGCGTCTTCGCAGCCGTAGCCGGTGATCGCCATCTCGGGCAGGCAGAGAATCCTTGCTTCCCGCTGCCGCGATTCCTCAATGGCAATCTTGATGTTCGCCAGGTTGTTTTCCCAGTCCAGCGGCGTCTGGTTGAGCACCGCCGCGGCAACGCGAATACGGGTCACGATCGCTTTCCTCGAACTGCCTCGACCAAGTCGAGCTTCTTCTGATAAACGGACGCTTCCAGCCACACCGCATAAGGCTCCGGATCGGCCAGCCGCCGCACCGGCTCGGGCAGTAGCGCCAACTGGCTCTTGGCCCTCCGCCGGGCCTCGGCCGCCGATGGTGGATCATACACCGCCCGGCCTTTGCGGAACACCGGAACCAGCAGGTCGTGGGGCTCGGCGTCCGGCGGAAGGGACTGGCGGGAACCGTCGGCCGGATCGACCGGGACCGGCTCGGCGGCGCCCGTTCGCTCGTCAACGATGCAATCGCCCACGGCGCGCCCCTCCCGGATGAATCGGCGCACCTGGAGGATGCCGGGCGTGGTCATCTTGATCGGCTCGTCCGACACCTTCAAACGGTCTTGCCACTCGCCTTCCGGCGATCGAATGGCCGTGAGCTTATAGACGCCCCCGAGCGCCGGTTGGCCGTGGGCGGTAGCCAGCCGCGTGCCGACGCCCCAGATGCCGATTCGCGCTCCCCGGCCTTTCAACTCGGCCACCAGGTGCTCGTCCAGATCGTTGGAGGCGACGATCTTGGCGCCGGGAAATCCGCCCTCGTCCAGGATCCGTCGAGCTTCAATACTCAGGGCCCCTAGATCACCCGAATCGAGCCGAATGCCCACCATCTCGTGCCCCCGGCGGCGCAGCCGTTGACCGGCCTCGACGGCCTTGTGGACACCCTCGATGGTGTCATAGGTGTCGACAAGGAATATACAATTGTTGGGCATCGCGTCGGCGTAGGCCTCCATGGCCTCCAGCTCGTCGTCGAACGACATGATCCAACTGTGGGCATGCGTTCCTCGCACGGGAATTCCGAACAGCCGCCCGGCCAGCACGTTCGACGTGGCGGCACAACCGCCCACGAAGGCCGCCCGGCTCGCCGAAAGACCGCCGTCGATCCCCTGTGCTCGGCGCAAGCCGAATTCCAGAACCGGATCGTCGCCGGCGGCCCAGGTCACCCGGGCCGCCTTGCTGGCAATCAGCGTCTCGAAGTTGACCATCGTCAGCAAGGCCGTCTCGATCAACTGGCACTGGACCAGCGGCCCGCAAACCCGCACCATCGGTTCGTTGGCCAGGACAACGGTCCCCTCCTCCATCGCGTCGACGTCGCACTGAAACCGCTGCCGGCCCAGATAGGCCAGAAACCGGTCGTCGAACAGCGGCTTGCCGTCGTTGCCGCACTGGTCGGCAAGAAAGCTCAGGTCGGCTTCACTGAACGACCACGACTTCAGATAGTCGACCGCGGCCGCCAGCCCGCAGGAGACGGCATAACCGCTCCCGAACGGGTTTTCCCGAAAGAACAGATGAAACACGGCCTCCCGCTCCGCCAAGCCGGTCTTCCAGTACCCGGCCGCCATCGTGAGCTGATAGAGGTCGGTGAGCAGACCCAGCGAAGTCCGGTAAATCTCAGAGAGACGCGACATGGCGGGGAAGGGTGAAGCTCGAAGAGTGAATCGTGAAGTGAGAAGAGTGAAATGCCAAAGGCCTTGCGTGATTCCCGGAAGGACTCCCGCGGTCCTTCACCCGTCATTCCCGCGCAGGCGGGAATCCAGACACTCGGCAAACGTCACTGGATTCCCGCCTGCGCGGGAATGACGCAGGGGACGGGCCTCTCGCGGCTGTCCTTCCAGTAAATCACGCAAGGCCATTTGGAAAGGGTCGGCTCTCAAACACACCCTCGATCACAACACTTCATCCTTCGCACTTCTCTAGTGCATTTCAGTCTCGCAGGTGCCCAGTCCATGGCGGAAGAAGTTGAACTGGACGTTCGGATGATCGGCCAGCAACGACATCGGAACGGAGCTGTCGACGATCTTCTTCGAGATCATCAGCGCCGTCAGCCGCATCCCGAAGGGATTGTCGTGGCAGCCGGCCTGCCAGATCGAAACCTTCTCCGCTTTCCAGGTCTCGTGCGGACCGACCGTGGCCGCCCTGGTCGGTACTAGCGACACCTGCCCGCCGCCGCTGGTTCGCGCGTTCTGAATGACCGTCATCGGGTGCAGGTCGGTCACGCGAGTCTTCAGCTTCCGATACTCCTCCGGCGAAGGCGGCGCGTCCTTGTACTTCCCCTTGCGGCGCGGCGGATCGTTGAAGGCCCAGTGCTTCACTTCCCCCTGGCCGCCCTGCATCACGACGCAGCGAATCCCGTCGTAGCTCTTGCTGTAGGCGTTCAGGTCGATCGGAAAATGCATATGGGAATCGGGCATCCGCAACTTGCGATCGATCTTCTTGAAACAAAGGTCCATGTCGGCCTTGGCGAAACTCAACGGATGCGACGCAGGCACGGGCACGCCCTCGTCGTCGACCCACTCGTCCATCCCCCAGAAATGGGCGTCGCGAATGTCGAGTTGCAGCGCGTTGACGATCCGCGCCACCAGCGGCAACTGCTCCGTCGGACCGATCGGACCGCAGATTCCCGCCGGGTTGTCGGGCGTCGACTGCCGCCAGGCGTCGATGTACTCGAGCGCCTCGGCAAGATAGAAGTCCTCGAGCGTGTCGTACATCACCACCTTGAATCCCGGCCGGGAAAGCTTCTCGATACTCTTCACGTTCAGTTTCGGAACGTCGGCATAGATCTCAGGATCCAGGGTCGTATAATCCCACCAGTCGGGAGCCACTTTGCTGATCGGTCGTGCCATTTTGAGGCCTCAGGGTTCAGGGTTAAGGGGATGTAGGGTGGGCCAAGTGAGCCAATCCGGCCCAGCGTCGCCTCGTCGCGAGATGCCCGACTTCAAACCGGCATCTATCTGCATGAAACGAACGCGGCCCACCATGTTGTGCTTTCCATTTCAAACAAGTTGCATTCAATCCGTCACGAAAAAACACAGGTTCGTCAATCGATCCGCCAGGACACGCGCTATGAGAACAACTCCTTCAACAAATCATCCTGCGGATACGCGTGCCCCCGGTGCTGTACGAACGCCTCGGCCGCGGCCACGCCAATCTCTTCGCCACGCATCGCGGCGTGACGCCGCATCGCGTTGAGATACTCGTCGATGCCGTGATGGTCGAGCAGCCATTGCCGCTGACTGTCGTGACACGCCAGCATCTCGGCCTTCTTCTCCAACTCGTCCGTAATATCCACGTAGGTCGTCGGTTGGATCCTGTTGCCCAGCGGATCCTTCGCTTCCAGCGCATCGCAGTAATAGAGGTATGGAATCTGCGAACCTTCCAAAAGCGGAAAGTGAGAGCAGTTGGGCGCCCCGTATAGAAAGCTGGCGGCCCGGCCCAGCAGCGACGACATCTCGTGGTCCATCATGTAATCCTTGGCCGGATGGATGAACACCAGCGTCGGAGCCACTCGGCGGAACAGGTCGAAGCTCTTCTGCAGCGTCGGCTTGTCGTAAACGACGATCCCGTCGTTCTCGCCGAGGCAATGGTAGGTGCCGCCGATGAGCTTGGCGGCATTGGCGGCCTCCTGCGTTCGCCGTCCGGCAATGACCCAGGGGGTCTCGGTCATCGTTCCGCAATCGCCGTTGGCGACCGTGGCGATGTGGATCTCCCAGCCGAGATCGGCCAGACGGATCAAGGTCCCGGCACACTGGAATTCGGCGTCGTCGGGATGCGCCATAAAGGCAAGGGCGGTCTTTCGCGTCATGGCAGGCAGGCAATCGGTCCGTTGTGAGTTGATCGTTTCGACAAGGATTGACGAATTAACAACCGTTGTAGGACAGGTTTTCAACCTGTCGGGGCAGGATACAATCCTGCCCTACAAGGCGATCGTGGATTCTGCGCCAGTCCCAAGTGCTGTGTTTCGCTCCAGTATACCGGGCTCGTGCGAGGTAACAAGCCGGCCGCCGCCGCTCCATCCTGCCGATATTCCCCCAATTCCGGCGACCACTCTTGCAGGCACACACGGTTTTCGCAATGCTTGTGGCAAGATAAGGTAGAACGATTCCACTCCATTTCAGGGAAAAGACCGATGACCGATCGAAAATTGGGCGTCGCCATCCATGGGGCCGGTTCGGTGGCCCGAGCCCACGCGGCGAGTTGGAAGAAATGCGATCGGGCGGAAATCGTCTCCGTCTCCAGCCGGCGGAAGGAGACCGCCCAGAAGTTCGTGGAAGACTGCGGGCTCGATTGCACCGTCACCGACGACTTCGACGCCGTGTTGCGCGACGACCGCGTCGATATCGTCAACCTGAGCGGTCCGAACCACGTCCACGCCCCCCAGGGAATCGCCGCCGCCCGGGCGGGCAAGCACCTGGTCGTTGAGAAGCCCATGTGCCTCACCACCGAGGAGAATCGGGCCCTCCGCGACGCCGTCGCCCAGGCCGGCGTCAAGAGCGTGGTAAGTTTCGTCCTCCGCTGGAATCCGCTGTTCGACAACCTCAAGTCGCTCCTTGCCAAAGGCGCCGTGGGTGAGTTGTTCTACGTCGAGATCGACTATTGGCACGGCATCGCCGACTGGTATTCCGGTTGGGAGTGGGCTCACACCCGCCAGACTGGCGGAAGCACGATGCTGCTGGCCGGCTGCCATGCCGTCGACGCGATCCGCTACCTTTCCGGCTCGGAAGTGGTGGAAGTGTCGGCCTTTGCGAACAACGTCCGCGGCGCCTACGAGTACGATGCGAACGTGGTCGCCATTTTCAAGTTCGAGAACGGCATGATCGGCAAGACGTCGGCCTTGCTCGACTCCGAGATGCCCTACAGCTTCAATATCGACCTGGTCGGCACCGAAGGCACCCTGCGTGACAATCGCATCTGGTCGAAACCCCTCTTCCCCGGCCAGACGAGTTGGACCGAAATGAAGACGATCATGCCCGACTCGGGCGACGTCGATCACCACCCCTTCGACGCCCAGATGCAACACCTAGTCAAGAGCATCCTCGAAGATCGAGACCTGCACGGCAACGTTGCCGACGCCTTCCATTCGCACCAGCTATGCCTGGCCATCGATCGGTCGATCGCGGAGGGTGGTAGGCCGGTGCGAGTGTCACGGGGATAGGATGAGAAAAGAAGATGGGAGGAAAAGAAAATGACGGGTGCTTGCTTCTGCCGTATCGGCTTGAGTGATTTCTAGACCACGGATCGCGCTGACGGGCACGGATGGGGTGTGATACCGTGGGCGAGGAAGCTGGTTATGCCCCAACGCAAGCAGCGCACGCTACAGTTCAGTCTGACGGCGCTTTTGCTCGTGGTCACGGGTGTGAGTCTGGCTGTCAGTTTCTACGTTGTCCGTCGGAATGGTACGAAGGAGCAGCAGGCTCAGCGACAACTCACGCGATTTGTGATAGTCGCACTCGCAGTCAACAAGTTCTGGGATGACAATGGGCGGATTCCTACGGAAGGAGAAGGTCTCAATGCACTTACCAGCCCTGGTGCTTCGCCGGCAGGTCCCTATCTCCAACCGACGGATGTGGTGGACCCGTGGGGCAGCGAAGTCGTCTACGTCGTGTGGGACGGCAGTAGGGCAGATGGTTTTGACCTGCGATCTCTCGGGCCGAACGGCATCGATGACGGTGGGGCACATGACGACATCAGTCTCAAGCACGGTTTCGACAGAGCCCCTTACGACGCCGTGGACCTTCGGACGGCCGTTGGCACGGTGTTTCTCGGCTTGATCATCGGCGTGTTCCTGTTCGTAGCGAGGATATTCGCAGCGAGTGGACAGCAGCTTTGCGAGAGCGAGGTTGCTGCATCAGATTCTGAGAGTTCCGAGGCCCCCCCATGACCCCCCGACAACGCTGGCAAGCCCTGTTCGAGCGCCGCACGCCCGATCGCGTCCCCACCGACTATCAGGCTACGCCCGAGGTCACCGAGCGAGTGCTGCGGGATCTCGACTGCGCCGACGAGATGGCCCTCTGGAAAAGACTCTCCATCGATCGGCGGCTGGAAGTCGCACCGCGCTGGCTGAAGAGCGAAACGGCCCAGGGGCGGGATATGTGGGGGATCGAGTATCGCCGAGCGGAATACGAGGGCGGGGCGTATGATGAGCCATGTGTGCAGCCGCTGGCAACTGCCGAGACGGTTGCCGACGTCCACGCCCATCGCTGGCCCTCACCCGACGACTTCGACTACTCGGCCGTGACCGAAGCCTGCCGGTCCGACGACGGCCAATACCCCATCCACGCGGCCTGCTACGAACCCTTTCTGCTCTACGGCTACCTCCGCGGCTAGGAGCGGGCCTTCGAAGACTTGATTCTCCGCCCGGAACTTGCCGACGCCGTCCTCGGCCACATCTTCGACTTCCACTGGGAACACCACCGGCGGATTTTCGAGGCAGGCCGCGGCCGCATCGACACCACCTGGGTCGCCGAGGACCTGGGGGCCCAGACCGGACCGCTCATGAGCCTGGCGATGTATCGCCGCTTTCTGCTGCCCAACCAGATCAAGATGGCCGACCTGGCCCGGTCGTTCGGCATCCACGTGATGTATCACACCGACGGCGCCGCGAGGATGTTCCTGCCCGACCTGATCGACCAGGTCGGAATCGAGATCCTCAACCCCATCCAGTGGCGCTGCGCCGGCATGGAGCGGGAGCAGCTCGTGGCCGATTTCGGCGACCGGATCATCTTCCACGGCTCCATCGACAACCAGCAGACGCTGGCCTTCGGAACGGTCGACGACGTGGTTCGTGAAGTCCGCGAAAGCCTCGAAATCTACGCCGCCGCCCGCTGGATCTGCGCCCCCTGCCACAACCTCCAGCCCGTCACCCCGACCGAAAACATCGTCGCCATGTACGAAACGGTCAACTCGGCTTGAACGGCCTCACGTGATCTTGGTACTTCCGCAGAATCCGCAGGTGAGGTGACGGCGTTGACACTCGAAAACAACCAAGTCTTCCGCTGATCAAACGAAATCGGCACGGCTTCCTTGTGTCTGAAGAACGGCAACAGAGAAGAGGCACCGGTACTCCGGAGCTGAGTACCGGTGCCTCTTCTCTGGTCCAAATTTCACACACTGGGAAGTGATTCCCCGGTCCCCATTCCCTTGTCAGTCGGCCGACTCTGCCTGCGGATCTCTCAGCAAGATGTGCAGATGCAGGATAATGAAGCCCGTCATCAGCAGATTGATGGCGGTCTCGATGACCTTGCCTGTCAGATTCAGTCTGGCGCTGGTCCAGATCCCAAACAACATGAGTGCGAGCACTGCGAACCAGCGTGCCTTTGGCTTCCAGTCCTCTACTGCTGCTCGTCGCTCCTCGACGGTGCGTGCGCATCGCCTTTTGCGGAGCGACAAGAAGAGGGAGAAATAGGCCACGAGGTAGATGCATCCGGGGAGGAATACCGGAAAGCTGATTGCCATCGCAATACCTTGCGGAATACCCCAGGCAATGAGCATGTGATCCAATGCTCTCGACCCGTAGATGCCGACAATGAAGCAGGTGGGAAGGACCAGGATTGTCAGACAAAACACGGCAATGCTGGAGAGGGGGGCGGGCAGGGCCTGACGCTGCTGATCGTGTAAGGCCCCAGACTCCTGGAGCACCTCCAACCACTCCCGCCGACTTTCCTGGGCGAATCCGACCGCCACCACAATCGGGCCCCTTGGCACAAGCTTGCCTCGCACATTCCTTTCCTCCGTCTGATACTTCGGTGGCAGTTCGATAAGGATCGCACGAACGCCGATCACGGGCAAGTCTCCCAGATCCGGAACGGTTGCCCGTGTGCTGTTTCCGAGGTACCAGCGGCAGCGGTCGAGCGGAACGGAATGCATGTCGGAATTCACAACCGTTGTCAGCAAGCCGTTCGACCAGCTGACCAGACCCGATTTCCGACGCAGGTATCGGTTCTGACTCCAGGCACATAGCACAAAGCGACAGGCAACGCAAGCAGTGCCGCAATCGCCAGCCCAATCGCCGCTCCAACCCATGTGGAGCCAAGAGCCAACGCACCGGGAAACAGGAGCAGAACGATTTCAACCAGCAGCGCGTTTCCCCAATAGGCCCGCCAGCCGAAGCTGGGCGAGCCCTCTTCCAGCGTTCTGCCGGCCGAAACCGGCTGAATCGTTACCGATTGGTGATCCACCGCACACCTCGGATAGTCTGGTCGCAGTACTACTCCAAATCGAGCGTCAGCACCGCCGCCACCACGGCCTGAAGCGTCTTGGCAGCCCCGGCCACGTCGGTGTGTTCGGGAACGTCGGTCTCCAGGTGGTAGTTCGGATCGGCATAGGGCCACGAGCCGATCACGATGATCGCCGATGTGTAGCCCGCCTTGACGAACGAGCCGTCGTCGTTCCCGGGCCGTTCCTGCTTGACGACCCGATGTTCCAAGCCGATCTGGAACCGGTCGTTCGCTGCCCCCACCAGCGCCGCCAGCCGATCGCCCGGCGGTTCCGTGTAGCCCGTCACGCACGGCAGCTTACCGGCCGCCGTTTCCTCCGGCGACTTGACGCCGATCCCGTCGAGATTGAACACGGCAATCAGGTTGTCGCCTCGCTCCTTGGCCTTCTGGGCGGCCGTCACGCTCGTCCACGGCGTGTGCTCCTCGTTGCACAACAGGAAACGAATCGTCCGCTCTGCATCGTACTTGGCGAGAACGCGGGCCGTTTCCAGAACGCCCGCCGTCCCGATCGCATTGTCGTTCGCCCCGGGCGAGTCGATCCAGCTCTGCGAATCCTTGTGGGCCACCAGCAGAATGATCTCCTCGGGTTTCGACCGGCCTTTCCGCTCCGCGTACAGGTTGTAGGCCGTGTACCAGGGGTCCTCAGGCATGGGCTTGGAATACTGGTGGTGCGGGTTCTTCTTGAGGTCGCGTCGAAAAGCCTGAACCTGCACGGCCTCGCGCTGAACCTGATAGCCCCACGACTCCAACTTGCCGGCCAGATAGTCGTCGGCCTCGTGGAGGGTGTTCTTCTCATGGCCGGGAAGCGTAAGGTTCAGCTTGCGGAAGGGGAGCGGCGACTTCGACAGGTAGAAAAGACTCTCCCTCATCCGCTGGCTGTCGACGGCATCGAAGTGTTGGCGGATCGTTGCCGCAGCGCCCTCGCGATCCCACGTCTTCGCCCAGACCGCCTCACCGGGTTGATTCTCAGCAGCGGCCGCCGACAGCAATAGCCCGCCAGTAAGAATTCCGAACAGAACGACGAACGCAACACACACGCGGTACGGGATCAGTTTCTTCATGGTGTCCTCGCTTCGATTTGGGCCAGTCTCACGGCCCCGGCAACCGGCTCTTCGACGATTGCGACAGGCACGGGCGCCAGGCCGAGTTGTTGCAGGTGGAATTCGAGCCTTGCTCGTACGTTCTGGTTGTTGCAGAGCACGCCGCCGGTAAGGGCGAGCGGAAAGGAACCGGCGTCAAAGTCAAGCTTGCGAGCGACCGTCTGAACCATCTGGGCCAATTCCCGGGCACCTTCGTCGACGATCTGCCTCGCAACAACATCCCCGGCCTCGGCCGCCTCGGTCACCACGCCGGCCAACGACGCAACCTGCGCCCGATCGTCGGCCCGGGCATAGACCGACCGCACCAGGTCGTCGGGCTCGGAAAGATCGAGGTACTTCAGGAACTCCTCGAGGAGCATCGTCTGCGGGCCGCGACCGTCGGCGGCCTTGGCGGCGGCACGCAGGCCGGCAACGGCCATCGCATAGGCGCTCCCCTCGTCGCCGAACAGATATCCCCAGCCGCCCGATCGTGCCGAGCGCCCGTCGGCGGCCTGCCCGAAGCAGAACGAGCCGGTCCCCGAAATCAGGCCCAGCCCCCAGCCGTCGGGAGATCCGGCCGCGATGATGGGGAGCGCGTCGCTGACCACGCGAAATCGCCCGGCCAACTGCCGCCCGGCAGCCCACTCCGCCAGGATCCTGCGGTTCGTCTCGCGGCTCGAACCTGCGAGCCCCAACACCGCGGCCGCCACGGGCCCCGGCTCCACCCCCGCATCGGCAAAGGCGGCAGCAACGGCCGTGTCGAGGTTCGCGAGGGCCGTTTCCACCCCCACCGCCTGAAAATTGCCCGGCCCTCCGCGTCCGACGCCGATCGCTGTTGCATCGCCGTCTTTGGCGGCAAGCCAGGCCAGGATCTTGGTCCCGCCGCCGTCGATTCCCAGAACGAGGTCGTTGGTTTGCATGGCTCGCGACGATTGGCCCGCGATTTTGAGAGAGAAGAAGCTGAACGGGTCCACCTTACGACAGATGCTCGTTGTCCTCCTCCACAATGGTAAGCAATCCTCTGCAACTGCCGAATTGCGGCTTTGCTTGCCGCGTTGGAACGATACCAGAATAGCCTGCAAGGCAATGACTCGCAATCGCCGCCGTCGTCTCCGGGATCGCCGAGCAGAACCGGCGCCCCCTCCCGCCTTGTCATGTCGATCGTTGACTCTCGCTTTCCACAATAAGAAAAGGGCCTTGCGGCCCTTAGCGAGTGATGGATGATCGTTCCCGGCTCGGGACGCCCTATGCGGGCGCCTCGGTACGCTTCCGGGTGCGCCGCGGGGTCTTCGTCAGGCTCCACTCCTTCGTGAGCGTCTCGAAGATCTCCGGCGATTCGTAGCGAATGATATTCTTTCCCTCGGGCATGGGGCCGATCAGGCCGCGAAACACCGGCAGGCCGCGCAGTCCAAGGTCCGTGCTGCAGTCGTCAATGCCGATCTGCAAGTGGCGTTTGAGCAAGTCCTCCTGACTACCGTAATCGCGAATGCGGATCTCTCCGTTCGCACCGCGCGTTACGACTCGAAAGGTGTCTTTCTTCATCGAATGTCCTTCTGGAAGGAAACGGAAAACCCGCCCCGTCGACCGGACAAAACTCGACCGGCCGACTCAGAAGACGTATCGGACCGCACCGCAACACGATGCGAACGAAATTCCAACGCGCCACACAGCGAAAGCATCCGCAAGAACCGGCGCATTGCGCACCGCAGAAACCGCCGCCACCAATCGGACCAGACCAAAGATCCGGCCCTCCGATTGTCCTAGCTGTGACGGCTGGCGCCGGCACAACGCAACGAAGCCAGCGATGATTCCGCCAGTGCTGATTGGAGAAATACTTGCAGCACGACGTGCAAGTCGGTATTGGTAAGAATTCCCACAAGTTCCGTCCCGTTCAACACCGGCAGGCTGCTGATCCCCTCTTCGACCATCAGTGTGACCGCCTGCTCCAGCGGAGTCTCCGGGCTGATCGTGACCAGGTCCTTGCTCATCAAGTCCCCAACCCGAATCCCCGCCAGAATCGACCGCTTCGGACCCTCCTTGGGACCAAAACACCGCAGCACGTCGCGATCGCTGACGATACCGACGAGACGCCCCTCGTGGTCAACCACGAGAATATGGCGAAAGTGTTTCGCATGAAACAGTTCGACCAATTCCAACACCGTCGTGTCGGGGCTCACACAAGACGGATCGGTCGTCATCACGTGGGCCACGCAGAACCCGCGCCCTGTGTCGCTCGAAAGCGTCTCACGAAGCTGATTCCGCTTGATATTGATCCGATCCATTACGTGTCGCCTGTCTGGAATGGGTGCTGCCCCCGATCTTTTCGTTGCCCAAGGCTAGGTCGTGTTCTCACCCCAGTCAAACCGGCGGAAATCCCGGGCTAACCGAAGCCTTGCCCCGCCCCTTGTGCCTGTTTCCGCATTTCCCGCACAGCCCGTCCAGCCGCTACCAAAGGGACGTTCGGGGCAGCCGACCGCACCAGAAGTGCGGGTGACACCGACCAGGACAAGAAGCTGCGGTCCTCCAACGTCAATCGAACCAGAAACGCCGCAACCAGTACAGGAGCAGCGGAAAGAAGAAGCAGAGAAAGACGGCCAGCGGGGTGGTGGGCTGAAGGGCGAGCAACAACACCAAGATCACCACCAGGGCCGCGAGCAGCCAGAACAAGGGACGATGCCAGCGATCGTCGCGATCCGGCGACGGGTAGGCTCCCCGTTCGACCAGCTTTCGAGCGACCTGGCGCAGTTTGGCCTCACGCCGAATCTCTGCCACGATCGATTGCGTTCCGGGCGTGTCCTGAAGGATGCCGGCCAGGGCGACGGCCTGGGTGTTGTCGCGGCGCTCTTGCAGAAGGCGCGTCATGGCATACTGGGCGTAGGGATCGTCCGGGTCGAGGGCCAGGGCACGTCGCAGACTCTGTTCGGCGTCGTCTCGCCGGTGCAAACGGAGCTGGCTCAGTCCCAAGGCCGCCCACGCGGTCGACGAATCCCCCGCAGCGGCTACGGCCTCCAGGGCTGCGTCTTCCGCCAGCCGGGGCCCCCGCTCCGACGCCATGAACCAGGCGAAGTCGATCAGCGTGCCCGCCTGCTCACCCGAATTCCGCACCGCCGTCTCGAAGGATTGCTGGGCCAGCGTCAGCCGGCCCAGACGCCATGCGGCCACGCCGAGCAAGCTCTGGGCTCGACTGCTGGAGGGATCGAGCTGGACCGCCTTCCTCGCTTCGGCCAGAGCCTCCTCCGGATCACCCCCCAGCAGCAGTGATCGAGCGCGAATCACTCGAATGAGAGGATCGTCCGGCGCCTCGGACGCCAGTTGGTCCGTGATCGCAATGGCACGCACGTGGTCACCCCGTTCCAGGGCCTCAAGCGCCTCGGCGGTAAGCACCTCGATTCGACGCTCTTCCACAACGACCTCAACAAAAGCTGGCGGGCAAAAGAAACATAGTAACCCGACGCGTAAGCGAGGACCACAAGATACCAACCCGACGCGTAAGCGAGGACAAGGATCGACCCACTCCCTGCCACGCCTGCGGTTCGGGTCGCCATGGCAAGGCATCCTCTCCTCACGTCCCCCCACGCCCGTATCTTAACCCTCCTGTGGGGGATCTGCAAGATCTCGGTCGGAAGTGTCATACCCGGTTTCGTTTTTTGAGCCGCCAAGTCTGACCTATTATTCCCTAGAGCCAATCCATGATTTATTCCCTGGAGCCAATTCACGAATCGTTGCCGATCTGCGGCATTTCCCGCTCGCGGGACGGCGTTCCTTGCGGTTTCGCGAAAATCCTCAGGCAGACGAGAGAACCTTGCTGATGACAAGAGCAGTGATCAGTCCAGTTCCGAGCAGTTCCCTACCGCCGCTCGATCGTGTCGCCCGGCGAGTGAACGAGATCTCCACGCTGCCTGCCGTCGCGTTGAAGGTCGTCGAGGTTGCCAACGACCCCGACTCCGGAGCCGCGGAGATGAAGGCGGTCATGGAAAGCGACGCGGCCTTGGCCGCCCGAGTCCTCCGCTGCGTGAATTCGTCGGCCTACGCGGTCCGCACGCGGATCACCAACCTGCAGCAGGCGATCGCCTACTTGGGACTGAAACAGATACGGAATCTGGCGATTACCGCCAGCGTCGGCGAACTCTTCAAGGCCGGCGATAACATTCTCACCTACAGCCGCCCGGGCCTCTGGAAGCACTTCGTTTCCGTCGGCTTGTGCGCCCGCTTGATCGCGATGCGTCTCAGGATGGCGGAATTCGAGGATATCTTCCTCGCCGGCTTGCTCCACGACATCGGCATCATCCTCGAAGACGAACACGATCACCAGAACTTCGTCCGGGTGATCTCGTCGCTCGACGGCCAGCAATCTCTGACCGAGGCCGAACGAGAGCATTTGAGCTACGACCACACCCAACTCGGCCGGCGGATTGCCGAAGCCTGGGGATTTCCCGAAACCGTCCAGGCGGCCATCCGCTTCCACCACAATTCGCAAGCCTATCGCGGCACCGCCGCCGAAACCGACGGCGTACGCTGCGTGGAGGTGGCCAACCTGATCTGCACGCTCAAGGGCTTCACCTCGGTGGGGCACAAGCTCGTGCGGTTCTCGCCGCACGTCCTCAGCCACTTGAGCCTGACGAAAGAAGACATAGCCATTCTCGCCGAAGATCTGGACGCGGCGGTTTCCACCAATGCAGGGCTCTTCAGCATCTGACGATCTCCTCATGGGCGCAATCCTGCAGGACATCCACGAACTGCTCCAGGCCGCCGACGAAACCGTCGTCGCGGAGAGCGGGGGCGTGGCGGCGGCCGAATCGCTCCAGGATTGCGCCCCCACCCTGATCCTGATGAGCGACGCCGAAGGACAACTCGTCTTCGCCGAGAACTTCTCCACCGACGTCAACCTGCCCGCCGCAAGACTCCTGCTGCGCGAAATGACGGAAAAACTGGGCAACGACACCCGCTGTCGCTTCGACGTCGGAACCGACAGCGGCCCCCAGCAGGCCCTGGCCATCCGCCTGGCGACGCATCAGGGCACTCGCGTCCTTGGTTGCCTGTTTCCCAAAGCGGGGCAAGCCCGCAACCCAGTCTTCACAAACATGTGCGCACCATGCGCACAAGTCCAGCACAAAGACTCTGAAGCGGGGCAAGCCCGCAACCCAGTCTTCACAAACATGTGCGCACCATGCGCACAAGTCCAGCACAAAGACACTAAAGCCCTCTTGCCGGACGAAATCGGTGAAGAGACGCTCTTCGGCCGCGTCGCCGGAGCCTTCGCCTTTTCCACCCTCCATTTCCGGCAGCGTCTCAAGCATCTCGAGATTCGCACCAGGCACTTGAACGCCGAACACGATATGCTGGAAATATCGCAGGCCGAGGCAATTCAGTCCCATATCGAGGAACGGGAACAGCGGTTGTGCGAACTGGAGGAACACACGCTCAAGGAGCAGTTCTTCCAGGCAGCGGAAGAGGCAAACCGGGCCAAGAGCGAGTTCCTCGCCAACATGAGCCATGAGATCCGCACCCCCATGACCGCGATTCTCGGGTTCGCCGAGATGCTCCTGGGGCGGCTCTGCGAATCCGAAGATCTGGAGGCCGCACGGACAATCCACCGCAACGGCCAACACCTCCTCTCCGTCATCAACGACATCCTCGACCTGTCGAAGATCGAGGCCGGAAAGGTCCAGGCCGAGAGAGTCCCTTGTTCGGTGGTCGAGGTGCTTTCCGACGTCGAAACCTTGATGCGCTGCACGGCCGAGGAAAAGGGATTGGCGTTGACGATCGACTATGACGGCCCGATTCCGCAACGAATCGAGACCGACCCGCTTCGATTGCGTCAGATTCTGCACAACCTGGTCGGGAATGCCGTGAAGTTCACCCACCGCGGCGAGATTCGCATCACCGCGAGCCTGGATACGGATCGGGTCGGTCCCCAGTACCTGCGGATCGATGTCCGCGACACCGGAATCGGCATGGCCCAGGAAGACTTGGAGCGGATCTTCGATCCCTTCACCCAGGCCAACTCCTCCACGACCCGCGAGTACGGCGGGTCCGGCCTCGGGCTGGCCATCTGCGAACGCCTCGCCGGCATCCTCGGCGGTGAAATCCGCGTCGAGAGCGAACCAGGGGTGGGGAGCACCTTCACGGTGACCGTTGCTGCCGGCAACCTCGAAAACGTTCCGCTCATCCACCCCTCACGGGTCACAGTCCGCGAAGAACCCGTCCCAAACGGCGACGTCCGATCCGCACCAAAACTCGACGGGCGGATCCTCCTCGTCGAGGACGGTATCGACAACCAACGCCTCATCACCTTGGTCCTGCAAAAAGCCGGCGCCGCCGTATCTCTCGCCAGGAACGGCAGAGAAGCACTGGAGGCAGTGTTTCCGAACGAAACGGCCGGCGAACCGGCAGAACCGTTCGACCTGATCCTCATGGACATCCAGATGCCGGAAATGGACGGGCACGAAGCAACCCGCCGGCTCCGGGAAAAAGGCTTCCGCGGCCCTATCGTCGCCATCTCCGCCCATGCCCACAAAAGCGAAATTCAAGGGATCCTCGAAGCAGGATGCAACGAGTATCTCGCCAAACCGATTCAGCGCGACGAACTGCTTCGTACCGTCCAGCGCTATCTGCTCTGAGCGTGCCACCCACGAATAATCCGGGCGAGCGGACCGCATCTCTTTCCCCTGTCGGAGCCGAGGCCGCAACCGGCATACCATGCTAGAACCGCAAGATTGGGCCCTGCGTACTGAACTGGTCGAACTCGTCGAATTCAGTCCGCCTGCCTCAGACCCTTCGCAGGCCGAATAACCTCGTCCCGATAGGCCTCAAAGTCTGCCAATCGGATCGCAGTACGCGCTCTCAGCTTGCTCCTGATAACCTGTGACCTAGAATTCTGAAGCAACGCACCTTCCTTCGAAAGAGGGGTGCCGCCGGTCTGCCGTGAGAGACAGAGAATTCGACATGCTCCGACACTTCCCACCCTTGATCGTCTTTCTGCTTGCCGCCCTGGCGCTTCTTCCCGACGACGTTGCCGCCGAGATTCCGTCCGAGGAGTCGTCCCTGAAGTCCGTCATTCAGGAAGCGCAACGCAGATACCAGACCTTCACGGACCAGGTGGCCGATTGCACCTGCACGCTCGTCAAGCGGGAACAAATCAACGGCCAGTTGCTCGGATACGAATATGCCGAGGTCAAGATTCGCCACCGCCAGATCCACGGCGGGCAGGTGGTCGTGCCCTTCTCGGTCTACATGAAGTTCCTCGCCCCCGCCGATCTCCAGGGGCGCGAAGTGCTCTACGTCGAAGGCCGCAACGACGGCAAACTGATCGTACGCCGCGGAGGCACGCGATTCGCCTACGTGACCACCGCCGTCGATCCCGCCGGCGAACTGGCCCTGGAACGCAATCGCTACCCCATCACCCACATCGGCATCCAAAGCATGCTCGAAGAGCTCCTCGTGGTCGGGCAGGAGGAACTGCAGAATCCGCCCGAGGAGCTGCTCTGCCGCCAGATTCACGGCGTCAAGCTCGACGGCCGCCTCTGCCGCGTGATCCAGTTCACCCACCCGGTCCGCCGCGAGCAGTACCGCTACCACGTGGCCCGGATCTACGTCGACGAGGAACTCGATCTGCCCATCCGCCACGAATCCTACGACTGGCCCGACGAAGCCGGCGGCAAGCCGAAACTGCTGGAAGAGTACTCCTACCTCAATCTCAAGCTGAACGTAGGCCTCACCGACTGGGACTTCGACCACCGCAACGACGAATACGACTTCCTCAAAGAGTTCCAGCCGTAGAAGCTGCGGGAGAGAATCGTCTGTTGAACGCCCGGCCGCAGGCGCTGGCTTGCGCGTCGCGGCCGGCGCCTGCGGCTGGGCGTTCAACGATCGATGTTTGCCTACCAGGCGAACGTGAGGCCGGCCGACGGGCCGTGATAGACCACGCTCCCGCCGTTGTTCAGCACCCACGGGCCGTTCTCGAGAATCGAAAGATCCGTCTCGAAGTTCCGCGAAGCCAGGGCCAGCTTGGAGAGCACCAGTGCCTCGTACCCGACGTGCGTGGTCAGGTGCGCGCCGAACTGGTAAACCAGCGTCAACCGCATCTCGCCGATCCACGACGTCACGTCCTTGTCGACCCGGCCGTTGTAGTTCACCAACCCTCCGCCGGCTCCATCCTGGATCGCGTACGCCCCCTCCATGACCGCCCGGTTCTGGGCTACGCCCCCCTTGATCTCAAACTCGGTGTGCCAACCCGGGTCCCAGCAGAAGTCGATCTGGCTGCCGATCTGGAGGCCCCAGAGGTCGTTTTCCGTGCGAAGATTGACCGTGTTGGTGGTGGCAGCCGCGGGGACCGGCGAGGTCGTGAAATAGCGAAATCGCTCCCGGACCGCATTGTAGCGCCCGCCCCAAAGCACCGCCACGTTAATCCGCGACGGTTCCCTGGTGATCCAATGGCGAACGTTCAGTTCGACGTTGTCCAGCGACGACTGATATTGGATCGAGGCGAGGTTGTTGTAGTCGAACTCGTCAATCGGTGGCTGCCCAAAACCCGAAAACGGAGAGAAAAGGCTGTGGTTGGCGATTGGAACCGGTTGTGGATTCCCAAACATGTCGAGATCGGGCTGCGGAACTGCGTCAAGAAGCACTTCTTCCGCATACGGTGTGGCATCGCTCACCGCTCCCGTCTCATCCCAGTCGTTCAAGTCAAAGTAAGAGAACTCGACTGCGTACTTGTCGGCCAGTTTCCACCCCATGAGCAGGCGGTAACCGGCTGCATTTTGAAAGTCCAGGTCTTCGGTTCCTAGTACCGGTTCAACAAATGAGGTTCGTGTGAGTGTGCCGGTAGGATCTCCAACCGGGTCGATCGCAAAGGTATTCACGTTCCGCGTCTGAAACACCTCTTCCTGGCAGGCGTCGCGGCGGAAGGCGATGGCGTTGGCCTGGAAGTACCACTGACCGCCCGGGCACATGGCCAGCGGGGTCATGTCGCCGCAACTGTAGTCGTCCAGTCCGCCAAAGCAACCGGAACAGGCTCCGTTGCCACAGGAGGAACAAGGGGCGCTGGTATTGGACCACAGTCCGCTCATATCGTCGGCGGCCAGCCTGGGCATGCCGACAGCGCCCAACATCAATGCCGCCAGAAGGAATGCCCGCACCGAATTGGCCGTCGAGGTTGTCATCAGTCCGTCCTTTGTCCAAGTCGCCGTGGCGATCGAGACGCGTTCTTCATCGCCGGCACCACCGGAGCCGGTTCGGCACGCCCACCTTGCCCTGCCACGGGCGGGGGCGCAATCCGGATAGACATGCCTTTATCGTTTCGGCTTCCTACAACCGAATTCCTCAGCAGAACCCGAACAACCCGCATCTTTTCCCAGTTCAAGACAATTGCCTTGGGTAGATAGAGGAACTGGGCCAATGAGGTGGTTATGCGATTCTGGTTGCGCCTAGCTACTCCTAGATGTCCGTTTCGTAAGTTGACAAACAGTTATAGTTGACCTGGACAAGAAAGGGGACATGGGGTAGCAAAGGCGAATTGGTATTGAGAATCAGGGTTCCAGAGCAAGGAGGCTCGCCATG
>Ga0123330_1001736_pt1 | contig 20930 bp, 14 predicted proteins | sample BioC13SIPDNA_2_FD_89704 | JGI IMG/M metagenome (GOLD analysis project Ga0123330, IMG submission 89704) | Anaerobic biogas reactor microbial communites from Washington, USA - Biogas_R2_A C13 SIP DNA | ecosystem: Engineered > Bioreactor > Anaerobic > Unclassified | place: Washington, USA... | reverse complement strand
CCTGTCGCTCGCCCCCTTTCGCCTGCTCGCCTTCGCCGGGTGTTGCATCCATGCTTCGCCAACGCTCGCTTTGTATATTTATGCAACCCTCATGCAACAAAAGGGGTTTTTGCAGTAGAGTCATCTTTTAACACGTAGAAATTTTGCCTTAGTCCCGGGTCATTCCGTCTTCCGCCTTCCGTCTTCCGATATACTAACTGCGCCCGTCCTGGCGCTTTATCCCGTATTTCGCCGCCTTGCGGATTACGGTGGACTGGTTGACCTGCAGGGCAGCGGCCACCTGGTAGCTGGAGCGAAAACGGGCAAAGGCCGCCTCTAAAAGCTCGCGCTCCGTATTTTCTACCGCCTGCCGCAAAGGTAAGAGATCCTGCTCATTGTCCAATTTTAATCGTGGCACCTTAAAACTGGCCGGCAGATCCTGCATGCTTATGATATTATTAATACTGGTGACAACCATTCTTTCCATGAGGTTTTCCAATTCCCTTACATTTCCCGGCCAATGGTATTCCATCAATACATCAATAACTGATTTATGCAAGCGCTTGTTCATCTGGTATTTATCGTTAAAAGCATTCAAAAAATAGTTGGCTAAAACCGGAACATCTTCCGGCCTCTCGCGTAGCGGGGGTACAAAAATGGGAATCACATTCAACCGGTAATATAGATCCAACCTGAACTGGTGATTGGCAATCATCTCTACCAAATTGCGATTGGTGCCGGCCAAAATCCTCACATCCACAGTTATGGGTTGTTCTCCGCCTACCCGAAGCATCTCTTTATCCTGTAGAAAACGTAATAGTTTAACCTGCAGGTTAAGCGGCAGTTCACCGATCTCATCCAGGAATAGAATTCCTCCCTGGGCCAGTTCAAAGAGACCTACCTTACCGCTCTTGCTGGCTCCGGTAAAAGCCCCCGCCTCGTAACCAAAAAGTTCTGATTCCAGGAGATTTTCCGGAATTGCACCACAGTTTACCTTGATCAAAGGGCCATCCTTGCGATTACTGCTGGAATGAATAATTTCGGCAATTAATTCCTTACCTACCCCGGACTCACCCTGAATCAAAACAGTGGAATCAACTCCGGTAACCCGTAGAACCAGATCCAATAATTCCTTCATTTTAGTAGAGTTAAAAACCAGTTGGCGTGAGGTCTGCAATTTGATCTGCTCCAGTTGGCTGCGATAAAGCTGGGTCAATCCTTCCACCTGCTCCAACTTCCTCTGCAGTTCATTTAATTCCGTTATGTCACGAACATTGGTTACCACCAGAATGATATTACCCTCTTCATCAAATATCGGGTTACTGGTTACCAGCAGCTCGTTATCGTTCATAGATACCAAAGAAATAGTGACCCGCTCCTTCTTTTCCAAAGCCAGCAGGGTTCCGGAACGAGAGAATTTACCCTCTTTAACCAGATCATCCATGTGCCGTCCCACACATTCGGCAGCGGTAACCCCGGTAATTCTTTCGAAGCCCTTATTTAAACGTAAAGTAATCGCCTGGCCATCCGTAACATACAAGCCATCAAAAGAGGACTCAAATATGGCATCCAACTCCCGGTTGAGCTTCTGGGTATACTGTGACTGCCTTACCAGTTCCTCAAATTCCGATATTTCACGCAGTACCAGTACTGAACCGATAACATTCCCATCCTGTACCACATCATTGCGGTAGGGGAGGAAACTTCTATCCCCGATGACCAGCTTGTTAACCGGTAAGGGCTTGTGGTTTCCATGAATAAGGGAATCCAATACCTCGGTGCCGCCGAGCAGATCATGAGCATTGGCCCCGCGCGCCTCCTCCATGTCAATGCCCAACAAGCGACTGGCCTGGCGATTAAAAATCTTGATGCGGAAATCATTGTCTATTTCTATGACCGGGTTATACACAGCATCAATGGCCGCTTCTATTTCCTTTTTCCCCTTCTGTATTTCCAGAGTCAGAGCCACCAATATATCAGAAAAATACAGCATTCCTACCAGTTGACCGTTGCGCATAACCGGCCGGCAGGTAAATTTCTGTTTTCTAATATCGGGAACATCATCGTCATATGCTATGGTGATTGGGTCGGTGAGCATTATATCTTGTACTTCTATTGCGGGGGATTCTTGTGACAGTACTTGCAACAAGCGATTCTTCGTAATCAGTCCAACTAATTCCTGCTCTTCATTCAAAACCGGGGATGCATCGAGTGAAAAATCAATAAATAAGCGTGAAACCTCACCGATAGTCTGCCTGGTCCGCAGGGGCAATAACCTGGGGTTCATTACTTCATAAACTTTCATAATGCACCACTCTCGGATCGATTTTTCATTATTGTACCATGTAAGTTAAAGAAAAAGAAACTAAAAAGAGGAAGCCCAGGGGCTTCCTCTCAATCAGGTCAATCATAGGGACGGTTTTCTTGATCGGCCTGCAATCTTTTTTCAAACATTATAGATATTGTGGGAGATAACCTTAGCCTCTCACGCCTTCACTTTGTTATTAATCAATCGGGTCAAACATATCTTTGGGTGCACCACATACCGGGCAAATGTCCGGAGGCTCCGGTCCCTCGTGGATATAGCCGCAAAGCCGACATTTCCAGCGGTTATGGCGCTGTTTGCCACTCTTGTCACGTCCCAATTTTTGCACGGATTCACTGCTATCTACCCACGATGCAATTATAATCTCGCCCACCAGAACTCCATCTTTTATAAAGCTCTTCTTATAGTAATCCTCAATCGGGTCCTTGACCTCTACCACCCGGCACTGCTCAGGCGGCAGGTTAACCTCCCCTATGGAAAATATTTCTTTATCAAAGGCCACCAGCATGGTGGATATCCGCGGTTCCTTGTATTCCAGCCAATCCCCGGCCGCCGCTGCCCCGGCGATTCGTCCCATCTCCATGGCTATTGGCCACAGGCCAATCATTCTTTCTCCATGTTGGGCAACATCGCCTGCGGCATAAACATCAGGAACACTGCTGCGCATCTTCTCATCAACCACTATTCCCTGCTTGATTTCCAGGCCTGCTTCCTGAGCCAATTCTACATTGGGCTTTACCCCCGTTGAGAGGAGAACCAGGTCAGCTTCCAGGACCTGCCCATCATTCAGGCGTACTCCACTGGCCCTGGCTTCACCCAGAATCTCTTCCGTAGCCTTACCCAGGTATAGTTGGACTCCTTTAGAACGAATAATATCCGCCAGGCGCGCAGAGGATGAATCATCCAGTTGCCGGGGCATAAGCCGTTCACCAAATTCCACCACGGACACTTCCAGCCCGGCGGATACCATCTCCCAAACAGCCTCCAAACCCAGGACTCCGCCACCGATTACTACCGCTTTTTTACTTGTCTTAATTGCTTCTTTAAGTTTTATCGCATCTTTCAGGTTACGCAGGGCAAAAACGCCCTCTTTTTCCACACCCGGGAAAGGAGGAATATTACTGCGGGCACCGCTGGCCACTATCAACTTGTTATAAGTCAAATTTTCGCCATTATCCCCGCTTACTTTTCTGGCCGCAGTATCAATGGAGTTTACTTTAAATCCGGTTTTTACTTCGATGGCATTCTCCTGGTACCAGGCGGCATCGAAAACATAGAGCCGCTTATCCGGCAGGTCCTCGCCTAAAAAGTCAGAAAGAGCCGGGCGGTAATAAGGCAGGGCTTCTTCTTCGGTTAACATAGTTATGGCGGCGGTGCGGTTGCGCTGTCTTATGGCCTGGGCGGCAGAGAGAGCAGCAATTCCGCTGCCGATTATTACAAAATGCTCGGAAGTATCGTTTAAAAATTCGTCTTCCAGCGGCATCTGCACAAAGTTTTCCGGTCCTACACCACAGGCCGGGCAAATGGCAGGGGGTTCCTCCCCAACATGGATATGCCCGCAAACCAGGCAGCGCCAGCGAATTTTACTTTTATCCTGCCCCTTTTCCATTACGGCCCGGGCGAATTCCATCCCCAAAGTGAAGGCATCCTCCAGCTGACGAGCCGAGGGCTTAAAATTGACCCGAAAACCAGGAAGAACTTTCATACGCAAGGCATTAAGACGGCTTTCAATAGAAGGAACCGCCTCACCACTCCAGCCGTAAGCTCCGAAAGCCAGAGCCACCTTGTCCGAATGCGTGATAGGAGAAAGCCGGGTGATAAGATCCCAGATAGGTGGCAGGGCATCCCCGTTGATAGTAGGAGAACCCACCAGTAGTCCATCAGCCTGATCAATACTCTGCAAGGCCTCCTCCAGCCCACCCTCTACCAGGTTATAGCGCTTGATATCAAAATCCCCCATCATGCTGATACCCTCCAAAAGGCTGTCAGCAATCATTTCCGTATAGCCATAAGCCGTAACGTAAGCCAGGACTATGGACGGTTTTTTCTCCCCTTCAGCTACTTCCACCGGTGTTGACCATTGCCGGTAGAGCTCAATGTAATAATCCAGGTTCTGCCGCAGTACCGGTCCATGGCCCGGGCAGATAACATCAAATTCCAGATCTTTGATCTTTTCCAAAGCTTCCAGAACATATGGCTTAAAAGGACCCATTATCATATCAAAATAGTATTTATAGGCATCCGTAAAATCAAAGTCAATCAGGTCGTTGAATACCTTTTCATCCGCATAGTGACTGCCGAAAGAATCGCAGGTGAAAAGTATCTTATCCTCCGGCAGGTAGCTGTACATACTGTCTGGCCAATGCAAAAAAGGTGCACTTATGAAACGCAGGGTCTTCCCCCCCAAATCCAGTTCATCTCCATGATTTAATTCTCGGGAGGAAAAATTCTTGTTGCTTATTTCCTTGAGGAATCTGATGGCGGTCTGACTGCCCAGAATAGTTAATCCCGGAATCAATTCCAGCAGCTTTTCCACTGATCCGGAATGGTCAGGTTCGGTATGGTTCATAATCAAATAATCAATTTCTGAGAGTTTTACTATTTCTTGAAGATCCTTGATGTACTCGTCAAAAAACTTGTCCTTGACGGTTTCAACTAAAACGGTCTTTTCCCTGCCCTTTACCAGATAGGCATTGTAGCTGGTACCATACTCGGTTCGCATAACAATGTCAAATACTCTTAAATCATAATCCTGAACTCCTACATAAAATACATTCTCCTTAATTTCCAGTGCCTTCACCAACATACCCCCCTTTGAATAATTTTCGGCCATTACGTGGCCCTATTCACATGATAGGCAAAGCCCGAATATTATGCAAATAGAGAAATATTCTTCTCGCCCCAAGAATACTGATATACGGTATATTTCTCCTCAAAACACCATAATTCATTCTCCTATGTATAAAATCTTTATCGCCGATTGCCCCTCATTTATAACAAGTTAATAAGTATATTTTATTGGTACCATACCCCGGTAGGCTATTTAGCTGTTTATTAATAGGAACCCGGCCGCTTAAAAGAATTGGGGGGATATATATCACCCGTTAAAAAGCAACAGTTAGAAAAATAAGACATTAATGGAGATAATGTAGCAAAATAACACTCCGACCATATAATAAATTGAGTATGTAAAGGAGGTGTATTGGCTTTTCCGTAAATCCCAATGATTAAATATTTATAAAAGGAGTGTAGAATCATGTCATTTCCAACTATACCCGATATTACTCCAACTATTAGTATTAATAGGAGCGATGTTATTAATCTGCTTTTAGCATCAATCGCCTTCGAAGAGCTGGGACTGGCTCACATCATTAATGCTGAAGCCGAAAAAATCCAGTATATTTTAGGAACTCTATCGGAGCAAGTTCCTACCGAACCTCCAACCCAGGATGATTTAATAGAGATTAATAAAAGCGTCAACCAGACTCTAAGGACAGTCATTAAAAATCAAATGCTGCTGCAATTTAAACTGGAAGATTTAATAGTAGAAAACCCACTACCATCAATAACAATAAAGAAATATGTTTCCGGCGACGGTGGGGTAACCTGGTATGATGCAGATAGCCCCCCGGGACCAACTATAGATCCAGAACAAGTTCCCATGTTTAGATTTGTCATAACTAACACGGGCAATGTAATCCTAACCGGTGTAACTGTAACCGATTCAGTATTGGGTCTGATTTCAACAGGAGGAATATTGCCACCCGGAGCATTCTTCGAAGAGTATCGTTCCGGCGAATACTTGGGAGGAGATCAAAGCAATACAGCAACAGTTATTGGATATTATTTAGATCAACAGGTTGAAGACTCCGATGTTGCATACTATACTGAGCCAACATAAATAACACTAAGATTTTTAAAGGGATGGTTAAACAACGAAGCATGAATGGTGACCTAACCCCAAAAAATAAACGAGACTTGCTTGAGGTGGAGTTTTGACTCCATCTCAAGCCTTATTTTAGGCCAATTTTTCTAATCTGCGGAAAGAACAACTCATTCCAGGGGTTAGATTTCTATTTTAATATTAGCTGGTTTTTTGTTAACAATAGCGACACAATTGAATATTTTATTAATAAAGTAGATTCCGAAAGGTGCTGAATAATATGACTATGCCTGAAATCCCGCCTCAGCAACACCGTCCTGATTTATATAATACAATTATCGATCTCCTGGATTCTATCGCCCTGGAAGAAATCGCTTTGTCTCATTTGCTAAATGCGGAAGCGGAGAAAATTCAGCATTTCATTGGTCATATATCATCGTGTACCCCGCCAGATGTTCTAATAGACTTCAATGTGGTCGTAAATGAAACCCTGGAAACGGTAATTATGAAAGAATGGCTTCTCCTTAGAAAGTTGGAGAAAGTTACCCGGTTTTTCAACCAGCGATTTCCAGCGCCAATTCCTCCACGTCCGCCGGTACCCCCATGTCCGCCGGTACCACCGCATCCGCCGGTACCACCACATCCACCACGGCCATATCAACATATATATCCTTGCCGCCCCCGATCCACTTGCAAGATATCTTGCAAGCCCAGACGTCCGGTCAAAAAGCATTATCGATACAACTGCGAAGAGTAACCATGTTACGTGGGGGCCAGGAAGTCATTAACTCAAAAATGAAAAAGTTTTTTAAATAAAGGATATATATGTTTTTTGTGGAATTTTAACATTTGCTAGACCCTGCTCCTGCAAACTGATTTCTCCGATATTTCGCTTAATCTCGCCTATTTTGAAAAAACCGGCATTTGGAGTTTCGCTGCGAAGCAGCCGGTGAACCGGTTAATCCGCTGCAGGAAGGTGTACAATCCGACGACATCGGGCTGAAGCTTATTCAAAGCCGTATTGAAGACAGCCAATACCGCTATAAAAACCATAAAAACATGCTTTTCAAAGTCAAGAGCGAATAAAACGCCGGGGGTGGCAAGGGGACGGTCCTTTTGTCACCCAAGGTTAATCGTAAATAAAACCTCCAAAGAGGATTGAGCTAGATTTAAAACTGTTGCGTATATATATAAAGAACCCCATGAGCATGAAAATGTTTTCAATGCAAGAAATCAACTGAGAAACTGGCACCCGTAATGCCTTAAGCAGATGAGAATAATTGAGCCAAGAGGTGAAGTCTGAAAGAAATTCTTTCATGATGTTTTGTGCCTCAAGAAAGGAATGGACATATTTATGATTGAAGATCCCCGCTATCAGTTTTCCCGGGAATCCGCCATCAAGGAAAAACTGCTGCAAAGACTGAAAATAGAATACCGAAAAACCCGGATGGCAAAAGTCGCTCCCCTCGATGATGATAAGCTAATACTGGTGACGGCGGCAGGGGATGCCCGGCAACAGCAGTGCCCATACAGCTGCACCTGCGAAGAATGCCTGTATTTCACAGGTTCCTGTCAGCAAAATCTTGTCAAGGGTTGAGGTGGTGATGTTTGTTGTATGATTTCAGCCGGGAATCCGAATTTGAGCGCATGTATGAGGATTATTTCTCCAAAATATACAACTACATTTTTTATCGTCTTCTGCATAGAGAACAAACGGAGGAATTGGTCAGCGATATTTTCCTGAAGGTAGTTGTCCATTTGGATAGCTTTCAACCCGGCAAGGCATCTTTTAACACCTGGATTTTTACCATTGCCCGCAACTCACTGACGGATTATTACCGCAAAAGCAAGATCATAATCAGTATTAATGACGAAGGCTTTCCTGAATCCGCTCTGGCCGTAGATATTGATCAACAATGCCGGCTTATCGAAGACGAAGAGCGGCAGGAGTTATACCGGGCCCTGGTTTTATTAAACGACCAGCAAAGAAATGTTATAGCTCTAAAATACTATGGCGGTTTCAACAATCGGGAAATATCACGCATAACGGGAATTAATGAAAGCACGGTTTCCAGCCTTTGTACCAGGGGTATAAAAAAACTGCAAACCTTGCTGAATGCTACCCGGTAATACTACCATAAACTACAGGTTGCCCACCCCGCAAATGCCGACGGCTTTGCTCGCAGTAAGCCTCTATTTCACTATTCAAAACCTCGAAATCAAAATCCGCCAGGCTGCTCCTATACTGGTAGTCCATCCGCTTCACCCTTTCCTCTGTTCATATCATTGGTCCAGATGCTGTTTCCCGATTCATCCAGTGCACTACAGGCCGACATGATTTCTTGGATAGACCAGCCCTCCTGCAGCAAATCAAGCTGCCTTTGCGCCGGGTTCTTAAGCTCGTGATCCGGTTTGAGGAATCGCCCCAGGTATTTATCTTCCCCCCGTTTCCGTTTTTTCAGCCCGGCGGCGGCAATTGCCAGCAGATTATTAATAAATTCCTGCAGCCGATCGGCGGGAATGGTCATTTCCCGGCTTACTGCCTGTCGGCGTAATTGGGAGTTGCTGATGTTAATCTGGTTATCCTGCCAGAAGTCATGCACCAGTTCGCTGGCAACGGTAATATTTTCGGCAATACCCGTATAAAAAGCGGCCGGGGCAAAACTATCCGCCAGGGGTTGGGTGCAGGTTTGCCTGATTTCAACGGTACCATGGCGGCTGACGGCTACCGGTTCCAGGGAGCGAAAACAGGAAAGATCCGCTTCAGACCAGCGGTCTCTAGCAATATAATCGGCAAATCTCACCGGCGGGATGGCCTTGAATCCACTGGAACCGTCACTGATGATGAATATCTTCAGATCCAGCAAATGCTTTACAACCTCCTCAAGGGAAGCATAATCCCGGTCATAAGGCCGGACATTGGGTGCTTCACATAAGCGCCACAATATGTCGCGGAAACACAGGGTCGGGTGGGCCATTTCACGCTGCAATGAGGCCGGCAGCCGAGCAGTGAACTTACGGTTGCCGGCATAGATAAAAGGCAATGAATTGGCGAATAGCATGGCATCGACAAAGGCCAGCTTGCCCAACAGATTCAATAAATCCGGCAACTGGGTCAGTTCGACATCGAGATGGGTTTGGCAGGCAGCCGAGAAAGCATGGAATATTTCTCCGTCATGATGGCTGGTAAGGTTTTCCAAGAACTCCGTCTTGGCCAGCATAGCCGGGGAATTAAGCGGTTTGCTGTCGGCATAAGCCGCATAAGGATTGATGCCCATTCCGCAGATGAGGTGATGATGCTCATGTGCCAGCTCCTGCAAAGCTTTCACATAGCTATAAAAATTGGCGGCGATTTGGTCGATACCCGGTTTTTTAGCCATGGCAAATTCAATGGTGTTAAAGGTGGTTTCAAAGGAAAAGGCATCCTGCTGCGGGTTAACCACTTCGATGGGAAAACCGTTCTGGTCAAAGCGCGTAGTGGTAAAAGCGAAGCGCTGCTTCAGCAAATCAAGCATGGCGGCAATAAACCCAGGCTCCACCGCCCGGCAGGCCAGATTCACCACCGGCATTTCAATTTCCACCCCTATACAGGGCTCGCCTTTGCCCGCAAACTTGTCAATAAACAGGCGATAAATTAAGGCCTCGGCACTACTCCTCATCATCGGCTTTCCGTTTCTCATCAGCTTATTTTGCGGATGGCGACAATGGTGATGTCGTCAAACTGCGGAGCTTCACCCACAAATATATCTACATTCGACTTGATTCCTTCGATTATTTCCGGCGCGGATAGCCGCTTTACCGAGGGTAGGGCTGCCAGCAAGCGGGCATCGCCATACAGTTCTTCGTCCAGGTTGGTGGCTTCGGTTACTCCATCGGTATAAAGAACCAGGGTCTCGCCCGTTTGCAGCTGGGTGTACATAATCGGGTACTGGATGCCTTCCATAGCTGCCAAAGGCAGTTTGTGTTTTACCGGCACGAATTCACTGCTTCCGTCCGGGTGGACGATAACCGGCGGATTATGCCCGGCGCAGGCATAAGCAATCTCGCCGCTATTAATATCCATAATTCCCACATAGGCAGTCACGAACAGTTCCGCCGGATTCTCCTGGCAGAGCAGGTTGTTGGCGGTGCTGAGCAGTTTATCCACCGTTATATTATGAGCCTGAGCCGCAGTTTTCAGAACCATTTTCGCCACGGTCATGAATAATGCTGCCCCCACGCCTTTGCCGGAGACATCGGCCACCACGAAACATAGTTTTTGATCATTGAGCATGAAGAAATCGTAGAAATCACCACCCACTTCCTTGGCGGGCACCATCATGCCGGTAATATCATAACCGGGGCAGTCAATTTGCTGGGGCAGCATACCCAGTTGGATATCGCGGGCTACCTCCAGCTCTGATTCCAGCCGCTGCTTATCGGCAGCCGACCGGGCTACCGCTTCCATGTATTCTTTAAGACGAACGATCATGCCATTGAAGGTGGTGGCCAACATGCCCATTTCATCCGTTCCCAGGTCGGCAAATTCATAATCCAGGTTGCCCTCGCCGATCACCCGGGCGCCGTCGGCCAGTATTTCCACCGGCCGGGTAATCGACCGGCTCAGCCGGGTGGCGGTCATGAATACCAGCGGCAGCGAAACCAGAATGATTATCAGGAAAATAAAGAAAACCCTGCGGGTTTCATCGCTAATTACCTGTTCCATTTTAGCGCCGGTAGCGGACACTGATTCCGCCACGGCCTGCACCGGGGCCATCATCATTTCGTAATCCAGCACCGTCACCAGCAGCCAGTCGGTGGATTTGATCGGGGCATAGCCGATGATGGAGCTGTCATCGGAATAATAATCCGAAATAGTCGTTTTTAAATCGATGTTTTTGATGAATTTTTCAAAATAGGGCTGTTTTTCCGTGGCCTTTACATCCAGGGAACTGAGTAGGACATGGCCCTGCCGGTTCATAATGAAGGCCGCGATGTAGGTATTGTCGCTGGTATTAAGGGTCTTTTCCGAGATCTCGCTGACCCGCAGATCAAAGGCCAATACCCCCACTAATTGGCCCTTTTTGTCATGAATAGGGGTAGCACAGGTGACATAACTTCTATTATCCGTGCCGGTGTAAAGATCGGACCAGTTTACCGTACCCGCCTTGACCGCATCCTTATACCAGTCGCGGGTACGCATATCCGCCTTCTCCACAGCCGGATAAAAGGTTTTGGTACTGGAAATAACCATGCCGTTTTCCAGCACCAAATAAGCCAGGGATATCTTCGGCTCAATCTTCAGGATATTGTCGAACATGGGGGTAGCCGCGCCAAGAACATTAAGGGTACGGTTAACTTCCTGCCGGCTGGGGTGGGCGGCCTGGGAGATGATGTATTCTTCATAACGGCTGATAGGGATGGCATGGGTGGTTCCCCCACTATTATACAGGGTTTCAATATCCCCTTTCATGGTATTAAGCTCACCCATGATGCGTTCGAAATCAATATTGATGGTCTGGGCATAGTAATTAGCCAGCGAGATCGCCAATTTGGAACTGCTCTTAGTAATTTCAGCAACATTTTTCTCATAGAGATCATCAATAGCGCTTTTATTCTCTTGCTGAAAGGTGGCTTTAATATCGTTGAATCCATATATGGAGATGGCACACAACAGCAGAGTTACCAATAATGATAAACCCAACAGGGAAAACAATATCTTTTTACCAATGCTCATTCATCCCGCCACCTTTACTATTTATCAGATTCTGATAATAATGTTGTTCAAACCGAGGCTGGTAGTATAATCCACCTGTTTGGTCATTTTGGTAATCATCTGGAGTCCCATGCTTTCACCCAGGGCCAGGGCTTCGGAAGTATCGGCATGCTCCATGGCATGCTGGTAATAATCCAGGGGATTGAATTTCCGGCCCGCACAGCGGAAGCGCATGGTGGTGATATCGTCCCGGACAAATATCCGTACATCAATAGATTTATTCTTTTTATCGACAAAGATATGCTGTACCATCAACAGGAGTATTTCTTCAATCGCCAAGCTTATGACCATGGATTGTTTGGAATTAAGCTTGCAGGATGTACAGAACTCGCTGATTTTATCTGAACTCTCCAAGACCGACTCGTTATTGCTGTCAACGGAAAAGGCAATAAACCTTCCTTCCGCAACATCCCGATAATTTAACAACAGTAAACCGCGCAAATCCGGTTCCTTGAGCAAGGTTTTTCTGATCGTAAGGATAGTCATCAGCAGGGTGAGCAGTTCGCTGATGGAAAAGGCGGCCCATATGCCAAGTATCCCCATGGCCTGAGCCATGGCACCGGCGGCCGGAATAATGAACAAAAAGCCCCGGAACAAAGTGATCCGGTTGGCAATACTGGTTCGGCCAATTGTCATGTAATAATATACGAAAATATTGTTTACCACTGCTCCCAGCAAACTGATCGAAGATATGATCAGGGCCGGTACTGCTATGTGCAGCTGCTCGGGCGAACTAAGATTAAACGCCAAACAGATCGGTTTGGCCAACAGGGATACTGAAATACTGAATATCGCCATGGTTATGATGCCGTAGCGGAAGGCTAAAAACACCACTTTTTTTATGCTCAGCACATCGCGTTCACCGTAAAAAACGCCCACCAGCGGAGATACGGTCTGAGATATCCCGGAGATAATGGCCTGGGCCAGGGTGTTGACACTGTTGACAAAAGCAAAACTGGCAACGGCAATCGGTCCGCCTACGGCCAGTATGAGCATGTTCAATACAAAGGTTCTGACTACGCTGTACAGGTTGTTTAGCGCCGGGGGGCTACCGGTAATAGCGATCGCGTATACCAAGCGCAGGGATTGGCCGATAGGCGCGAATCGATATCCTCCCCCCTTGATAAAAAGAAACGGGGACATTACAGCCACGGCCAACAACGCGCTTATAACCGTAGCCAAGGCCAGTCCCAGCATGCCCATGCCCATGACCACCGTAAACCACAGGTCAAGGATGATATCCAGCGCGGCCATGATTAAAAACATAATCATGCCCAGAAAAGCCCGGCCCTCAATCCGAAAATAGTTAAGCGGCAGGTATACCGCCATAATGCATATAGCCCCCGGAATTAAGCCCCGGCAATAGGCATAGACCAGATCATAAAGCTCAGGATCGTTGCTGAGGAGCTTTACCAGTGGCTCGATAAATATGAATCCGATGATGCTGAATACAGTGCCCAGCAGCAGAATTAGCAGCATGGTAAGGGTGAAAAGCTTGTTGGCGGTACTGCGGTCTTCGCTCCCCATCGAAACCGAGGCCAGCGTGGAAGAGCCCACACAAACCAAAGTGCCCAGCGTGGTTAACAGAAAAAACAGGGGATTCACCAGGCTCATCGCCGCCAGTGCATCACTCCCCAACACCTGTCCGGCAATAATGTGGTCAACCATAAAACTGATATTCCCGCCCAGAATTGCCAATATGGACGGAATCAGGTAGCGTTGGAAGCTATGATTGACCAAGTAGTCATTATCATGCATATTTTCTCTTTCCAAACTTAAAGTGTTGGTGTTACGGCTTATTTTTCTATGGTAATAATCTCCACAAAGCCGGTGATTTCGAATATTTCCATGATGGTCTCATTCACCTTGACAATCACCATCCGGCCTTGCTTGTTCATCTGCTTCTGAGCCGCCAGAATGACGCGCAGCCCCGCACTGGAAAGGTAAACCAGTTCGGCAAAGTCCAAAACCAGATCATTTATATCGACTACGCTCTCTTTCAGCTCTGCTTCCAACTGGGGAGCGCTATTGCTGTCCAGCCGTCCCGCCAAGGCTATAGTCAGTTTGCGGTCTTCCTGAGTTTTTTTAATGTCCATCGTATTTGCTCCTATCCCCAAATATTTGGTGCAACACTATTTCCTTGATTAAGAGATTTCTTCATCAAATAAAAATAATCCTGCTGTGGTAGAAAATTCTATTACGGCTACAGGAGATAATCCAAGCAACCAGTCTGCTAAAAGGTGACGCAGGGGGGTAACGCGGGGATAATCCATCCTCAAACGTTTTTAATCATTTCATCTTCATCGTCTTCATCTATGTATTTCGCCTCATCCTGCTCATTCGAAAACCGTTTAAATCCTTGAATTGCTTCTTTCAAAAAACCGTCCCCCTGTCACCCCCTGTAGGAGCGCCCGGGTTTCCGCAGTGGCGATGCCCGTTACTTCCAGCCTATGATCACTCTGAAACTCTGCCACCATATCTCTGGTTTGCCCGTCATAAACCTTATTTGCCTGGCAATTATAGCCCAGTGCGATAAGCTGCTGTTGCATTTCCAGGACATCATCGCCGGTAAACCCTTCCTTTAAAAAGGGTATTTCAAAGGATTCAGCCATCGACTTCAAGTGCCGCAATCTTTCATCAATGTTTTCCGGGGTGACTTTATATGCTCCGGTCTTAAGCCCATTACATATCAAATCTCCGCCTGCCGGTGCATAATGTACCCTATCCTTATAATTGTCAAGGTCGTTAACAAAGCCTTCCAGGTCGCTGAACATATGAATCTCAGCGTTGTCATATTTCAATATATTGAGCATGATATCTTTATGAATGGCCAAATAATCATCAACCGTACCCTCACGGACCAGGTCATAGGTGTTCAGAATACTTATACAGGGAACAATAAACACAAATTTGATCTCAGGATTCTCTTTCAGGAAGGGAATGATATTCTGCTCAACATTTCTCTTAGCTTTTGTACGATAATCGATCACAGAACTCTTATCAGCCACCTTGCCATGACGGACGTAGAGGCTGCGGGCAACAGCCAGGGTACTGTATATACTGGTGCTCTGGCTCCTGTCCACCTCAAACACTGTTTTCGCGGGAATCTTATCCCGCTTGGTGTCATTTCCCGGCTGAATTTGATCGCCTAAGCAGTTAATCAGTATATAGGCGCTCATTTTCGATACGTCTCTATTTAAAACATATTTAACATCATCGATTGAATTGGAGTTATAGAGATATAATGGGATATCGCCTTCATACTCCATGTGTAAATGGGGAAAGTTTAACTCGTAATAGATGGTTTGCAGCCGGTTCCTTTTTAGGGATTCCCGTAGAAACAAGGTATAAATATTGGGTCTGCCCGCTGATTTACTTAATGAGACAACCTTAAGTCCAGACTGTTTACCTAGTTTATCGCTGGAAATGAAGTTCGATAACGACGAACCGACGATCACCGCCTCAGTGGGAGTGTTTTTAACGCGGCCAATCAGCCAATACATAGCGTATTCCTGGGTGTATTTATAGTAACGCTTCATTTCCGAAAGCGGTGAGTGATACTGCATAAACGGATCAACGATAATGTTAATGATCATCAATACCAACAGGCATACGGATGTAGCCCCCAAAACAAAAGTGACCCATTTCTTTTCGTTCATCATCACCACACCCCTTAAAATCCCTGGTAGATAAAGGCCGAAATCGACGACATGGACAGTATAGAGCATAGTAGCAGAATCACGGTGAACACGGCGTTGACCACCGTGGGTTTAAACTCCATCTGATGCAAATTCTTAAACAAAAGGATAATGACAAAGGTGAAAGCCAAAAACAACATCATATCGAGTCCGTTGACCCATGCACTGGAGTTTACCATATGAAGCAGGCTTTCCAAACCGGTGATTACCGGCAGCTCAAAACATTCCAACAGGGTTTGCGCAACCGCCGGAGTTTGAAACTCCGCCATTCTTTTGATAATGGTAAAACCCTGGGTGATCGAGTCCGCTCTGAAGAACACCCAGGCAATGTTGACAAATAAGAAGGTCAAAAACCATTGCACCACCTTATGCATCTTATTCCATTGGGTTGCAAACCTTCTGGTCAAGACACTGGCCAGGCCATGCAGGAACCCCCATAGAACAAAGGTCCAATTAGCTCCGTGCCAGAAACCGCTGATCAGGAACACGATCATAATATTGGCGTAAGTCCGGACTGGTCCTTTGCGGTTGCCGCCCAGCGGGATATATATATACTTGGTCAGGAATCTGGTTAAGGTAATATGCCATCTTTTCCAGAAATCCTGGATCGACAGAGCTTTATAGGGTGAATTAAAGTTGATCGGCAGCTTGATATTGAACATCAGTCCAATACCTATGGCCATATCAGTATAACTGCTGAAGTCAAAGTATATCTGGAAGGTATAAGACAGCATTACAATGAGCGCATCCAGAGAGGTTAATGATCCAACCGAACCATAGCCCCAGGTCACTGCTTTGGCAAAAACATCGGCAATAAAGATTTTTTTAGCCAGACCAATAGCGAACATCATGATACCATATGAAAAATTCTCGTAGTTTATCCTATGATTTTTCTTTTCGTTAAGCTGGGGCATGAATTCGTGATGTAAAACGATAGGCCCTGCAATCAAGCGAGGGAAAAAGGCCACAAAAACTGCATAGTCCAGGAAACTGTAATCAGCAGTTTCTCCCCGGTAGGAGTCAACCACGTAGGCAATTTGCTGAAAGGTCAGGAAGCTGATACCCAATGGCAGGATGATATTTTTCAGCTCAAATGAAGCCTGCAACAGCAGATTCATATTTTCGATAAAGAAATTGAAGTATTTAAAGCAAAACAGTATCAGTAGATTTAAACTGATTACAATAAAAAGAAGCCACTTTTTTTGCGGAACAGTTCGCCCGGAGGCCAGCAATAGTTTCGAAAAAAAGTAGTTTAGAAGTATGCTGGCGCAAATGATATAAAGATATCTAAAATTGAAATACGAATAAAAAACCAGGGACATGAGCAGGAGCAGAGCTTTGGCCAACAAGTTCCATCCCAATTTATGCAATTGATAATAAGCGATTAATGTAAATGGCAAAAATGCCAGGATAAATATGTACGAGTTGAACTGCAATTTTGTACCCCTCTGAGTAATAATTCGCAACTATAACGAAGTGAAATATATCCCCCGCATCCATAATAGTGAGCGAAGCGAACATCAGTGGTGCCCGCAGGGTGCTAAGCGGTCGCCTATTAACAAACAGGTGGCGGGTTCTAATCCCCCACCTCGTTGCAGCGCTGTGTTGAAACTGCTCCGCAGTTTCTTCCGATGCTTAAAGAATTGTCGTATCCTCGACTATATTATCACATGAATGAGGGTGATAGTACCAGGTAGTATGTCAAGCCCTTAAAAAGAATTAGGTCCCTACTGACAGATTGAGAATACTTTCCTGTTCCCGGTTTGAAACATTTTTAATTTGCAATTTGCTAAGCTCACTCGGACATACACATGCTGTTAAATCTGTTGAAATCAAGCACAAGATATAGTATTTTTATTATGGATAGTTATGGATTGTAGGGAAAATATAGGGGAATTGTAAGAGCCCCATCATTACGCAGCAGGCAGAGAGCAATTTATGCTTAAGAAATCTGTTCCAATCCAGAAACGTATAAATACTATGGAAAGGCGGTGATTTCTTGAATCATTATCCTCACTTAAATGATATCTTTATATCCGAGCGCCTGAAGCAGCGGTTAAACGAAATAAACACTTATCCGATTACCACGGTCATTGCACCCATGGGCTTTGGAAAAACCACTGCTATGAACTGGTGGGCCAAACGTCAAGTTAAAAATCAAGCCGATGCCGTTATTCTGCGGCAAATTATTGTTACAGACAGTATTACAGATTTTTGGATGGGCTTTTGCCGGGCCTTCAAAGGCTACCCCGAATTAACCGAACAAATGAAAGCTCTCGGGTACCCTCAGGATGCAAGTGCCATATCCATGCTGGCGGAGCTTTTGGATGATGCATTGTCGCCAAGCGCCAGCCAAATTTACATGGTCATGGACGATCTCCATATCCTTCAGCAAAAACCATTGACACCGCTGCTGCTTTTTCTTTCCCGCAGCCTGCCGGACAGTGTTCATATCATTCTTCTGTCCCGCAATCAGATTTTTAACGAGGAGGAACGGATGCGCCTCGGTAATCTGCTGGGTGAAATTACTGCAGATGACCTGCGCCTTAGCCAACAAGAGTTAGCTGTCTATGCCAAACGCTGTGGACTTGAACCCTCGGCCGAGGAAATTAATGTCCTGGCTACGCTCACCGAGGGATGGATCTCCATGGTGTATCTGAATTTCAAGGCCTATGCCCATAAGGGATGCTGGCTATCCAGTTCAACCGACATTTTTACGCTGATTGATCAGGTATTATTAAATCCATTACCGGAACGTCAACGGGAGTTTCTTATTCTGATTGGCATGGCCAATGAGTTTACGGCAGATCAGGCAGCCTATCTGTGGCAGCACCCGGATGCGGTGGAACTTCTTACTTCCCTTTCAAAAAATAATGCTTTTATAACACGTAATGAAAATGGGATTTATCGCTACCACCATATGTTGCGCCACTGTACCCGGCATAAATTTGCTGAAAAACTTGAAGCCTATCGCAAGGAAAGTTATTCCAGATTTGGCCAGTGGTATTTTGATCACGAAGACTATATTTCGGCCTATTTCGCCTTTGCAGATGCGCAGGACTGGGATAGCCTGCTGGCCACCCTGGAAAAAGACAAATCGAAAAGCCTGAACGCCGAACATAGTGAGGCATTTTTTAGCTGGATAAGCGAATGCCCCGAGGATATCCTTATGGCACACCCCTCAGCCCTGGTAATATGTATGATTACCATGTTTACTATGAACAACATTCCAGAAATCCAACGAATGAAGAGCCTGCTTATTGAGGCAATGGAGCAGGATACGGTCTTGACCTCGCAGGAACGGGATGATCTTTTGGGGGATGCGGAGGTAGCGGAGAGCTTTCTTAGCTACAATAATATATCGGCCATGAGCGCCTATCACCGCAGAGCCTGCGCCTTGCTCAGCCGTACATCTCTCAGCGTGGATCCCAAAGATGCATGGACCTTTTCCGCGCCATCTATTTTCATGATGTACCATAGTAGTGTGGGCGGCGCAGACAGAGAAAATGCTGAGATGAAAGAGTGTATGCCCTATTATTATCAGGTCTCGGACGGACATGGCAACGGTTCGGAACATGGGTTTGCAGCTGACTTATTCTATGAGCGAGGACAGTTGACTGATGCTGACATTGCAAACCGTATGGCACTGTCTGCAGCAAAGCAGAAAAACCAATTCAGTATTATAATATGTTGCGATTTTCTCTCCATGCGCATGGCGCTTTTAAACGGAGATTTCAATGAGATGAATAAGCTGAGTATTGACTGTCGGGAATGGTTGCACAGGGAAAAGCAGTATACACTGCTCAATACGCTGGATATGTGCCAGGGCTTTCTATATGCTCTACTGGGGCATCCTGAAGCCGCCCCCAAATGGCTGGCTGAAGGACGGCTGCAGGAGACCCTGGTTATGTTTCCGGCTACCCCCATGCTGCATACTTTCTATAATCAGCTGCTCCTGGCTCAGGAGCAATGGACGGCGGTAGTAGCAAGGCGCGAGGAATGTGAAAATCTGTACGGTATTTATCATAATGTGCTTTGTGAAATCTGGCTCCATATCCAGCTTGCCGCTGCTTTGGAGCAGATCGGCCGTCATGCGGATGCACTCGAAGAGCTTCGCACAGCACTTTCTATGGCGCTTCCTGACGGTATTGTAATGCCCTTTGCGGAAAGCGAAGCCTACATAACAAACCTGTTGCAGGAGCTGGGACAGCAGGGTGTATATCCCGAGGAGATTGAACGCATCCTGACCTTGGCGCAAAGCTTCCACAGCGCAAAACAGAAAATACTCTGGGAGCACTGGAGCGAGCACGAAAACTATGGACTTTCCGATCGGGAACTGGAAGTTGCCCGACTGGCAGCCCAGCGGAAAACTAATCTGGAAATTGCTGCGGAGCTGCATCTAGCCGAAGGAACGGTGCGCAATCAGCTCTCGCGTATCTTTGATAAACTCAACATCGCCGGAAGCAGCAAAAACAAACGCCTGGAATTGGAGAATTTATTGAAATTAAAAAAATAGTGAAAAATGGTCACACTACAAATATTCCATTTGGATATATATAAAGCAGCCGCTTTCTGTCAAACACCGGGTTCACATCATGGATAAATGCTATGGTGGTTCGGGCAACTCTTGTTCTGCCACGCATACGACGGCGCATTTCCTCCTGCAGTCGTTCATTTTCCCGCTCAATTTTATCTTCTTCCTCAAAAAGTTCGCGGCGTTTTCGTTCCCGCATTTTCTTAAGCCTTTGTACCTCAGACTTTTTTTCAACTAACTCCTCCAGCGAACAATCACTGGCGGTCTCATAATCATTTGTCATATTATCCAGGGATTTCGTTACTATTATCTTCAACTATCTTCAACACAAATACGCAAATATCCTCCCTATTTAACATATTTGTTAATTTTTATACAACACCATGCATCTCCTTCTAAAGAGATATCCACTGCATCGAGCTTCACTAAAATACGGGCTTTCCTGACTTTCGCCAAAAGGTGCACACCCCACTTTAGGTACTGCCCCCAAAAAAACGCACAAAAAAACGCCGCTAAACAGCGACGTCAAATCACCCCAGAAACACCAAAAAGCCCAGCAATACTGGACTTTTCATTGTATCAAAGATTAAGTTCTTTAATGTCTAATGACTCAATGTTTGATACAATTTAACGATTTGTAGGTTATCGCCAAAAAGTATAGGGGTTTCGCTAAAAAGTGCACACCCCTTAAATGTCCCGTAAACTCGGCATTTAAGCTAGGCCTGCGGTTATGGATATCATCTGTTAAATAAACT